>RCNB010000282.1_pt1 | contig 35347 bp, 30 predicted proteins | sample 2041321 | NCBI WGS metagenome assembly RCNB01 (sample SAMN09708232, study PRJNA481090) | Marine sediment metagenome, whole genome shotgun sequencing project.
GGCACGACATTATGCTGGCTGCCAGCATTAATTTGGGTAACTGTCAATTTAACTTCACCCAGGACGTCTGATGTTTTAGGAAATGAGTAATTCTTAAACCATTCCAACACTTCGATAGTATTATAAATGGAATTGTCATCATTAGAATGTGCAGCGTGCGAAGGAGTGCCTTTTATAACAGCATCGAAAACCACTAGCCCCTTTTCTGCAATGGCCAGATTCATCAGCGTTGGTTCCCCTACAATTGCAACGTCAATTTTTGGAAGTATGGCTAAAAGGCTATTTAAACCTTTACCGCCCGTACTTTCTTCTTCAGCGGAAGCTACCATTAATAGGTTATGTGTCAAATTTGCTGAATCGTAGAAATAGGTAAATGTTGCAATTAACGAGACTAAGGCTCCGCCGGCATCATTGCTTCCTAATCCATACAATTTCCCATTCTCAATTTGTGGATCAAATGGGTCCCGAGTATAGGCTTTATTAGGCCTCACGGTATCATGGTGTGAGTTCAATAAAAGTGTTGGCTTAGTGTCATCCCAATGTTTGTTCTTGGCAAAAACATTATTGTTTTCCCTTTCATAGGGAATGTTAAAAGCTTCGAACCAGGCTTCAATGGCCTCAGCCGTATGGTGCTCTTCCCCGGAAAATGATTGAATTGAGATGAATTTTTTCAATAAGCCAATAGCCTTATCTGTAAGGATTTGTTGATCCATCTTCATAGGGTTATCGTTGTATATAAATTTGAATCTGTCTCAAGCATTGAAATATTGCCAATGCAAACTTTATCGACATTTTGTTGTAATGCATGAAAACAATTCTGCATTTTTGGTAACATACCGTCCGAAATGATGTTTTGTCCCAATAAGTCATTATAATTGTTGGTATCGATATGCATTATGACGGAATCATCATTTTCTACATCCTGTAATACCCCTTTTTTTTCGAAACAATAGTATAGAGTGGTTTCATATTTATGACTCATCCCTATAGCTAATTCCGAAGCAATAGTATCTGCATTGGTATTCAATAATTGACCCTTAACATCATGCGTAATAGCACAAAAGACCGGTGTTAATTTAACTTCAACTAAAGTATCAATAAGTTCAGAATTAATTCCGTCAATATCACCGACAAATCCAAAATCAATTTCCTTTACCGTTCGTTTATGGGCCTGTATGGTGTTGCCATCTGCACCACTAAGTCCAATTGCATTGGTTCCCAAAGCTTGTAATTTGGCCACAATATTCTTATTTGTGAGTCCGCCGTACACCATGGTTATTACCTCAAGGTTTTTGGCATCCGTAATGCGCCTTCCACTAGTCATTTTTGATTTAATGCCCAGTTTTATTGCCAATTTTGTTGCTAATTTACCTCCACCATGTACAAGAATTTTAGGCTCTTCCAATTTGGAAAAATTCAATAGAAATTGGTCAAGCTCGATTTCGTTTTCGAGGACATTACCTCCAATTTTGACTATGGATAGCTTTTGTTTCATTTTAAATGCTCTAAAATCTTTTTCAGCACAATTTGTGCGGCATATGTTCTATTATTGGCTTGATCAATCACCAAGGACTGTTCACTGTCCAACACGGCATCTTCCACAACAACATTTCTACGCACTGGCAGGCAATGCATAAATTTGGCATTACACAGTTTATCTTTAGTGATCATCCAGTTAGTGTCTTGGTTCAATACTCTTCCATAATCTGTATAACTGCTCCAGTTTTTCACATATACAAAATCGGCATCTTTCAAGGCTTTATTTTGGTCATATTCCACTGGGACATTTTTGGTTATTGTAGAATCCAGTTCATACCCTTTAGGATGTGTAATTACAAAATCAGCATCTTGTAACTGCATCATTTCAACAAATGAATTGGCAACAGCATGGGGAAGGGCCTTGGGATGGGGTGCCCAGGACAACACTACTTTTGGTTTGGCCTTGTTAGAATTTTCGGCCAGTGTTATGGCATCGGTCAAAGCCTGTAATGGGTGTCCAATAGAGCTTTCCATATTCACTATTGGAACGGAGGCATATTTTTTAAATCCATTCAATACCACCTCTGCCTCGTCCTTTTCTTTATCGGTCAATGATGCAAATGCCCGTATTCCGATAACATCACAGTATTGGGAAACCACCATGGCAGCTTCTTTAATATGTTCCGATGTACCCTGATCCATTATGGTGTCATCGCCATATTCCAAAGCCCAACCTTCATTTCCAAAGTTCATTACAACTACTTCCATTCCTAGATTTATGGCTGCTTTTTGGGTACTCAATCGGGTTCTTAGACTATTATTGAAGAACAACAATCCGATGGTTTTATCCTTACCCAAGGATTTTGACTGTAAAGGATCATTTTTTAAGGCCCTTGCCTCAGTAACCCAGTCAGAAAGTGAATCAATATCGTTTATAGAGAGGTAGTGTTGCATTATTTTATTTTAGTATGGTTACTCTTGCCGGTAATTGCATCGACTATAAAATTGTCTTTTAGGCCATTTACTATCCAGGTTTCAATCCCTGCTGTTCGGGCAATAGTAGCGGCTTCAATTTTCGATTGCATTCCACCTGTACCGTGGGTTGATTTTGATGCGCTGATTTCTTTCTGCAATTTTTGAACTCCAGAAACTGAGGTAATCGTTTCCGGTTTATTATTTTCTATGGATTCTCTTGTGTAGACTCCATCAGTATTGGTAGCGATCATCAACAGATCTACTTGCAATAGGGCAGCAGTCAATCCTGCCAACTTATCATTGTCACCAAATTGAATCTCATCGGTGGCGACTGTATCATTTTCATTGATGATGGGAATGAAGTTATTAGCTACAAGGACATTAATGGTATTCTTTATATTCGCCTTGGCGTCTAAATTGTCAAAATCTGAATAGGATAAAAGACATTGGGAAGTTGATAAACCCAATTCCCTAAAATTCTCCTGAAAAATACGCATTAAGTGCGGTTGCCCGATAGCTGCCAACGCTTGTTTCACATCTATTGCAGCCCCATTATGTTCCAATTCCACAAATTGTTTGGCGGCGGCAATGGCCCCAGAACTGACGATGATAAACTCATATTCATCTTTCATGGCTGCAATCTGTCTTCCAATGTCCTCTATTTTACCTCGTGAAATCTGGTTTGTTTCCTTGGTCAAGGTATTGGAACCTATTTTTAATAATATTCTTTTCATCTGCATATTCATCTAATTTGTCCATTGCCCTTTACAAACCATTTATTGGTTACTAAATGATGTAAACCAATGGGGCCTCTTTGATGTAACTTATCAGTGCTAATTGCGAGTTCTCCGCCCAGTCCAAATTGGCCTCCATCCGTAAATCGTGTGGAGGCATTATGGTATACTGCCGCTGAATCAACAGAATTCATGAATGTTGCTGCTGTTTCTTCATTCGCGGTAATGATGGCTGCCGAATGCCCACCACCGAAAGTGTTTATTTTGCTAATGGCTTCCTTTAAAGAAGCAACTTGACCCAGCACTATTTTATAGTCTAAAAACTCTTCAATCCAAACACTCTCATCTTTGATAAGAGTTGTGCCTTCTAGAGCTGAAAAAGCGTCATCGGTTAAAATCTCAACCTTACTTTTCTGAAGTTCTAACAATAGATTTTGGACAAATTGTTGTTTTCTGGGCAAATCTGCAGCTATTAGTACCTTATCCAATGCATTACAGGCTGATATTTTGGTGGTTTTTGCATTGATGATTATATCAATGGCCATTTGTAGATCAGCTTCGGCATCTATGTACACAAAATTATTACCTCTTCCACTAACGATTACAGGACAGGTGGCATGTTGTTTTACAAAAGCAATTAGTTTTTCCCCTCCTCTAGGGACTATCAAATCCACTTTTTGTGTGGGATTTTCTAAAAAAGCCTGCGTCTCTGAGCGATCATATTGCAAATAGCTGACCCAATCGCTATCAACTTGATTGTCTCTTAAAGCTTTGTGCCATAAATCTACCAAGATCAAATTACTGTTCAGTGATTCCTTACCCCCTTTCAATAATATTCTATTGCCCGATTTAAAAGCAATCCCAGCTGCTTCAATGGTTACATCAGGTCTCGATTCATAGATAATAAGTACAGTGCCAAAAGGAGCTGTCCTATTGCTGATTTGCAGACCGTTTTCATGCTCAAATTGAAACCGTTCTAGGTTCAAAGGGTCATTCAACTGTGCCAATTCCTTTAGGGATTTTATCATCCCAATGATTTTATCGTCATCAACTTTTAGGCGGTCATACATGGCAATATCGTCACCAGAGTAAGCTTCCAAATCTTTTTTATTGGCTTCCAAAAGGGCACTTTCCTCCTTTTTTATCCATTCAATCATGGATTTAAGGACTGCATTTCGTTTATCTATGTTCAATATCACACTCATGATAATGCTATTTTTAATTTCTCGAAAAATAAGTCCATATCGCTTTTTGTAATATTCATAGCAGGGAGAATTCGTAAAACGTTTTTATCCTTGGCCCCGCCGGTGAAAAGATGTTGCTCGTAAATTAGTTTTTTGCGAAGCTCTCCCACTTCAAAATCAAATTTTAATCCCAACATAAGCCCTCTGCCTTTAATTTCCCTAACCTGTGGTATTTCTGAGGCTTTTTGTTTGAAATATTCACCCAGTTTTACAGCATTTTCAATTAGTTTTTCCTTTTCCAGAACCTCCAAAACGGCCAAAACAGCTGTGCAGGCAAGATGGTTTCCACCAAAAGTTGTCCCCAGCAGACCATAAGAGGCACGAATGTCTTTATGAATTAATACACCACCTACTGGAAAGCCGTTCCCCATGCCTTTAGCTATAGTAATAATATCTGGCTTAATTTCATGCTGCTGAAATGCAAAAAAAGAACCACTTCGGCCAAAACCCGACTGCACCTCATCAGCTATAAGAACTACTCCGTATTTTTTACAAAGTGCGGCAATTTCACGATAGAACATGTCAGATGGCTCGTCCAGGCCACCAACCCCCTGAATGGCTTCCAGAATAACAGCACAAACATCTTGCTTTTTTATTTCAGTTTCAAAGGCTTTAATATCCTCAAATGATAAAAAAGTAACTTTTTGCTGCTTATTTATTGGGGCATTTATCTTTTCATTATCCGTTGCGGCAACGGCGGCAGATGTTCTACCGTGAAAACTATTTTTGAATGCAATTACCCGGGATTTATTTGTATGGAAAGATGCTAATTTTAAGGCGTTCTCATTAGCCTCTGCCCCCGAATTACACAAAAATAAATTATAATCCTCGCAATTAGATAATTTTCCCAGTTTCTTAGCCAGTTGTCTTTGCAGCGGATTTTTAACGGAGTTACTGTAAAATCCAATTTTATCTAATTGATTTTTAATGCGTTCTATGTAATGCGGGTGAGAATGTCCGATGGAGATAACAGCATGGCCGCCATAGAAATCGAGATATGTATCTCCCTTATCATCAGTCACAACAATACCCTTAGCTGTAACCGGGGTTACATCATATAGTGGGTATACATCAAATAGTTCCATTTATTGTTTTTTATAAAGGTTGATAATTAATTTATCTCAACGCCTAGTTCTTGGTTTTGAGTTCATTTATTTTCTCAAAGGAAGTTACTATTCCCCTTATAAGCGAAGAACTTAAACCCTGATGCTCCATTTCGTTTAATCCTTGAATAGTACAACCCATAGGGGTGGTTACCTTATCTATTTCTTCTTCAGGATGATTGCCAGATTCTATAAGCAAGCCGGAGGCTCCATTACAAGTATACATCGCCAGCTCCTGTGCTTCTTTGGCATCGAAACCTAACTGAATAGCACCCTGTGTAGTTGCCCTTATAAGTCGCATCCAAAAGGCTATGCCACTTGCGCATATTACAGTAGCTGCCTGCATTTGATTTTCCGGTATTTCCAGGGAATAGCCCATTCTGTTAAAAATGGCTTTTGCCAGATCTATACGTTTTTGGCCAGCTGTATTGGAGCAGATGCAAGTCATAGATTTACCAACGGATATGGCCGTATTGGGCATACTACGAATAATATGCTTGTCCTTTCCGAGAATGGCTTCCATATTTTCAATACTGAAACCAGTTATCGTCGAGATTATTACATGTTTATCTGTAAGAAGGTCCTTAACTTCTTCCAATATCATTGCAAAATCTCGGGGTTGAACAGCAAATATTAAAATATCAGATTTTTCAACCGCTTTCCTGTTATCTGAACTGACAGTTACATTTCCAAATTTTTCATAGTTCTTAATACTATCGGTATGTCTTTTGGTCAGATACATTGTGGTAGCTCCATTACTATGTAAAATACCTTTAGCAATCGATAAGCCTAAATTTCCCGCTCCAATAATGGCTATTTTCATATTTACCAATTTTTTTGGTCTTGTTATTTTTATAATTCTCACTCCTTTTAATATACAGCTGCTTTTAAATTTAAACCTTCAGTTTCATCAAAACCAAACATTAGATTCATGTTCTGAATAGCCTGTCCGGAGGCCCCTTTAAGCAGATTGTCAATTACAGATGTCATTAATAAAACATCTTTGTACTTATGCAGGTGAATATGACAATTATTCGTATTCACCACTTGTTTTATGTGAACCGGTTCTTCTGCAATCATAGTAAATACGGCATCTTTATAGAATTCATGATATAAATCATAGGCCTCCGCCTCACTGCCTTCAAACGTTGTGTATGCTGTGCTGAGAATACCACGGGAAAAGTTCCCCCTGTTTGGAATAAAATAGAGTTCTCCAACAGCTTCTTGCAGAGATTCGAGACTTTCATTTATTTCACCAAGATGCTGGTGCGTAAAGGCTTTATACCAGGATGCATTATTATTTCTCCAGCTAAAATGTGTGGTCGCCGATGGCATTACTCCTGCTCCCGTACTTCCGGTAACCGCATTCACATGTACATCAGATTTCAGTAATTGTGCATTGGCCAACGGGAGTAATCCTAATTGAATACAGGTAGCAAAACAACCCGGATTGGCAATATATCTGGCATTACTTATTAAGGATTTGTTTAATTCTGGAAGGCCATACACAAATTCCTTTACGCCGAAAGAAGCATCTTGCTTTAATCTGAAATCAGTGCTTAAATCAATAATTCTTGTTTTGGGAGAAATAGAATGCTTGTTTAAAAAACTTTTAGAATTTCCATGGCCCAGGCATAGGAAAAGGATATCAACTTCCGAATTGATCGAATCTGTAAAAGTTAAATCCAAAGTGCCTAATAAATCGGTATGGGTTCCGCTAATTTTTTTACCTGGTTTTGTTGTGCTGTATACGAAATCTATGGTGACCTTGGGATGATTTTGCAGAAGCCTGATTAGCTCTCCGCCGGTATAACCAGACCCTCCAATAATGCCTGCTCTAATCATGATTCTGAATTGTTTGATTAGCTATTTTTCCCGGATTAGATAGAATTTTAATGAAGCCCTTTGCATCATCTGCTGTCCAGGCTTTATTTGTTTCTCCGTAATTACCAAAAGAAGCATTCATTAAATCATTCTCAGAATTAATGCCGTTCAATTCAAATCGATAAGGGTGTAAGCTTACTGAAACCTCCCCTGATACATTTCTTTGTGTATCGCTCAAAAATGCTTCTATGTTCCTCATTACTTCATCCAGATAATTACCTTCATGTAAGAGCATTCCGTAAAAATTTCCCAGTTGCTCTTTTTGAAATTGCTGCCATTTACTCAGAGTGTGTTTTTCCAATAAATGATGAGCCTTAATAATGATAAGTGATGCTGCAGCTTCAAATCCTACTCTTCCTTTTATACCTATGATAGTATCACCAACATGCATATCTCTTCCTATAGCATATTCGGAGGCTATAGCATCCAGGGCAATTATATTTTGAACAGGAGTACCCTTTTGACCATTGATGGAAACTAATTCGCCCTTAAAAAAGCTCAGTTTAATATCTTTTGGTTCTTTCGCAATTAATTGTGAAGGGAACGCAGACTCCGGTAAGGGTAAGTCAGAGGTAAGCGTTTCGTCGCCACCTACCGACGTGCCCCATAAGCCTTTGTTTATCGAATATTTAGCTTTCTCCCAGGAATAGTCAATGCCATTTTCCTGCAGGTATTCAATCTCGGCTTCTCTGGACAAACTTTTATCTCTAATTGGTGTAATGATTTTGATATTAGGCGCAAGAATCTGAAAAATCATATCAAACCTCACCTGATCATTACCAGCACCGGTGCTTCCATGAGCTATGTACTCAGCACCTATTTTTATAGCATGGTTCACAATTTCGATAGCCTGAACTATTCTTTCGGCACTTACAGATAAAGGATAGGTATTATTTCTTAACACATTACCATAGATAAGATACTTTACCACCTTTTCATAAAAGTGTTCCAGGGCATCAATAGAAGTATAGCTGGAAGCACCTAACTGAAGGGCTTTTTCTTTAATAAGCGCAATTTCTTCTGTAGAAAAACCACCGGTATTGACACTTACCGCATGTACCTCAAAGCCTTCTTCCTTGGATAAATATTTTGCGCAGTAAGAAGTATCAAGTCCACCACTATATGCCAAAACTAATTTTTTCATTTGTTCTTTCTTTTAAGAAATAATTGCTCTTTCATTCTTTTAAGCCTTTTAAAAGCCTTATCATTTAGCTTTTCTTTCTTCGCTACGGCCAGTGCGGGGTCATATAACATACCTGTACACAGGCACATTTTATGATCGGTCCTGGTAAGTACATCAAAATTTTTGCATGTTTGGCATCCTTTCCAAAAGGCCGGATCATCAGTTAATTCTGAAAATGTAACGGGTTTATATCCTAATTCGTAATTCATTTTCATTACGGCAAGACCGGTTGTAATACCAAAAATTTTAGCTTCCGGGAACTTTTTTAATGAAAGTTCAAAAATTGTTTTTTTAATATTTTTTGCCAAGCCTTGATTTCTATAATCAGGATGAACTATAAGCCCCGAATTCGCTACAAACTTTTTGTGCCCCCACACTTCTATATAACAGAATCCGGCAAATTTATCACCGTCCAAAGCAATGACAGCATTCCCATTTTCCAGCCGTTTTATTATATATTCAGGCGTTCTTTGGGCAATACCGGTTCCCCTCACATTAGCCGATTTAGCAATGGTGTCACTAATTATTTTGGCGTATTTAAAGTGCGATTCGTTAGCAATTAATATTTCCATTGCTAGCTTTTTTTTAAATGGTAAAAAATATTTGATTTGATAGTGCGGAAATGGACTCACCTATTTCCAAGAAAGAAATACACCCTTACGGGCGTGGACGTACAAAGGAACGTACTGGAATAGAATTCCAAAGAGGTAAAGATATGTTTGTGCAGTTTTCCATTGCAGATCAAATGTACAAATTAAATTGAACTATCATAATTTGTGCTCTAATTTTTACGAATTAGCAAATTTTGACCTTTCAATTTAAATATTTCGTAAGCCATAAATCCAAATACTATGAAATATTCAATAAACAGAAATCCAAGATTCTCTTTAAATTCGGGATTCTCATAAGCAGAATAACTTAAAATGATCACTAATGACCAGGCCAGAGGGAAACGGTAATCTGTAAAAACGGACAATCCTACGAGGAAAATTATATACCACGGATGCACCGTCGGGGACAGGAAGTAATAGAGTACGAGCACCCAGAACATAGAACTTATCAGGACTGATAACTTTTTATTATCCCTTAAAAAAGTAAGTAATAACACAAAACCTATCATTATATATGGCACTAATTTCCCATAGGTTTTAATTAATTCCCATGGCTTGGCTTCAAATTTTATAGCTATCTGTTTAATAAGATTGTAGATGCTGGCATTGAATTCAAAATTAGAAAACCACAAGCCAACGGTATCGGTGTAGTTGTTAATGAATTCTGATGAGTAAAATGGTAAAACACCTATTAAAATAATTAATCCCAGCACTATGTAAAATTTAATACTTTTCTTAAATCCAAAATAGGTAATAAACAAAGGGAGGAACATTAAGGGTACGAGTTTCACCAAAATGGAACCGGCAAATGCAATGGCCGCAAACAACCACTTATTTAGCGAAAGGAAACACAAGCCGTAAATAAAGAAAAATAGCATTACTCCTTCAAAATGCAGATTACCGCTAAGTTCTATGATTACCAGGGGATTTAAAAAATACCAAAAAATAAGATGTGGTGATCTGTTTATGTGCCGTAGTAATTTCTTTCCAAAATAATAGATTCCGATATCGGCCAGTATAATAATAGATCTCATGATTATTAAAGATCCCATAATGCTCTTCCCGCCCAAAAAGGCAGAAATAGAGAACAGTAGTTGATTTAAAGGTGGATAATTACTAAAATGTCTGGCGCTTAAAGAACCCATGCCATTGTGCAATTCCTTAGCATTAGCCAAAAGTATCTCGCCATTTTCCATAATAGCATCAGGCGTCTGCAAATATGGGTTTATACCGGAGAGTACTAATTCGCCATCCCAGATAAATCTATAGAAATCCTGAGATAAGTTTGGTTCGACTAAAAGAAAAATCAAACGAAAAAGAATACCTGAAATAAGAAGAAAATTAAAATTCCACTTTTCAAATTGAATCAGCTTATAACAGAGAAAAAAAAGGGCAAAGAAAAGGCTGATTAGCTTTATGAAATCTGTTCGTACAAGGTCATATGCGAAGCTGGTATAGAACAAGAGACTTGCCAATACCATGAGAATTGATAATTTGTGGAGATTCCAATAGGAAGAAATCCTTGAAGACATTGGTCTTTATAGTTTGATCTCTACAAAGTACACAAAAATTGATAATTTTCAAGCACTTAAACCTCGTACAAATGTGCCAATAAAAAAATCTAAAGATCCCTATAAGTCCGCTACGATTTAAGCTATTAATTAAGCAGTTAAGCTTTAGCTGTCAGCGATTTAAGAGCGACAAAACCGAATCCGAGGAACAACATAAAATGAAAAGGGAACAAACCAAAATCATTTAGCGGAATAGCGCTATACATTCCAAAAAGGAAATAGATCATCAGGCCGAACTCAAGAATCATATTGGGAGATATCTTTTTAACCAGGTATTTATTGCCCTTCCAACTGTCTGTAAGGTTGTTAATATTGAATTTTGGGGTACGAACAAATTCGCTTCTTTTTCCCATATGACCTTCAAGAACCGCAACCGTGTTGTGTAAAGAAAAGCCCAAGGCTACCGAGAAAAATGTAAAGAAAAGTTTTATATAATCCACAAAATTATCAAAACTACTCCCCTGAATACTTTTGTAGGTGAACCAATAGCATATGAATAATATGACCGTACTTAATATGAAAAAGCTGGTTGCTTCAAATATCCAACCTAAATGACCGTACATGTTCTTTATATATAGCATTGGGATACTCAATATGGCTACAATAAAAACGAACAGGAACATGGAACTGTTTAACAGGTGCATTACCCCATGAAATTTGGTTTTGAATGAAATATTCTTAGCGGTAACAACACTCCAAACGCTTTTTCTGAAGTTTTCTGCGCCACCTTTATTCCATCTGAATTGCTGCGATCTTGCAGCGCTGATAACAACGGGAAGTTCAGCCGGAGTTTCAACATCTTCTAGGTATTTAAATTTCCAGTTTTTAAGCTGGGCCCTGTAACTAAGGTCCAGGTCTTCAGTTAAAGTATCGCCTTCCCAGTTTCCTGCATCAAGAATACATTCTTTTCTCCAGATACCTGCTGTACCATTAAAATTAATAAAGTGACCTTTTGCATTTCTTCCAACCTGTTCAAGAGTAAAATGCGCATCGAGAGCAAAAGCCTGAATTTTTGTAAGTGTAGAATAGTCCCTATTGATATGCCCCCATCTGGTTTGAACAACACCTATTTCCTTATCTTTAAAATAAATAACGGTTTTCTTTAACCAATCGTAATTCGGAAGAAAATCGGCATCAAATATAGCTATGAAATCACCTTTTGCTATTTTCAGACCTTCCTTAAGGGCCCCGGCCTTATAACCCGACCTGTTTTCTCTTCGAATGTGCTGTATATCTAATCCGGTTTCCTGCAGAGCTTTAATTCTTCCCGCCGTTTCTTCAACCGATAACTTATCTGTGGAGTCGTCTAAAACCTGAATTTCCAGTTTGCTTTTAGGGTATTCTATTTTGGAAATATTTTCCAGTAAGCGTTCCACAACGTATTCTTCATTATATATGGGCAACTGAATAGTTACAGAGGGAATCTCCTTTGCGTCCAGCAAATTGTATTTAGGGGCAACATCATTTATCTTCTTATTCCCTAAATAATTAACCAATAGGTTTAATTGTGCCAGACTGTAAAAAAAGATCAGTAAGAGGGCTGTGCTGTAAATCCCGATAATAATGTAAGCAATAGTTAGTCCCATATTATTTTAAACTGTATTTAAAAATCCAACCTAATATTTTTACGCCTGCAAAGATACTACCTTTTATTGTGCCAGACACTTTAGAAACTCCAATTCTTTTTTTGTAACGCACTGGTATTTCGACATATGACATTTTGTTTTTAATTGCTTTCAGCTGCATTTCAATGGTCCACCCGTAGGTTTTATCTTCCATTTCCATCTCCAAAAGCTTCTCGTATTTAATGGCTCTAAAAGGTCCTAAATCTGTAAATGTTGACCCAAATAATAGTTTCATTAAAAATGTAGCCAATTTATTGCCAAAAATTTGCTGCGGTGTCATAGAACCTTCCTCTCTCAATGCTTTTGTTCTCGCTCCGATCACCAAATCTACATTCTCATCCAGAATAGGTTTTACAATTTTACCAAGCTCTTCCGGATAATCAGAATAGTCTCCGTCGATAAATACGATAATATTGGGCTTCCTGGACTTCTTGGCTATATAATCCATTCCGCAAAGGCAGGCATATCCATAGCCTTTTCTAGTTTCATTTAACACCGTAGCTCCTGCTCTTGTTGCGTTTATAGCGGTATCATCCGATGAGTTATTGTTTACAACAATTATTTCAGAAACTATAGCTGGGATTTCCTGAATGACCTTTGTAATAGAATTTGCTTCATTATACGCCGGGATTATGACTTTGATATCTGTCATACTCTTCAAAATGATTTGTTATTCTCCACGTGTATTATTTATTTCCTGCATTTCTCATTAAGTCGAAATTTTCTTCTGCCTGTGCGGTGCAAAAATATCACTATTTATGGCACCATCGATACCTGAAATAATTCTTTTTAAGTCCATTTTATTAAGGAGAACGCAAGAAGTGCAGACAATATTAAAGATGGAAAAAATAAGATTTAAAGACTGTAATAAAGTAAACTGAAATTAAGTAATATTTATTTTTGGTTTAGCAGGGTCATTAAATCTACGTCATTACCTAATAAGACCTCATTACCATCAATGCGTCCTTTTAAGGGACCATTCTCAAGTTTCAAAACACCTCTCGGACAGACTGCAGAACATATACCGCAACCAACACAACTTGAGCGCACTATATTTTCACCTTTCTGAGCATAAGCACGCACATCAATGCCCATTTCACAATAAGTAGAACAATTCCCGCATGAAATACATTGACCACCGTTAGTTGTTATTCTGAATCTTGAAAACAAACGTTGTTGAAAACCTAAAATGGCCGCCATAGGGCAACCAAAACGACACCAGACCCTGTTGCCGAAAATAGGATAGAAACCTGTGCCAATAACCCCCGAAAAAATACTACCAATAAGAAATCCGTATGATTTCCTTAAAGTTTCAGATTTAAACAGGAATACGTTGCCATCTCCACTGAGATAGTGAAAACCAATTAGGGCCATAATTATTGTGAAATATCCAATTGCACCATAAAGGGCATCTTTCTGAAATTGCTCTCTTTTGAATACCATAACAAGAACGAAAATCAAGGTCAATAACAGGGCTACACCAATAAGAAAAGTATTTTTGGTCAACCAGTACTTGCTGGTATCGTTGCCCAGATAGGAATAAATTACGGCTGTAGTCATTAGAGTAACAAAAACCACAACACTATGAACTACCCAGCGCTCTACTTTCCAAGCTGATAATCTTTTGTCGCTTAGCTGTCTGAATGAATCCCCTGCTGTTTCAGCCAATCCTCCACAACCGCAAACCCAAGAACAGTACCAGCGTTTACCATATTTATAAGTCAGAATAGGGGAGATCACAAAAACGGACAATATGCCAAATATGAGCATAGCCATGCCAATATCTCCCGAATCTATAAATGCATTTATCCGGTATCTTTCAAAATTATAATAGTTTAACGGCCAGATATTCTTCAGATCATAATAGGGGAGCGTACCATTTAATCTGGCCATTATTTCGGGAATGATAAATGCAAAAGCTGTTTGAAAGAACATAACGCTTATGGTACGAATCATTTCGTATCTGTTATGCCTGTATTTCCAAATAAATTTAATACCGAAAGCCAGAATAGCAACGGTATATAGTGATCCGTAAACAAACCACTGGCTGGCCGGATTGCCACTCAATAATCTGCTTAGCGGGTCAAATAATGCAATTATACCTGTATTTGAACCATTCTTTACCAGTCCCAGGAATTCCGGGAAAAAGTAAAGGACTATATAGAATCCTGTAAGTGTTATTCCGGTTATCCAGGCCCATAGACCTTTAGAAGATATTGATTTAAACCAAACCCCGTCATTTTTTATACCCTTCAGTTTTTGAGCATATGCTTCTTTTGTAAACCAAATTACTCCGATAAAAATAGCCATGAGGGAAATGATCAGCCAAATTCCTTTATTGGGAAAGTTTACATTAAAACCAGCAAGTAGAACTATGAAAAGACCTGATAATCCCAATATTACAGCTAATTTTTGAGATCGACTCAAAGCCGCAGGCGGTTGGCCAGTTAGTGCCATGCTTTTATCTAAAGTGCTCATTCTTTATTTCAGTTTTAATAAGGTTTTAAAGATCACATTCCAGAGTTAAAAGACTCATCCGATTGCAAAAATTCGTTTCCAGTTTTTCTTTTCGGGTTTAATATCAGTACCAAATTCTAAATTAAATTTAGCAGCAATTTCATTTTCATACTCTACATAGAATTCAGGATCAAAATTGGCATCTTTAAGATATTTAATCACATGCATAACATCTCGTCCTTCATTTAGCCATATATCGAAGATCTCATGGCGCAGCCGAATTCCAAAAGTATTTATTCCCAGAAATTTCCTGGTTTCTTTATGAAAGGCAATAGTCAGACATATTTTTTCGGTATTGTGCCGCCAATGAAAATGTTCCTCATATTCTTTTCTACCGTTGGTACTAAAAACCCACCCATAAGTTTGGTATTCTACGTCAAGAAATTTGGCTGAATTAAACCAGTGTCCCGGTTTGTATTCGGTCCTGTTTCCACAAATAGTCTGGGCAACTGTCTCTCCCATCATACGGCCTGTATACCAAACAGCTTCAATAGGTCGGCGATTGCCAATGGGTTCATGTTGTTCTGCACAGTCTCCAATAGCATAAATATCTTTGATGTTAGTTTCAAGAAATCGGTTTACCTTAATTCCCCTGCCCAACTCAATTCCGGAGTCGTTTAAAAATGAGACATTAGGCGAAACACCAGGTGTTAATCCCACCATTTGACATTCAATGGTTTCTCCTTTATCGGTAATAACGGACTTTACTCGGCCGCTTTCATCGGCTACTATTTCAATGAGATTTGTCTCCAGTTGAAGGTCTATATGATGTTCCTGAATGTGTTCATTCAGCATCTTAGCTTCTCCATCCGGGAGCACTATATCCCAAAAGTTCTTTTCACGAACTAGAAAAGTAACAGGGATATCTCTACTGCGAAGCATTTCAGCTAATTCAATTCCAATTAATCCACCTCCAACAATAACAGCGCGTTTGCAAACCTCTTTATTGGGGGCATTGATTTCTAATAAATCGAGATCTTGTTTGGAATACAAACCCTGTACCCCATGCAGATCCTGTCCTGGCCAACCAAATTTATTTGGTTTTGACCCGGTCGCCAGAATTAACTTATCGTATTTCAATGTTCGCGCGTCTTCAATCTGTAGTTCTTTTTTCTCATGATCTACATTACTGACGTAGCCTCGTAGGAGTTCAATCCTATTTTTCTCCCAAAACCAGTCTTCATAAGGCTTTATATGTTCAAACTTCATATGACCCATATAAACATACATCAATGCTGTTCTGGAAAAGAAATGATCGGTTTCAGCAGAAATTATTATAATTCTCTTATTCGAGTTTTTACGGATATGTCTTGCGGCTGTTACACCTGCAACTCCATTCCCAATAATTACAATATTTTCCATGTTGTTTGTGGGTTGATAGGCATTATGTCGAATATAAAGATAATAACTTAACACCCACTTTAAATTTACATCAAGATTTATTACCTTATTTTTGTAAATGTCCTTTTAAATCAATTATGAAGAGATTCGGGTTTTTATTATTGCTCTTTCTTCAATTGTCTTGTACCAGTCAACCGGTTAATAAGATTAATGGAATAAGTTTTGTTGCTTCCAGGGATAAAGCTGTCCAGGAGCATGTAGATGCTTTCCTGAATATTCATGCGGATCATGCGGCTGTAATGCCATTTGGTTTTATAAGAGATATTTCAAGTCCGGAAATAATTTTTGATACAGACCGTCAATGGTATGGGGAAACCCAGGGTGGTGCCAAGCAGTATATTGAACTATTGCGGGCAAACAAAGTTAAGGTGATGGTAAAGCCCCAAATCTGGATATGGCGTGGCGAATTTACCGGGGGCTTAAAGATGGAGACAGAGGAAGACTGGAAGATTCTGGAGGTATCCTATGATAAATTTATGCTTACCTATGCCAAATTAGCCCAGGAAACTAAAGCTGAAATTCTTTGTATTGGCACAGAACTGGAGCAATTTGTAAAGAACAGGCCAAAGTATTGGGAAGATTTAATTGTAAAAATTCGAAAGGTTTATAAAGGTAAGTTAACCTATGCTTCAAACTGGGATGAATACAAACGAACACCCTTTTGGGAGTCCCTTGACTATATTGGTATAGATGCTTATTTTCCCTTATCTGATGCTAAAACCCCAACGGTAGCGCAGTTAAAAGCCGGTTGGAAACCCTGGAAAGAGAATATTGCTGCTCTTTCAAAAAAAACCTCCCGTCCTGTACTTTTTACAGAATTTGGATATAGAAGTATGGATTACACTGCAAAAAAACCATGGCTTGTTGATCGAAATGAGGAAGGTGTGAACTTGGAGGCTCAAGTAAATGCTAAGAAAGCTATTTTTGAAGAGTTTTGGCAGGAAGACTGGTTTGCAGGAGGGTTTGTATGGAAGTGGTTTCTTAATCACGAAAAAGCTGGTGGTGGAATGGATAACAGATTCACGCCTCAAAATAAACCAGCGGAAGAGATTATTAAATTGTTTTATCAGACTAATTGATCGCTATATTTTGTTCTATTTATTTTGTATCCTGATCTGCTTGCAATTTGGCAACATTTTTGATAATCTTTGTAAAACTTGATTATTGTGCCTCAGAATTTTATAAAACCACTTTTAATACTCCTATGGTTTCCACTATTAACTTTGGTAGCACAGGATTCCCTGAAAACCGTTATTGCTGAAAAAGGTGATGGGATTTACTCATTGCTTCGCAAGCAGGGAGTTGACCCTTATATAACTTATGATGATTTCATTGCTCTTAACTTACCCAGACTTAGAGATAGTTTGCATTTGTACGAAGGAATGGCCTATGTCATTCCTAAAACAACAGAAGATAATCTGGAAAGCGTTAAAGAAGAAACTAAAGTTGCTGGAATAAAAAATTCTGTAAAGGGTATATCTTATGATATATTTGGCGAGAAATATGCTGAGGTAACTGGTAAAAGCGAGCGTTTAAAAGGAACAGTATATTATTTGATTTCAGGACATGGGGGACCTGATCCCGGAGCTATGACGCAATATGTTGGCAAATCTATTTCAGAAGACGAATATGCTTACGATGTGACCCTGAGGTTGGCAAGAGAACTACTTTCCCATGGGGCACAGGTTTATGTTATTGTACGTGATCCGGATGATGGTATTCGCGATGAGCGAATTCTGGAAATGGATAAGGATGAGTTAGTCTTACCTGACCAGACCATTCCTTTAGACCAAAAAGACAGGCTTGAGCAACGGGTAAATGCCGTGAACAAATTATATCTGAAACATAAAGGTAAACATCAACGCCTTGTGGTTACTCATGTCGATAGCCGTAGTAAAGGACAAAACATTGATGTTTTTTTCTATTACCACGAGAAAAGTAGTAAGGGTAAAAAACTTGCTGAAAGTATTCACAATACATTTAAAAAGAAATACAAAAAATACCAACCCAACCGAAGCTATTCGGGAACTTTTGAAGACAGGAGTAATCTCTACCTGGTCAAGAAAACCGTGCCCGCAATGACGTTTATAGAAATTGGGAATATTCGCAATAAAAAAGACCAACGCCGGATATTGGATTACGACAATAGACAGGCTTTGGCAAAATGGATTTCAGAAGGAGTAATCCTTGACTACGAGACGAAATAGTTGTTTACAAATTCACACAATAAATTACGCGGAAATTTTTCTTTTATAGTAGCGGTACAACTGTTCGGGATCTGCCCCGAAATAATTCTTAAGATGTATTATTCCAAAGTAGAATTGCAGTTTTAATTTACCAATTTGTTCATATTTACGCGCTGAGGTTTGCACCTTATCTGGCAGGATCTTAAAATTAGTAAGCTCATAGAGACGGCTTGTGAATTCATTATCCTCATAGATTATGTAACTTTCATCATAGCCACCCGAAGTATGGAACAATGCTTTCGTGATAAAAAGGGATTGATCTCCACCCCTGCATATCTTATGATTTATTCTGCTAAACCAGGAAAAGAATCTCAAAAACCGGCTATTGCTATCAAATTTCATCCTAAAACATCCGGCTTCATTACCATTCTGAATAGCATCTATGATAATCTTGTCAAAGTTTTTTGGAGGAAAAGTATCTACGTGCAGAAAGTACAGAATTTCACCTAAAGCATGTTTAGCGCCATAATTCATTTGTTTTGCGCGACCTTTTTCCGACCGTTGCACAACAGTATCAAATTTCAAAGCGGCTTTTATGGTACCATCGGTACTTCCACCATCTATCACAAGAATCTCTTTTATATTGGAAGAACTTGCATTTTTCAGAATATAATCTATAAGCTTAACTATATAGCGCTCTTCATTCAGAACAGGAATAATAATACTTATAGTGGGTTTATTACTTAATTTCATTTAAACTCCAATTGTATTTAAGATATTCAATTTTTGCATCAGGATTAATGGATGATTTTAAATATTGGTTCAAATAAACTCTTAGGGAACCGTTATTTTCAAAATCCTTTTTATACCATTTAAAGATCTTGGATAACTCTGCTTTATTTTCAGAAATAATATTTCGACTGGGGTCATTTATAAAGTCTTTCGTAGCCTCATCCAATTGTTTATCCAACTTTCCTTCCGTATAGGCTTCGTTAAGTAATTTTGGGCATGAATATGAGGCACAGTTAATGGCAAAATGAATTCGGGGTTCATTCATTTTTCTTAGGATCTTATGCTCTATTTCTCCTAATGAAATTAACCCTCCGCCATATTTGATCCACGCTTTGTCCCAGGGTTTGTTTATGTCTGTTATGCTAGCCAAAGGATAATTATCCAAAATTAGTTTAACTGTGGCGGCATTGTAAAGATTAATATAGTACGCCAGTTTTTTTTCTCTGGACCAGTTTTCATTTACCGTATTATTGCTCAATTGCTCTAAGTACCGGTTTAAAGTTTCTGATTCCTTTTTAAAACCTAAATAGTCTACGTTGCCATTCTCGTCAACGAAGTTATTGAGCAATCTGTCCCAGCTTTTATGGTCCACATTTCCGCATATCTGTTCATTGCTAATTGGAACCAAAGCCAATGAGTCCGACAAGAATGAAATGGGCTGGAAAAGACAGAATAAAATTAGATAACTTATTTGGAGCATTGTTTATTTTAAAACTTTAGTTGATTTAGTAGTTTAAACCTTACATCAAATCCCAATTACTTTGCGAATGGAAATTTATTGTTCCGATTAATAAATGTGATGCACTTAATTTGTGTTATTGGACTATTACCATTGAATGTGATACCAGTATAACTCATAATTCCCTTATCAGTTCCATAAATAATTTTATCATTTTGGGTTCGGTTTCCCCGGCAACTCTGATTATTTCATTGATATTAACGGGCTGCAGATTGTCTGGATCGCATTCATCTGTAAGTACGGACACGGCCACCACAGGAAGATTTAAATGGTTGGCCACAATTACTTCGGGAACCGTACTCATACCAACGGCATCTGCCCCTATAGTTTTTAACATCCGATATTCCGCCTTTGTTTCCAGTTGAGGCCCAACGACAGAAGCATATACACCACTATGTAATGTAATACTTTCACGGAATGCAATTCCTTTAATTTTTTCACACATCTCCATATCGTATGGCTGACTCATATCCACAAAACGAATCCCAAAATCAGCCACATTTTTAAATGCCAAAGGCGATCCACACTGAAGATTAATATGATCTTCAATAAGCATGATATCACCTTTTTTATAGTTCAGGTTTATGGCCCCGGCTGCATTAGAGATGAACAATTTTTTTATTCCCAGTTCGTGCATTACCCGAATAGGATAGGTAACATCATCAAACTCATAACCCTCGTAAACATGAAAACGACCCTGCATAACCACTACTTTTTTGTTTTCGAGAATGCCATAGATAAGCTTACCTCTATGAAATTCAACAGTAGCTAATGGAAAAAATGGAATGTTATGGTAATGGGCTACAACACTAGATTCTATATGGTCTACCAATTTGCCAAGTCCTGTTCCTAGTACAATCCCTATTTCAGGACTTTCAAAGCCTTTATTTCTGAGGTAAAGAGTTGATTCTTCCAGCTGTTTTTTGGTCATAGGCTCAAATTTTTACAAAGGATTGAAAAATATCAATATCTTTTAAATCTTCGTAGACGTCAATATCATTTTTGATTTGTAAGAGTATTACCTTTTTATGGTTTAGGTTATTGAGCGTATCTTCCAGGACGGTTTCTGTGCCCCAGTTCTTGTTTAGGAATATATCATTGTTCAATGTCTTCATTCCTATGAGATAGTAACCGCCATCTGCCGCAGGGCCTATGACAAAATCCACGTTTTCCATTTCTGCAAAAGCTTCGTCAATGGTTTCACTATTTAAATCATAAATATCACTTCCTATTATGATTATCTTCTTATAACCCTTTTGAAATCCAGATTTAAAAGCATTATACATTCGTTCTCCCAAATCATTACCTTCTTGCAACTGTTTTGCATAATTGCCTTTATCCCACAAATCATTTTCGGAAACTTCTTCTGAATAATGAACTTCTTTTGAACAATTAAGGTCTTTAGTAATCTCGGCCGTATGCCTCAATAGGATCATATAAATATCCAATGCGGCCTGATCTCCTATAGTCTCGGCCAATCTTGTTTTACACTTTCCTAATTTGGGGTTTCTGGTAAAAATAAGTAGTAATCGGTCTTTATTTTCTTCCAACGTCATGTATGAATTAATCCTAATATACTTTTTCTGCCTTGGTCAGGTATTTTCCCCATAGCTTACCAAATGCGTGCACTTTTTTTGTTTTTTCACCCCTGGTATTATAAACGGGATAGCCCTGATTGGTCCATTCAAAAATACCTCCATATAAATTTTTCGTATTGAAATAGCCAGATTCTAAAAGTTCTTCGCCAATATTCTCAGATCTAACCCCGATGGAACAATAAACAACAAGGTTTGAATTTTTATTGGGATATTTATCTACCACGTCTGCCAATTTGAAATCATCATAACCTACCCAGACGGCATTTTTTAAATGACTTATCTCATATTCTTCCCATTCTCTCGCGTCTAAAATAATTTGGTTTTGAAAATTTTGCAATTCCGTCACAGAAATGTAAGGTACACTTTCGCTATTGTACCAATCAAGAGCCTTCTCTATTGAAGATTGTGCGTTAGCAGAGAGTATTAGAAAAAAGAAACATAAACATTTGAAAAAATTATACATCGTAATGAAATAAATCTACGTGTAAAGATACTCATTTGAGTAAAAAATCATCCCATAAAGCGGTGTTTTCAGGACCGATAAATAAAATGTATTTTTATAAAAATCAACTATTTGTAATGAGAACCTATATTATTTCTTCCATGCTGGGATTACTATTTATTTCAATTTATTCCTGTAAAAACAAAGAAGAAGAAAAGAATACAGAAATGGTTTCAATTCCAGAAACAACCTTTTTTAAGGAACCATACAGACCACAATTCCATTTCTCACCAACAGAGATGTGGATGAATGATCCAAATGGACTTGTATTTAATGACGGGATATATCATCTTTTCTATCAGTACTACCCTGAAGATATTGTATGGGGACCTATGCATTGGGGTCATGCCACAAGCAAGGACCTTGTGTATTGGGAACATAAGCCCATTGCTTTATTTCCAGATGAGAATGGATATATTTTTTCAGGTAGTGCTGTTCTGGATAAAAATAATACGTCCGGCCTGGGCACCCCAGACAATCCGCCGTTGGTGGCCATATTTACGTATCACAATATGAACAAAGAGAAGAATGGTTCAAGTGATTTTCAAACACAAGGGATTGCCTATAGCCTGGATAATGGGGAATTATGGACGAAATATCAGAATAATCCCGTCCTGGGAAATGAGGGGATTCGCGATTTTAGAGACCCAAAGGTCTTTTGGCATGAACCTACTCAAAGTTGGATCCTGGTATTGGTTGTCGGAGACCATGCCAAAATTTATAGGTCTGCCGACCTAATTTCCTGGACTTACTTAAGTGAATTTGGTAAGGAAGCTGGAGCTCATGGAGGGGTATGGGAATGCCCTGACCTTTTTCCATTAAAAGTTTCCGGTTCAGGGGAGGAAAAATGGGTTCTTATTATTAGCATAAATCCTGGGGCACCTAACGGAGGTAGCGGGACCCAATATTTTATCGGTGAATTTGACGGGACCACATTTACCTCCGATCAAAAGGTAGAAAAATGGATAGATTGGGGAACGGATAATTATGCGGGGATAACTTATAACAATGAACCAAATAATCAGCGGATATTTATCGGATGGATGAGTAATTGGGCCTACGCGCGAGATACGCCAACAAAGGAATGGCGAAGTGCGATGACTGTTCCAAGAAATTTATCACTCATTAAATTGGGGAATTCATATGAATTGGCTAATTACCCCATGGAGGATTTTGGGACCGTCTTTAAGTCGGAAATTAAAAAGGACCTCGAATTGTCAGCAGGTGAGTCAGAAACTGTCCCATTTGACAACTATAATCAATCAGAAATAAGGTTTGAAACCACGAATCGAAATTTTAAATTTTCTTTTTATAATAGTTTAGACGAGGAACTGGTATTAACCTTAGACGAGGATCAGGAATTGTTTTTATTAGATCGAACTAAGTCGGGCAAAACCACCTTTAAAGAAGAATTTGCTAAAAATGCACAAAAAATGCCAATCTCTAATATGCCTGAGGGGGAAATTGAAGTCCGAATTTTGATGGATTGGTCGTCTATAGAAGTCTTTCTAAATAATGGGCAATATGTAATGACTGCACAAATATTTCCCAATGCACCTTATACGAATCTTGATTTCAAGAATTCTTCACAAAACGTAATGATAATTAAGTCTTTGGAAGTTAATAGAGCCGAATCTATTTGGTAGGTTCTTAGGTGCTCTGATTTAAAATGCCAAACATAAGCCCCCGTAACTCGGCGAGGCCTTTAAGACGTCCAATACCGGAATAGCCCGGATTTGTCTTAATATTCAGGTCGTTTAACAATTGTTGTCCGTGATCCGGACGCATAGGCAATTGCCTGTTTCTTTTTTCCTGTAATGCAAGTAGTTCCTTAACCACACTGTACATAGGGACATCCCCTTCCAGGTGGCAGGCTTCGTAAAAATCGCCATCTTCATTTCTCCGGGTACTTCTAAGATGTACAAAGTGGATGTGATCTCCATAGTCCCTTATAATTTGTGCCAGGTTATTATCTGCTCTTACGCCCAGGGAGCCAGTGCAAAATGTAATCCCATTGTTTGGACTGCTGTTTTCTGTCAGGATTCTTTTAATATCGGCAGATGTACTCATAATTCTGGGTAAACCGAGAATGGGATAAGGGGGATCATCCGGATGGATGGCGAGAAATACATTATTTACTTCAGCCACAGGAAGTACTTCATTTAGAAAAAGACGCAAGTTCTTTTCCAAAGTGGCGGCGTCAATATTTTGATAACTATCTAATGCTTCCTGAAACTCTTCAAGTGTATAACCTATCTCTGCCCCGGGCAGATTATCTAAAATGGTTCTTTTGAGTTTTTCAATTTCTTCAGTACCCAAACCATGATAATAGGTTTCTGCTTTTTTAATCATATCCGGAGGATAAGATTCCTTAGCACCCTGTCGCTTTAAAATAAAACAGTCGAAGGCGGCCAAGGCTCTCATTTCAAAATTTAATGTTCTTGCCCCGTTAGGAAGTTCATGATCCAATTCTGTGCGTATCCAATCTAAAATGGGCATAAAATTATAGCAGATAATACTTATATTTTCTGATGCGAGGTTTTGGATGGTTATCTTATAGTTTTCTATAAGTTCCTCAAAATTTCCACTTCTGGTTTTAATACGTTCATGAACAGGAACACTTTCTACCACAGACCATCTAAGGCCGGCATCTTCTATAAGCCTTTTACGATTACGTATTGCATCTGTGCTCCATACCTCTCCATTAGGTATTTCGTGCAAAGCAGTTACAATACCAGTTGCACCTGCCTGCCTTATATCACTTAGTGTTACAGGATCAGTAGGCCCATACCAACGCATTGTTTCTTCCATTGTCTTCATACCCCAGAATATGCATTAAAACCGCCATCTACCGGAATTATGGTTCCGGTTACAAATTTGGAAGCATCGCTACTTAGCCATTGAAGAACACCAAAGAGTTCATCAGGATCACCAAATCTGCCCATTGGAGTGTTGGCAATAATTTGTGTGCCGCGTTTGGTTAATTGCCCATCTGCTTCGGTGAGCAAAGTGCGGTTTTGCTCTGTTAAAAAGAAACCGGGAGCAATTGCATTAACTCTTAACTCCGTACTGTGTTTACTACAAAATTCGATAGCTAACCATTTGGTAAGGTTGTCGATAGCTGCCTTGGCCGAGCCATAGCCCAATACACGGGTTATGGGTCTTTGCGCGGCCATAGAAGAAATATTAATAATACTTCCTTTCAAATCCTTTAGAAATAATGGCAGGAATGTTTTTATTGGCAGGAAGGAACCCATATAATTCAATTCCATAACTTTATTAATGTCCTCTATTCCTGCATCAAGTATAGTCTGTTCAGGCGTAATCACTGCCCCGGGTATATTCCCTCCGGCCAGATTAACCAGTACATCTATTTTTCCAAATTTGTCTATAAGCTCCAATTTTGCACGCTCTAAATCTTCCTCATTGGTGACATCGGCAATCAGAGGAAACACCTTATGCCGCGTACCCTTAATTTGCGCGATTAGTGAATTTACTTTGTCCGGATTCCTGCCCAGCGCAACTACTCTTGCACCTTGTCTGGCCAGATAGGCTGTCATTGCGGAACCTAATACACCGGTTGCGCCACTAACTACTATAATTTTGTCGTCTACAGAAAACAATTCAGACATGATAATATGTTAAGTATATTTCTTTTAGTCATAGGAAAAACAAAGATTCCCGGAATCTGATTAATCTTTCCAAATATAACTTAAGAAAGTTAAATTCTTGAAGTACTAATGAAACTAAAATGGAAAATAAGCCTTCGCATTATGGTAACAGATATCTGCTACAATCTTGCCCAACCATTTTTCATCTTCCGGTAATTCTCCATTTGCAACGTCTTTACCTAAAAGATTGCAGAGTACTCTTCTAAAATATTCATGCCTTGGAAATGAAAGAAAACTACGAGAATCTGTTAACATCCCAATAAAACAACTAAGCAAGCTAATATTGGAAAGAGAGTTCAATTGTTTTTCTATACCGTCTTTCTGATCTAAAAACCACCAGGCAGAACCAAATTGAATTTTACCCTTGACGCTTCCGTCGTTAAAATCACCAACCAAAGCTGCAATAACTTCATTGTCTGCCGGGTTTAAATTATAAATAATTGTTTTCGCAAGTTGGTCTGTGCTATCCAGGTAATCCAGGAAGTTACTCAAGGATACTGCCTGTGAAAAATCCCCAATGGAATCAAAACCGGTGTCCGGCCCCAATTGTTGGAGCATTCTTTGGTTATTGTTTCTGAGCGCACCAAGGTGAAACTGCTGTACCCAACCTTTTTTATGGTAGCATTTGGCAAGAAACTTTAATACGTCAGATTTAAAATAAGCTACTTCATTGGAATTTAGGGATTCCCCATTTTTTAATCTTTTAAAGATTTTAGAGATATCAAAGCTTTCATTTTTGTAAAAAGGGAGATAGTCCAAACCGTGATCTGCTAGTCTGCAGCCATTATCATGGAAATAATTTATTCTTGATTCCAAGGCTGATAAAAGGTCGGCATATGAATGAATAGACGTACCAGTAACATCTTCCAATTGGCCTAAGTATTCAAGGAAAGCGCTGGTATTTTCTACGGCATAGGCTTTATCTGGCCTGAAGGCCGGCAATAATTTCAGGGTAGGGTTCTGAATACCTTTTTTATGGTATTCAAGCGTATCCAGGGGATCGTCCGTTGTACATACAACTTCAACCTTCATCTGCTTCAGAAGGCCTAAGGTGCTATAAGCGGGAAGTTGTAATTGTTCAGTGCAAGAATCATAAATATTTTGCGCATTATTTTGGTCCAGGAATTCACTTATATTAAAATAACGCTTTAATTCAAGGTGGGTCCAATGGTACAAAGGATTCCGAACAGTATATGGAACAGTCTCTCCCCATTTTACAAATTTCTCCTTATCTGCGGCATTTCCGGTAATATATTTTTCTTCAATCCCAAGAGTCCGCATAGCTCTCCATTTATAATGGTCTCCCTGCAGCCATACCTGAGAGATATTATCAAATTGAAAATCTTCAGCTATTTTTCTAGGTGACAAATGATTGTGGTAATCAATGATAGGGAGATTTTCGGCATAATCGTGGTAAAGTCTGCTGGCAAATGGGGTCTGCAATAAAAAATCTTCATGTATAAAATTATTAACCGCCATTTTAGTTTGCATTTACGGTTTCAGGTAACATTGTTCCAACCATACCGGAAGCCAGTGCTTCCAGATCAATACCCAATTGTTCTTTATTTACGCGAAGTACTTCAGTGCGTAATTCTATAGGTAAATTAGCATAACCGTCCTTTGCCCCAAGGATCATTCCGGCCACTGCGGCAACAGTATCATTGTCTCGGCCGTAGTTTACAATAAACTGAATGCTCTTTTCAAAATCACCTTCCCCAAATGCCAATCCTGCAATCATAATTTGCCAGATCTCACCGGCGTGAAAGGGGATGGCCTCTTCGTCTTCTTCCAATAATCCATAAACAAATTCCTGTTGTACCCAATCCGTTTTAGTCCCATTAAAATGATCGGGAATTTTTATCTGCAATGAATCCTTTAATGTGATAGAATCTGATATTATAATTTCCCGGGATAGGTTTACGTATTTTCTGGTGGCGTTTGCTGTGTTATAGGAAAGACGACCTACGAGCCTGCTGTCCTGATAGCGCATAGGATCAATAAAAACGGAGGCATTAAGTATAGAATCCATATTAGTGGTCCGCATTGCCATATGGGTCATCGCTGCCACCAGCCCCGAAATGTCTTTGGCATATCCAAGATCAAAAAGTGAATGTTTGTAGGCCGTGAGATAAGCAATCTCCGGATTGGGTTCCAATAAACCAAACATGGGGGTATATAACATTCCTGCACAGGACATTTCTCCTCCATAAAACCGGTTTTGAGCTTCCAGATAATCTTCCGTGCTTTTCTGGTAAGCCAATGCTACCCGGGCCCATTCTTTAATCCAGTCTACCTTTTCTAATCTGGCGTCCAGGGCATCAGGAGAAGTTAAAATTTCTTTATCACCCAGCTTAGAAGCAATGGATTTATAGTAATCCGTAATAAATTTTGCAAAATGTTTTGCATTTAGGTCGGGTGAATAGGTTTCAAAATATGAAACCATAAAGTACTTCCATCTGGTATCATCAGTAGTAGCACCGGCCTTCAGGTTATGCTCCCAGGTTCCTTCAGGAGATTGTATACGTTCTGCAGAAATAAACCCTGTGATATAACCATATTTTTGCTGAATGTCAGATCGGTGCCACATCTCGGTAGATGCACCCATGGCATCACCTATGGCAGAACCAACCAGTGCACCCAGAACCTTGTCATATAGTTCTTCCTTGTTTAAAATAAGAGAATCCTGGGCGTAAGCAGATTTCTTGGGCTCAGGGATATCTATTTGCGCCTTCTGATCCTCGCATGATAAAACGATCACGGACAAAAATAAGACGATAATAAAAAAGTTATATTTCATACTAATATCATTTTTCTGGCAAGTTGTAAAAGATAGTCTTTTTCTTGGATAGTTCGTTGCAATGGCAACTGCGCCAAACCAATTAAACGCCTCATAATTTCAATACCAGCCACCTGGGAAACGAGAATATTATTTGCTTCTCCTTTATAGAGTTGCATTACGGTGGCTATGGAGGAGGCGTCCATAGTGGCCATAATAAGGTGTGCCGTCATCACACCCAGGTCGAATTCCCTAAAACCTATAAAACTGAACTCTGGATCTATAATATAGACCTCATTTTCTAATTGCATCCAGCTGCCGGGGTAATAGTCACCATGGATTAAAACATTTCCTTTGGAAAGGTACTTATCACCCAGTATCTTAACAACAGCTTTTATTGCTGTATCCTTTTTATATGGGAGTGATAATTCCTCTAAACCTTGTTGGACTTCATCCAAATGAAATCCATTCTCTTCCATAAATGGCAGCACAAAAATATGCTGATGATTCAATTCCCTCAAGGCCATATTTTCAGGAAATATTTCGACATTACCCACCTTGTGAATAGCTTCTGAAATGTTTACTAGTTTTTCCAGGATATGAAAGGGCATCTTTCGGTCTTCGTAACAGAAGGACATATCTTCACACTGTCCCAGATCTTCCATTTGGATCAGGTAATTCTTTTGATCAAAGTCCAAAATAGCGGGGATATGGGCCGTTATATAAACTCCTTGTACTGCTTGATAGAATTTATATTCTACTTCAATTCTGTTGAGAGGTGCTTCAATTTGCTGGTACTTTTGTACAAAGGGTCTCGATTGTTTAAGAATAAAGGAACGTTGATTTGTTTTAACACGAAGGACAACATTCATATTACCCTCTCCTGGTTTGGTAACTGCACTTATTTTTTCATCTGGATTCAACCAGTTTTTGGATTTTAGGAAATCCTGAAGCTCGGGTAGGGGGGTATTGATATCTATAGAAATCAAGGTGTGGACAATTTTATTGCAATATAGTCCCAAAACAAAAATATCCTTACGTTACTCTAAGGTTTTTTATTCTAATTTAGATCTGGGGATTTTTTGAAACTTGCGATGATATTTTTACAAGTCAAAGGTTAGTTAAATGATAAATGTCATTTAAGAGCCTCAATGTAATGACGTGATTCTTAGACTGCCGGTAAATGCACTTTTACTCTATGTATAAGTTCAAACAAGAGGTGTTAAGTTGTTCTTTTGGGTTATTCATAAAATCTATCATAACCTGGTTTTTGCATTCCCGATTTCCACCTCCATGCCCTCCTTCATCAAGGATTAATAGTTTTCCCTTGCTCAGGTTTTCCATAAATAGGATACCGTTTTTTGGAGGGGTAACAGGATCAAATCTATTTACGAATATTAATGTTGGCACATCAGAATCCTGAAATTTTCGTTCTTCCAAGGGCAAGTTATTGGTATGCCAATTCATCCCAGCGATGTAAAAAGCATCAAAAAAGCCTAGTTTTACAGGGATTAGAGGGTATTTTTTATAGTCCTCCAAAATTATCTCTGCAGTATTGGCCGGATTAAAATTTTCATATTTTTCTACAGACAACAACATAGAAAGGTTTAGTCCTCCGGTTATTTCATATTCAAATTGCAGCACTTCATTAATCACTTCCCCACCTCCTTCTGTAAAGGCTTTTATAAGTTCCGGTGCCTTTTCCCTGGAATTGCTTTGATAGAGCGACCTTCTCAATAGATAAACCCCGTCCTGGGCATTAATAGTTACATTTATTGAATCATTCATGGCAACTGTCAATGGCTTTTGCTCCAATATCGAAATCGCTTTAAAATAATCCTCTTTTAAATTGGGATATTTTCTCTTGCAGTCGGTATCATTTTCACAATATTCAAAAATTCTATTTAGTGCAAGGGAATAACTGTCCAATCTATTCAGGAGGAAATCACCGCTAAGCGGAGCCGGGGAATCCAGAACCGAACTATGAATAAATTCCGGGAACATATCCTGCACAATCCTGGCAATACGAGTGCCATAAGAGCCCCCAAACAGATTGTATTTTTTATAGCCCAAATGTTTAAAAAGCATTCCTACATCCTTCGCATTTTGAATTGAATTATAATATTCGGGGCTAATGTTTAGTTCCTTGCATTTCTTTTTATACTCAAGAATCATGCTTTCAGTTAAGGCCAGTTCCTCTTCCTCATCAGCATCTTTGGCCATAATATCAAATGCATCAAAAGACATGTCGGGTAAGGCAGAGGAATATCCAATACCGCGTTGGTCAAAAAGAATAATATCGCGTTCATTTCTCATGGGATGTTCTAATAAGAACCCAATCATGCCCTGACTAAGCGAATTCCCCCCGGGTCCACCAGAGAAGAAAATCATTGGAAAAGCAGTAGAAATGGTGTCTTTAGCTTTTAGTACTATATATGTAATCTGAATTTGTTTTCCCTTAGGCTCATCATGATTCTCAGGCACTAAAATTGCACCGGTCTGAACATCTTCTCTCTCTGGAAGCCAATCCAGCCCGCTGGGATTTATGTATACAGGCTCATTCTGAGCCTTACAAACAAGAGCAGCAAGGAATAGTGATATATATAAAATAATATTTCTCATGACTGTACTAATTAAATATTAGGATTAAGATAGTTTAAGTTTTTTTATACATAAAGGCCCCGGGTTCGGTTTCTTTTTATGTTCCATTTAGCATATTTTTTCGATTTTTAGTCAATGGCAAGCCATTTAATTCCTGTAATCTGATTCTATAATTTCCCTTATTCCATCCAAATAGGTGGTTGGTTTAAAATCAAAATGATCGGTAAACTTGTCTGAATTGAACACATAATCCCTGTCGTACTGGTACATCATTTCCGGCATTTCCCTCATAAGAGGTATAAAAAGTCCTAGTATTTTTACAATGAACTTTGTAGCTGTCTGGGTTTTAGGTTTTACATCCATTTCATTTGCAATTGTGTTAATCCATTCCCTTCCGGTGAAGGGATTTTCGGCCGTTGGCAAATGCCACACCTGGTTATAAGCTTTTTCAGAATTTCCAAGAAGCGCAGTTGCTTTCCCTGCATCTGGAGTATAGGTGAAGGAGTGCTTATAATTTAGGGAAGCCATCCAATTTGCCTTTTTACCTGTACTTAGAGGTTTAAAAACGGTTTCGGTTAGCATACTCGTATTTTTGATGCCCGGGCCATAAAAATCGGCTGATCTGGCGATAAGGGCAGTAAGTTTTCCTTCTTTGACTTTAGAAAGGATCATATCGGCAATTTCCGCGCGTATTTTTCCTTTTTTGCTAGGAGGGTTAATTGGTGTTTCCTCGTTCATCCCATTTAAGTGGTTTGAGTCGTACATATAGATATTGTCAAAGAATACCAATTTGCAATTATGCGTTATACAGGCATCAATTACACTAGAGGTGAATTTAGGCCAGTTTTCCTCCCAGATTTTTAAATTATACGGAAATCCGACGGTTACATAAACTATGGTTGAACCTTTTACTGCTTCATTTACTTCAGAAGGATTTAGGAGATCTGCCGGAAAAGTTTCATCTGTCTCGTTAACTTTATTGGGATTCCTGCTCACCAACCTAATTTGGGAGGTATATTCTTTTAAGGCTTTAGCTAATTCAATCCCAATGACTCCGCCTGAACCTAGTATTGTTTGCATAACTTCTTTAATTAAAGCCCAAAGGCTTGTTCGTAATAGTAGTTTAATAAGGTAGTAATTATCTTTAATTTATTGTTGTGTCATTTCTTTTTTTTCTCTGAATGTTAGATGTATATTAGTGACACCAATACTATGCATAACAACTTTTAAAACAGTCCTTAGATAATCTAACAAAGGAATAATTAAAACAAAATAATCCAACTTTATGACTCAACCTTCCAGCCATGTAACTAATGATAAAAATGAAACCAACCCTACTGGGAATTATGTGATTTTTCAGCTCGGCTCCTATCCGTGGCAATCCAAAGTGGAAGCTACTTCAGGATCGGGAATCTTACACGAGGCACAGCATGAGGTTTTTAATAAGATGGATGGGGTTGCCAGCTATTCCATATTTCCTTCCGGATTTGGCCGCCAAAAGAATAAGGATTTGAATAGGAATGATGTTATAATATACGAGATGGATTCTGAGGTGCCAGAATATAGTCATCCGCATGGCCACAGATGGTCTGGAGTAAGTGAAGAATACGTGGATAAATTCATCACAGACCATGTGGATCTTGTTTATGACTATATGTTGGAAATAGAAAATACTTTTGAAGCAGGTTCCGAGATCAAGCTCTTTATAGCGCACCATGCGTGTATAAATTGTATTATCGCAAAAAAGGTGATGGAAAAGAGAGCTGCGAACGGGTATTCTATACCACCAATTGTTGCCTTCTTGCATGGCACTTCTATGATAATGATGGTGAACGAATTGCGGGAAACATCGATGATTAATGCTAAAAGTTCTGGTGAACAACTGTTATCTCAAGATAGAAAATGGCCCTCATCATTTCACAAACAATTGACCGAATTGAAGGTTTTTGACGACTGTAGCAAACCAGGGAATGTTAATTTGGCCTACGCTATTTCTGAGGGAAACATGGTAGTGTTCTCCGAATTGTTTCCCCAGTTTAACAAGGAACGGTATATTTTAGCGAACCCGGGCTTCAATAGTTGTTTTGTGCCTCGTCCAAACATAAAACTGGCAGATGTGTTGAAAGAAGCCGGACTTAAGCACAATGGCTTGACTGAAGAGAAAACATATGATGTTCGAACCGATTACAAATACATGATTGTTTTTGTTGGGCAATTCGTGGGTTGGAAACGAATTGACGCTGTACTGCGTGCCGCCAGGATATGGGAAACCGAATTTGGAGATGAGCTTCTTACATTGATTGTCGGGAAACAGAAAAAAGATTACAACATTGTACTACAGAACTTAAATGAAGACCTTGGAAACAAAAACACCTGTTTTGTTGGGCCCCTAATGCAACCAGAATTGGCCAAGTTATTTGCCGCTGCAAATGTTTGCACATTTCCATCTAAAGCTGAACCTTTTGGGATGGTATTAATCGAATGCCTTGCATGCGGAGTTCCTGTGATAGGAGCTGATTCCGGTGGTCCAAGGGATTTTATGACCAATGATGTTGGATATTTGGTGCCTGAAAATGATGATATAGAAGTTTTCAGTGAGCACTTAGCCAAAGCGGTTATCAAGGCGATCAAAGAAGACTGGAAAACAAAGATGTCTGAAGAGTGCATCAGGGTAGCCGTACCCTTTTCTAATAAACGGAAAACGAAGAAACTTTTGGAAGACACAAGAGAGCTCATAGGCTGAGTGTTATAACTAGCCGTATTATTTTACCATTGCTGTCAGTTTAGAGAACTGGATTTATGGAAAGTATGAAGGATTGAGGAGATCTGCCGGGAAAGATTCATATGTCTCGTTCACTTTTTTGGGATTCCTGCTCACTAGCCAAATTAGAGAGAAATATTCTTTTAAGGCTTTGGCTAGTTCAATCCCAATTACTCCGCCCGAACCTAATATTGTTTGCATAATTTCTCTAAATAAGGCTAATAGCTTGTTCGTGATAGTTGTGCATTAAGTTACTAATTATCCTTAAAGTTAGGCCAAGAGCTTAATAAAAATTATTTTCCATTAAAAAGGGTTGGCTGTATGTAAGTAATTGAGACTATCACAACAATGGGGATAATGAAGTTATGGAGTGAGTATTGAAAGATTTGAACAATAAAAAAGCTATAAGAAAATAAACCATATATTAGTTACCGCCAAGACCAATCGATGAAACCAGAAAGAAAACTAAGCCTTCAAAACATCATCATTATCATGGGGATTTCCATGATTTTCGGTCTGCTTTATAATTACTTTTTTTATCCGCACACGTTTGTAGAATTTCTTGAAGCAGGCAGCATTGGTATTATCATGGGGCTGTTAATAGGAATCCTTGAAGAGTTTGTCTTCAAAAAGGCTTTTCATAAAATTTCTTCCCTAGCTGTAACGGTAATTCGGGCTCTATTATACTCGTTATTAATCAGCACCATTTTAGCTTTGGTGCTATCCATTGAGATTGCTTTTGAAAATGAAATCAGTTATTCCGAAGCAACTATTCAATATCTGCTTAGTGCCCAGTATAGAAGGGACTTCTTGTTCAGTTTAGGTTTTATTATTATAGCACTTTTTTTATTTCAAATTATACAGTTAATTGGAAGGGCCAACTTTTTTAGGTTGTTTTTTGGTATGTATCGGCAACCACGCGAAGTCTCCAGAATATTCATGTTTCTTGACTTAAAAAGTTCAACATCAATAGCGGAAAAATTAGGCAACAAAATGTACAGCGCATTAATCAGGGATTTTTTTTATGATATATCTGAGGCAATTAGCATGTTTAAAGGTGAGATCTACCAGTATGCAGGAGACGAAATTATTATTGTTTGGCCAATACGTGGTGATAATATAAATTGTGTTAGAACTTTTTTTAAAATGGAAGATATCATTAATAATAAAAGGGAAACATACAAAACAAAGTATAGCCTTTTACCTGAATTCAAAGCAGGTCTTCATTATGGTCAAGTCGTGGTGACAACGGTTGGAAGACAAAAAAAAGAAATTGCATATCATGGAGATGTTCTGAATACCACAGCACGAATTGAAGGAAAGTGCAATGAATTGGGGCAAAAATTACTGGTCTCTGAGGCCATGCTGCCCTACCTCCAACATGCAAATGACTA
>RCNB010000907.1_pt1 | contig 35336 bp, 29 predicted proteins | sample 2041321 | NCBI WGS metagenome assembly RCNB01 (sample SAMN09708232, study PRJNA481090) | Marine sediment metagenome, whole genome shotgun sequencing project.
TCCTCCATCGAGCCTGCCACGGATATGAACGCGGCCAGATGGAAGATGAAATCAACGTCCTTAATGCTTTGCTGAACGACTGCGGCGTCACGGATATCCCCTTCAATAAAGTCAACTTCCAAACCAGCGAGGTTCGCTTTCGAGCCTGTTGAGAGGTTATCCAGCACTCGAACTCGATCTCCTCGGTCGAGCAAGCTGCGCACGAGATGGGAGCCGATGAAACCAGCGCCTCCTGTGACAAGGACCTTTGCCATCCTAAATGCCTCGAAAACCTATGATAGATCCAGCCGTCCTCAGAATGATCCATAGATCCATCAGTAGACCGCGGTGTTTGATGTAATAGAGATCGTACTCGAGCTTTTCCGCTGACCCTTCCACCGAGGCCCCTTTCCCGTAATTAATCTGCGCCCAACCGGTGATGCCGGGTTTAGCCAGTAGCCTGGCTCGATAGAAGGGGATCTGTTTTTGAAGCTCATCGACTAATATCGAGCGCTCAGGGCGGGGACCAACCAAGCTCATTTCCCCCTTAAGGACATTCCAGAATTGTGGGAACTCATCCAGATGAGTCTTCCGTAGAAACATGCCAACTTTTGTGGTGCGTGGATCGCCCTCCATTGCCCAGTGCGCCTCACCGTCCGCTTCTGCATCCTGGTTCATGGTGCGGAATTTCACCACCCCATACTTCTTGCCGCCCTGCCCCAACCGCTCTTGAACGTAGATCACCGGTCTACCCGATTCGATCATGATCGCCAATGCCACCCAGGGGTAGATAAGCACCAATCCGAGCAGTCCAAGCAGGCTCCCGCCAATATCTAAAAAACGCTTGGACATCGCGTAAAGAGGTGAGATGCGCACTTCATCGACGAAGGACCTCACCAGCCAATCAGATTCCAAATGATTGATCGGGAGCCTGCCGAGCAGCTCCTCATACGAAACCGGCATGCGAGTGATTAAGATCCCCCTCTCCTGCGCGTCGAGTATTGCCTGGAACATCTCGCCATTCATAGGTCCGAGAATCGCCACGATAATGTCCGTTATACCTTCCTCTTCAATTAATGAAAGGAGTTTCGTGTTGTCGCCCAGGACCCGGCAGCCATCTATATCGACACTCTGCTTGGCCGAATCGTCGTCGATGAATCCAATGGTGGTAAACGGCGGCGGATTGATGGCATGAACAACATTCAACAGAGTAATTCCACTTTCCCCCGCGCCAATTACAAGTGCCCGCCGTAGAAAATCAGGCGCGGTGAAGATCTTGATATAGATCCAACGCCAAGCCAGTGTGAGCAGGATGACGAGGACGAGGAAGTACAGCACCCCCCGGCGAGGCAGTGACCCCGGGTCAGAAGTAAAATACAAAGCAAGGTAGAGAACAATGCCGCCGATACCCGAGAACAGCACACCGCGCAGGGTCTCACCCCAGGAAGAGGCGCGAATCACATCATAGTTATTGATCATTAATAGCAGCCATAAAGCCGGCAGAAAGAAGAACCACCCCGCTCGGAAGCGAACGAACACGAGTGAAAAACCCAGCCAATCGATCTGCGCCCAGAGGTAGAGTGCCAGAAAAGACGCGGATGCAGCGGCGATGAAATCGCCGACGATGAGGGTGATACGCCGTTCACCAGCGCCCATTCTCCAGCGCCCGCGCCTGGATTTAATCTGAGCCATTTCGACCCCTGAGCTCACCCTTTAGTGCGCTCCAGAGAAATCCAGTCCCCCAGGAAAAATGTATGGTCCAGATCGCTGGAGGGAAACAAAGTATCATTCCCATATCTTTACGGCGGATCGACTCCTGTAAGCCTGCAAATGTAGTAATAAGCATATAAGCGCCTAATTGTACCGTTAAGAGCAGTCTAGCGAGTGGAAAAGGGAATGCAAGAGCCGCCATGATGATTGTGGAGAGAACGAAGATCGGGGGAAGCGCCTGCCGCCAACGGAGTGTACCTGGGTATAGCCGGAGCATGCGTACCTTCCAATAACCGTAGCGCCAATATTGGCGGGCGAGTGAGCGCAGGTCAGGGCGGGCGAAGTAGATCGAGCGTATCGAAGGGTCGAACCAGACCACACCGCCTGCCTTGCGGATGCGTACGTTGTACTCATAATCCTCATTCGTGAGCAATTCTTCGTTGAACGGACCGACCTTCACCAACCATTCCCTTCGGAACGCCCCGAAAGGCACCGTGTCCACCGGTCCCGATTCACCGCTGATGCGGTAGCGGGCGTCGCCCGCGCCGAGCGGATGAGAGGCCGCGGCTGCGATTGCGCGCGCCGTCCTCGTCTCAGCACCGGGTTGGATCTCCCACACCCCGCCAACATTCGCCGCGCCCGTCTCCTCGAGCACAGCCAGACACCGTTCGATATAATCTGGCCTTGGCGCTGAGTGCGCATCGAGGCGAATGACCACATCCCCTCTGGAAGCCCCGATCGCCATATTTAACGCCGCGGGGATGATGCGCTGAGGGTTATCGATAAGATGAATCGTCATTTCGGGATGCTGAGAAGCATACGCCTCGATCTCTCCCCGAGTGCCATCCGTAGACATTCCGTCGGCGATGACAACCTCGATGTCATTCTGCGGATATTTCTGCGCACGAATCGCCTCAAGGAGCAGGGTAATCCTAGTCTGCTCGTTAAAGCAGGGAACGATCAGGGAGACTCCGGGATTTTTCATCATGAATCAAACCGAATAACCGTAATAGAGGATTCCTGTATGGTTATTGGAAGTCTAACCTCTATTTTTATCCAAAGATCCTTCGTTGATAAGATACAAACATCGATAACATTAAGATTCATGCTAAGACGGTTCTTATTACTATCCATTGGTCTTCTCGTTGTCAGGATAGAAATATATCGCCCCATCCGTAGATTCAAAAAAGGTATCCAGCCCTTCTGTAAAGGCTTCAATCTTCGCCCTCGTTCGGTCGTGGTAACGCGGTTCAAGCTGTCTGAAAATCGAGTCGAATAAAACGAGAGCGGCGCCAGCCTCCCTGAATAGTGTACTAGGGGTATCGATCCCGTCATCGCCAAAGCGGGTATTCATTTCGGCAGGCTGTTCCGAAAACACTTGGGGCAAATCATAGGCATAGCGGCCGGTATAGAGAAGAATCGGGATCGATTCGTTCGTTATTAAGGGCACGTCAGGGCTGATGTCTTGGATTGCCGCGATCGTTGGCGAGTTCTGCCACGCGCTGCCGGTAAATCCTCTTCCTTGGCGCGAAAGTGAAAGAACTTTTGCACCGCTTTCAGGGTAGTGCGAAATCATGATGGAAGCTGCAAACAGAAAAGGGATAGCAACCAACCATTTGGGATGCTGCCGGAGAGAAGCTGCATAGAATACAAAAATCACTATCGACAACAAAAAAGCGAATAAGGCAGGCGATAGTGTGCGCAGGCTAAAATCCGGCGTTGGCAGTGTGAAAAGGTAGGAAAAGATGAGCCCAAGGATATACACCACTGAAAAAAGAAGAAGGGTAAGACCGAGAAGCGCCGTACCCTCTTCAAGGGCCCCATGCCTGTGTCTCCGAAGCCATGCAAATATTAAACATACGGAAATTATAATGAAGATCCCAAGAAGCATCATCAGATTCAGACGATATGTAAAATCGGGTAGAACTCGAACGAAGGGTAAAAATTTCCACAATGAATCTACAAGCGCCACTCTTACGGGTTGGAGATTTGCCCACAGATTGCCTGTTGCAAAGTTTAGCAATCTCGCTGGCTCAACAGCAGGTTGAAAACGCAGCCAGATAAGCCAGAGTACAACTGGAAGGAAGCCCAATGAAGTGATAAGCGCGGCATGCTGAATACGCCGCTTGAAAGGCAATCGGGAGAAAATAAGCCCAACGAATGCGCAGCTTATCACGAATCCCACCCCGATGTAGCGGGTTAGAAACGTAAGCCCCGACAGGATACCAGTAGCCGCGACATACTTCACATTTCCTTCTCGGGCGCTTAGAATCGCGGCCATCAATGCGCTGAATCCAAGAAGGAAGAAGAGCCCTTCTGACATTACCCCGGAGTAGAGTTCGATAAGGATCGGGAAGCTCAGCGTTACTCCGCTCAGTGATATGGCCAGTAAACCGTTCTTGGTGATTGCTAATGTGGATAGGCCTATCACCAGAATCGTCATGGTAAACAAAGAAACACTCAAGCATCGGGCTACGATGAGCGGATCCACTCCGAACACACCCAAGGAGGCGAGAGCTAGAATGTAAAGAGGAGGATGATGAGAAGTAGGCACGAATCTACCAGACGCTCTCCACAGCCCCAACCCATCTCCACGGATCAGATTCCTCGCATTCACGATGTAGCCTACGCCGTCACTGTAAGCCCAAGGCCCCCAGCGCGTTGCGAAGATTATCACGCCAGCGCCGATCAAGCTTATCAGAATGATGATCCCGATAACAATCCGGCGGGATTGAAGTTGAGACGTTATCCTCGTCATTCCACATTCCTGGCTTTCCAACTCAACCGAACTCACATACGATCCTGCACCTGCGTAAATGCCCACACAAGAAAGCTGGTGAAGGCTTTTTTGTGAATGCAATCCATCCCATTAATGGGTGAAAAGCCACACTTATCGTTATGTTTCGGAAGCCTGGTCAGTAAGCCCCAACCCCGGCGAGCACAACCCAAGCTGTTCAAATACAGGCATCGTATACCCACTCTCAATTAAGCATACACTGACAAAACCACCAGACGACCACGACGATCAGGGTAGATGAGCCAAAACCCGCCATGGGTATCCTTTAAATGCGCTTTTCAGGGAGTCTACAATATGAAAGAAGAAATGGGAATCAGAAGGCGTCTTTCCCCCGCAGCACAGCTAAAGGGGTGCGGAGTAAGATCTGGATATCCAGCCAGAGAGAATAATTGTACACGTAGTAAAGATCGTCTTCTGGATTCAAATGCATGGGTTTATCGCTGCGACCGTTAATTTGCCACCAACCGGTGATCCCCTGGGGCACCGCGAAGCGTTTCCTCTGCCATGACTCATAACGGTCAACCAGCCATGGCATTTCTGGTCGCGGACGAACCAGACTCATTTCGCCTTTGAGGACATTCATCAATTAGTAATGATCATGAATAATTTCGGGGTTTCCAGTCACGAAAGAACATCAGTGCCATGAGGAGAAACCCGACTCCACATCTAAGGAATCATTCGGTTACAGATCATGCCGCTCTTGAGCCTGAACCATGTAGTAGAAACAGAGCATGTATAACTTTTTCATCAGGTTTGCATAATTATTTATTCTAGTGTGCTCGATCCCAGCGTAGTACAACCCATGGGGTCTTTGCGAGAATATAGAGATCGAACCAGATCGACCAATTGCGGATGTATTCCTCATCGATGATGGCACGATTGGCAAACGTAGTCATACTTCGCCCGCTTACCTGCCACAAGCCCGTGATGCCGGGGCGCACCCGGATATAGGAAGCATAGCCCACACCATAGGCTTCCCGCTCTTCTGGGAGGTATGGGCGCGGCCCCACAATGCTCATCTCCCCGATCAGAACGTTCCAGAATTGAGGGGTTTCGTCCAAGCTGAGTCGCCGTAAATACTTTCCCACCCCCGTAATGCGAGGATCGTTCTTGAGTTTACGATATTCGGTCCACTCCGTTTTGGCGGAAGGGTCTTCCTTCAGCAGCGTCTGAAGCATGTTCTCAGCATCAGTGTGCATCGTCCTAAATTTCCACATCCCGAAGGACTCCCCCTCAAGACCCAGTCGGATCTGGCGAAAAAACACAGGACCGGGAGAATCGATCTTAATCAGGACTGCGATGATAAGGTGCAGAGGAAGGAGGACGATCAGAGCAGCGACGGAGAGCACGATATCGATGAGACGTTTGATGATTTGAGAGCGCCTGTCGAGAAGATTATGTCTGATCTCGAAGCCTGGAACTCCGGCGAGATCGACAGCGCCCGACCAGTTCAAGCGTTGATCTGGTGCGACGACGACGAAGATGATTCTCCGGAAGATATCGCGAAATTCCCTTAATACGTCCGATGATTCCATGGGAGATCCCTCGAACACGAACAAAGCACAATCGGTGAGTTGGGGATATGAGCCCGAGGCGCGCAGTTCATGAATTGCCGCCTGGATCTTCTCGTGGGTTATCTCCTCTGTGGCCCCAAGCTCAACCAGAATCACTGGACGGATCCCTGACTTCGGATGACGGTTCAGATGCCTTACGAAGTCTATCGTCGGAAGTCCTACATGGATTATGACCGCCCTCTTCCCCCACCAGCTCATTTTGCTAAATATGGATCGTGCGATCATCCTTCCCAAAGGGATTAGTCCCAACGCCAACACCCAAGTCAAGACGGCTATAAAACGTGACAGTGTTATTGATGTCCGTAGGATGACGTTCATACTTAATAACACCATGAAGACCATGCTCGTCGTGGTCGATAAAGATTGCAGTTCATTGACCGGACCCGATGAGATGGGATCATAAAGCCCGCGCACAGCATAGACGAGTATGATTAGCACAACTAAGGGAAGCGCGTAGCGGAATTCTGGCGTATTGAAAAACTGGTATTCCAGGAGTATGGGCAACTCGAAAGATGCGAGCATCCATCCAAGTGCGATCCTGATCTCCACAGCAATAATCCCGGCAAGCATGAGAGACAACCCGTCGGAGAGCACCAGCGTTGCAATCATAAGCGTACGGCGGAGCGAACTCGACAGCCGCGACCGCGAGGTAAGATCCGTGCCTTTTGTGTTGGTCGTTTCAAGATCAAGAATGGTTGGTTCCATAATATTCCCCATGAATGGTCGCTCGCGATGTGCAAGGACGATCATTTGAGGACTGGCCAGCATTATACTAACACAATCCTATATATCAAAAAGATGAATTTCAGATGGTAAAACAAACAGTGGAGGTAAACAGCTATAGTTAGATTTAATCAGATGTTATCACCGTCGATCGCAGATATCTAGCCTCCTGTGAACAAGAGGGAAAGCGAAGCATTATTCCAGAAATATTTACATGCGACTTTGCTATGAAAGGATAAATTTAACAATTTCAATCTTCAAAAAGATATCGTCATGCTTTAAAAAATGGAGTAATTGAGACTTCATTCCCTTTCTTGGGTAGTGTCTTGAGATTATCGATTATTTCTGTGCGTACTTTCTCTTTTTCCCGTTGTTTTCCAGAATACGCCCACCCAATAGCGCCTCGCTAATTACCTTTATCCACATCCCTTGCTAATTCAATAATTGCTCGATAGATCACGGCGCTAATTTCAGAAGATACTACAACCCCCTTCGTTAGCAGTCGTCCCCATCACGGAAGACTTATCGGTCGAAATATCCACAGGACGGCAACATTGACCAGAGTCGATGAACCTAAATATGCCCTGGGTATATACCAATTAACTTCTTTCCAAAGCGCCTACAATGAGTGTGAAGAAATGGGAATCAGAAAGCGCCCTTCCCCTGTATTACAGCGAAAGGAGTGCTAAGCAGGATCTTGATATCCAGCCAGAGTGAATAATTGTACACGTAGTAAAGATCGTCATCTGTATTGAGATGCATCGGCTTATCGCTGCGCCCGTTTATCTGCCACCAACCGGTGATTCCCTGGGGAACCGCGAAGCGCTTGCGCTGCCATGACTCATAGCGGTCGACAAGCCAGGGCATTTCGGGACGGGGACCGACCAGGCTCATATCTCCTTTCACAACGTTTAGCAATTGCGGGAGTTCGTCCAAGCTCAAGCGCCTCAGGAATCGTCCGACACGCGTTACCCGCGGATCGTCGACCCGTTTGTGGATGATCTCCCCTTCAGCCTCAATGTTATCTCCAATTTGCTGCAACTCAGCACCAGCTATCATCGTTCGATATTTAAGCATTTCGAATACTCGTCCATTCTCGCCGACCCGCTCCTGCCGAAAAATCAACGGCCCTCGGGTGTCAAGCTTGATGGCGATCGAGATGAGCAGCATTATAGGTGCAGCAAGGAGAAGAAGTAGCGAGCCGACAACAAGGTCGAACCCACGCTTTATCAGACGCGGTAGACCTTCGATCACGGGCTCACGAAGCCCGATGATTGGAATTCCGTTCAACACCTCGACTTTTGCCTGTACCATCGCGTACGAGAAATAATCGGGCACGACCTTTATGCGAACCGGCAACTTCTCCAATTCATCGATGGTCATCTTGATGCGGTCCAATGCCCAGACCGGAAGCGCAATCCACACTTCACCAACATGATGCGTTTCAGCGATCTCCCGCACCTCGAAGATCTTCCCCAGCACCTTAACCCCTTCGTAGGTCTCGCCTTGCTTCTCCTTATCATCATCCAAGAATCCAACTAGGCTGTAACCCCAGCGATGATGCTCAACGACAACCTCGGCAACTCGTCGGCCAAGTGTCCCCGCCCCCAGGATGATAACCCTCGCCATGCTTCCAAGTCTACTCTTCCCCACGAGACGATATAAAATTCGAAGGAATGCCCGATGTACAAGGAGGATGCTTAGTGTAACGATAAAAAAATAGATAAATTGAAGGCGCGATACTTCACGGAAGGTCATATACAGTGCGCCGGCAGTAATGACTGTTGCCAGGAGCCCTGCAGCGACGACTCTCGATACCTCGTTATACCAGCGCAGGACCTGCTGGTGATCGTAAGCTCCACTGAGCATGAGAGAGATTGACCAGCAAAGCGTGATCAATAGATAAACGGGGAAAGGGAGGGTAACTGCGGAGACAGGGAGATCCTGTCCATATGGAAGCTCCCACCGCAGCCAGGAAGCAAACGCCAACCCGATCGGGATGATTAGAATATCGGTGAGGAAGAGCTGCAAGCTCAAGCGTGGTATGCGACGAGGTCCCATAGTTTCTCTTATTAGGTCGATGAAACGATCACCCTGCTAAGAATAGCAGGTCAATCCAATATGGACAATTGACTGTTGTGAAGGAGTAAGTCGGCCAGCCGAGATTCGATACGATCTCATTCGATCGGAAATTCTCCCAAACAGAGCAACTGGATCAAGCCAAGTAAGAAATATCACATACCGCGAGCTTGAAATCGTTCAAGGTCACGATGCATTTTCCTGTTCCACGGAATTCTTTAGATCCAGACTGGAGATATCCTTGGGATGCACTCGTCATCCCCTCCGCGTCCAGCGAACCGCTTCTCTGACCCGAAGTCTCAGCAGCTGGAGAACGAAATTCCAGACAAAAATGGCATTGATGATAGTATATCGCCTGAATAATCTTCGAAAGTCCGGTCCGAGAAGGCGATACAACCATTCAAACCCTGATCTTTGGATCACTCTCGGAGCCATTCTGACTCGACCCCCAAAAAAGTCGAATGTAGCACCACAAGAGATCATCACGGTGCCTTTTATTCTATGGATATGGGAGTCAATCCAATAATCTTGTTTTGGGGTACCCAATCCCACGCATAGAATATCCGGCTTGAGGGCATTAATTTCGTCGCAGACTTTCTTGTCCTCATCCTCTGATAATTTCCTGAAGGGGGGAGAGTGCCAGCCGACGATGCGGATGTTGGCAAATTTTGCCTCTAAAAAGTCTTTCATCCCCACAACCACTTCCGGGCTTCCACCATAGAGATAAAAGGTATATCCTGTTGTCTGCGAACGATGAGCTAATTGTATGACGATTTCAGGTGCACTAAATCTATCACATGTCAAACGATGGACCCACCGGATCCAATATACAAATGGCATCCCATCAGGACCAGCGATATCTGCTCCGTGGTATATATCCGCTAACTCGGGATCACTCAAAGTCGAAGTGACGCCGTACGCATTCAAACAAGCGATATGATGCGATCGGGATCCCTTATTCTCAAGCCAACGATCTACTACCTCAAACATATCCTCGTAGGTCAAAGCTTGGATACCAACACCAAGGAAGTTTATCGTGGGTAATTCTTTATGGGTAGGTTTCATACATCATCTTCAGGTGAGTTGATGGATCCAGAGCACAAGGAATACGCTCGACTGAATTCCCCATTGTCTTTAATCTGAATCAAGTTTCTGATGGCTTAGTCTTTCCATGAAAGTTAAAAGGAAACGGCTACGGTTGGCAGATCGAAGAGATCCATCCGAAAAATCAGTTATTCGATCTCATATCTGCTCTAATCCATTGATACACGTTACTAACCCCCTCTTCCAATGAAACTCGAGGCACCCAGCCAAGCACGTTTCGAGCTTTGGAGAAATCCGCTGCACGACCAATATCTCCCTCGGGTCTTGAGGGATCATACTGAATATCAATATCCTTTCCGGACACTCGAACGGTAAGTTCTGCGATTTCCCGAATAGTCGTACAAACATCGGGGCCGATTTGGATGACGTCTTGGCCAAGTCCGCGCTGCATTGCCAGGATCAGTGCTTCGACAACGTCATCAACATGAACAAAAGCTCTCCCTTGCCCACCAGATCCCCAAACTATAAAGGGCTCGTCTGGGTAATTGATTGCTTTTCGGATGAGGGAGGGGATCACTTGACCACGGGCTGTGTCATAATCACATGGAGAGCCATAGACATTGTGCAAGCGCAGGATTGAAACCGGGATCTCTGTCTCCTGCTCAAGCAGAGCGGTCTCATACTCTCCCATCAACTTGCTCCATCCATAAGCGGACTCCGGCCACGCCGGATAGGCATCCTCTTCCCGCAATAGAGGGCCATCAACGGACTGCTGCATCGATGCTGGATAACTGCACGCGGTTCCAACGTAAATGAAACCCTTTAGCCCAATTTTTCGTACTGCTGTAATCACATTTGAATTGATGAGTAGATTATCTCGAAAGATTGTGCCTTCATGCCGGAATACATAGTCAATCCCGGCGACGACATCAGCCAGGTGGAAAACTATGTCAGAACCCTCGAAGATATGTTCGAAAGTTCCTGTATTCTTCAGGTCTAATTGAAAGAACTTCTCTTCCAGGTCAATTACGGGCTTCCCGTCATCATCGAAGAGATGTTCAAGCCGACCTCGCCACAAGTTGTCAATAACAAAGACATCGTAACCTAGAGAAACCAACCGTTTCACCAGATTTGAGCCAATCATACCGGCCCCACCGGTGACCACTACTTTTTCGCCCGACATACGCACACCTGAACTCAATGCCTAGAATAAATCGGTGAAATCCACTTTATCAAATATTGTGCATTGTCCATTAACCGTCGCATCCAGAATAACCCGGTCATTTGCCTCAAAAACCTTGCGTGCAAGTTCATACCCTACCTCAGACCTGATCAGGTCCGGTGGCTGCCATTTGCTTCCCTTGGGAAAATACTCGGGGTGAAAGTGATCGAGATCCTGATCTTCGCTGCGAACCACTGTTCGGTTGGGTATTCCTCCACTGCTATAAGAATGATCCACCCCAATCAAGACGACTGTCTGGAAGCCCATGAAATACGCGATCTGCATTGCAGCGAAAGTCACCGTACCGCCGCTGGAGATCGGTTTGCGGATGTCCTTGCTGAACCCATCGCTAAGTGCCAGTCTGATCTTAACAAAATGTGTGTCTGAATCGGCGTTATCAAAAAGCATACGCCTATTCCAATTCAAGAATTTTGGGCTATCGTATGCTTGGATCTCATCGGAAAATTGTTCAAGGACTAGTTCGTTAATACAGACATAGTAGGGCGGAATGAAATCTAGATGGTCGAGTAAAAGGTAGATGCGGTTGAGGCCAAAGGAATATTCGTCGCGAAGGACTGACAAATTCATCTGCTTGAGACTCGGTCCATTTCCGATGATGAAACATCGTTCACCACTGTGAACATTCTGAAAAGAACTCAATTGGTCCCTATTCTCCCTCGCTAATCCTGATCTTCCAGACCAGGAAAGCGAATGAGGGATCTCGGCTGCTCGACGACTTACGGCTTCAACAAGTCGACCCGTGGATAACTGTGAGAGACGGAAGCGGTTGAATTGCATAATACTTTAGTCTCCAGGTTTCTCGATTAAAATCCCGACGGGAAGATAGCTCGGCTCCCACTCTCCCCAAGGCATCCCATTTTGACCCGAAAGCTTATATCTCGGGGAGAGCCTATCGCGGAGCTCACGCGAGTTGCGAACTTGCTCCATGATTTCTGGATAATGACTCCAATTCGATGGTACTTGCGGTCCAAGTTGGAATAACTCTCTAATGGAGGATTCAGAGAAACACCACGCTTTACTCGGCTGATGATACCAGTCCTCAGACAACGATGCATTCGTTGTCAAAGCAATCCGTCCCCCGGGTTTAACAATACGACAGAATTCTTCATAGGCCTTCCTAATATTCTCAGGAGCCATATGCTCTATCGCGGACAAGGAGACGACAGCATCCACAGACCCACTTTTAATCTCATTCATTTCAGCCATATCGCAATTGTATAAAACAATGGTCCCTGGATTCCGGCGCCCTGCCAGCCTGAGTAGCCAGCTTCCAGGCGCCAAAACAGCAGCTCGTACAAGACGGATTGATGCATATTGTGCACGAAGTACTTGCACTTTCAGGAACTGGAGCCGATTGGAAACATCTAAATGCCCTCCTGAAAGATGTTCCAGGTAGGGGTGCTCAAACTGAGAATTGCCTAAATAGCCAATTTCATATCCCATCCGGATTGGCTGTGAAAACCTTCGATAATTGAAATCAACACTGAGAATGGATGCACCTCTTTCAGCCATCAAGAATTGCAGAACTCCCTTACCCGCCCCGGCATCGACGATCCTCATAGCTTGAGAAGGCTGGATGGTCTTCAGGATCCAAATGAGATCAAGCATGTAGGACCAACCGATGTCCAGTCCCACGCACCTCTGCAGTTCATCCACCTCACGCACAAGCAGTGGGAATTGTTCGATCAGTTGAGGTGATAAAAGCTCTATGGTCGAATGTGATTGGTTTACGCTCTTGTTGTTTTTTGAACGGTTCACTAAATCAAGATTCATGGGACAGTCATCGCTATCATCGCCGCCTTAAAGAAACCTCTATGATCCTACAACCGAACTCTCGATACCCGGGATACATACGCTCTAGGTCCATCTGAATCCGACGGGGCACACGTTCTCGAATAGATTGAATGGATATGATCTCAAAGGGTGAGGAATTCAAGATGCGAATGTAATCTTCATAGAACAACCGGTTGATATCATCCTGTTTGTAAATCCACTCAAGGATTGCCTCTAGGAGCCGAGGAGATACCTTATTATGAAGCGTCATCTCCATTTCCTCCGCGGTCATGAAAAGATGTCCAAAATGAGGAACAGGATTCAGACCTGGTTTCCAATGACGAGCTTCCTCTCCATCGATTTGGGCAAAGACGTGGTGCCCAACACTACAAGACCAAATGGGTCCGAACTCAGCATATAGTACACCGCCATCCTTCAAGACCCTATGTAATTCCAGAAGAGCGTCGTCGAAGTTCTGAACATGTTCGAACGCGGCAACGCTGAAGATAGACGTAAAGGTCTCATCTGGAAAAGGAAGCCACCTTGCATCGGATTGTGACACATGAGCAGCGGAAAATCCCTTTTGTTTATCCGCGGAAGAATGAGCAGCATCGACAACAGGGTTAACACCAACCACCAGCTTCGCTCCCTTGGCGACAAGCTCGTTCATAACCGCACCTGCCGTATCACTTCCAATCTCAAGAACAGTGTCTACTGCGCCAATCGGTTCTGCCAGAGATAAGAATTTCTGAACAGCTCGGTATTGATACCTGGATAAGCTGGTGCCGCTTGGAAGCGGGATGAGTTGATCGCGCAGATTGAGTAATAAATGATGAAGTCGGGGAAAGCGCGCCCGTATCGTCGGCAGCATCTGGGCAGCAATTTGGTTTCGAAGAATATCCTCAAGCCGAACTGTGAATGGTTCTCTCATGCATTTATCATACTAGATTATCCATCATCAACACGCAAACCTGTGAGCTGTTGCAGCCCGCACAGGCATGCGCTATCGAATCAACGAATCGAAGGTTTTCTTCGCATAATTGGTCAGGAATGCGCGTTCGTTACGGCTTAAAACCCACACTATCCACAGGATCAGAACGATGATTGCCAGAAAAGCACCTGCAATGCGATTTGCTGGCAGAACCATGCCGACAACAAGCAGAAGAGAGACTTGGCAAAAGAGCACACTATTGGATGCACCCGATGAATAGACACCTCGCCTATAAAGTAAAAGCCAGAGACTGGCGGCTACCAACAGGTTTGTGAGCATGTAGCTTATGCTGATTCCCTTGATACCAATATGTGGGAGCAAGATTGTACTGACGAGAAGATAGGCAATATTCCGGCAAGCCTCGATGGCGACGACCCAGCGTAGCCTGCCTTGTGCCATCAGAGGTAATTCAAACCACCATATTACCAATCGGAATACATCACCCCAGACCTGAATCGGAATAAGTTCAACGGAGGGGAAAAATGCTGCCGAGTAAAGCAGTTCCACAATGAAGTAACGACCAAAAATGATGACGTATGCCATCGGTCCGATTAGGAGAAGTCCCAACCTCAGTATCCGCTTCATCTCGACCTTATAAAGGGCGGATTGACCTTCCAGCGCGGTAAGGTGAGGAAAGCTGTATGACCACAGGGAGATAGCAACCAGAATGAGATACTGGGACGACATGGCCCACACAACCTGGTAATATCCGTTCGCTGAGGCTCCATACTGGCGGATAATTTGAGTGCGGATGGCGATTAATGCCAGATTATTTACGAGAAGAATGATTAAATTCGCCAGGCTGAATCGGAGTACGGCGGCAGATGTTTTAGAGTCAAACTTACCCCTTGAGGTAATCCCTTTCGCAATCCTTTCACGCCGTAAGAATACCCAAGTTGTTAATGATGCAATCACGGCCCACGCAATTATTCCAACAACTGCCCCGGATAACCTCAGATAGTAAACAAGCGGCACTACACATATTACTCCCAGACCAGCGATGATGATCCTCGCGATAGCGAGTGGTGTTATCGCTTTCAAACCCTGTAAGCTAGCATTGTTAACTGCTGCGAGAAATTTAAAGGGCAGGGCCAAGGCCAATAAAGTAAATAAAATCCCATATACGCCTGACCCAATTAACAATAAACTCAAAGATTCGGAGCTGCTCACCAGTAAAATCGCCAGAATCCCAGATACCACCAAGGCCAGAATGGTTCCGGTCCTTAGGGTATCTGCAATTCCTCCTTCCGGGTCGTCACCCTTGAGTTTTCGCGAGATGACATGGGTAATCCCGTAGCCAATGCCTGCGGTGGCAAACGCGGAGAGAAGCGCCTCCAATGAATTGACCTGGGCCAGAATTCCAACACCCTCCGGTGCAAGCATGAGTGCGAGAACCTTCGAGCGCAGCAATACGAGCAGCATATTGACGACAAAGGAAATGCCAGTAATCGCAGTAAAGCGGGCAAGTTCGATCAAATGTCTACCATCCTCATATTGGCTTTTCTAGTAACCATAAATCCAACACGTTAGGGTAACAATCAAAGCTGGGTTTATCCTCAATTTACTCACGAATACAAAGAATATTCGTATGTATGTTGGGCTCTGACAAATAGACATCCAACAATCGATCTACACTTGTTTCTTCTTGAATCCTTGAGCATCCAAGAACATCGATAAATCTAAAACCAATATCTGCCAGCTCGCATAGATATCTTTCTGCACCATAACCGGATATTTCTAACCCTTCAGGCCAAAACTCCGTGAGAATCTTAATTTTCTGATTCTTTTCAAGGACTCCTCTCATGCCTTCTAATGCAAGCCCCTCAGCACCCTGGATATCCATTTTAATAAAATCAATGGAATCCGACAGATCAGGAAAGTAATCTTCCATTCTAATCGAATCGATTTTTACCCATCTCCGTGCATCGGACGACTCGATGATTCGATGGTCCAAGTTGTTGAATCTATCCAAGAACAACTTCATCTCAGATGTTGTATTTGAAACTGCTTTCTTGACTACTTTAATATTCTTGTATCCATTCTCTCGCACATTCTTCTTTAGGAGTGCACATGATTCCGGATCGGGCTCAAAAGCAATCACTTGACCTTCCGGACCCACCAAGGAAGCGAGAAGAAGAGTGAAGTATCCGATATTTGCCCCAATATCGACAACAGAATATCCCAGCTTGACGTTTTCCATCACGATCTGGGTCTCGGCAGGCTCGTACAACCCTTTCACAGACAAACCCATCGAATCATCACGATCGAGATATATTCGATGGCCAAAAACTTCAGTAAAGGAGGGCGATAATCCTCGATTAAGCAGCTTATATATTTGATCGATGAATTGATATCGATCCCGTAAGCCAGAACCCGAGAACAGATTTGCCAACCAACGGAAGATTGAAAATATCATTCTCTTCATAATAAACCCTCGATTATGGACATCCAATGGGTACTGACAGCGACAAGAAGACTATGGTCCTGTTTCAGAAGACTAATCACGGATCACAAGAAATTCTAATGGGCATCGGCCAAAACTGAGTGCGCTGTATATAAACCTGAAGACACAGAGGGAAGTCTATTTCGCTCGTAGGTAATTCCTGATGCAGCCAACATCTCTCTGATATCCGACAGATCCGTACCCATATCTGCCGCTGGCACAAAAATCTCATTTCTAAGCAAGGGTTCGATCGCTCGTCCAAAGTGGATCATTTTCTCCCGGCGGACAGCGATTGGTCCATCGGGATCTCCAAGCACCCCAGCCTTAGCGCCCCCGAAGGGTAAACCCAGAAATGCATACTTCCAGGTCATCGTTTTGGCAAGTAGGCGGATCTCCCTTTCCGTGACATCTTGGTGTAACCGAATTCCGCCGTGGGATCGTCCATCGACAAACGTATCCACAACGAGAAAACCAAGGATCTGCTCGTCTTCCTTCACGATACTAATAAGTTGAGGCTGTCTTGAAATTGAATTCATTATTTTGAATTAACCCAACCCGTCTCAATTCCCCAGAGAGACAATAAACCATTTTCCCTCCGGATACTCAACGATTACGCGTGCATTCTTCTCCGGGGGGTGATTTACAGTATCCATGACGATCTCCGCATTATTCGGCGCTTCATAGGGATCGGGAATCCCTAACTCCCCCAATATCTGCACTGTATGGGATTCAAAGAAGAAATCTCACTCCTTTTCGATAACCCTTGGTTCCGGGAAGAGCACATCTGCTAATAGCGTTTTTCGAATATTCATAGGACCTTCATTATTGGATTAACAAAAAATTACTTGCCTGGCGATATTTGAGAGGATCCTCGATCCTTTTCAGGTTCCTCCCTCCCAGAGGGAAAGCTGGAAGAGTGCAAAGCTCAATATCCATGACAATACTAGCCATCACCAGCCAGAAACAGACGGATATGCCCATAGTTATAGAAAATCGGAAGTTTATACTCTTCGGGCAATGAATCGCAATCCGTACAAACCACCGCACATGGTTCAAAATCAGGATCATTATATCGATCAAATTCTGGCTGCGAAACCAGGTGCTGGATTACGATACCGCTTTGGGGAGCATCCAACAAGTACCATGTCTGATACTCAATATTGCGTCGGTAGAACGACAATCCAACATCCCTGCAATCTTCCGCTGTAATCCTCTGTGCAATTTCTTCATATTCATCGCGTACTTCCGGATTAATGGCGAACAGGAGATCTTCCTTCTTTGCCGTGAAGACACTTTCCACTCGAGTTGGCCAGGGGATATGACCGATCACAGGTCGCATATTGCTGACAAGGATATAAGGGACCGAATAAAGCATCAAGCTTATTGCCATGACAGGCAAGAGTCGTTTCCAACGAGAGAATACCACCCCGACGAGAGGGGCACCCAGGAGAAAGAAACCCAATTGATAGCGAATAGCGAATATATCGCCTCCAGAGCTAACTAGAGAGACCAGGATGAATGATGCCGCTAATATTAAGGAATAAATCAGCCCGTACCTGAATTGACCACGAATGGCTCTATAACTCCCAATACCCATCGAAAGCAGTATTAAGACCAAATGGATTGGACTTCCAGCCGTATCCTCATGGTTCCAGGCCGCTGCTTCAAGGTTGCGCACCCAATGCTCCGGAAAGAGTTCCGGTAGCAAACGTAAGGCCTTGAAATAAGCCTGGTTGAATGCCGAAAAAGGGCTGACAAAGTTCATCGCTATCATGCGGGCGAGTTGGACCAGGCGCGGATCTACGATTCGTTCCTGCAGAATGTCCGACTCGATTGGTAGCGACATCCCCAAGGTTCGAATAGGGGAATTGGCGCTAGCCTCGATTTCTAATCGATCTGCACCATTGCCTATCCCGATGACATCGATCGCAAATTTTCTCTCGTCAATCACCTCCGAGTGACCTGGCAGCAATCGTAAAATTAAATTCAGGGGATTCCCCGGGCCATACGGCCCACCGGTTGACTGTATGTTGCGCGACCAGAAAAGACCATTCGCTGCAACAACAAGGAACAGCAAAACGAGTCCCTCTGCAAACCCCTGCTTCCAGCGCCTATCCTGCAATCGCCCGAGGAAGAACCACAGTATCAGCGGACCGGCGAAGGGGAAGAAGGTGCCTTTGGTTAACATGCCCAAGCCAACAGAAAGGCCGAAGCCCAAGAGTTCCAGGCGCGAAAGATCGCGCTTTCTACTCAGGAGGACGAAATACGCCAAGCAGACCACCCAGAAGGCTGAGACGTAGTCATTCTGAGTCGTCGTTGATTGCAGCAGACCCATCGGGATGCTGAAAGCGAGCACCGCCGTGAGCCACTGAGCTTTACGATCTCCACCGAGCAAAGCGGCGATCCCGCTCGTCGCAATCAAAGAGGCGATCATGATGAACCACTGCACCAGTCCGGCCGGCTGATCGTTACCCCATAATACGCGCAGATGCAGGATCACAGCCTCCGCCCAATACGGTCTCAGGTTCTGATACGGATGCATGACTGGGAAGTGTGCCAGCGTTCGATTCTGAGCCCACTGCATTACCCGGGGCATGTGGTAGTCCATAGCATCAACATTGTTGGTTGGCGTCGCTAGGGCTACCGCGAAAAGCAGGAAGGACATGATCGCCATCAAACTAAGCAAGACGACCTCGAAGCGGTTCAAGGAGCGGAAGCCGGAAAGCATTGCCTGAAACCCTCGCCGGAGATATCCAGAGCGGATACCTATAGCGCGAGCGACCAACCTGCGGCAATCGGCCAGCTCGATAGCCCTTTAAAGAGGCTCAAGCCTTCTGTGAGAAGGATTAGATAAGCCCCCCAAATCGTGACTGAGACAAGAAAGATCCCCTGCCAGGGATGTGATTCCAAATTTTCCTGCTGTGATTTTCCAAGCAGGATCATGACAAAAAGAAATAATGTAAATATCGGAAGCAGCGTGAGCATGAATTTCCCTTAGAAGATTCTACGGCATGATGATCGCAATTCATTAACCAAAGACATGTAACTGAATAATTATAAGGCGGCTAAACCTCATTCTTCGTAGCCCATTTTCCTAATGTAATCCCCATAAAGGGTTCGACACAGCTCAACTTGCTCTCCGGTCATCATCTCTTTCCATCGGCCAACGATGGCTTTATTAAGATGCATTTTCACTTCACTTGTGGTTCCCGCTGCATAGCGCATAACAACCTGCTCAATTGTTTCTCTAGGAAGTCCAAGTTCAAGAAACGAATCCACCTTCGAGATTTCGGCCAGCGTATTTGCGCGCAATGCCTCATATGTTGTCGTTAAAACTCCAGGTACTTTCATCCACGCATCCCAGATCGGCAGTAATTGCTGCGTGAAGCGGATGCCATCCTCAATGGTCTTGAGCTGTTCATAGGATGTGGAAGATTTGCCGCCCCATCTCCGCAGCTCTTCACCATGCTCAAACAATGAACGGGCGACATCCCTGGGATCTCGATACACATATATTGGGCGGATGATCCCCAAATAGATAAGAGATCGAGCGGACGGGCTGGGTGCGGAATGGGTATTGATTACAAACGTGTTGCCTAGAAATTGGGGGATCAGAAGTTGTATGGCTTTATGAAGCCGCAGGACAGGCATGTGCCCGCTCTCGCGGATGAACCAGTCCAAGCGGTACTTACGGCGCACAACATCATAGTCCTGATGTCCTGCAGCGATAAGCAGGTCATTGACCATATTCAAGAACCAGAGGGACCCTGCCTTCTGCATGGTTGCGGTGAGAACGATCATTCGCAACTTCCCTTGAGAAACACCAGAGAGAACATTTGCATACTAATCTTCATCTCAACATGAACAGGGAAAAAACCTGTCCACGAGAGCGTTTGCCCCGAACATCTGCCCACGGCCGTTCCGTACCTCACTGATAATGGCCCTTGGTCGCGACAAATGTATAGCTGTGATCTTCCAATATTTTACTCAGTGACATTGAAACCCTATCCACTTATCGTACAAGACCTCGCTCTCGAATTAAACCCATTATTAACGAAGCGTTCTCCTCGGGCGTATGATTCACCGTATCCAAGACAATCTCAGCGTTATTCGGCGCTTCATAGGGATCATCAATCCCTGTAAAACCTTTAATCTCGCCTCTTCTCGCCTTCTTGTAAAGCCCTTTGATGTCGCGCTCTTCACATACGGATAACGGAGTATCTACGAAGACCTCAATGTAATGATCTCCTCCAACCATGTTGCGCACGTCATTGCGCGTCGCCCTGTAAGGGCTCACAGCCGCGCAAACAGTTGCACCCCCATGCCGTACGATCTCTGAAGCCGCAAAACCGATGCGGCGGATGTTTATATCACGGTCCTCTTTGCTGAAACCCAATCCCTTCGAAAGGTGAGTCCGGACGACATCCCCATCTAAGACCGTAACCTGCCGACCGCTCTCTAAAAGCAATACGGTCAATACTTCTGCCGTCGTTGATTTCCCGGAGCCGCTCAACCCGGTGAACCAGATACAGAATCCTTGCTTATGCCGCGGTGGATAGCTCTCAGCGAGGATGTCAGCGACCTCTTCACGCGTGAACCAGGAGGGGAGCGGAATACCTTTGTTGAGGTAATTTTCGCGAACGTCCGTTCCCGAAATGGATGCTGTCCGCGCCCCTTCGGGCACTTCATTCACTTCAACGTACTTCTCCTCGTCCGGTAGGTAAACCATATTTTGGAATGTAAGCATCTTAACGCCCAACTCATCGCTATATTGCTCGACGAGTTCCTGCGCGTCATAGGGGCCATAAAATGGGTTCCCCTTGGAGTCTTTCCCCGGACTGGCGTGATCCCGACCGACGATCAGGAAATTCGCTCCGAAATTCCTGCGTATCAGCGCGTGCCATAAAGCTTCCCGGGGACCTGCCAAACGCATCGCCAGCGGCAGCAGAGCGAGAAGGATCCGATCCCGATCGTAATATTGCGAGGCCAACGTTCGATAAGTACGTACACGGGTGAAATGATCTACATCACCCGGCTTGGTCAAACCTACCACCGGGTGGAGCAGAAGCACTCCATCTACTTTTTCGATCGCCCGCTTGGTAAGTTCCTCATGAACTCGGTGTAGCGGGTTGCGGGTCTGAAACGCCACCACATTCTCTCGGCCTATGGAACGCAGCGCTTCCCGGGTTTCAGCGGGTGTGAGCCGCAAATCCTTGAAATCAAAATGATTGGGCAACTGGAGAACCTGCAGTCTCCCCGAGATGTTTAGATCCCCCCAGCGGTGCATTTCGGCGACAAGAGGGTGCCGTAAGTCGGTTGTGCCGAAGACTTTTTCGGCGACCTCGTCTCGATCCCAAGGGTAGATCTCTTCCACGGTCATCACCGCTAGAAGTTCATTTTTTGAGTTCCGTAGAGCGATATCGCTGCCGATTTCGACGGGATCATCTTTCGTGACAGGCAACGTTATTGGAATCGGAAAAATCGACCCGTCAGTTAGTCTCATCTCATCTAAGACGCGCACGTGGTTCTCCTCGCCCATAAAGCGATCCAGGGGGGAAAACCCTCCCGTAGCAAGAAGCTCCAGGTCATTTTCTGTCCGTGATGTTATCTGTATCGAGGGAAGCGTACTCGCCCGAGCCCTGACTTCTTCTATCTCCTCTTGATTGACACGAATGTCGACGAGTTTCCCACCATACGGAGCAATAAGATGATCTCTCTGGATACCAGTCACACTATGCTCCTCAGCAACTTTAAAAGGTTGCACTACTCTTTGATATGTCGTTGATCTTGGCTCACACGAAACACATGATTATAACTGAGAGTTTCAGGACGTGATCCGTCGATGAGTAATAAATCTTCCTCTAGCATGATACGTCGAATGTGACAATAGCTTTTTTATCGAGCCCTTATTGATGGCCACTTCTATGTGTGCAAGAGATATTGACGAATCAAAGTGCAGGATCTAATTATCAGCCCACTAAGGATTACTACCGATGAATACCTACAGGCTTCTGTCTGGCAATCATTAAAACGATCCTTGGAATTGTCTCGTAGAATGTTGTTTCCCCTTCATTGCTGTTCTTCAAGATCGCTTTGATTTGCTTTATACTTTCTGGCCAGATAATAAGCCAAGACTGGGGCAAGATCATTCCCCACTATCATCCCCATTCTCTGCCACAATTCTAATAATATACTCAACCGTTCCATATCCTGAATTAATAATTTTAGCGGAGCGGTCCATATTCTGAGGGCGCTTTTTCGCAGGCACGACCAAGAGGTCCCAATCATCGCTGTTTATTAGATCTTGCGGTCCATTCGGCAGGATTGCTTTCTCCGACCAAACATCATACATCCAATCACCTGGACAAATTTTCTCGATCTCGCCGTCGAACACACCCCCACTATAAATATCTCCAAACCTGAGGGCGAAGCAGGATGACGCTGTTCCGTACCCCCATAAGACCGTAATTGATTCCTGGCTCTTGCCAGCTTCTTCAGCGACCATGAATCTCATCTGCGTCGCTTCTTCCACTAGATGACCAAGCTGATTAGAGAATGCCATACGCGAAGACGCCATTCGGAGAGCTCCATAAGCAAAGGATAGGATGATCATAATGGAGAGGCCTGATATGAAAAAGCTCATTTTCCCACGATTATTTTGGAATGCAGACACAGATAATGCCAGAATGAAAGGAAGGATTGCCGCGATTGCGAGAAGATAAGTCGTCGCAGGGTGCTTAAGAATTAATATATGCGTAATGATCAATTGGATCGTTAACCCGATCGATAAGGCTATCCATCCGGGTCTTTTGGATAGGCTTGACCGAAGATGCCAAACCGCTATCGCGAGCAAGGTCACGAGGAATAGGCTAGAGAGATAGAGCAAAGGTGTGCTCTTAACCAGATCTGTCAGATTCTGGAAAAGCGTCGGGAAAGTTGTTATGCCAGAGGCGCCATGACCATAATTGCCTTGGTGGAAGATTAGGCTCTTAACCCACCAGGTGAACTCTCGATATCGATGCAAGATCGGCAGCGTAGAAAGGATAAAACCGAGTACGCTACTGGCGATAACACTTGAACTATATAGTATCGTTTTTGTAAAACGCTTCGAGGTTATAAAAATATAAATTCCCACCGAGAGGGCAACGCCGATTACCCAAGCTGAGAAGTAGAGTTGGACAGCCGTTAAAACACCTGCGAAAAAGCCCAAGACAGCGACAGCTTGAAGCGATGGGGGCTTCTCTCTGAGCAGAGCGAGATACAACCCAAGTAAAAGCAGCGATCCGAAGGCGAAGTTGAAGGAGTTGTGGGACCAGCTAAGAAGAGTAGAGAAAGAAGTCGGGGGCAAGAGCACGAAAAATAACGTCCCGATCCCTGCGCCTAATAGTACATCTCGCGTTGTTTTTAGGCGCAGCGAAAACCTGCTAAGCAGAATAATCGTTACCATACTGGCGATTGTTAGGAACGCATACCCAACTAAAAAGAACCTTTCTGGATTTTCAAGAAGGTACAGAATATAGGAATCTGATCGCAGACCTACGAAAGGTCTCATAAGTCCAATCAAGAAAGTCCCTATAAGCTCCACCGGCGTGCCAGGGTGATCGATATAGTGATATGGCTCGCTTTTAAAGATGGCGAGGGAATTCAAGAAGTAGGGCATTTGGGGGTCATAGCCCCGAATATGCGTGGGTGTGTCCAAAAGAAAGTACTCGATAATCCATAATGCTGCCAACACGCAAGCAAGCAAACCCGGAAGTAGATATCTACTGACTCGGTATAGCCTTTGCGTCTTTTTTTTCATCTTTGTCTCGCTAATCTAATGAATACGAACATAGGGAAAACCCGCGGCCATCTCGATAGCATCTGATCGACACCGCGGAAGAATTTAAACGCCCCCGCCGGTACGAGAGACCGCCGGGAAACCCCTCCAGAGAGCATATAACGAAGGGGCATGATCGGTCGAATCTCCTCGATAGACCATTCCGGGTGCTCACGGGTGAATCGATCCCGATCTCGATGGAAGAGGATCCAAGGCAATGCACCATTTGCACTCGAAAGCGTCTAGGAAATTCCAATCGCTTGTCTTCGGATCGAAGGGCTCGTGGTGGAGCCGGCGATAAACAAAAGAGGACCATTTCGTCACCCATGGCTCGACCATCAATACACTTCCGTCTTCCCTGACACTCCGCGCCGCTTCCTTCAGGAAAGATCCTACGGATGGGATATGGTGGAGAACATTGCACATCACAATTGCGCGTAGTTTCTGACTTGTAAAAGGGAGCCGTTGTGCGCTGAATACCATGGATATTCCTTGGCGATACTGGACATCTGATAAGATCAGCTCCGGAATGAATTCTTCCAGGAACCCAGCGCCGGATCCAATCTCCAGAACACGGCCATCTCCGGGGGGTAAATGTTCCGAAATTAATCCGTACCATTCGTTATAGATCTCCCGCAGGAATGGCTTAGACTGGATTATTCGCTTTTCAACCTCAAAAATACCAGGGTCATCGAGCTGGTAGCCGCGTAAGGCTGGAAGATATAGAAATCTTTTAAACATCTACGTACTCGGGTTAAATGAATTTTAGTCGTCTTGCAGCAACCCACGCCATCTTCAGTAGAAGAAGACCATGTCGCCAGCGAGAGATGTTCGTCGAGCCGTAGGTGCGCTCCCTGTATCGAATCGGAATATCCACAATTTTCCGGTTCTGGCGCGCCGCACCCAAAAGTAAATCAAAATCCCCAAAAGGATCGAATTCACCGAAGTAAGCCCTATTCGAAGCGATTATTTCATAGTCCCCTCTTCTCAGAGCTTTCGTCCCGCAGAGGGTATCCTTGATCGGCTGACCCATCAACCAAGAAAAAAGCAGGCTGAAGAATTTATTCCCGAGCAAATTTATAAATTGCATGGCATCTTCGTGCATGGGATAGACGAGGCGAACTCCATTTGCGAATTCCCCCTTTCGGGATCGCAGAACATCATAGAAGCGGGGCAAGTCTTCGGGCGGAACTGTAAGATCCGCGTCCAGAATCATAAGGATATCACCTTTTGCACGGTCAAAGCCCGCCCTAACAGCATCTCCTTTCCCAATCCCTTCTTGTCGAAGCAACTGGCAGGAAATGGACGGATGGGCTCTCATCTCTTTCGCTATGACATCATAAGTTCCGTCCATGGAATGTCCTTCAACAAAGACCAATTCAAAATCGGCACCAAAATCTGGCAGTCGCTGGAAAAGTAGGGGGATATTGCCCTCTTCATTGCGCGCAGGAACAATGATCGAGACGGAAGGGTGATCTTGTTCATCCGATATCACAGGTGCCGGACGCGCGACAATGAAATTGGTGAGAGCGAGATGACGAAACGGCCAAAACCGGATCAGGAATTTATTGAAAACGCCCACCAATAGTGGGACTGGTAATGGAAGGAGTACTTCCTCCCAATTGCTAATAACCTCGAAACCTGCCAAGTGGAGAAGATTCCGAATATCGTCGACAGTAAGCCAGTTTTGATTGAGATTGGGCTTTGCTAACCTGAGCTTCTCGGCAAGAGTCAGAATCGGCCCCCAAAGCCTGCTGTAGACATTGATGACGATCCTGGTTCGAGGATGGATCACGTTCTTGAGCACACAGAAAATGGCTTCGACATCCCAAACATCGTTTAGTAGATCCGAAAGGATGACGAAGTCGAAGTGATTCTCGCTGGAAATTGGGAGGAAGTGGGCGTCCGCTTGTGAAAAAGATATTCCTGGGTACCGAGACTTGGCTAACTTAACCATCTCGTGCGAGAAATCGATTCCGAGTCCAAGGGAGGGTTCAAGGGATCCCAACAGATCCCCATTTCCACAACCGAGTTCAAGGATTCTCGATCCTGGCGGAATGAGATGGCGGTGAATCTCGATAAGGCGATGATGATAATACACTCCCCCTGACCTTGTGTTCTCTTTGATCCTCGCGACGGCATTCCAATGAGACATACGTCGCTTTTGATATGCCCTACTATCCTTCCCCACTCCAACACTCAAAAGAATACCCTCCTCTGATACATAGACAATGCTTACGGCTATCACCATTAATTCTCACGATCTCCATCAAAGGTGAGGGCGGTGGTAGCGAGGAACTTTGCCCGCATATCCAGTCAAAATAATATAGGAAGACCAATCCCTTCGTCTCTATCCGTCCATAAAGAGTCGGATATCACGTACGCTCATGTCTAGAGGAAGACCACGAACGCTAGTCCAATCCTGAGGACAGGTACCGTCACATATGACGGCACAAGGCAAAAAATCGGATTTGGCATACTTATCTGAGGCTGTCCCGCGGGCGATCCAATCGATCCGTATCGAACTAAAAGGCGCATCCATCAGTTCCCACCAGATATATTCTGGCCCCCCTCCTGAAATTTGGAGACCCACTGATTGACAGGACGCGGAGATTATTCGCTCAGCGACATCTTTATAAGCAACAAAATCCTTGCGGTAACCATATAAATAGAGATCTTCCCTATCTTCGATGAAAATGCTCTCTGCTTTCGAAGAAGCAAATATCGGAATGATCGGACGGGTTTCAATACCGATCAACCACGGTAGCGAGAAAACCATATAAGCAACCCCCACAATTCCTAAGCTGGTCTTCGGAAGTCGCTGTGACAAGAAAGTCCCTGCAACAGCAGAAAACAAAATGAAGAAAGGGAGTTGATACCTGCTCCCAAATATAATCCATTGGAAAGCCAGCGAATAAACGAGGAATGTTGATGCAGCCACGAGACCGATGATAAAAAGTCTCCTCTGCCTCCTTCCAAAGAAGATCAGCCATCCAAATACTACCAAGAAGGATACTACGTGAATTGGATTGCCTGTATACTCATCCGTCGCATTCAGAGGTAGGATGCGAAAATCGCCTGAATAGGTAGACCTTGAGTCATTAGGATCAGCCCCCAACTTGAAGTGGATCCCAACCACTACCCGATAGATCTCATGATTGACTTTCGGCCATGGCGACCCGAGATGAAGTGATGCATTTCGTAGCAGGTTTGAAGTCACTCCTCTCGGTGTTAAATTGCCGTTCGCATGTTCTGCTACTCGTGAGGACTTTCCAAACGGGCTACCAAACGTTGATTGATTACGCAACCAATGACCGGCATTAATGATGAGCACAATCAGAATGGCAATCCCCGCATAGGGCAACCACTTTCGAAAATGGGCTTTCTTCATCATCGTGATCGCAACCAAAATCGCAAATGGCAGGAGATATACAACCGCTGTTGGTTTTGTTAAAATCGCTAATCCAGCCGAGAAACTCAGGAAAAAGATCGAGTCCCATGCGATATCTTCATCTAAGAGAGAGACACTCTCGGATGCGACACAGACCATCCAGAAAGCAACGACATAATCTGTCATCGTGCTTGATGATTGGACGATACCCATCGGTATTGTGGCTGCAATGACCGCTGAAAGCACTTGACCCAATTTATTTGCGCCGAGCTGGGCTGCGATCCATGACACACCGAAAACGCTGCCCACCATTGCTATCCATTGGATCAAATTTGCCAGGTGGTCTCCCTTGGAAAGAAGGAAGAAAGGCAAGAGTAGTAACTCCGCACCCGGTGGCATGCTGTTCTGGACCTCTATGCCAGTCACATAGTGCTTCAATGAGCGATTTTGCACCCAGTGAGTAACGCGGCTCAATCGATAGTTGAGGGAATCCCAAGTTTGGGGTGGTGCGCGCAAAGCCACGATTAATGTGAGGACAAATATCAAGGCAATGCAAGAAATTAAGGCAACTAGAACCCAATCCGTCTCTATCGAAAAACTGGGGCGATGGATCAACTTGCCAAGTGAAGGCCTACGGAGTATCCAAATTGAAAAGAGAAATATGGGGAAAGACCACACCAGGACTATGCTCCAAGTATGGATAGCTTCCATCAAGCTTAGGGCCTCTGTGGAGAGTACTGCATACGCCCCCCATACGACTCCCCCACGCAGAATAGCCCATCGCCACCCTTTTGAATTTTGACGGCTTTTCATAAATAGAATTGCTGTCAAAAGCGCTAGTAATGGCAGACTTGCTAATCCCATGACGACGATTCTCGCATTGGGCTCCGATACAACCGGACTCCTTGGTGTGCATTACCCTGGCATCTAGAAACCGCGCTGTGACCAACGCCATTGCTCCACGAAATCCATTTATCCCAAATAAACTTTGAAATTGAACGCAGCAAAGCGATACCCTGATACATAGTATTGCTCTTGTTTTTTGCAGTCAGCATCACAACAGGAAGCGGGAAAATATTTCCATCTGTAAACATCATCTCCAAATAGTGGACATGAATGTCAGCAAGTTCCTCGCCATAGGGAGTAATAAGATTGGTGGTGCTCGATTTTTTCATACAGTTCTCTCTTGAAGTTTAGGCCCTCGATTTTTTCGCCCCTTCGTGATCATCTGATTATAGATGAAGGTATTGTATATTTGTTGCGTCAATTGACAAAAAGAAATGTTCATCGAGGACGATTACTTCCCAATCCACAATCGGTTATGCAGCCGTACCGCTCGGATAATCTTTTTGGTATCACGAGTCGGGTTACCTCCTCGAAGAATGTGATCGTATAATTAGTAGGATGCACGTATCCTACAAGAATACCTATTTGTCCTTCGAGGCAGGGACTGATTAAAATCGTAATCCTTCAGAATGAAAAACATACTAGAGTGTCCACTGTGTAATTCAACAAAAAGACACCTCTTCGAGAACTTAGAAGAGGATGGTCAGGTCATGATATTTCAGATTTGCCTTCGCTGTGGATTGGTTTATCAATCTCCCCGCATGGATGAGGATGACCTCGAAAAGTTCTATGCGCGCGAATACCGAATCCAACGGCAAAATACTGAAGATCCCATCGCAAAAGACTTACAAATGCAGGATGCCAGAGCGAGTGCACTCCTTGAGATGATACAACCACGCTTGCCACAGGTTTCACGTCATCTCGACATTGGAAGTTCCAGCGGCGCGCTTCTTCAGCGCTTCTATGAACAGTACGGATGTGTAAGCATTGGGGTTGAGCCCGGAGAAGCATACCGGGGTTACAGCCAAGCACAAGATCTGAGGATATACCCGTCTCTGGATGATCTATCTGCAGCGAATGAGGCCCCATTTGATTTGATATCGATGCTGCATGTGATTGAACATGTTGTTGATCCTGTTCAGACGCTCCTGTCCTTGAGACAATCCAAGATGCAGCCAGGCGGTTATTTATTGCTCGAAGTGCCCAACCTGATCGACCACGAATCCCTTGAGCTTTCCCATCTCTACGCTTTTACAAGATCCACGCTCAGAGAAATTGTCAGACAGGCTGGTTTTCGCGTACTCTGGACGAAAGCCCATGGAAGTTTCCGCTCTCACCCTGCTAGCGCAGGCTGAAAGCGACCCGCGATCACCGCGTACGGTTCTTTCGAATCCGATTGGGATAAAAACGCGCCGGCGGTTGGGTAAAATAAAACGGGAAATCTTCACTAGATATTTCCCGGATTGGACCTGGCAGGCACCATCGCCAACAACGGTTCTAGATAAGTGACAGCAGAATTCCAACATCAATCATCAAATGGCGTTTATTCCAATCGCACAGTTAGTATTCTTGACAACCTTATGTGACCCCTTGAGCTACCATAAGGACCTATCGATCCCGGAGAAGGATAATGGGGAAACGCGCATCACAAGGAATTAGGTCATTAACCATCCTCATACTCATTGCAGTGCTAATTTGGGTCACCCGGTTTTGGCACTCGCCAGCATTCGGTCTCTATGAAGATGACTACACGAGGATCCCTCAGGCATTAGCGATGACAGGATCCGAGCTTTGGCAAATCATCATCCAAGCTTTTCGGTACTTCGTTGACCACGGGAAACCCCTCCATCCGACGCTTATTTATGCCCTGGCTCTCATCGGTGGAAGAATGGGAGATCTCTTTGGTGTATACATCATCAGTTATCTTATTGTTACGATTAACGCATTCTTATTCTATTGGTTGATAAAGCGAATATCGAATCAAACATTCGCATTAATTAGTGTTCTGGCTTATTGCCTCTACTCCGCAGATACAACACAAGCTTTTATTACGCACTCATTAGGCCTCCAGCCATCCTTGACATTCCTTCTCTTAGCTATGCATAGTTACATTTCGGATAAAAAAGTCTTTTCCTACTTACTACTCACGGGGATTTTGCTCAACTATGAGACACCCTTTCTAATCTTCCTCGGCGCACCCCTTCTCAAGAAGAACTGGGATAAACGCCTTCCAAGGGAGCTTGCACTGAATGCAGTAATGTTAGGGGGGATGCTATTAAGTGCACTTCTGATAAGGCATCTCATAGGTGAAAGCCGCGTAAGCAGTCTAGGTTTCCCTGAAGTTATTACCTTACCGATAACCCACATGTTTCAAGGGCCTCTTGTGGCTTTTGGTATGTACATCTATCGTCCCATCCAAGCCATCCAAAATCTTAACACCGAGATGATTCTCCTCATGGCAATCTCCTTCCCCATATTTGCATGGATCCTACTAACATCGAAATTCAGCGACAAGCAGCATCTGCCTGCTGAAGGCGACTCACGAATCCTTCAGGATCAAGGTGAAATCACCAGTATCTCGAAACTGAAACTCGGGGAATGGAAAAAACCAGGGGAATTCTTCCTACCATTAAGACTTGGCATCACAGGCATAGTTATGTTGATCCTGGCGTACCCTCTGACTTTCACAGTCCGGGCGTTTGCCATCAGTGGGCGGGATACACGTGTTCATTTCGGAGCTGTGATAGGTGCCGCGCTATTATGGGGGAGCATTTGGTATGCAGCATTTTTTCTTGCGGAGCGATACAGAAGGAAAAAGGCAGTAGCCTTCACCCTGGCAGGAGTTTGTTCCCTGCTTCTGGGGTTCGGCCTCGTCGTTCAATGGGACTATCAGAGAGCTTGGGTATTACAACAAAACCTTTGGTCTGATATTGTGAAATTCGTACCCGACTTGGAAGATGATACGGTGATTCTTGTCGACCCGAATGGCTTAGTGGACACGAAGCATATCGACGCTAATACTTGGAGTATGCCCTTGGTGATGCAATACATCTACGAATTCCCAAATAACTGGCAGCACGCTCCTCGCGTCCACCGCCTACTGCCAGATTGGGAAGAAAGGGCCCTCCATAACTCGCTTGAAATCAAGGTTGTTGATTACCAATGGGAATATGTCGTCGTGCCATGGAAAGATACAGTACTCCTCGAGACTTCCGGAGGAAGGGTTGTAAGCAGGCTCGAAAATATTCAGATCGATGGTGATACTTACATATTAAAAAGGGTTGAAACCGGCCCAAGTGTTCCGTACACGGAGGGTGTTCTTTATGATTACTTAATCGATAGCAAGCAGTGATATTGTATCTGTATCCATCCCCTTCATTTGCTTCCTGTATCAATTGAATTCCATTTATTGATGAAATACTGGTAAATAGCATGGATCGGCCGGTTAAAATGGCTTTTGCATAGCTCTCGGGAATATCCCCAAAACCTAATGTCGACGAATTGCGCCGCCAGTAAGAAGGCACTTTTCCTAAGAGAATATTAGTGTGTTATTGGCTCAAGATATGGTAAAAATTCTGGGAAAAACGTTTGGATGATGTCATAAACAATAAACAGTGAATAGATCAACTGTGGTCGAGCGTACCAGATTGTCATCGCCAGCATCGAGACAATTAGAAAAATCGCCTCAACACGTTTGTTTCTTCTAATCCTTGATGACATAGAGATTTATCCCTCGTTCCCTTATTACATCTCCGGCAATAGCGCATCTTTGAAGCAGAAGAATTTTCTCATCCTCAGTATGCTCCGGCGCGACCATCAAGTATCTGGTTCCGCGCGCTCGCATTTCGTTGGCGATGTCATCGCAACTGTCAACAGGTGAAAATGGAACATATACCAAGTCCTGGGAATAATCAGACCTATAAAGCGGGTAGACAAAGCCGTTTGCATGAACGTTGTAACCTAAGCGCTCCTCTGACCCCACGATCTCAATCGCACTGAAGTATTCATCGGGCATATAAATATCCAATAAGGCTGCATCCCGTTCCCATACGGGTTTACTTAACATCTCATCAAATGTCGTTATCGGAATCAGGTTATAGGTAAATGTCATTACCAAATTCAACGTCAGGCAAACGACAAACAGAAATGAAAGCCCTTGTTTCGTAGCCTTCAACTCATCAGGGAACCAATCGAACACCGCCGCCAGCGCCAAGCATAGCAGGGCAGGAAACCAAACAACGTACCTCATATTCCAAGGGCTGGCTCGATTAGAGATCACAAGAAAAGATATTGAAAAGCCTACGGTCAAGATGCGTATGCGTCTATTCCGGATCACCCCCCAGGCTAGCGCCGGTAAACCCATCCCATAAACAACCCATCCCCAACCCGTCGTGTTTGGAAGGTCCGGTAGGATCCGGTTTTGCTTATCTCCAAATTTCTCAGCAAAGAGTTTCAAGTTCCGCCATAAGTTTTCAAGGTCGACGGGGACTACGCCTTCTCTCGGAGCCAATGGCGTATCTCCGATAGAGATGCCATAAGGATAAAAAGGATTTCCAGTTAATGACCAATTTCGCAAATACCAGTACGACCCCAGGAATAGCCCTGAAATCAGTAAGATCACCACCATTATGCGGATATTGATTGAGCTTGAAAAAAAGCTCACAATCGACTTCCATTTATCCCGATACCAATGCCCGGATCGCTTATCCTGAAGCAGAAATCCGCCACCGATAACAAGTAAGCCAACAGATAGATGCATGATGTATGGCTTGGTTCCTACCGCCAAAAGAAGAACGAGGACGAGGCTAAGCAACATCCCAGCATAACCTGATCTCAAAATAGCTGCCCGCCTCGAAGATAAGTCTATGATTAGTGCTGCTGCCATTAGATAGAGCGCTGTCATCATTGGGTCGTTCTTCGTTCCCGTCACCGCGAGCAAAAGCGCCGGCGTCGAGAGATAAGCGATTGCTCCCAGCAATGATGCCCAACCCGATATTTCGAGGGACCGCGCGATGGCATAGACGGATAGTCCAGCAAGCAGGTAAGCTGGTAAACCCGCCGCCTCGACGACAACATCGTGATGGATGAATATTGTGAACCAAGCAGCAAAAACCTCGTAATTTGCTGGTGTATAGATGCGCTCGATAGGCGTATCAAATACAGATATCCGCTGATCCTGGATCCACTGGGCGACGCGAGTTAGATGATAGGTTAACGAATCCCACACAAAAGGGGGCAGCGCCCAGATAAGGAAGACCATCCGAATGACTGTCACAACCAGGAAACCGATTGCGACAATCCGCACCCACACAGGTAGTTCACCCCACCAAACCCTCACAACCGATCGGAGTTGTTTTAAATCATACTTGACGAAAAGGAGAGCCTTGCGAGTCGAAGGGACAGCGAGGAGTGTGACCAATCCGATAAGCGAAAACAACCCCAAAGGTAACGGCGCTAATAAACCCGCCAAACCAGCGATAAGTAAAAGGAGTGTAACGAAGAAAACCCAAAGGAAAACATAGATGGTTAGATCAAGAATCAAACGGCCTGACCGCATCTGGTGGGAGACGAGATAGGCGATGACAAGAATGAAAGTAAAATTTAAAATCCAGCATATAACACCGGAAAGCATACTTGTTGCTTCAAAAGACCTTACTATCCACTCCGCGATCATCGTTAGGCCCACTTCTCATCTGGAAATTTCTATCATTCCTGTTTTTGAATTAAACCACCCACTCTTAAGCCTAATACTCTCATGCGATTATTGAAGGTAATGAAGTGTACGCGATCCCAATTTTCACCTACACTCACACTTATGTGTATAGTAAATAGTCCGGGATAAATTCAATCATCACCACTATTGTGGAGAAACAACTCCTTCTCGCAGCTATCAATAATTTCAACGGAATGTATTGGAAAAGAAGATCTCCTAGGAAGGCGCGTTTCGAAATAGCTTCTTCAACGAGCGAGACCCAACATCGAATATTGGATCCTGTAACTGAGGTTGCCAGCGATAAATTAACGATCAATTACTAACCGCACAACCATCTCTCGGATGTGGTGGCATATAACATATGGTGAATATTCGTACCTACCGAATATTCATCTTCTTAATACGATAGTTGATCTCTTCGTTAAGGCTGCGATTCCTGGCAATGAGATCACCTAATAGACCGATCAAGATGGTTACGAATCCCAAAACCATGAGAATCGCAGCAATGATGAGGGATTGGATATGACCTTGCCCATCGCCTATAAGGAAGTAATACCCGAACCTACCCAGGAGAAAAAAACCGCCCAGTAAGGGAATGACACTCAAACCAAGGAAAACCCGCAGAGCTTCATACATGAGGAAAATTCGGATGATGGTAATCGCCGATCTGATCACATATTGAAACGTACTATGAATAAGCCGGGATTCTCGAAGGACCTCGTTCGTCTCCACCGGCAACGATGTGATCGAAATTCCCTTCTTCCCTGCCTGGATGATGGTTTCTAAAGTGTATGTATATTCAGAATAAATGGATAACCGAAGAGCGGCTTCTTTCGAGAAAGCGCGAAAACCGCTAGTCGCATCCGGCACTTCTGTCTTCGATGCCCAACGGACGATCCAACTTCCGAGTTTCTGCAAACCCTTCTTAAATGCCGAGAAATGTTGAATAGTATTGATTTGCCTATCCCCCACAACCATTTCTGCATCACCCTTTAGGATGGGTATAACGAGATCCCGAACACAATCACCGCGGTATTGATTATCACCATCCGTATTAACAATGATGTCCGCCCCCATTTGGAGACTCGCCTCAAGGCCGCGCGCAAAGGCTATCGCCAGTCCTTGATTCTTCGTAAGGCGGATAATGTGATCTACACCCAATTCCCGTGCGACATCAATGGTTCCATCCGTACTGCCATCATCGATAACCA
>RCNB010000841.1_pt1 | contig 35308 bp, 29 predicted proteins | sample 2041321 | NCBI WGS metagenome assembly RCNB01 (sample SAMN09708232, study PRJNA481090) | Marine sediment metagenome, whole genome shotgun sequencing project.
AGCGTCCGTTAACAAAAACTCCTGAGCTGTCGACGCGTTCATTTTGATCAAAAACCAGGGCGCCGAGATCTCCATCATTGTTATCATACCGTTTGCGGTCATCATCCTGACGATCGAGGTCCATACCAACAGTAAGACTAAAATTGTCCGGCATGAAATCACCAAGACCGTATTGCACGCCAAAGCCGTAGAAGAATCGATCGAGATCGACCGAGCCACCATCAGTAAATGGCAATTTATTTGCGAAATCACGCCACACGTAATGATTGCGCAATGTCAGTTTGCCGGTCGGACGGTCGCGTTCATAGACAAGGCCGAAACGCTGCTGGGACAGGGACTCGCCAGCATCAAATAGAATGTTCCGGTCTCTCGCTGAAGAAGGATCGGTGGCCGCCTGAGCCGCATTGATGCCGCCAGGATCCTGAGCCTCGGGCTGATCAGAGTGATTCAACACAAATGTCAGCTTGTCATTTTCACCCAGCGGAATCGCAAGCTTGGTATTGATGATGCTGCCCTCAAATTTTGAATGATCGCGATATCCATCAATCTCGGTTCTTGAAACGTTGAACAGGTAATCTGCCGAGCCGATTTCACCACCAGCCTTTAGCTGCAATTGCTTATAATCGAAATCACCAGCAGCAACCCGACCCTCAATGAATGGCGGCGAATTACCCAGCTCGCTGGTGATAGCGATCACGCCACCGGATGCATTGCCGTACAGGGATGATGCCGGACCGCGCAGGACTTCTATACTTTGTGCCGAACCGATATCAATGCTGTCGATTCCTCCCTGCCCGTCTGGCAACGTTTCCGGAATGCCATCAACAATGATACGAATACCGCGGATCCCAAAACTTGAACGCGCGCCGAAGCCACGCAGCGAGATACGCAAATCCTGGGCGAAGTTATAACGATTCTGCATATACAGACCCGGTACGCCCGCCAGCGCCTCATCAATGCCCAATTGCTGCGTACCGTTTTGAATCCGCTCTTTGTCGACAATCGATATCGAACGGGCAACGTCGCGAACCGATGACTCCATTCGTGTTGCTACTACGACAATTTCGTTCAGAATGTCAGTCTCTGACTGCTGTGCCCAGACTGGTGTACTTAGGAGGAGAAGTAACGTGATCCTCTGTAATACCGCCGACCTGGTGCGATTGAGTTTGATCATTAGTAGGGGGAACCTGATTATTGTTGATTCAACAGCAGTCGCCTGCAACTGATTAAGATAGAAAAAAAGCCGGAACAATGCCAGAAATATGACCTTATCCGGCCGGTATTGTTATGGCTTACGTAACTGATGCGACATCCTTTCTGGTCTGCATTATCACCTATAATTGCCCGATCTTCTTCCACAGAAAAAACGGTGCTTTGATGATGACTGCACAGCCAAAAACAGGACCCCGCCACTGGATCGAGAATGCGTTTGCTTACAGCAAAAGTTGTGGATTTTTTTTACTGATATCGATTAGCGCATGTTCACCGCAACAAGAATCCGTCGATAATTCATCTGCACCCGACCTGGTTGTGATCAATGCCGATGTCTATACGGTCGATTCGACCCATGCAAGAGCAGATGCGTTCGCAATTTCCAACGGTAAGTTTGTCGCTGTCGGAACCACTGCTGATATTCAGCCGCTTGCAGCTGCCGACACGGAAGTTATCGACGTTGGAGGCGTTTCGATCATACCCGGGCTTATTGACGGGCACACTCACCTGGTCTCGGGTGCTGGTCTGGCCGTCGGTGTCGATCTTTCCGAAATTGAGGACAAATCCGCATGGCTCAGAATCATCCGCGACAAAGCACAGAGCCTGCCGGATGACACCTGGATTCTCGGCGGTGCCTGGGACCACAACCTTTCCGACGGTGTGCTGCCAACCAAAGAGATGCTTGATGCTGTAGCGCCAGATCATCCGGTGTTATTGAGAGATATTGATGGCCATTCTGCCTGGGCCAACAGTCGCGCTATCAAACTGGCCGGTATAAGCGCAGACAGCCCGGTGCCGCCGAGTGGCGAGATTGTTCTCGATTCGGAGACGGGCGAGATGACCGGCATATTCCTGGAGGCTGCCGGTTCACTGTTCGATGATGCGCCAGGCATGGCCGAGGCAACCGACCCGGTCGCAGGCATCAAAGCAGCCGTCGCGTTGGCTAACAGCCATGGCATTACCAGCGTTCACGACATGAGCAATCATTTCGACGAGTTTCTCGCGGTTTTCGATGATGGCGACCTGACACTACGCGTTTGGCAGGGTGCACGCCCGCCGCTGGTTCTCGACCGAACGCCGAGCGAAGTATTCGCCGAAATGGCGAGTGAGCGCGAACGAGTTCGTCAACATGTCGCGGCGAGTTCGCAAACTGCTTCGATGGGGCCATTGTTCGACATTGGCTATACAAAACTCATTGTTGACGGCGTGCTATCGACTTATACGGCGCTGATGAAGGCGCCCTACTCCGACAACCCGGATGCCGTTGCAGAGCCGTTCGTCAGCAAAGAGCAGTTGAACGCGATGATCGTAGCCGCGCATGAACACAATTTCCCGGTTGCCGTACATGCGATCGGTGATAATGCCGTGTCATGGGTCCTCGACGGGTTTGCTCAATCGCCACCTCGACCGGGCATGCCCGCAGATCGAATTGAACACATTGAGATGGTAACGCCGGATGACGTCCAGCGATTCGCATCTCTTGGGGTGATCGCCTCAATGCAGCCGCACCATGCGACGTGCTGTGTTGGCAACTACGTAATTGATCGTGTTGGCAGGGAAAGACTGGCGAATGCTTATGTCTGGCGATCAATACTCGATACTGACGTACCGCTGGTCCTTGGCTCGGACTGGCCTACTTCGCCGCTCAATCCGTTGATCCAAATCGCAGACACGATTCATCGTGAGACGCGTATAGACGGTGTTGTCAGACCGTGGGATGAGGGGAACTCGCTGACTTTCGAGGAAGCGCTATACGGCTATACTCAGTCCGGCGCCGACAGAACTGCCTGGGCTGATGAAATTGGCAGCATCACAGTTGGCAAGTGGGCGGACTTTGTCATTCTCGACGAGAAGCTTCCCGCCGAGGTCGATCGGGCGCTGGAGAACAGGCAGGTTACTGCGACCTACCTTGCCGGGAGGCGAGTATTTCCGCTCCAGTAGCCGGCTAGTGTTTAGATGTCGAACTCGTCGGTAGTGCGAAAAATTGCAGCTCGCCGAGCTCGCCATCAAGCGATTCGAGCGCTGCTGCCGGCTTTTCTTTCGATCGCTCTACCCAGCGCTTTGCTTCCGTCATGTAGTGATCATAGAGCTGCTTGCGCAGCGGCAATGTCAGTATGGTTGGCTCACCTGGCGTGGTCAGCAATGCATCATCGAGCGAGAAGTTGCGCAATTCATCAGTAGCGTGCTTATGCGACCAGGTACCACTACATAAGTCGAAGTCATACATCGGCAGGAAGCGACGACCATGTTCTGCAATAAAATGAACAGCATCGATGACGTAGTTTGCTTCCGCATCGTCCATGACCCAATGTAACCCAACCCGACACCAGCCAGGTTTCATACCGCAATGCCCATCCTGCACCACATGCCGATAGCGATCGGAAGTTGCCTGGTCGATATTCAACAGACGGTGACCATACGGGCCTGCGCAGGAACAACCAGCCCGTGACTGAATGCCGAACAAATCGTTGAGAAGCGCGGTTACAAACTTATGGTGTAAATACTGGCCATCCTGACCTTTTATATTGAATGAGATAATGCCGACGCGTTGACTCGGATCCGGGTTACCAAGAATTTCGATGCCCTCATCGTCTCCCCAGCTTTTCAGAATTCGCTGTGTCAGAACATGTTCCCGCTTGTTGATAACATCGACGCCGACACGATCCTTGATCTCGAAAACCAGCCCCGCTTTCAGCGTCTGCAAGACACCGGGTGTTCCAGCTTTTTCCCGCTCTTCAATTCTGCTGATGAAATCCTCACTTTCGAGACCAACATAATCAACTGTGCCACCAGCGCTGACGCTCGGCGGAAGTTCGCGGTGGTATATGCGTTCATTGAATACGAGAACGCCGCTTGAACCAGGCCCGCCCAGGAATTTGTGCGGTGACACAAAAATCGCATCGATCGTCGGGTCATCGCCTTCATTCTCCGGCTCGGGGTTCATGTCAATCTCGACATACGGTGCACAAGCTGCGTAATCGAAACAAGCGATCACATTGTGCGCATGCAAAAGAGTGGCCACTTTGCGTACATCGGTAAGTATTCCGGTTACATTCGATGCGGCGGAGAATGAACCAATGCGCAATCGATTCTTGTATTCAGGAAGCAGCAGTAATTCTTCGAGGTGCGCCAGATCAATATGCCCACTGGCATCCAGGCGAACTTCAACGGTAGTCGCGAGCGACTGCCGCCATGAAATTTCGTTCGAATGATGTTCATAAGGACCAACAAATACGACCGGTTGATTTTCGCTGGCCAACTTCTCGAAGACCTCGCTCGCTAATCCGGAGTCAGTGTCGTTCAGAAGACCGTAGATATTCTGCCGCGTCGCCGGCGACAGCGATACGCCGATAATTTGTTGCAGCTTGTCAATGGCGCCGGTCGCTCCCGTCCCACAGGCGATGATACGACCGCTCGATCCGGCGTTTACTGATTTCTTAATCGCTTCTTCTGCTTCATGCAGCAGCTGGCTCATGCTGCGACCCGTAATATCATCTTCTGTATGCGTATTGGCGTAGATTCTTTGCAAACTCTGCAGGTAGGACTCGACGAAACGAAGGCAGCGACCCGATGCGGTGTAATCGCAATACACCATTAGTCGCTCGCCAAATGGTGTTTCAAAGGTGGAGTCCACGCCGATTATTTGCTCGCGCAGGTAAGCCGGATCGATTCGTTGGTTGCTCATCAATATTGCCTATACTCGTAATGAATTTACATAACATTGCAGCAGGATTCTGCAGCTCACTATTGTGCCTTAAGGTGCCGCATGACCGATAGTCTTGCTTGCTGGCATCAGAACAGATTACAGCCGGTCTGGTTCAGCCGTTCAGCTCAGGCAATAAATAGCCAGCTTCTCCGCCGCGCTGCGCTTGCTGCCAGCGTTTCCTGGCCCCTGCCAGGCTACTGAGGAACGCCATGGTGCCAGATTCTCTTTCATCCAAAACTGCCACCCCGGCAGCGGAATCCCCATACTTTTGCAGAAACAGATCGAGTCGCGCCGCTTGTGAGTCATCATTGATGCGATCAAGCCAACGCATAGTGTCGCTTAACACCGCATTCTTATCGCCTGTTCGTGCCGACCGCCGAATGCGCCGAAAATAAGCGGCTTCCGTTTCATTCCGGGCCAGGCGCCAGGCAGCCCGGCCTGCCAGAAGACGACCACCCAATACCAGCAAGGCAACAACCACGACGAGTAGCGGAATCAGCACTGACCACGAGAAGCGTTCGTTCGGCAGCGATGCCACGGCCGATCCACCAGTTACCTGCAGCGTTAATCCAGGTAGCACAATATGTTGCAACTCTTCCGTATCAATATTCCACCAGCTCAGTTCAACACTGGGAAGCTCGAAATCCCCGGCTCGCTCAACGACATAAGTAACGGTTTCAACCCGCGTACCGGTAAGGTCGCCGCGGGCGAATGTATCCTCTACTGTCGGCTCGCCAGGATAGATGCCGAGATTTTCCATCTCATTGTGCAACGTGGGTGCGAATGCCATTGCGGATACGTCTTCGGCACGCAATGTAATTGTGCGTTTGATTGCATCGCCAACTACCGGGTTATCTGTCTCCGGATCCCAGTCCTGACTTGCAGTGAGATTGCTTGTACTGATTAACCCACGTATGCCTTTCGCGCCAGGCGGTGTTCGCACATTGAACTCAACTAATGGCAAAGACATTCGCTCGATGCGGGTGCCCGCGTCGGCTCCCCAGGTTTTTATCTCAACGTCGACTGTCGCGGGTGGGACGGTTATCTTCCCGTCACGTTGGCCGAACAACATGAAACTGTAGCGTTGCCCGGTGTAACTATCACCATCAATAGTTTCGTTCAGCCGAGTGCCCTGGCTTTCCAGGCGCAGCAAGTACGCGCCATCCACCTCGGCATCAGTCACTTTCCTGAGCTGCGCCCAGCCGTCTTTCGCCAGCACATCAACATGCAGCACGACTTTTTGGCCCACCCATGCATCCTCAGGTGTCACCGCGGTGCGCAGAATAATTTCTTCAGCCGCGATAACACTATCGCTGCTTACCGAGCAGATGAAAAAAAGTGCAAGGCAGGCCGCTAATTTATCTCTCACTGCGCCACCTCTTGCTCATCACCAGGCGTCGGACGCGTCGCTTGCTGGTACGCGAATTTCGCTGCCAGGAAGTCGGCCGGCTTCGTCTGCACTTGTCGCAACCAGACGGCACGCAGTTCCTGGTCGCTCATTGCCTCCCCGCCCTCTGTTTGCTCATCTCCGGCGCCCGGGGGTGACTTGCCTTGCGTGAAGACAATATCATCCGCACCCAATTTGCCGCCGGTGCCTTCGCCGCCTTCCTGCCTGAGCATTGCAGCTCTCGCCAGGGCGATCTCACGATTATTAGTTGCATCTTCCCATTCGGGTCTTAGCTCAAGGGCACGAGCATATCTTTCTACCGCAGTTTCGTACTGGCCCTGCATCACCAGCGCATTGCCATAATTGAAAGCGGCTTCCGCAGTATCCATGCCTGCAAAAATACCGGCGGATTCTTTAAACTCGCCTTGGCGAAAAAGTGCGACGCCCCGCCACATTGGATCAGTGAATCGATTTGATGCTTCCGCAAAATCTCCTCGTTCAAAAAATCGATGGCCCTGCTGGTCAGGCGTTAACAGTGTCACTGCACCGGTAGCCAACAAGTAACTGCCGAGAGCAAGCAACGCGACGAAGAGCCAGCTGAACCATGGTCCGCTACCATAGATGCGTTTATTCATGTCACCAGCCAGCCTCTTCGCGACCACATCAAAATGAACAATGCGAGAAACGGCAGCAAGGTATAGCCTGCATCCTGCCAGCGGCTCCCTTCATTCGTTGCTGATACGGTTTTGAGTCGGGATTGCGCACGTCGGGCGACCTCTTCAACATCCGCCGTGTCAAAGGTGAGTTCGACCACCTCGGCATCAAGGTTGGATGCAGCACTTTGCAAGCCAACGTCAATTGGCGCGGATATTGATTGCACGGACAGAAACTGCACCGGCATTGTGACATCGGCTATAGCCAGGGTCTGGGCCTGTGACGGGGAGACGTTGTCGGCGATGACCAGTACCGATCCGGGCACGCCGTTCTTCTCCAGTACTTGTTCGGCCAGTTGCAATGCTTGTGTAAGCATATCGCCATCCACCGGCATCAGGTCCGGCGTCAGGTCCTCCAGCATCGTATTGATGATTCGGTCATCCCGGGTCAATGGCATCACCAGGTGCGCGCTGCCACTGTAAACAATGAGTCCAGTCGACGATCCCTTCCTCTGCTCCAGCAAATCCTGGATTTTGTGTTTGGCACGCTCCAGTCGAGTTGGCTGTACATCGGTCGCCAACATTGTGCCGCTGACTTTCAGCAACACCACAAGTCCTGCTTCGTCATCGGCAAATGGTGAGGGTTCCATACGCCAGGATGGCCCTGCCAGGGCAACCGCACAAACAATCCATATCACAAGCAACAACTGAATCGGACGCAACCCGTGATCTTTTGACTCGCCGACAACCAGGTGCTCGATCAGGTGTGAGTCCATTATCTGCCGCCACGATGACAGTCGATCCTGACCTCTCCACAGGCCCCACCAGGTAGCCAGCGCCGGCAATATCACAAGCAGCCAAAGCGGACGCAGGAAATGAAAGTCATCCATGACTGGCCCGCCCTCTTTCACCACGACGTTTGATCAGCAAACCGGTATGGAACAGCAAGCCGAACAACATGAAAGCGGCAAGTGGCCAATGGAAAAGATCGATACGTGGTCTGTAGGTTTCGGCCTCTACGGGCCGGGTGTCGATTCTGTCCAGCTCGGTATAGATTTCCTCAAGTTGATCGCGATCGGCAGCATGGAAATAGCGGCCATCTGTTGTGGAGGCAACGGCGGTCAGTGCTTCCTCGTCCAGTTTTTCTTCACCCGTCGAAGTCGGGTCGCCGACAGCAACGACATGAATAACGATGTCATTGTCCCGCGCAATTTTGGCAGCCTGCACCGGTGGGACCTTGCTGCCGGTGTCGTTGCCATCAGTCAGGGCGATCATTACGCGGTACTGAACTTCGCTGCGTTCAAACAAGGTAATGCCGAGCCCGATTGCATCGCCGAATGCCGTGCGCGGACCTGCCATGCGCACTGCCGTTTCTTCCAGGAGTTGCCTGGTGGCTTCCAGGTCCTGGGTGAAAGGCACCTGGACAAACGCGGCGTTACCAAAAACGATCAGGCCCACGCGATCACCTTCACGGCGTGTCAGGAAGTCATCGAGCACCTCCTTTACTGCTGTCAGGCGGTCAACCTTGTCCCCTTCTGAATTAGTGAAGTCCTCCGCTTCCATCGAACCTGAAAGATCAACCAGCAACATAAGGTCCCGGGTTGGGAGCACGCGACTTAGCGGCGGCTCCAGAAACTGGGGGCGAGCCAGCGCCAGTACCATGAGTATCCACAGTACCCAGAAGAAAAAAAGTACCGACTTTTTAGTGTCTGCAATAACAGCCCCGGCCGATGGCTGTTGTTCCAACAACGTCGCCATGCGCTGGAACCATGGCACACGAATTGCCTGGCGAGACTCGCGATAGGGACGCAAAACAAGGCGCAGTAGCGGCGGTAACAGAATCAGCAGCAGAAGCCAGGGATGTGCGAGCGTATACATTTCAGTTAACCACAACCGTAAGCTGCGGAACGCGATGATGACGGATCCAGGTTCCCGCAAGCTCTAGCAGATCTTCGCCTGGCTCCGCGCCGGAGTCGCTCGAAACCAACGCCTTGAAATAACTTCGCGGACAGGTCTTATGCAGGAACGCTGCCCAGTCATCGCCATACAGCGACGCGACCTGCTCACGGGGAAATACAGCTAGCGCCACACGCTTCAGTACCACAGAAACGTCGTACGCCGTTTCTACACTGCCGAGCAGTAGCAGACCAGCCTTGCGATACGCGTTACGTTTGCGAACCGCATGTAATTGCCACGCGACGAGAATCAATATGGCCGCGATCATGGCTAGCACAACCCATACGCCTGACGCTGGCGGCCAGAATGGTGGCGCATCCGGGATAACGATATCCCGCAAGTTGCTCAAACTGTATTGATTCTCGTCCATTGATTAACGTGCCAGACCCGGCACACCGAGCAATCTTCTTACCTGGGTAACGACGTCGCCTTCGTTGCTCACCATTAATAACGGTGCTGCAAGTTTATTCAGGAAATGCGTAATGTATTGCTGTTCTTCGTAGTAGTTTTCGGCAAGTTTTTCGCGGATGCGTTCGTCGGCAAAATCGATTTCCATTTGCAGCGATCCATCGGACACCGTCACCCGTTGTTCCGCCGGCTGTAGTCGAATGGGGTCATGCACCAGTAACGCGAGAACGTCATTGTGTTCAGCCATTTGGGCAGTAAGCTGCTCCGTGCGCTCGTCAACCCCAAAATAGTCGCTGACCATTACAACCAGTGCGTCGTGTGGCACCAGTTGCAGTGCCTTCTCCAGCGCACGATTCAACATATCCGGGTTCGACTCAGCCTGAGCGTCGGCCTGCAGTGCGTGGTTCATTCGGACGATCGTCCCCAGTATCGACATGGCAGTCTGCTGGCTTCTTTGCGGCCTGATATCAACAATCTCAGTGTCGTTAAAAACCACCGCACCGACGCGATCACCAACATCTACTGCGCGCCATGCACCCAGCGCAGCCAACTCCGCCGCAGTCACCGACTTCAGCTTGTCACGGGTCCCAAAAAACATGTTGAGTCGCTGATCAACGATCAGTACGACAGCACGATCTTTTTCTTCTGTGTAAACGCGAACGTGCGGGCTGCGGGTGCGCGCAGTGACCTTCCAGTCCATGGTGCGAATGTCATCGCCTGGCAGGTAACGACGTATTTCTTCGAAGTTGAGACCGCGGCCGCGAAGCCTCGATGCATAGCGACCGGACAGAATGCTGTTCACTGGCTGCTGCGGCAGAAAAGAAAAATCGCGGGCTTTAAACTGGATGCGTATCAGGTCATCGAGATTAGCGTATACGCCGGCAGGTTTGTCAGCGCTGGCCTTCTTTCTCCTGATCTTTGTCCAGTCCATCGTCCGGGTTCTCAGGCAACGGCCACCAGTTTGACGACCTGGGCGATCACGTCGTCAGTGGTCAGGCCGTCAGCTTGTGCCTCGTAACTGAGGCCGATGCGATGCCGCAGGCAGTCATTAATTACCGCACGAATATCATCCGGTGTTACCTGGCCCCGGCCGCGCAGCCAGGCATGTGCACGCGAAGTCTTGTCCAGTGCAATCGAGCCGCGCGGACTGACGCCCACCTGAATGTATTTGGCCAGGTCTTCATTGAACTCTGCCGGCCGGCGCGTCGCAGCAACGAGTGCGACGATATAGTCTTCCATGGGCTGCGGAATCTTAATAGCGGTGATCTCGGCACGAGCATCAAAAACAGCGCTCTGTGCGATGGGTTGTTCAGCAGTTTTTGCTTTCTCTTCGGCCGCAGGTTTCTGACTACTACTCTCTTCCCCGCGTACCAGTCGCATCACATCCCGCTCTGACTCATCATCGGGGTAAGTGATAAATACGTGCATCAGGAATCGGTCCATCTGTGCTTCTGGCAGCGGATAGGTACCTTCCTGCTCAATAGGGTTCTGCGTCGCCATCACCATGAAAAGCGGTGGCAATTGGTGTGTGGTGGTTGCGACCGTAATCTGCCGCTCCTCCATAGCTTCCAGCAGCGCAGCCTGAACTTTGGCGGGGGCACGATTGACCTCATCCGCAAGGACGATGTTGGCAAAGATCGGCCCCTGTTGGAATTCAAACCGCTCCTTTGCACCCTCTCCCAGGTACATCTCGGACCCTGTGATGTCGGATGGCAATAAATCAGGAGTGAACTGGATGCGGCTGAAATCCGTTTCCAGGTTTTTTGCCAAACTTTTGACCGCTCTTGTCTTAGCGAGTCCGGGCAGGCCTTCGAGTAAGAGGTTGCCGTTACATAGGAGGGTAAGGAGTAATCGTTCGACCACCTGCTCCTGGCCGATGATAGAACGGCCGATCCGCTCCCTTAGATCAAGAATCGATTCGTGCGCACCCATCTATTATTCAACCCCGTAGAAAATTACTCGCTTAGCGCTCTGAACAAAAAAGCCGGGCATCTTAACTTTAGCTGCCCGGCGGCGTGAAGTCACTCGCCAGATTCGAATCTGAAGATACGCTGCCAGTCATCTTTCATATCAACGACCGTCCACCCTTTTTTGTCCGCCTCGTCCAGGCCCTGATCCAGTTTGCCGATATGAGATTCGCGATCATAGGCCCACTCGCGTTCGGCATCTGTGTGATGAACGTACAAGCAAAATTGCAGGCCCGCTCTATTGCAAGTCCATTGCAGCATCTGTAAATCGCCATCCGAGTTACCGAATGCCGCGATCGGGCGACGGCCAATGTGTTGATTGATTGCGACCGGTTTACCGGCTTTATCGTCAATAAAGTTGATCTCCGGCAACCGAACCAATGTGGGCACGTCGTCTATCAGCTCGAACCGGGTTTTGATGCTACTGCCAATCACCTGGTTCGGCGGAATACCATAGACATCTTCAGCCCACGGTCTCATGAACTCGATACCACCACCGGAGGCGATGTAGGTGCTAAAACCATTGGCACGCAAGTACTCCAGTAATTCGAGCATCGGCTGGTAGATCATTTCGGTATACAGATGGCCGGTTTCGGGGTGTCGTGCGGTTGCTAACCAGGCCAGCACAATCTCGCTGAATTCGTCCGTCGTCATGCCGGCATGTGACGCCATTAGCAGTTCCAGCAGCGCATGCTCACCGCCGGCAAGGACAGATTCAAGGTCGCCCTTCACTGCCGCTGCGAACGGTTGCTGATCGCTCCATTCGGGGTGCTGCGGCGCAAGCGCCTTTATACGATCCAGTGCAAATACGAGTTGAAAATACAATGGCTGTTCCGCCCATAGCGTGCCATCGTTGTCGAAAACCGCGATCCGTTCGGCCGGCGCCACATAGTCCGGGCCATCACTGTTGGTGACTTTCCCGACAAACTCGATAATGGCTTGCCGGGCGGCGCCATCATTCCAGGAAGCGAGCGTATCCTCATTGTTTGCGCTCGCCGCTTCGATCACTGCGGCGTTGGTACCGTTCAGTATAAGTACAAGCAAAGCCACTCGAATAGTCGAGTAAACCGTTTTCGATAAAGTCACTATATTGTCTCCAAATACAGCCATCAGAAAGAATCGGCGAGTATCAATAATGATTCTGCCGCGCTCACTCAATTCCTCTTTATTTTCTGCAAATTAAAAAGCCGGGCGCCTGAGTGTAAGGCGCCCGGCTCGATACATGACAATTAACTCCGAACTATGTTGTTCAGGTTGCTAATCACTGACTACCTCCACCACTTTCCAGCTTTTTCATAACAGCGTCCAGGTTGAAGCTTCCGGCTTTTTGGCGTGGCGGATACTTCTGGAACGTTTGTAAGAATTGCGCAACGTAGCCTTGCGCAGGGAGCAGCAAATAGGGTCTATCAAGGAACCAGTCGTCATAGGTATTAGATGTCACCATGCCGCGTTCGTAAGGGTCACGACGCAAATTCACGAGCAGCGGCACACGCAGCGGGATGAAAGGTTCACGCCACGCCTGAAACGTCGCCTCAGCTCGCTGCTCCAGGAAAATTACTTTCCAATCTTGATAGCGCAGTGCCGACAATTCGCCGTCATCTGTGAAGTAAAAAACCTCATTACGTGGACCACTTTCTTCCTCACCGGATAAGTACGGCAGAAAATTGTATCCATCGAGATGGACTTTATACTTTCGGCCGATCGCCCTGTGTCCATCGAGCAACTTTTCCTTAACGTCGGGCTCTCCCGCGATGGCTAGAAAAGTGGGTAACCAGTCCATGTGATGCATGATCTCGTTTGACCACGTTCCCGCTTTGATATGACCGGGCCAGCGCACCATGGCAGGTACGCGCCAACCACCTTCCCAGTTGGTGTTTTTCTCTCCGCGGAACGGTGTCATCGCCGCATCAGGCCAGGTGTTCATATGCGGCCCATTGTCAGTTGAGTAGAAAACAACGGTGTTGTCCGCGATGCCGAGCTCATCGAGTTTATCCAGAAACTTGCCAATGTGCATGTCGTGTTCGACCATGCCATCGCTGTATTCATCCTGCCCTGAGATACCGCGAAGTTCGTCTTTCACATGCGTGCGAAAGTGCATGCGTGTGCCGCTCCACCAAACGAAGAACGGCTTGTTCGCCGCGTTAGCACGCTCAATGAAGTCGATAGCACGGTCGGAAGTGTCGTCATCGACCGTTTCCATGCGCTTCTTCGTCAGTGGCCCCGTATCCTCGATGTTGCCGTCGGCCGTGCTGTGTATGACACCTCGCGGACCATACTTCTGCCGAAATTCCGGGTTCTTCGGATAGTCCTCGTTTTCCGGTTCTTCTTCTGCATTCAGGTGGTAGAGGTTGCCGTAAAACTCATCGAAACCATTATTTGAGGGCAACATCGCGTCCTGGTCACCCAGATGGTTTTTGCCGAACTGGCCGGTAGCATAGCCGTGGTTCTTTAGCAGTCCCGCAATAGTGGGATCTTCAATTTGCATCCCTTCCTTGGCACCGGGCATCCCAACTTTCGACAGGCCGGTGCGAAATACACTTTGCCCCATAATGAACGACGATCGGCCTGCCGTGCAGGACTGTTCGCCATAGTAATCGGTGAAGGTCATACCTTCCTGAGCAACACGGTCGATGTTCGGTGTCTCGTATCCCATCATGCCGTGCGTGTACTGGGAAATATTGGATTGACCGATATCGTCACCCCAGATGACAAGGATGTTTGGTTTGTCCTGCGCGTTGGCAGAAATAGAAAAAATTAATAACGCAGCAGCGCAGACAATGCCACGCAGTACTCTTGCAATTCTCACGGATGATCCCCTTCTGTTTTTCGGTTTTATATGCGCATTTCTCAATACGGGCTGAGGATTCTATTACCTTTTTGGCCGACCACCTAGTCCGCGCGCCTTATTGATGCGGGTGGAATATTTAATTTCGAATATCAGAGCACGAACTGAAGAATCACTCTCTATTTGCGAACGGTTTGCTGATAATCAGGATCAGGGTCCAGGCCAGTAACTTTTGTTCACGATGTCGCTTATCTGTAAGACTTTGCAGCATTTTTGCCGGACGCCGACCCGGCGGGCAGGAGGATCACTGCGATAAGGAAGTATCATAATATGGCTCAGAAATATCATTCGATTCTCGATGACATAGAGTAGTATTTCACAGCCTGGCAGGCTCACAGTGCCTGGCCACAGTAAAGACAGATTGTAGAGCGTGATTTTTTCGATGTTATTCGCTGATTCTCAAGTCCCGCTTTATAATAGAGATAGTGGATAAATTTAGCCTGAACACTGCCTGACGAATTGAATAACAATGCGAGCCGCAAGATCGCTATCCCGGACGATTATCTATACCGAAATCGTTGCCGTGGTTCGTGCCATCTCCCGGTGGCGGCTTGAATACTAGTTCACACCTGAAAAGTCATATGAAGCCATCTCACATGCATACACAACGATTACTCGCGCTGGTCGTGCTATTCACACTCGTGACGGGGGTGGCGATCGCAGACTCGGTAGTTCCCACAATACCCGTAGACGGCACGGTTAGTTCTGAGCAGATCGAGACGGCGATCGTGGCTGTCGAGGCACTGGACGCGCTCGATGACGACACGCGAGCGACGGTCGTTGACCAGCTGCGCGATGCCCGGGCGCAGATACAATACAAGCTCGCGGCCGAGGCCACCACAGCCGATTTTATAGAAGCGATTAACACTGCGCCAACGGAAACCGAACGCCTCCGCAGGCAACTGGATGCCGACGACACCCGACCGCCCGACCTGGCGAGTCTCGGAATCCGTGAAAATATGGCACTCCAGGAACTCGAGCAGATGGTCGCCCGGGAAGTTGCCGAATTAGCGGGCGCTGAATCTCGTCTTGCTGATGTCGAATCTCAGGTTACGTCGCTGGAAGAACGTCCTGCCGTGGCCCGGCAACGTATTGTCGAAATCAGGGGTGACCGCGAAGAACTGTCTGTTCTGATCGACACAGAACCAGCGCCTGACGAGCCGCCAATCCTGACGGACGCGCGCAAACTCGACGCGGCGCTCAAACGAGACGCGCTCATCGCAGAACTGCAGCGGCTCGATCAGGAACTCTTGAGCCACAGCGTACGCAGCGAACTCCTGCAGGCACAGCGGGACGTCGCTGCACGCGAAGCGGTCGACCTCAGGCGCCGCGTAGAGTTGTTGCAAACACAGGCCAACGAAAAGCGCCAGGCGTCAGTCCAGCAGTCGCAGATCGATACAGCCGAGGCCGAGATAGCAGCCGCCGACAAGCACCCGGCTGTACTCGCCATCGCCCAGGGTAATGCAGCACTGACGAAGGAATTGCCCACGATAGCGGCCGATATAGAACGTGCAACCAGCGAGCTTAATCAGATCGAACGCAAGGCCCTGCAGGTCGAGCAAAGCCTGGCGCGATCCCAGCAGTACCTCGAGGTGGGCGGTTCGACCCAGGCCATTGGTTGGCTGCTCGTGGATGAGCGCCGTAACTTGCCCGGTTTGTCGGAGTACCGCACCGAAGTTCGAGTACGGCAGAAGACCGTCTCGAGAATTGGTCTCGCGCAGTTGCAGATCGAGGAACAGCGCCGTGAGCTCACGCAGGTTGCTACCGTTGTTGAGAATACGCTGCAAGAGGTGTTGCTCGATATCACGGAGGGTCCGGAACTCGATTCCATCCGCGGGGAAGTAACGGAGTTACTGAACGATCGTCGGACATTACTGAATCAGGCTCAGAGTATTTACTCCAGCTATTTGCAGGTGCTCGGCAATCTCAATTTGGCGCAGCGACGATTGGAGGATGCAACGACACGGTATGGGCAGTTTCTCGATGAGCATCTGTTATGGATTCCGAGTGCGACCGCTATCAGCGCCAAGACGCTGACGAATCTTGACGACGCGTTGGCCTGGGCATTTTCACCACAAAGCTGGGCAGGCACAATCGGCACACTCTTTCAATCAACGCGCGAGAACCCTGTTGGGAGCGTGGCCGCGCTTTTGTTGCTAGGCATCCTGATTCTATCGCGCCGACCACTTGCGGCGCGGTACGGGAAAATCAATAGCAGAGTCGGCAACCTGTCCACCGACCATATCGGTCTGACGATTGGGGCGCTGTTCATCATTGCTATACACTCGTTACCATTGCCGCTATTTTTCGCGATCGTCGGTTGGACACTCACACGCAACCCGCTATCGCCAGAGTTTTCGACAGTCGTTGCCACGGCGCTGATAGGGCTGGCACCATTTCTTTACAATCTGCAGGTGTTACGAGCGCTTTGTGCACAAAATGGTGTCGGGCACGCCCATTTCGGCTGGCCGGATAAGAGTCTTGCGATTATCCGCCAGCAACTCTACCGACTAATGATGGTCGGGACACCGATCTTGTTCATTACTCTGCTCGCCTACGAATCCCCCATTAATGCGCACCGGGAAAGCCTTGGCCGCCTGGCGATTGTCGCGATCATGGTTTTGATTGCTGTTGTGGTCCGTCCGATTGGCGACCCGATGAGCGGCGCCGCTGCAGCATATTACAAAAGACGCCCGGGGAGCTGGGCAAGCCGCCTCAAATGGTTGTGGTTCGGTTTAGAAGTAGGCACGCCACTGGCACTCGCGCTGCTCGCCGTATTCGGCTATCTGTTTACCGCCATCGCACTGACCAACCGGCTTGCCGATACACTCTGGCTGGCACTCGTCATCTTCGTCGCAAATCTTGTCGTAGTACGCTGGCTCGCACTCGCGCACCGCAAACTGGCATGGCAAATGGCGCTGGAGCAACGCGAAGCGCTCACTGCAGCGCGCAGAGATGCGGCAGAGGATGACGCAGATGGTGATATTCCGGTGATCGAGCCCGATCAACTGGACCTCGACGCAGTCAGTCAACAGACTCGCCGGCTGCTAAGAGTGGGCATGGTATTCGTCGGCATCATTGTCGGCTGGGGCATCTGGTCGGACATGTTGCCGGCGCTTAGCATACTCGAGCAAATATCGCTGTGGTCACAGACCATCACGGTGGACGGTGTCGCTACGATCGTGCCAGTTACACTCGCAGACTTACTGCTCGCATTCGTCGTTGCCGGCGTAGCAGTCGTTGCATCGCGGAACCTTCCAGGGCTTTTGGAAATCGCTGTATTTGAGCAATTCGATTTGGCGCGAAGCAGCCGTTATACGATCAGCACATTGCTGGGCTACCTGATCGTGATAATCGCGGTTATCTCGGTCCTGAGTATAATCGGCTGGAATTGGGGACGGATTCAGTGGCTGGTTGCGGCATTATCGGTGGGACTTGGTTTCGGCCTGCAGGAGATCGTTGCAAACTTCATCGCAGGCCTGATCATATTGTTCGAGCGACCAGTGCGCGTTGGCGATACCGTGACTGTAGGTCAGTTGACCGGTACCGTATCGCGCGTCAGGATGCGAGCCACGACAATCACCGATTGGGACCGCAAAGAAATCATCGTTCCCAATAAGTCGTTTATCACAGAGCAGGTGATCAACTGGACCTTGAATGACGCGATAACACGTGTCGTGGTGCCTGTGAAAATTGGCTATGGCTCCGACGTCGAACTCGCGACGCAAGTGATGGAAGATACGCTGCACTCGATGCCGCTGGTACTCCCTGAACCGCCGCCGAAAGTCTACTTCATGGAGTTCGGCGACAGCTCGCTGGACTTCAACCTGTACGTTTACTCGAAGCAGCTCGCGGACCGACTACCGCTCATGCATGCCGTGCATGAAAAGATACTAGGCGCACTGCGCGACAACGGTATCGAAATACCGTTCCCACAGCGCGACGTTCATCTGCAATCGATGTCAGATGATGTGAAGAAATGATCGATAGAACCATCAAGACGACAACTGTTGCGATTTCGCATGGCCAAAAATTGGCACGCTCACGATATTTAATACATTCCAGTGACTTGATGGATGCGCCGATCTTACGTCAGAATTCTGTCAATACGATTCGATCGTCATATTCTCTAACCAGGATATAACCCTCATGCTAAGGGTACGAGCAAACGCTGCAATTCTAATTGGCGTGTCGTTACTTCCCGGCAATATTTCGGCGCCCTGATAGTGGCCGGCACCCATTGAGAATTCCCGGATCAAGGTCCTGATATGTAAAGCGATGGGTCAGAAAAGTACTTTACTATCCTGCCACGATAGCCGAACATTCAACTGAAATTACATATCCTGATCGGAGCCGAAAATGACACCCAAGAAATTGTTTTGCACGCTGGCATTCTTACTATTTGCAGTGAATGCGGTTGGGCAAGCACAGGAAAGCGGCGAATATGCCCGCTTTAACGACCCGTTCCGGGTTTACCTCGGCGGTTTCTACCCGTCGATGTCGTCCGAAATAACTATTAATGGCACTGATGTCACTCCACCGCCCATTGGAATAGAGGACGGCCTCGGCGTCGAGGAAGAAAAATTCGTACCTTGGGGCGGCGTTGCCTGGCACATTTCACGACGAAATTCGCTTGAATTTGAATATTTTCAGCTCAATCGAGACGGTTTCATTGATCTCTTTCCAGAGCCGATTGCGGTCGGCGATCTGATAATCGAAAGCGGATCGATCAATACCTCATTCGATATTAGCGTGGGCCGTTTGACTTACGGCTTCTCGATTGCTCGTAGCGAGCGTATGGATCTGCGGGTAATGGGCGGCCTGCACATAGCGGATTTGTCCATTGGGCTACAACTAATGGGTGCGGTTTGCGACGTCACACTGGGTGAAATGTCACCCTGCCCTACAGGCCAGACGCCACCGCTGGAATCCGAGGACGTCACGGCACCGCTGCCACACTTTGGCGTATCCTGGGCGTACGCGTTGACGCCGACAATAGCGGTCGATGTTCAGGCCATCGGTTTCGCCATTGAACTTGATAATATCGACGGCTCGCTGCTCGAAGTCTCAGCCGATATCGCATGGCAACCGTGGCAGCATTTTGGCTTTGCCGCGGGATTAAGATATTTTAATGCCAACGTAGAAGCTGGAGACGCAGACCTGAACGGTGAATTTGACCTGGAATACTATGGACCGAGTATCTCTTTTGTTGCGACGTTCTAGTTTGACGCAGCGAGCCAGGATTAATTTAGCAACATAATTGATCGTTCGATCAGTCGTTGCAGCTGCGCGACAGCATATTATCGGAACGAATATCCATGAGATCGCCGTGTGCTTTTTTGAGCGCACTATCAAATATTGACGAATTGGCAATTTCTCGGTCCCAACGAATAATTTCCGGAGTTACCGCATGCAGACCCGAATCATCTCCCTGGTCTGCAAGCGTCAGCGCCTGCACCCAAAGTCCGGCCAAAGCGTGATTGCTATTGTTAGATTCTACAGCAACTTCTGCATTCGCAAGAGCGACTGCATGTTTGCAATCAACCAGCGCAACGACGCCGGCATACGCATCATTGCCAATGTCGCGTCGAAACTGATCGAGCTCACGCTGCTCTTGTGCCGCCTGGCGTTCTTTTTCTGCATTCGCCCTGCTGGACCCCTCGATTGCACCGCCAACGGCGCCAACCGTTGCGCCTGCCACAGCACCACGCGCCATATGTTCGCCAGGATCTCCGCCCCAGACGAGCGAAGAGATGAGACCGCTCGCGGCACCGGCGAGCGCTCCTCCTGCAGCACCTTTCGCAGCGCCTTCGCCGGCTCCTGCACAGCCAACGATGCCAGATGCGGCAAAAACATCCAGCAAGTGGTTTTACAAAAACGTCTTATAAGAAACTTGCACATCTCATCCCTGCCTGATTACACGTCGAAATATTCACCATACCCCGGAATTCGAAGTATAAGGGCATTGTCGTCAACTAACTTGCCAATAATGGCAACTTTTCGTCGAATGATCACAGGATATTGCCCTCCCCATATTGAGTGCAAATGAAGCTGGCTATCAAAAAACTTTTTCGCTCTTTGCTTATCATCTTGGCGCTCGCCGCAGGTCTTATCCTGTTCGGTATCGTTCCGTTTAGCGCGGGCTTCATCAGGACGCCGATAGAAGATGCCGTGCGCGATGCCACCGGTTTGAATTTCTCGATAGGCGGGCCAATCACACTGCGCCTGGGTTCGAAGCCCGAATTCATCAGTGGCGACCTCGAACTCGGCGACACGGCAAATGATCGTCTGTTCATCGTGGACACACTGAGCGCAAAAATCGGGCTGTTTCCCTTGCTCGGCGGTCGTATACATCTTCGCAACTTTAGCGCGGCTGGAATTAGGGTCGACTATTGCAGTCCGTTGCCCACGTTTTCCGGGAAGGCAGGTGAAGACACTGCGCCACCGTCGATTGTCGTCGACGCAATCAATATTAAGAACATTACGATTCGCTGCGACTCAGCAGATCAGACGGACAAGCTGAAGATCGATATTCTGAATATGCTCGGCTCTGCTGCCGAAGGCGGACCTATGCAACTGCAAGCCGATGGCAACCTGTCTGGCGTCGAATTCAAATTACTCGGGAGCGGCGGAGAATTGGACGCATTGCTCATCGGAGACGATTCTTTTCCGCTCGAGCTGTCACTGGAATCAGAAAACGTGGTGATCAACATATCCGGTAACCTGCATGCGCCGCAGGTAAACCCGGCGATCGATGCGGAATTTGCTGTGCAATCTGCCAATGTGCAATCGTTATTGTCCTCGCTCAGCATCAGCCTGCCCACCCTGGGCTCGCTTCAAGCAGAGGGTCTGATCCGCGCCGATTCTGACAACATAGAGCTCACCCGGTTCGACGGCGAGCTGGGTGAAAGCCGCATTGAGCTCAACGCCAACCTGGACCTGACCGGAGAACGCGCGCAACTCGAGATGACGGTGATGCTGGAACAACTCGACCTCAAGCCGCTTCTCAATAGTGAGCACGCATCTCAGCGCCAAAACCAGGTGGCTGGACCTGCTGATATCGACCTGAGGCCCGCTCTTGATGCCCTCGAAGCTTTTGACGCAAATCTGCGGCTGAGTATCAAGAAAGTGCTTGGCGTGCCTCTGGCGTTAAATGAAATCGACATCGCAGCGAGCCTTGTCGATAACATCGTCCGGATGCAACTATTGGCGGCGCCGATACTCGGCGGGCACGTGAACATAGATGGCGGTTTCGACAATCAGTCCGACTGTCCTGAATTGCAGTTGCATGTGCGCGGCAGCGGGCTGGACCTCGCGACACTGAATCCTGTGCTAACGCTTGACAAGCCCATCGGCGGACACACCGGCGCAGTGGAATTGAAAACGACCAGCTGTGGCGACAGTCTCCTCGCGCACCGCAACTCGCTGCGCGCCGAGCTCGATCTTGCCGATGGTCGCATCAGCTTTGGCGGCAATCTGTTGCCGTTATCGGCAGAACAATTGCACGCGAACATCGCATTCAACGAGCGCGGCAACGCAAGTCTGACCGGTAAACTCGCGAATGAGCAGGTGCGGGCAACGCTCGCGATTGGATCACTCGCGGCGCTGCTGGATGCTGACCCGTGGCCGATCGAATTAGATGCTCTGGGCGCCGGCGGGTATCTGCAATTAAAAGGGCGGGCCGGGATCATGCCCGGCCAGGTCATGCTGGATGCCCTGGTTGAATTCGAAGCACAGGAGATTGGCTCACTGCATGCGTGGACCGCCGGTCCACCTGAGGCAACCTTGCCGTTACGAGCATCGACCAGATTACTATTTGACGAGTTCAATCTCATCGCCGACACAATTGCATTATCCCTCGGTGAGTCGGATCTGAGTGGACGTGCAGTCTGGAAGCATGCCGAAAACCCGGACACACTGGCACTTGCAATGCGCTCTGGGTTCCTGGACCTCGACCAGATAAGCGCAGCCTTTGTGGCGGAGAAGAATGAGCCCGAAACCCTCCAGCAAACCGGCAACGATGAGGACAAGCCGCTGATCCCAGCGGGGTTCGCCCTGCCCCCGGTTGATCTTGACGTGAAATTCGATGCACTGACCATTCATCAGTTTGATCTGCAGGACCTGGAAGTCAGTGGGCGACTCCGCGGAGGACTCATCGATGAAGCACGCATCAGCGTCGTCGTCGAGAATGAGGTGCGCTTGCGCGGCAACCTTGACCTTGACGCGCGCTCCTCTCCCGCCAATGGGGTCCTCAGGACCACGGCAGAGAACGTAAACGTCGGGCGGCTGTTGGACAAGCTCGATGTAGCCGACGATTTGCAGCTCCGAGCTGATGAACTTGAAATTACGGTTACCACCGAGGGTGAAACTCCGATTCAATTCCTGTTGAACGCATCGTTGGCAGCAGATATGCAAGGCTTCAACTGGCTTATTCCGCGCGCCGATTCGACCGCGGCGGAAAATGTCGGCGATGGCTTCGAGCTCAGCCTGGAGCACGTGCGACTGACAACCGGGCCAGAACAACGGACCACCTGGGCATCGCATGGTGAGGCACAAGGTGTGCCGCTTGAGGTCTGGATGGAAACACCGTCGCTAATGGAAACTTTCGGTGACGCACCGGAGCTACCCCTGAAGCTGGTCGCTGCCGCTGGCAACAATGTCGCAATGGTAGAGGCGCGAATTGACCGGTCGACGGAACCGGGTTACCTGGCACATATCTTGCTGTCAGGCGCAGTGATTGAAAACAAAAATCGGCTACTCGGGCAATTGCAATCACCGCTGCCGGATTATGAGGTCAGCAGTGAAGTTACTTTTAATGATAAAAAACTGACGCTACCCAATCTGCAAATGCGATTCGGCAGTAGTAAAGTTAGCGGCAGTTTTTCACTGAATGCGAACGGCGAACGAGGACGTACCGACATTACACTGCATGCGCCCTACCTGCAGACGGATGATCTGCACTACTGGGCCACGAATTTTCGTGATGATGCGAATGCCGACGGCCAACCTGGCTACGAAGAGGAGGAGGATCAGGAGGAGAGCGAGGAGGAAGCAGAAAGCGGGATTTTCTTTATAGCGAAAGACTTCATCACCAAATTCCGCGAAGATAGCGATCTCGACCTAAGCATTACTGTAGATGAATTGTACGCCGGAACGGACCTCCTTGGCGGTGCCGAACTGGATCTCGTTATTCACGAAAATGAATTTATCCTCAATCCACTACATGTCTATTTGCCCGGCGGTGATCTTGCTGCGGCGTACACGACGAAAACAGTGGATGGCCGCCTTGATGCTGAGCTAAAGATTCACGCCGAAGCATTGCGTTACGGCGGCCTGCTGCGTCTCGCAGACCCTGAATCACAAGCGCGTGGCGTTCTGTACATAGACACTGAAATCAACGCCAATACCGAGTGGTCGCCGGGAGCAACCGCTTTCGATCTCCTGCTCAGGAACGCGAACGGCAGTTTCGAGCTCGCCGCCTGGCCAGAAAATGCCGAGGCCGGCATGCTCGACGTCTGGACTGCGAACCTGGTTCTCGCCCTATTACCAAAACCAACCGCCGAGAAATCCGCATTGCTAAATTGCCTGGCTGCTCGCCTTGAGGTTGAGAATGGAGTTTTGCAAACCGGGACGGCACTCCTGGATTCCACGGATACCATCGTCCGCGGCCGCGGTAAAATCGACATGGCGCGAGAGGAACTAGAATTACTGGTCGCACCCCAGGCGAAGCGCGAGAAGTTCCTGAGTATGTCAACACCCGTGATGGTCACCGGTCCATTCGACGACTTCCAAATCGGTGTTGTACCAGGTGGAATATTCGCTACTGCGATGAAGTGGTGGATGAGCCTGGTTTACGTGCCTTTCAAATGGCTCACCGGCGAAAGATTTCCGGCAGATGGCGCAGCCACCTGCTTCAAGGCAATGGACTGGGAACTTACGCCGGAGCTGCACAACTATTTCCTGCAACGTGATTTCAGTACACCACCGCCGACAGCGGAAGATTAACTCAAGCCTGAATGCCGGCCGGGCACTGGCTCCTGTGCTGGCCAGCTACTAGTGCCTGGCTTACTTGGCGCCCTACCATTGATGCAGCTACGTACTGGCCGACGCAATCGCATCAAGCCGTACTTTTTTGCCCGCATATGCCAGCAACGCCATCGAAATTATCAAAGTGACAGCACCAAATATAAGCAACGGCTGGAAATTACCAAACTGAGACAAAACCCCGGCGATACCGGGGCCGATCATCGCGCCAATGCCGATAGCAGGGACGCTCAGGACGACGTAGCGACCATCGACGTCCAGCTCGGCGATTTCCGTTATCGCATTTGGCAGCATGAAGCCGATTGCAAACGTCAGCAGGCAGCTGCCAATCGCGTATTGTGCAAACACGTCGACACTATTGAGCACATAGAGCGACATCAGGAATATGACGCCGCCCACTGCATAGGGCTTCGTATTGCCAAACCGTCCTCCCAAAACGGCAGCGAGAATGGACCCCAGCAGCGCGAATATGAGCGTGACGGATAGCAATGCTCCAATAATTTCCGGATCGTATCCGCCCTGAGCACCGATGCGTTCAACGAAGGCCCACATCGCAGAAGCCACGCTAAAGAAAAGCAGCGTTGCGAGAAGAGTGCCAATAATAAAGACACTTTGCGGCGCACGTATCGCGGAGATTACAGCAGCGTCATCCTGTCCTTTGTTGCCTCGTTTCGGAATCCAGAACAAAAACGGACTCAGGAGAATCATGAATATAATCATGCCAAACACTGCGCCATCGAAACCCCAGCGAGCAATGGTGGTGCCAGGCAGGACCAGCAACAATATTGCACCCGCGCACGCTTCAACCGCGATCTTGATGCCATACCAGCGCGCCGGGTTGCTTGTATCGCCGATAATAACGGTGCCTATTGCATAGAGTGCAGCGAATGCGCTGCCGGCAATCATCGTAGCCAGCAGCAAGAGCACGTAGCCGGGAAACAAGGTACCTGCATACAGACTGATCGCCGCGATTGGCGTCGCTATTGCAACAACCATCGACCATGAAACATTTCGTACCCAGAAAAATGCCGAGATAGTGACGATGTTGTAGCCCAGGAAGAACGCTGAACTTAACAAGCCAATTTCTCTATTGTCGAGACCACGGTAGTCTTGTGCCACACCGAGATAAAGCGGTAGCAGGTTATAGTAAAGCGCACCGATGGCAGAAACGATAAGCGCAGCAGCAATTACCGTGCCGGCATCCATCGAATTTTTCTGCTGTGCCTGATTCATGTCTTCGACTGATTGCTGTATTTTTATGTCCGGAGTACCTGGTCCGGGCCATCCGCGAGGGACTGGATGACCCGCCTGTTTACAGGCTTGCCGAGCTTGGGATCTTTATTGCAATTGGGAGCGGCTGTTATCGGGCGAGACACCATAGTAAGTCTTGAATGCCCTGCTGAAAGGCGCCGGCTGCGAATAGTCGAGAAGGTAAGCAATTTCCTGAATAGCCAGGTCCGTGTCCTGGAGATAGTGCCTGGCCAGTGCCATCCGAACTTCCAGCACTAATTCTTTATAGCTGGTTCCGGCCCGGTACAGTCGCTTGCGTAGCTGTGACGTCGACAATTTGAGCTCCGCAGCTGCTTCGTCCAGGCGGTACATGCGCCTTCCCTGTCGACATAGCAGTAGTCGTCGTACGGTCTGCGAAGTATCTGCGGCACCAGCACCCGCACCTAGCAAACGTTCACACATGGCTGTACAAACATCGGCCATCGTACGGTTTGCCGAGGAGATTGGCTGTTTCAGCCAGTCGGCCGGGAAGCGGAGTTCACTTCTTTCTGCATCGAATTCGTAAGGGCATTGAAACACTTCTCGATAGGATGATTCATAGTCCGGTTCGGGATAGTTGAAAAAGATTCTCGCTCTGTTGAGGTCCACCGCATCGCCGAGCAACAGCTTCAACGCCCGCCAGTTGCCGGCAAAACTATCTTCGGCAATGTTCTTGAAATCCTGAATATGAGACATCAATGGAGTCGCCGAGATCACAGCAAAGTCATCCTCGACAGTCAAACTATCAATGAATCGATCCGTAGTAAGCTCGTGATAGCGAATCAGGAAAGTCAATGCTTTGCCGACCGTGTCGCTGTTGATAGCGACGTAGCCGATGACCCCAAGGTCGGTCAGCTCGGCCTTTGCATACATGCGCAAGCTGATATCGGGTACAAAACGAACCAGATAGACCATAACCTGATCGACCTGATCTTGCTGCAGATTAAGTCGACCATCCAGATGTGATGGCGTGATGCGCGCATTGCGCAGGGCATCTGCAAAAATTTGCGGCCCATCGCCCTGAGTCATACTCTGTCGTATCCGTGCAATCCAGTTCGTGGCGATCTTACTTTTTTCAGCGTTGTGGGATTCGAGTGTCAAGCCATGTTTGATCATGCGGAATTTCGGGCCTCATCTTACGAATACTGCGGTCAGAACTGTATAGTAACAACAAGCGAAAATCATTTTTTGGCATTTTTAAAAGCCCTTCGGGACAAAATCGACGCTGAACGGGTGAGCCCATGGTCCGGATCGCCGGGACCCGGGCTTGTTCTGTCGCTAATCCGGCCAATCCGCCGCAAAGAGCGTAACCTGTTGTTATTAAAATGAATTACGTGCCCTCCCGGGCTCAACAAAGAACCATCGGTCAAAACTGTACCCATAAGGGTCAGAAATGTTATTAACCGAATCCACCGCCCTCCCTACAATGGACCGAACAACTCGGGCTTTTGCCTGAAAAACAGCCAGTCGCCAAGAGAAGTCCTGTGCCCAAGAGCAATGTAGTGCTTACTATTCCGGAGCCGCGGAAATTCGAACTCATCGATCGACCCTACCCAAAATTTAAAGCTGGATATGCGGTCATCAAGACCGAAATTGCCCCCGTTTGTCTGGAGGGGTCACGAATCTGGAATTCGCATGATTTTGAATTTCATGATGATCCACAGCACCTGGGCCACGAAGGTGTCGGTGTCATCGACGATATTCAGGTCGGCGCGACGTTCAAAAAAGGTGAACGCGTCATCGTTTTCCAGGGCGATCATTGTGGTCAGTGCCACAGTTGCCGAAATGGCTATTCGCCGACCTATTGCGTGTCGAATATGCCAGATCGCGGTGGCCATGCAATGCGCGGCATCGAAGAAAAAAATGAAAGTGAGTCTGGTGGCTTTGCAATGGCGACCTATCGGCTTGCGCCGTTGGCAAATATTTACCGGGTTCCGGATGCGGTCGACTTTCGTTATGCGGCAGCCTCGAACTGCTCGTTCGGCGTCGGGTTTTCAAATCAGGAAATCATGGGCGTCAAGGCTGGTGACACGGTACTCGTCGGCGGAGTTGGTTTTGTTGGCATGGGCCATATAATCAGCGCGCTGTACCGCAATGCGACTGTCATCGCACTCATACGGAATAATTTCCGCCAGGGACTACTCGAAAAGATGGGCGTGCAACATTTCATCAACCCTGATGATGATGACTGGCTCGATCAGGTCCGGGCACTAACGTACGAAAGCCAGGGAGTAGATCACTGTGTCGATGGATCCGGCGTCACCTATTACCAGCAAAAACTGATGGCGGCGACCCGACTTAATGGAAACGTAAATTTTAGCGGCCATACACCCGGTGCGAAAATGGAGCTTAGCCCCCTGCATCACATCATAGATCCGGCTCATCGACTACAGGGCCAGCACGATGTTCGGGCCAAAGATCGCGAAGGGCTGGTACGTGCACTTCTTAATAAAGAAGTACAACGAATGATAGATGTAATGGTGACGCACGAGTTTCCGATGTCAAGTGCGGGCGACGCGTTTGACGCTCAGGCAAGCAAACAAAGTGGTAAAGTCTATTTGCATACACAACACTAAATATACGGAGTGATTTTTTTGAATTCCCTAAATATCGCTATCAGGAGCCACGATGAATCGAGTCTGGATTTTAATTTCATTATTATGTCTTGCTTCGAATAACGCATCTGCAGAAGACACTTTAAGGTGCGGCAGCAAAATCGTCACGGTTGGTATGACATCTGCCGAAGTCCTGAAGTACTGCGGCAAACCCACGTCAACAGAAGTAGAAGAGCATGACATCCGAAGTGGTGGCCGGGTGATTGGAAAAACGCAACTTAATCGCTGGACATACGACCGTGGTTCGGTTGGCAAACCAAAGGTTTTGGAATTCGATCAGGATAAACTGATGTCAATCAGGTAGAGAAATAACTTTTCTCTGCAATGCGCTGTGTGAAGTATTCGATTCGTACAAAAACCTGTCGACGCAATAGCATGGAGTATTCACTCGGCAAATCGTACTATCAGCACAAGCGCCGGGAACCCAAAAGCGCATCAACAATAAGAGCGTATTGGTTAAGGACTTTCCTTAAACGGCGCTCAATTGGAGTGTACCAATGAACTTTTTGAAGAACTCGGTATTAGGTGGGCTGTTCATCCTCCTGCCACTGATGCTGCTGTGGATTGGATTGAAGGAGATTGGTGGTTTGCTCGCACTCATGGCGACACCGATCGCGGACATTCTTGCCGATCTTTTTCCGGCCGATTTTTTTGAGAACCTGACAGCACCGGGCGTCGTCGCATTTTTCCTGATCGTTGGCGCCTCATTCATCCTGGGGTTGGCCGCAAAATCGGCATGGCTCCGCAGCGTCGGCCGTGGCATAGAGAAGTCAGTACTTTACAAAGTACCGATGTATAAAATGCTGAAGATCATATCCAGTGCCCTGGTCGAGTCCGACTCCGATGGCATTTGCCCCGCATTGATAAAAGATGGCAATGGCGGCGGCGATCCGTGCTACGTGGTTGAAAAACATGAAAATGGACTTGCGACAGTGTTGCTGCCCTGGTCGCCTGCATCATTCGCAGGAAGTATTCGAGTCGTACAACAAAGCGATCTGGATTACCTCTCCTGTTCTCTGGATGACTTTGCACGGTCACTGAGTCACGTTGGTGTCGGTGTCGAAGAGTGCATGAACAATAAACCAAAAGAACAATAAAATTAGGACGATTTCGATGAAGCGATCAAATCCGTGGCGAGCACCAATAGCCAAGGCCACCATCCTGTTTTTATCGGCAGTACTGGCCCATGCACAATCCGATGAGACGTTTACGGACAGAATTTACCTGAAAAATGGCGACCGCGTTACGGGAAGCATTAAGGAGCTTGATCGGGGAAAACTTCGTATCAAGACCATTACGATGGACACGGTTTATCTCAACTGGGTTGATGTTGAGTCCATAGAGAGTAGTTCCTACCTGCGTATTTCCGGAACGGATGGCACGTTCATATATGGCCGAATACGGAAATCGGAACAGACAGAAAACATAACGGTTCTCGACAACGACAGATCCGTTGACATACCCGCTTTCGAAATAGCATCCATGAAACCGATTCGGGTTGATGAATCGTTCTGGAACCGAATTGAGGGCGACGTCAGCGCCGGTATCGACTACAAGAAAGCCAGTGATATTTTGCTGGTAAATGTAGCGTCAAACCTGCGCGTGTCGGAGGAAACCTACGAAATAGGCTTCAATTTTAACTGGAACGAAACGCAACGCACTGAAAATAACAACTCCTCTCGAGCCGATTTAGGCGGCAACTTTACACGCCTTCTGGACAATCGATGGTTCTGGAAAGCAGCCTTGGGTCTTGAACGCAACCAGGAACTGGGTTTGGACCTGCGCTCCATCGTGAGTGGTACGGGAGGCAAGTACTTTATTCAAACCGGAACAATGAGATTTGAAGTCAATGCCGGTCTCGCTGCAAGCACGGAACGACGTACTGATGATACGCAGCAGGAAAGCCTGGAAGGCGTGATTCAATCGTCGTTCGATCTGTTCAAACTGAGCATTCCCATGACGCGGCTGTCGGCCAACGTTAGTATTTATCCAGGCATCACAGAGTCAAGCCGAATACGAATTAATTCCGACATAACGTTGCGCAATGAGATTTTTCGTGACTTCTTCTGGAACCTGTCGTTCTACAGCAATTACGACAATCAGCCGGTCGATGGTGCAGTTAGCACGGACTACGGTGTTGTCACTTCATTAGGCGCAAGTTTTTAGGCGCAATATTATTACTGACTCCCTGCCGATGTATTTTCAAATTCATATCAATCGCTTCTGGTTCATATGTGCCATGAGTCTTTTGCCACATTCAACTGCAATTATGGCGCAGGAAACCGCGGATGATTCACTCGAGGGTACAGGCAGTTTTTTTGCGCTACCGATTGAGCTTGACGTCGACTCAGGCGCGGCCAATGGCGACGCATCTATCCTGCGAATAATGCCTCTGTACGGTTTCCCAGCGTTCAAAACGTGGAAATTAATTAATGTTGACCTGGTGACCATTGCCGATGCCCCTGGTGGCGTTCCAGGTCTACCGGGTAATCCAAATCCGATTCCGGGTGACCGTGTTTTTGGCATTAGCGACTTGCTACACGCCAGTTTTTACACCCCGATTTCCAAGGGCAATCTGATCTGGGGACTCGGCGGAATGTTTACGGTCCCGATCGCATCAGACAGTAAACTGGGCAGCGGCAAGTGGTCGGCAGGACCCGCTTTTCGTATCGTCTACCGGACCGAAAATTGGAATTTCGGTGCCTTCGGTGGGCAACACTGGTCATACGCCGGCGATAGCGATCGAAAGGACGTGAGTCAATTTATCATGCGTGGTGCAGTTCGCCGGCAATTATCCAATAACTGGTATTTTGTTTCGGCACCCATTATCACTGCTAACTGGAAGGCATCCGGAGAAAAATGGTTCGTGCCGATGGGCGGTGGATTTGGCAAAGTGTTCGATGTTAAGGGTGACCCCTGGGCATTGTCGCTACAAGGCTACTACAACGTTATTAAGCCCGTTGGTGCGCCAAACTGGTCTGTAAGACTCTCTTTGATTGCACCCATACCGTTCGGAAACTGATGAATAGAGAACGCGGGTACTCGTCTGAACTCTTCATTTGCCTGGCCTGCCTGTCGCTCCATACTGCAGAGCTCGGGGCCCAGGAAGCTACAGGCAACTCGCTCCACTGGGCTTACAGTTCATATTTCGGCAGCGGCTGGTACCAGGTAAGTGGGGACCGCGAGGTTTTTGTAATTCGCATGGCGCCGCGTTGGGAATTGCGTAAGCCGGAAATTTCCTCGGACGGCACGCGAACGATCGGTATCGAGCTGCGCTTTCCTGTCACGGCTGGCCTCGACAAATTTTCCGTGGATGATATTGCAGGCGCCGTGGATCTCGACAACGTATCCAGCCTGAGTGTAACGCCCGGAATTGATATCACCATCCCGGTGACCGAACGCTGGTGGCTGCGACCCTTTGCAGCAGTTGGCTGGGGTAGCGCACTCAATTATAGCGAGTCGGCCTGGACATACTGGGCAGGGGTCAAAAGCCGCTATACGTTTCAGCACGGAAAATTGGACTGGGCTCTTATCAATTCCGTCACCTATGTGGGCAACACGCCCAGCACCGGGCCTTCCGATGATTTTTGGCCACTCATGGCTGGGCTGGAATTTGACTATCCGCTGGGCAACTACCGGCTGAACAACGAACAATTGTTTTTGTCCTGGCACGGAATGTATACGAGTTTTGAGGATGATCTGGACCAGATCATCGAGGACGGCTCGATCGAGCCGATTACTGATCAATGGGAATTTGGGCTGTCATTGCGTAAAGAACAAAAGCCGATCAAGATTTGGTGGTTTAAATTTGATCGATTGGGCCTGGCCTACCGATTTTCTTCATCCGGTGACCTGAAGGGCATTAGTTTTGTCTTTCACTCGGTTTTTGATCGTTAAACAAAAAATCTATTTTCTAATTCCGGATTCATGAGTATCAAACAATGATCGAGTTACTGCCAAACCTGATCCCGCTGCTCGTCGTTGATGTTCTTAACCCCGTGCTCTTTGCGTTACTCGTATTGGCAGTCGGTACGCAAAAGCCGTATGCAAATAGCATGTCATTGCTTGCGGGTCATACTTTTTCCTATCTTTTTTCAGGTATTGTTATCGCGCTTGGCCTCGATCAGATAACCGATCGCCTTAACAATCCGCTACCCGTCGACTTTGTCATCGGACTATTGATCGGCTTGCTATGCGTTTGGGCAGCACTAGCGTCGCGTGATGGAAAAGCCAGCGAAGAGAGGTCTCCGGAGCGTGAACTGACACCCGCGTTCTGCTTCGGTTACGGAGCCGTAGTCAACTTTCTCGGCGTACCGTTTGCGATACCCTACTTTGCAGCTATCGATCAGATTCTCAAAGCCAACTTGTCGGTCGAGATTTCGGTGCTTGTAGTGGCAATTTACAACGTCACCTATGCACTACCGTTCTTGCTGGTGCCGCTAGCTGTTGCAATATTGGGTGAGCGCAGCAAGCCAATCCTCGAGCGAATTAACAACGCCTTAATCAGCCTGGTGGACAAATTAATGCCCATCATGTTGTTTCTCATTGGCGCGGCGCTAATTGCTGATGCGCTTGCCTTTCTGATTACCGGCAAGTCACTTTGGTGAGGAAAACCCGTATACCCGGACAGCGCCGATGCCTTGCTACCCCGCGGGGATCGCGTCCAGTCCCTCGCGCAGGGTTGTCGCCCAGCGCTGAATCAGGCGTCGAACTTCGGCCCAATTCGTCACAGAATTGGATCGAAAGCCCTGCCCCGCTCGTTCCGCAGCGCGGCGCTCGACAGCTCGAAAAATGACTTCGTTACTCCTGGAGTCGACGGCCTCAAGAATCAGTGTTATTTGCCCTACCGCAGAGAGATAAATATCGCTGCGACCGATGGATTCCGGTGGTACGAAAGAAACGATGTCGTGCAGGCCGCCCCGAATGATCAGGACGTCCTCTCCAGGTGTCTCTACCATAGTGAAACGAGTGCTCTTGGCTAACTCTTCCCTGAAGATGGTCGTAAGTTCTTCCTTCAGCCGCTCTCTCTTGGCGTCATCAATATAGAACTCTGAATCTGAAGAGGTGGCCCTTGATCTGGATTTCTCCTTTACCGCGCGGAACTCAAGAAATGCACCACCTGCCATAATCTTGTCATACTTTGAAAAGTCGACTTCCGGGTCAGCCCATGCCAGCTTGAATATCGAATTTTCGACAGTATGTAAACCGTCATAAGACACTTCTGCATTCGGGCCCTCCTGTATTGTTGGCGGGGCACTGCTGCAGCCAGTCATTATTAAAACCGAGATTGCCAAAAAAATATTCTTCACTGCTAATTACCTCTGCTCAAAAATCAAAACCGCCCATGTCCATCATACCGGCATCAGGCATACCCATGCTCGGCATCTGCGAGGCGCCGGGCCCGTCAGGAATATCGGGTATATCCGGATATCCGCCGCCACCGCCGCCGTAAACCGGGTATCCGCCATAGCCGCGCCATGGTCCGCCACCGTAATATCCACCGTATCCCACACCTACACCATAGCTGACCCGAGTACCGCCACCGCCCGAACAGCCGGCTATGATCAATGTCGCAGCCACGAATATCGCTACTCCGAATTTAGTGCTTTTCATTGATCGTACTCCGTCTGCTGAATCGCGAAAACACCGCCGGTCGGATCCATGACTATCGCTACTGCGGCTGCACTACCGGAACCACCGGACTGCATCAGCACGCCACCTCCTGCATCGACAATACGTTGCAACGAGGCAGAAACATTGACCACCGGGATGTAGGGAACCCAATTCGGATCTACATCATCCCAAGGTAGCGAAACGATCGTAGCGCGCGCTTTGCCATCTGTACCCAGCACGATGCGCTCGCCACCTTTCGAATCGGGAAAGCGCAAAGCCTCGTATCCGGCAATCGCCTGGTAAAAGCTCACTGCCTCTTCCGCGTTATCAGTCCACAATTCTGCCCAACCCCATTCATTCAGTATTGGGGTGCTATCGGCCGGGTCGCCGCCGGTTGCACGCAATAACATCAATACGGCTCCCTGCGCATCCCCAATTACGGAGTAGCGACCTCTATCAGGCAAGTCAATCGCAGACTCAAAGATCTCGCCACCATTCTCCGCCGCGATCCTGGTCGCTGCGTCAACGTCCTGCACAGAAATAGATACCAGCCAACGCGCATCACCCGCTACTGCCTGCTCATCGTCGTAGAAAACGATTGAACTCATTACGCGGCCGTCATGACTCAATTCGATGTAATTTTCATCGGCAAAATATACCGGGTGCCAGCCAAAGACAGTTGCATAGAAATATGCGGCTTTCTTCGGCTCCATTGTAATGAGATCAACCCAGACCAATTTTCCGTTATGAACCTCACCACTGGGCGCCGACGAAATGGGACTTACGATCAGCGGAGTGTCACCGTCCGCCGCGACGCCTGGGTTTGACATTATTGTCATCATAAGGACTGCCATCAGCAACGGTCGTAAACATCGTCGTGACAGTTCTGCTGATTCCCTTACGCGACCAAATCTCTGTTGCACACAAAACATAACTTCTCTCTTCATTAGAAGCCGTAACCTACAGCCATTCCCAGCACATACGTTTTTGCGCCGCCCTCAATGAAATCAACCAGAACTTCCGGGGATACGGACCAGCGCTCATTCAATGAAATTTCATACGCAACGCCGAAGCGCATCAGGAATTTATCTTTTTCTGAATGTGACTCAAAACCGGGCCCGGAAAAAAAACGCCAGCTCTCTGACACATGAAAACTTACGGGAATCACTGCTACCCACGATCGCTTCTGGCCGTCGCCGAATAATCGTTCAGCGTCCACACCAATACCCCAATGCTCATTCCATTGAACTTCGTACTCGAGGCCCAGAGCCGAGCCATTCTCTTCGTGATCGCCGTCCCGCTCAAGACCGGCACCGGCAAAAATAGCTACATGGTGATGTGGGAACTGGTGATGCCCGGATTCCTCGCTTGCAAAAGCTCCGCAGCAAACCAAACTAAGGAGGACCGTCAAAACGCCTGGCACAAATAGACTCGCTCTGTTCATAACAGCCTGCCTCCTCTATCAGCAAATGCTCAAAATCCCGGGAACACACTGTATTCCCGGGATCATCTTGATAATCGAACAGGCGGGACAGAAACCCGCCGTTCGCTACGTACCTATTTGGGTTGACCTTCTGCCAGTTCTTCCATGACCCGGTCAAGCGAGAAACTGCCTGGCTTCTGACGTGGCGGG
>RCNB010000284.1_pt1 | contig 35300 bp, 26 predicted proteins | sample 2041321 | NCBI WGS metagenome assembly RCNB01 (sample SAMN09708232, study PRJNA481090) | Marine sediment metagenome, whole genome shotgun sequencing project.
ACGTAGCCCGTCTGACGCTCATCATCATCGAACCAGATCGACATCTCGATCTCCTGTCCCTGGTACTCGCCGAGCCAGTTCCCAACGTTGCTCAGTGAAGATCGTTCAAGCGCGATTGCCGTATCGCGGTAAGGAACTTGGGCGTGGGAAGATGTCGGAAGGACTATACTCTGTTGAGCCTGTTGAGCTCCGTGTTGGGATACGCCTGTGTTAGGTATGCTAAAGGTAAACTCATCCCAGATTTTTAACCTCATGAATTCATTTAAAGACAACTTGGGATCAAAATTACTGCGTCTCATTATTAGGGTTACCGCAGAACCAGCAGCACTTGCACCGCCAAGACTTTCAACAGATTCACAGGCTCTTTCGATCGCCGGCACAACAATGTCCTGAAGAAAGCTTTCATAGCTTTCCCCCAAACGTTTTAGCCTTTGTTCATGAGGCGTATCATAGAATACGGCTACATTGTAAAAGGGGCCCTCACACCAACTCGCAAAAGGACCGAATGAAGCTGGTCGTAGCGTAAGCCCTTCGCTTTGGTAAATAACTGTCTCGGCGGCCCGTTCAGCCGCGAAGCTATTAGGCAGAACCATAGAGCTAAGAGCTAGAACAATGATGGTAGGCCATAGTTTAAACGTCATGAACGTACATCCTATTTATCTGAGTGCCACACATTCTTTGGCGTTATCGCCTGCAATCTTTCGACTTTTTCATTGTGTTCGAGCGACCGCTTTGGGCTGCGATCTCAATCGGTCAGTAAGTAGCAAATACTAGCATCTGGGCGGCTGCTTTCGGGGGTGAAGCGGCCGCTCACCAGGGGAAAGTTTTGGGCAGCGGCCAGGTAACGTGAGCGGCAAGAATTGGCCGTTTCTTTTCGTTGTAAAAAACTGCAAATTGCACTCGAGAGCTGTCCCACAAAGACTATCGAGAGTAAACGAAATCAGTGGCTTGGTCCTGAAGTTAGAGAATTCTATGGGACAAGTGGACCTGATAACTCGTTGATATAGAAGATTAATTATTTGTTCCAACCTCTGGCTTCGAACCAAGTACGTCCTGAGTAATTCTTACCGATTTGTGACCATGCATCTATTGAGTGGGTCGGAAATTCTAATCTCTCCGGGCGCGCCAAATTTTCGAGAAAGCTCAATAACTGGGGACCTGAAATAGATGCGAAGCTCGCTATCTTTGTCCTACAATGTACTTAGCGACGCTTCTGCATTGACAAATATTGGTGACGAGAATGAATAAGTTGGTTTTAGTCATGATTAAATTAGCTGCTATCTGCGGACTCATTTCATTGAGTTCGGCAGTAATTGGCGATACTGGTGATGATGATAAGTCGCCAGGAAATATTAGTTGGGATGGCGACAAGAATGTGAAGCCTATTCCTTCGGTCGCAGGTAAAGAGATCGCCCCCAAAGAGTTGCCGGGCCTCATACTGAGTGTCTACGAACTGGAGGAAGGCAGAACGGTTCCGACCCAGAGACTTGATGGCAGAGGCACGGCTAAGATGTCTGCGTCGGGAGCAGTTATTTTTGGCGAGGGTGTGTACGTCACCCGTGACGGTATTGTTCGTAGCAAAGGCAAGGTCGTCAGAAGACTTGGGCCAGGCGAAAGCCTGTCGATGGATGAACTGGAAGTCTGGTCGCAGAAGCGTCCAGGCTCGCCCAATGCCTTAGCGCGAGATGTAGCATCCTCTCCACCGGTAGGGCGCTCAGATATTTCCGGTTCGACCAACGCGGATGGTCCTGCCATTGCTGGAGCGGCAAATCGTCCGGACGCGCCAGGCGGTTTGATTAAGCCGGCAGCAACAGCATCGCCAGACAGGGCAACTCGCGGTAAATCCAGAAGCGGAGAAGACGTATTCGTCTTAGGCAACGGAACCCAGGTACCAGCCGATCTGGGTGGCGGTGTGACCGGGACAGCGAATGATTCCGGTGGTATCGATTACAGTGATGGGCGTTCTTCCCATGTCGATCCTGCGACAGGCGATACGGTCTTTTCAAACGCTGATGGTTCTGAGGCGTCTCGATACACTCCGGCAACAGCGGGAACGGGCACAACACCGGACGGTAAAACTACGGAAACGTTCGTGATGCCGAATGGCAATCACGTGCCGAGAGAGCAAGGTGGCGGCACTGGGGTACCCAATGACAGTGGCGGTGTTAATTATCCTGATGGCAGCTATACAGAGTACGATTCGGACAGCGGAGAAACGGTCTTTTTTAACAATCAAGGCAGTGAAATTCATCGCGCAGGGTCACAACAAGCCTTCCCAGCACAAGACGACGAAGGCGGCTCCATCTTTGTCATGACGAATGGGCAAACGGTGCCTAGAACAGGGCCCGATGGACAAGTAGGAACCCCGAACGAAAACGGAGGGGTAGATTACGATGACGGAAATTCAATCAATCCCTCGGAAGATGGCAGGTCGATAGTCAGAGGAAGTCCAAATGGAGACTATATTGCCGTCGAAAGCTCGACGGATGGCGACGGCAATGCGACCTTCGACTTAGGCAATGGCACTTCGGTCCCGGCAAACGGCCCCGGTGGACAGGGCGAAGTCGTCGCCGGGGGCGCGGCTGTTGAATATAGTGATGGTACTTTTGTCTCGGTCGATGCAAAGACGGGCGAAACCATATTTCAATATCCTGACGGCAGCTCTGAGGTTATGCAGGGTCAGAACAACCGAAAAGACGCAGAGAACTATGTGTACCAGACTTCTGGCCGATCATCGGGCGGCAGCTCATCAAATGATTCGGGCGAAAAAAAGGACACGAACGAAAACTCTAACTCCGGCGGAAGTGGTGACAACGATTCAGATGATGACAAAGGCAGCAAAGATAAGGACGACGAAGACGATGATAGTTCAGATGACAGCTCCGACGGCGGGGATGACGATAAGGGCAGTAAAGATGACGGCAAGGACTCTGATGATAAAGATCAGGGTGCAGATAAGAATTTAGTTGCCGGTGGGGATGAGGGAAATTCTCCCGAGGGCAAAACAACCGTTGACGACGCACTTGCCAGAAAAACGGGCGACAAAAAAGAGCCGGACAGCACTGCCCCGCCTACTTGCGAAGAGGGACGCGGCGGGCCACCTGGTGGTGTAGCAAAGCCGGGTGCAGGTCAACAAAATTGTGTGCCGGCCGGACTGCAACCAGGAGAAGACGACGAGGATGAATCAGAGCCAGCCCCGGTCTTGAATTCGCCGGTCGGTAACGGTTTGAAAAGAGATGATCTCAGACCCGATGATCTTGTTGGTCAACCTGGAATGGAGATCGACGGAATTTCCAACGACGGTAGAACACTGGACGACAAGCTTGAGGACATAGAGGGTGTTGTTAACCCAGGTGAGTGATAAGCGAGACTTACTGTTATTATGGACCAAAAGGTCAATCTAAAATTGCAGGACTTCATGCATGTCGTTTGACGTTTAGTGTCGCGGCTTCCAATCTTGCACCGTCAGTCTCGCCTCTGTAGCATCAGAATAAGGCCTCATCCGGTGCAGACTTACCTCAAGCACCGATCCTAAACTGACGGTTAAGGGAAGATCTCATGGTCACCAAGCGCAAAACCCCGTTCGTGTCGCCAGCACTCGGCGCTCTACTTGTCCTGACGCTGACCGCCTGTGGTGACAGCTCACCTGATATCGACGACTCGCTTTCGGCGCACGATACGGCCGTTGCGGGCAGTGCGACGATGACGAAGCTTCCGACGGCAGCAATCAATCTTGCAAATGCGCAGGCGCCACTGACAGCAGCAGCGCAGCCGTTGCCCGTTTGCCCGTGGCTCTCGGACGCTAGTGCCAACGCAGCCGTCGTCAATGTCATGACAAGCGAGCCGATGGAGCGACGCGTGGTTAAATCGGATGAATGCAAGTGGAACGTTAATATGGGTTTTGCGATCAGCATTCGCTCAGTTCCCCTCGCCGAGGCGGTAAGTCCGAGCTCCGTTAAGTACAATATGGACAACCCGCCCGTACTAGAGCCGCAGGATGGGCCCGGCAGCGATGCTGTTGCTCTGCTGGATGCGACCTGGGATGCCGACAAGCCGCGTCCATTTGCCTTTGTCTTCAATGCCGACAATCGACAATTTAAAATTACGACCACGGGAGTAAAAACTTCTGTAGACCAATTGCGTGCTGTCGCCGATGAGATTGTTGGCGCATTAGCGACCGCCGACCCGATCGTCGAAGTGAGGGACGCGGAGCCTACACTCGACCCCTGCGTGTACGACGGAGCCACTATCGTTGCATTATTTAGCGGCAAAACCGGCGAAACGTTCGAGCAGAGACCGAACCTGCCGACCTCTTCCTGCAATTACTCTGGATACGTGGGCAACACCTTAATTGATCTCACTATTGGGTTTAGTGGTGATCCTCTGGACCCACCCAATAGATTTGATCCCGAATACGTGCTGGTCGGCAAATTCGGCGCTGATGTCTATGTGAAGGATATGTCCCGGGGTGCCCATGCCTATGAAATCGAACGACCCGGTGGTCAAATCCGTATTGATCTGATGGTGAAGCAAGAGACCTTCCCTGACGACATTGCCGAACGTCTGGTAGAGAACCTGATCGCAAGAACCAATTGACCGGCACAGAGGTACAAAACGCACGGCGCTTTCAAGACCAGACATGACCTAATTACTATCGACGTATAGGACAATTACCATGTTGCGAATATTGACGCTTTTCAGTTGTATCTTCGTTTCAATGTCGTCGTTTGCTGACGACCAGACTGAAGCCCGCGAAGCAAAGATAATTCAAGCTCTGACGGAGCTGTCAGCGCAACTACCACAGCAATATCTGTCCCTGGATGCGGTTGCTGACCACAATGATTATGACGCAGAAACAATCATTTCGTGGGTTGGCGAGAATATTCAATATAGCCCGAGCCCGGGTTATCAGTTAACGCCAGAAAATGCGCTATTCACTGCCACTGGTAACGCATTGGAGCAGGCGATGCTGTTGCAGAATGTTCTCACACAGGCAGGCTTTGAGGTTCGAATTGCTCAAACATTACTGGATGAGGCTACGGCGGCGACATTATTGAAACAGAGTTTTGTTTCATCACCTGCCAAGCAGTGGGAGTTAAATAGTGAAATTCGAAACCAATACTTGAAAACTTTTGCGATCCTATATGAACAGCCCGAGAACGCATTACTGGATAGATACAACGAACTCAGTGAAGTAACCCCATGGAATGGAAGCAAGCTGTTCACAGACTCTGGCGAGTTAGCAGATGCACTTTACCGGGCGATAGACAAGAAAAACGCATGGAAAACACCAGCGCCCGAGTCGGCACTTAAGCCCTGGATTGAAATAGCCAGAAATTACTATTTCGTCAAATACCGCTTGGCGCAAGGGGATGAATGGCTACAAGCACATCCTGCATTTGTTGAAGCTGCTCCAGTTGTAGAAAACAGTACCTACTTTAGCGACGATATTGCAGGTCAGTATCATCAAATTACTCTGCAAGCATTCATAACGCGGCAAACCGATGAAAAGATTGAAACCATTGCCGTTACTCCGCCGATAAAACGAAACTCTGTGCAGTTATTTGAGCATCAACTAACCTATTCAACTGTACCTTCAAACTATCAGGCGGCGTTGGCAAAGAGATCCTTAGAGTTACTCTATGAAAGTAATTTTTTCATACCCTTTGTTGATGGCGGGTTGCTGGATAATACTAGGGCATTTGGACTGGATGGTCGGGACTACGCTGCTAAAGATATACTTGATTCGAACCAGAAGTTTATTGACGCGGTCGAGGATAACGCAACAAGGGCAGGATCTACTCTGGGTAGCTTGGCAAAACCGAAATCAAAACCAGAATCCGATGAAGAAAATACACAAGCTGATACGTCCATGTTACTCGATTATTATTTCGAAATTGGCTGGCAGTCACCAAGTGGCGAATCACGAAAGCTAAAGAGAACTATCTATCAAAGGGGCGTGGAAAAAACAAACAGGTCGGCACTCAATGATATTACACAAAGTGTCTTGCTTGCTGCGGAGCCCGCTATATTGTCACCTGCAGTTCAATTTAACGAGCAATTGAAGGCGCAGATTACAGTGTTCAAGCTATTTCAGAAAGGAAAGAAACAAGGCTTTTCTGAAACCCAAGCCATCAGTCATATACATCAGTGGTACAACACGCAGAAAGACTTGCGGTTCAGCAATACGCTCAATTTATCCCGTCAAGGTGAAGGCACGGGGCAAAGTTTTTCTGCATCAGCAATGCTTGCAATGATTTGGGAGCGTGAGGACTATGAAACGGAGGCTGGTGGTACGATCACCTTCGATTACCTCATCAATGCTGCTCAGACAATTAAACGTTCTGATAGTGGAATGGAGTTCGATGTCGCTGCAACATTAGCGAATGGTGTCTGGAGTACTTATAGCGAAGCACTGGTACAAGCGGAAGGCCAACAAAATGGTGAATTGTTGAGTCGAGAAAGATTACCTCAAAGTGTAGTTAGCGCTGCCGGACAATTCAATCTGGCCTTGTCGGGCGGGCGTACATTTGATGTCGTCACAAATGCTGCTGAACTGGAGAGGCTGCCGCAGTTGGACACGGCGTTGAAGCTATTGTTGAAGACTGAGTTTATCGATAATCCTCAAAACCTCTATATTATTCCAAAAGTGAAACCTGACGAAGGGCGACTAGCGTTTTATCGGGTCGATTCACATACGGGTGAGAGTTTGGGTTACTCAGTCTTGGGTAGAGGTGAGACCCAAGTTAGTACACTTCAACTCTTAGGCCAAAGTATCTTGCTCTATAACTATATTACGGACCTTGAGAATTGCGCCAAGAAAACTGATGCATACGATGGTTTCAGTTGTGTTCTTTGTGCGACTGTTGTTGCGACTATTGCAGTAGAGGCAATATTTGCGGAACAGGCAGCAATGGCAGTCATTGGAGGATTTGGCGCTGCCAGTGTATGTAAACCCTCCTTATCCGACACTTAATGGGATCAAAAGTCAGAATTCAGTATCCACTATTCATATTGTTATCTTTATCTCTCACGCATCCTATTCATGCCGACAATAGATCTGGATCATTGGATGACATATCTCTTAACAAGAATCAAACACCTCTAGATGAATCTAAACAAGGGCAGGAAATCGAACTCAATCCCGCCAATGACTACGTGCGGAACGCTGCACGGCTAACGTTACCTGCAATGCAACAAATTGAATTTACCGATAGCGCCAAACAAGCTGCTTTTCTAATCCCGGCTCCAAAAAATAAGACAACACTGTGGAGCACTAAGCTCTCAACCGACTCCCAGATAGCCCTTGTCGTTAAACTCCGAACCATAACCTTTGACGAGGTAGGTCGATTAGTCGAGAGTAATTTATTGTTTGAAAAAAAAGGCCTGGGAACAATTGAAGTTACACCACGGATCTGGCCGGATGAAGAAACCTACTTGTTAATAGGAAGCTCTTCCCCTTCTACAGTTAAACTAAGCGTTGAAGCTCTCGAAGATCTGCCAACACTAGAGGCAAAAGATTACAGTAACGCGTTCAAAGCCATAAGTGCGGCACCTGTATCAGAGCCCCTTCAACTGGCATGGAAGATAAGCGACGATACATTGACAGATTCTCTCTGGGAGTTGAGCCTCGATTCTGCGCCCGACGCTGGCTATAAGATTCAGATAAGGCGTAAAGGCTATTCGTCATTAACAGCACAAACAGATGACAACAGTCACGTGTCGATCAAGAACCTGCGACCGGGCAGCGACGACATTGAATTGTTCGTCAAGCCATTTACGAAACGTTTTTCTCCAGTGGCAATCTCGATGTTACCGATGGAAGGGACTGCGGAGTTCACCGAAGAAGAACAGGCGCGATTTACACCTTTGGTATTCGACAAGACCATGCGTGGCCATTTGTCTTATATGGTTTCGAAGAACAGGGTGGAAAGTGACTCGTGGCAGATCGATCTGTCGAAGATGACGGCTACCTCGCAAGTACAGGTGTCAATATTTGCCGATAAACCGGCAGACCACATGAGCGCGATCTTGCTCGAGGCGAAGGGGTCTAAAAAGATCATTGATGTTGAGAGCCGGGCAGAAATTGCTTTGGACACTCTGTCACTCGCGCCCGGTAAATACATGCTCAAGATTGGCTCTAAAGACGTTGGTGTCGGATACAGCATACAAGCCAAACTAAGTACCGATGTTTCGAGCTCGCAAGATCAGGAACCCAACAACTCCAAAGAGGCCGCCAATCCAATTTCACCACGCAAGCCGGTAAAAGGACGCCTGAGCGAACTCGACCCGGAAGATTATTTTGTTATTGATACAAGTGCTAGCGGCGAAGCACAGATGTGGCGAATACTGTCCGCCGGAAAGGGGATAGAAACGCTTACGGTGGATGACAAATTTACCGCATTGTCCAATCCGAAAGCGCCTGATCGCCCGGTAAGCTTCAAGCAACTGCAGTTGCTACCTGGCAAGCACTACATCAAGGCGGCAGGCACGGGTGACTACACACTACGTGCCATCCCACTGGGTCCACCTCGAGACGGTTTCGAAGTCGAACCGAATGACGGCAAGTACGGTCCTATGCAAGCGTTGGTCCCGGCCAAGAAGGTTATGGGCAGTGTCGAGCAGATTCGTTATGGCGACACTCTAGACCAGGATAAGTATCGCTTCACCGTTGCCGAGCAAGGCCACTACAAGATCACGGTGACGCCGCCGAACGATCAGGGTATTCACGTACAGTTGAAGATGTATGACTCGGTATGGTTTGACGCCGACCTGGCAACTGACGCCGCCACGCCGCTAACCTATGAAAGTGTACTGTTCCCCGCCGACTACACATTGGAAATTGCTAACATTCCCGATCGAAGCGCGTTGGATGAGTACAGCGTATTACTCGAGGAGTTACCAATTAGTTCGGTAGGCCAGGCTGGCACTGATGCTGAGCCGAATGATCGCCTCGGCTTTGCCTCGCGTATAGCGAAATCACAAACCGTAAATGGCTCGTTAGGCAACTTCGATCACCAGGATAACTTCCTGTTGCCAGTCTCCGACCAGGTGATCTCGATTAACGTGGAGACGAACGGAAAAGATGCCGAGTTCACTACAAAACTGTTGAATGCTCAGGGTCGGCAGCTGGGATTAACACGGAAGGATAGCCATTCGTGGGAAGTTGAGCCACAACAAGGGGATGTGTACTTCGTTCTCGAAAGATCGGCCTCGGGCAGTACCTCAACAAATAGCCTCATCGACTATCGGATGAATGTTGCCATCCAATCGCGTGCAATTGCAGCTCGACCCCATGTCCAGGGTTTGAGAACGCCGCCTGAATCGCTGCAAAGAAAGACGAATATTGGCTGGAGTGGACTGGGCGCGCAATGGGAAAACACTACTAAGGACGGTCTGCCATCTAAGGCCGATCAGAAAACGATGAAGTCTCTTCGAACTCTGATCGATAATGTGATGCCCCATGGCCTCGGTGCAAACTTGCCGTCCTCCGATTCACAGGAGCGTTTCAGGCTTAAGCTGGCGGGGAATGCGCCAGCTCCGGTAGCCGGCTTTGCCATTAATACACGCATGCTGGATCACCCGGAATACAAGGTTCGTCGCTTCGACTTCCTGGCGTCAATCGATGGGGAAAAATTTGATCACATAATGAGCGGTGAACTGGACAGCTCTCATGATACGCAATATTTTCCTTTCACCGAACCGGTTGTGGCGGGCTATGTACGCGTTGTTCCAACCCACACATTTACTGGAAATCTCAAGCCTAGATATTCGAAAGCTCAAGAGTTGTTGGTCTTCTCTACGGATCCGATTGAATCGGCCAACAGGGATTTAGCGAGCCACAGCCTGGGCGGTCATGTTGTCTACGAGACCTTTACGGCAATCAAGAAACCCATCAGTCCGTTAGAGATTGAATTGATGGACGTAACGCCTGCGGGGTCCAGGAAAGGAACGCCGCTGTGCAAATTACCTGCTCGCGAAAAAGAAGCAGAGTGGGTTGTAGGATTCCATCATAATCGCGCCGCAAGAATAGGCGTTATAAACTACACCCCAAGCGCCGAGCATGAGGGCGCTGGTCATTTTAAGACACTGACTGTACAAACCAGCCAGCAAAGCTTGCTTGGCCCCTGGACCACCATTGGTGTTTGGAGCGAACAAGAGTTGGGGCAGAGTCAGGCGCTCAAACTGACCGACAATCCTTGGGTTAGATTTGTTCGTTTGGTCGCCGAAGGAGAAGCTAACACTACCTATCACTGTCCTGGCGATCTTGTTGTAGTGGAACAGCCGAACTCAAACTCTTACTTGAGTATTCTTGCGGAGTGGGGAGCACATAGCTCTCAGGGTCCTTATGAAGCGTCGCAGGGTAAGGTGGATATAAACTATCGGCCGGCGGGCGGAGCGACGAAAGAGGACGCAAAAGAAATTACCAATGAGCAAGAGATTAAATCCAGTGTCAAACGTGAGCGTAACGAGGATTGGTTCCTAATTCGTAGGAGCTCGGATACGTCAGAAAACAGCGCGGTTTTGCACTTGTCCCACCCGGCATCTTTCAAACCAAGCTTGACTGTTGTTGATGAGGATGGAAATCAACTGCAGCTTGAGGAAGTCATTCAGGATGAGAATACGACATCAGATATTTCTCCGAGCCAGGTCTTACCGCTGGGATGGACTCAGGCAGAATACCGTTTCTGGTTAACAGACAGCAGCAATTATCGACTTCGGGTGCAGGAGCCGCTACGCAATACCGTCATCGCCTGGGATGCGAGCACAAGCATGGCGGATGTACTGCCTTACATTCACTCGTCGATTCAAAACTGGTCAACCTACATTGAACCCGCTCACGAGCAGGTCAAAATAATGACCCTGGAAAACGTTGCGTACCCGGAGAATAGCTGGGCCAACCATCCCTATATGCTGCAAGCAGCCTTAGAGCTTGCACGCACTAATCCTTCCGCTTCAAGTAACGTCGAAACCGCTTTGGTGAAAGCATCAAAACTTCTGGCACCGCAGACTGGAAATAAGGCGATTGTAGTCACATCAGACGGTGTCTCGACAAAGAACACGGAGCTGTGGCCATCGCTTAATCAGATGTGTCCACAGATCTATGGTGTAGGGGTTGGTGGTGGAGCATCCGTTATCGTCGGCATTTCGGACAGCGACTTTGGCAGGTGGCAAGATAATTTTCAGAATTGGGTCAGCGCCTGTGGTGGTCATTATGAATACTGCGACAATTTCGAGTGTCTGGAGGACTTTTACGAGTTTGCGGCGAACGATATACGCAAGGTAAAGCCTTATCAGTTGCAGGTTGAACAAAGCTATGTGAAGCCCGCTGACCCCGGCAGCATTTCAGTCGCGCTTGGCAAGGGCAGTCTCAGAAAAACGGAAAAGGCGCTTTATGTCATCCTTGATGCCTCTGGAAGTATGCTCGCCAAGGTCGATGGAAAACGTCGTATAGATGTTGCAAAGAGCACGCTGAAAAAAATTGTCAGCTCCAGTGTCGGTGAGCAAAATCATTTTGCGCTGCGCACCTTTGGCCTGAAAAGTGACGAGTGTCATCACGAACTTACCATTCCGCTTAGAAAACTCAATATCACGCGAGTCGAAGCAGCCATCGACGGCATAGAGGCGATTAATCTTGCCAAAACACCTATCGCAGATTCTCTCGTTGCTGCCGCAGAAGATTTGGAAGGCTTTGACAGCGAGAAGCTCATCATTCTGCTTACCGATGGTGAAGAAACCTGCGATGGTGATTCAGAAAGTGTGTTGAGGACGTTGCGCGCCTCAGGCCTCGATATCAAGATGTATATTGTTGGCTTCGCGTTGGATGACGAAAACCTCGTCGAGCAATTCAAAGACTGGGCTAGTCTAGGTGGCGGTAAATATTATGACGCACAAAGCGAAACGGGTCTGCAAACCGCGTTACACCAGGCCGTCACGCCACGCTTTGAAGTGAAAAATTCATTCGGCGAAGTCGTGTTGAGCGGTTATATCGGCGAGGAAAAATATAAATTATTGCCCGGGCAATACACGGTTAGCTTGCCTGACTATCCAGCAATTGCTGCCGAAGAAGTTAAAGTGCTTTCAGGTCAGAACATCGTTCACGAATTTGAATAGTTAGTTGATTGCGAGGAATCCGGCACACACGGGCCGCCGCCACGACATATCAGATAGCCGCTGCCGTATTCAGCCCATGGTCCAATCGAGTTTCAATTGTCGTGTGAGAGGCAATTATGTGTCCGTGTACCTCCCATCTAGTCGTCCGGACTGAAAACTATTGAAAAGACTGTCCCATAGGTAGGCCGCAGAGGTAGATAAACTAGCGACACGCGCGGGCGAATACGAAATCTTGTGGGACATCGATGATTGATAAGTCATTGAAAAAACGAGTTTTTTCGAGATAAGGCGCACTGGCTTCGAACCAGGTGGTCGGGAGTTCGAATCTCTCCGGGCGCGCCAAATTGTCTAGAAAGCTCAATTACTTAGCGGTGGTTGAGCTTTTTTGGTTTTGGGGTGTTGTCCCATTGCGTGGGACAGTGATCGTCAGGTAATCATGCGAAGCAAGTACCGCCCAAATTCTATGTACTAGTTGGGACATTACGTTACTGACTTTTACACTGCCGAAGGCAGGAATTTCTCGAATTCCACGGCTTGCAAGCCAGCATGAGTCGTCGCTGTAATTACCACGACAATGCCGATGCCGAGAGCTTCTTCCAGTTACTCAAACGTGAACGCATCAAGCGACATATCTACTCCACAAGGAACGATGCACGCACCGACATCGTCGATTACATCGAAATAGTCTACAACAGCAAACGGCGAAACAGTTTCAATAATCTGCTGTCGCCGGTAGAGTATGAATAGAAATTTACAGAACGACTGGTAAGTGTCTAGAGAATCGGGAGCGATTCACATATCGTTTCTGTGTTCATCAGTTTTTCAGAAATCTTTCCTAGTCTCACCAAGGCTCAAGCCAGTGACCATAGATTGGGGGTAGTTCAGTATTCTTAACTTCGAAAGGCATAAAATGCGCAATCTTGATGATGAATTACTCGCTTCTACTATCTCCTTCAATGTTGTAAATCGTCAACATGAACTGGCCAAATGGGAAGCTTTGGCCAAGGGTATAGGTAAAAGTGCGTTATACGCACGAAATTCATCAAACCCGTCTGCTTCGGATTTTGAAAAAGAAATGAAACGTTTAGAAGGCTCTGATAATGCCACAAGTTTTTCTAGTGGCATGGCAGCAATTAGTAATGTGTTATTTGCGATCTTATCACCGGGCAATCGCATTATTGTAGGCAAAGACACTTATGGTGGTGCAGGACATTTATTCACTCGCATCTTTCCCAAATGGGGTGTTGTTGTCACTATGGTTGACACTCTAGATGAGAGAGAATTTGAAAAAGAAGTAAGCAAGGGCTGTGACCTACTGTATCTCGAAACACCAACTAATCCGATGTTGAAAATTCAGGACATCGAAAAATTATCAGCAATGGCGCATCACGTTGGCGCAGCCGTAGTAATTGACAATACTGTTGCAACACCCATTAATCAAAAACCTATCTTACTAGGGGCAGACATCGTGATTCATAGTGCCACTAAATTTCTTGGTGGACATGCCGATGCTCTAGGAGGTGTGGCATGTTTTGACGATAAATATGCAGATACCATCATGCAGCACAAAGAAATACAGGGTGCATGCTTAGGCCCTATGACAGCCTATCTAATCACCAGAGGAATGAGAACTCTTGATGTGCGCATGGAAAGACACAATCAGAATGCTCATGATCTGGCCTTATGGCTAAGAGATCATCCGAAAATCGATGCTGTGAATTATCCTGGTTTAGAGGGCCACGAGAGACACGATTTGGCACGCAAACAGATGAAAGGGTTTGGGGGCCTACTCAGCTTTTCATTAAAGGGGGGTGAAAACGATCTTTATAAATTATTTTCCCGCTTTAATTTGGCGGTATTGGCTTCCACTTTAGGTTCTGTGGAAACTATGGTTGGAACACCTTCTACAACAAGCCACGTTGAATGTACACCCAGAGAACGCGCAGCTTTGGGCATGCCTGATGGTTTAGTTAGATGTTCTGTCGGTTTAGAGAAGATCGACCAGATAATTAACGACTTTGATCAAGCACTAAGTTTTTAGTTGTAAACATGTAAATAGGGGGTCAGCCTCTTGAAAGTGGCAGATGGATTGGTTTGGTATCCGACGATTACATGTTTCCAGTGTGTGAGTGGAGTGCATCCCTTCTGCCCCGATGATGGATCGAATTGAGACATACTTCTGAACATCAATCATGGATCGAGCACTCGCAAGGTGTCAATACTTCTTAGTTGCCATATCACCCTACTATTTGCATGTGCTTCCGAGCCCAATAAGCCCACTAAGTGATCCGAATATCGTTTGTTGGTCTGTGCTTCAGCTCAATATGCAAAATTCCACAACGACAATTCTCGACTAGAATGATTGACGAGCATCTGGCTACCGCTAATCCGCAGGCATCCAAGGGTACGGCCCCATCCAAAGGTCTAGCAAAATACGCCACGCATTCATTTCGAGCCAGTCGTCATAGTGTGCCCAATGTGCGTATTGCGGCAACTCGACGGCACCTGGAATATCATCAGCCGGCGTTCCTTTTTGAAACTCAGCAAAGATGGCGTTTCGTAAGTCACCGTAAAACTGTCGTTCTTCTTCGACATGTTTTTTGTTGCATCCGAGTGGCACTTCTGTGGCAACAAGCGCGCTGTGTGAGCAGACCGCAACTGTGAACTCGAGCTCAAGGATTTCACCCAGTGTTCGCTCGGTCTCACCAATATTGAAGTCGGGCATGATATTGAATCCGACTCGATTGGGTGTGACGACGTCTGCGATATAGGCAACGTGTTTTTCCGGGATGACAAAAATTGTCATCCCGAGCCCATGATTGAGACCCAGATAGTGGTGTTCGATGGTCAGATCACCGATTTCGATCTCATGGTGACTTCCATCCCATACCACATCAGGCGGAGACGTGTCCTGCCCAGGATTGGCTGCCAACCATTCTGCTGCCCGCTTGTGCATGACGGTTTGCGCGCCCTTGTTCTGGAAAACCTTTCCACCACTAGAGTGATCCCAGTGATTGTGTGAATGAAACGCGAACTTGACGGGTTGATCGGTCACTTCGCTGATTGCCGCGAGCATCTTTGTGGCATGGTCCGAACTGACCGTTTCAAAGGCAACCACGCCCTCGTCAGTCACTACGAACATGCTGTGATATCCACTCCCTCCGCTGAAGCTGTATACACCAGGCGCGATTTCGTGAGTGTATTCAGATGGCGTTTCGGCGTGAACCAGACCCGCGAAGCCAACGACGACGATAGTCGACGCGATGCGCAATTTAGTAAGTATGTTCATAACGATTTCCCTAATTATAAGAAATTTGGAGAGAACTCGGTGTCGTCACATTCTTCATGCGTCTAGCCAATCATCTACGAGAGGCGAAATAATAGAGTGTCTCTTAGGGTTGATTGAGCACGAAATGAGAACGCAGGGGCCCTCTCTGAGACTATTAACATTCATCTGCTACCTGCTTAGACTGGTTTCTTCAGCAATGCGTTGTTTCACAACGGACTGTTCCATCCGATCGAATGATAGTCGGGATGCGACCTCGCGAGCGCGACGGCCGGTTGAGTGATTCCACGGTCGGGGCTATTAGCCCGATCAAGCAAGGGTACCAAAAGATGAGTGAATTCCGGAACGGCTGGAAGCCATTGTTTGCCGCAACCATAGGAACTATGTGCGGCATATTTACGCTCACAATGTATACGCAGGGGTTCTTTGTTGGGCCGGTAACCGCCGAGTTTGGATGGAGCGCGCCGCAGTTCTTTCTGAGCTATACGGTTCTCTTGTGCTTCGGTTTAGTCACTGGGCCAGTCGTCGGATCCTTGGTCGAAAAGTACGGTCTTCGGAAAATAGGAGTCTTTGGACTTGTCGGGCATTCAGCCGGCTATGTTCTGCTTTCCTTCAATACGGGTTCTTTGACTTTTTGGTACGCCAGTTTCGCGGTACTGGCAATCCTTGGAGCAGGCTCTCTGCCCATTGTGTGGACTGGCGTACTAAACGGCTGGTTCCAAAAAAATCGCGGCAAAGCTATCGGCATAACAATGGCCGGTACTGGTCTGGGTGCATTCCTTCTTCCCCCGATCGTCGAATTTCTAATATCCAACTATGGCTGGCGCACCGGCTACCGCGTATTGGGCATCGGTGCATTCTTAGTTTCTTTACCAATCGTCCTCACACTATTTCGTGAGTACGAAAACAGAGGCTCCGGGGGCGCTGGATCGAACGCAGAGGCGAACGGATTGATCTCTTGGGGCATGACGAGAAGCCAGGCAATGCGTACAAAACGCTTCTGGATTCTGTCTGCAGTGCTGTTCCTGACGGTGATTGTGATCGCCGGAGTGATGTCAAATTTTGAGCGGATCATGACGTCAAAGGGGCTTGACCGCAGCACTATCGCAACCATCGCCGCCATTTTGGGATTCACCATCATAGTAGGACGCCTTACGGCTGGTGTTTTGGTTGACAGGTATTGGGCACCAGGCGTTGCTGCTTGCTTCTTCGTGATGCCAACAATTGGGTTGCTGCTGTTGAGCGCGGACGACATCACAACTTTTGAATCGGTCGCAATTGCTATTCTAATTGGACTTGCGGCAGGTGCCGAGCTGGATCTGCTGGCGTATCTAACGAGCAAGTATTTCGGGCCCGCACATTATCCGGCGATATTTGGAGCCATTATTGCCTTTTTTACTGTCGGCGGCGGTATCGCGCCGCCCATCTACGGCGCGGCGGCGAAAATCTTAGGCGGATATTCGACTGTCTTGATCGCATCGGCGGCTGCGTTGGCCGTATCGATTGGCCTGTTTCTAATGCTGGGGCGGTATCCAGACGAAGAACAGCGCGCAGTCGTTGAATAGAGCCGGCTCGAATCGATACCAATAGGAATCAACATGCAAAAACGTGAATATGATTACATCGTTGTAGGCGCAGGCTCTGCCGGCTGCGTTCTGGCTAACCGACTCAGTAAGAGTGGAAAGTATTCAGTACTGGTTATGGAGGCTGGCAAACCTGACAAAGCCCTTACTCTTCATGTTCCTGGATTCGTCGGTATGGAGCTTCCCAGCCCACGGCACAACTGGTGCTATTACACAGAGCCACAAAAGCATCTGGGCGATCGGAAGATGTATTGGCCACGGGGCAAGACCCTCGGCGGATCTTCCAGCATTAATGGCATGATCTACGTGCGTGGCCATGCGCGTGACTATGATGAATGGGTCGGCTTGGGATGTGACGGCTGGTCATTTAAGGATGTACTTCCTTACTTCAGAAAGAGCGAAGATTATGAAGGGGAAAGCGACGACTACCGCACCAAAGGTGGGCCACTGCACGTTAGTACGAAAAGCAGCATCAATCCGTTAAACGAGGCCTTCATCAAGAGTGGTGAAGCCATGGGCTTGCCATACAATGCGGGGTTCAATGGCGCTATTCAGGAAGGTATAGGTCGGTTCGACACCACCATTAAAGATGGCAGACGGTGGTCAACTGCAACAGCTTTCCTGAAACCTGCGGTAGACAGAGGCAACCTATTTGTGGCTACAAAAATGCTTGCCCACAAAGTTGTCTTTGAAGGAGCACGTGCATGTGGCGTTGAGGTGCGCCATCAGAACGAGACATTCGTAATAAAAGCAAACAAAGAAATCATCCTGAGTGGCGGCGCCATAAATACGCCCCAGTTGCTCATGCTTTCAGGTATTGGCGAGCAAAATGATCTCAAGGAAAAGGGTATTGAGGTTAAGCATCATTTGCCTGGCGTGGGCAAGAATTTGCAGGACCATTTGGACACCACTCCATTGGCTTTGTTAAGCCAGCCAATATCGGTAAAAAGAATGTTGAACCCCTTCAGGGCACTATACGCTCTTGCAAGATGGTCAATGAAGAAGCCTAGTGAGCTGTCTGGATCCATTGTGCCAAGTGGGGCCTTCTTCAGGTCCGACCCATCTGTCGACCGTCCGGACCTGCAGTTACACTTGATTCTTGGTATGGCCGACGAGCCACACGGATTCAAGCTGCCCACTAAGCACGGTATGGGTATTCACTGCTGTATTCTTCGCCCAAAGAGCAGAGGACATATTGGGTTAAAATCAAACAACCCGGAAGATCATGCTCTGATCGAGCCAAACTACTACAGCGACCCTCATGATCTGAACTTAACCAGGCAAAGTGTTCGGTTTTGTCTGAAGCTAATGCAACAGGAACCACTTAAGCCCTATCTCAAAGAGCTCTATGGTCCATGGGAAGGTACAAGTGCTGAAATGAATGATGATTCTCTAGATGACGTGATTCGTGAAACGTCAGAGTCCATTTATCACCCGGTTGGCACTTGTGCGATGGGGGCTGTTGATGATGCGGTAACTGTAGTTGACCCTCAGCTCAGAGTTAAGGGAGTCCAAGGCTTGAGAGTTGCTGATGCATCTGTAATGCCAAGAATCACAGGCGGTAACACAAATGCGCCAACAATTATGATTGGTGAAAAGTGCTCTGATATGATTTTGGAAGATACTCGCTGAATGAACCTAATCGGTTGCCGCATTGCGTTTCGCAATCTTGTGTTGATCTTCTGATCTGCCAATTTGCCAGTAACTACTCGCATACAGTTGCTGTCGAGTAACGTTCAGTTCTGACTTCAGAAAGCGTCGTATCTCGATAACCGACGAAAACTCTCCGGCAACCCATACTGACGCCGGCTGTTTCGGAATAGACAATCGTCTGATGTGCTCAAGAAGTACTGTGTTCGCCCTGTCAGGATGAGGGTTCACTACCCAGCGCACTTCAACGCCCGGCGGATGGAGCAGTTCTTGCTTGTCTTCGCCGTCGATGATTTCAAGTATCGCGATACCCTCCGCCATATCGGGCATCATCGCGAGGTTTGCTGAAATTGCCGGCAGCGCGCTCATGTCTCCTATCAAGAGAAACCATGCTGCTGATGGGTCTACCAGCTTCTTGGCACCCGGGCCGTGTATGTCGATAGTGTCGCCGGGTTGCGCGGACTTAGCCCAGTTTGTTGCGGGCCCATCTACGTCATGCAACACGAAATCTACGTCAAACTCTTGATTCTCTTGGTCATGGTTTCGAATCGTATAGGTACGCAGCATTTCGCCACCATTACTGTCAGGCAAACACAGCTTGAAATAGGCGCTGTCCTGTTTCTCAGGAAAATTCGCAAGTCCCTCGCCGCCGAGCGTAAGGCGCAGCATATGGGGAGATATCTTTTGCCTGCGAACAACTTCCACTGTTCTTTGGTCGGAGTTGGCCATGTCAGTCCTCAGTGCGATCGATGGCAGTGAGCGTTTCGCAAAAATTGGCAAGGATCTGGTAGAGCTCATCGGGTCTGTTCATGCTATCTCATTTCGAATCGGGTTTCGTGGGGCTCCGATATCTGGAACCTCCACTTCCATAATATCATCAAGAATACCGTCACAAGGTCACAGCCGTGATTTGTATGGATTTATTGTTGGCTAAGCTTCTGAGAAATTACTTACCCTGTTAAAGAAAATCATTGACAGAGTGCTGAGAGTTCGATTATTATTTAACACGTTAAATATATAAACGATAAGGCTTCTATATGACCGCTCTCGAAGATAATATTCAAAAACTGGACCGTTATCTCGCACGGTTTCGTGAGTCGGGCATATCGAATCGCATCGCCGGTAAAGATCAAAAGGGTTCCGGTGGTACGTTCGAGTCGAGGTCTCCTGTCGACAAAAGTCTTATTTGCGAAGTGGCCCGCAGCAATGAGTCTGATGTAGATGCTGCGGCCGAGGCTGCAGCGGCGGCGTTCCCTGCTTGGCGCGATATGCCTGCTACTGAGCGCAAAAAGATTCTCATCAACGTGGCTGAAGCAATCGAAGCTCGCGCCGAGGAAATAGCGCTTTGCGAGTGTTGGGATACTGGCCAGACGATGCGCTTTATGTCCAAGGCGGCCTTACGCGGCGCGGCGAACTTTCGTTATTTCGCTGACCAGGTTACGGCAGCCCGAGACGGACAACACTTGCGATCACCGACACTAATGAATATCACGACCCGGACACCTATCGGCGCTGTCGGGGTGATAACGCCGTGGAATACGCCATTCATGCTTTCAACCTGGAAGATCGCACCAGCGTTGGCCGCTGGATGTACGGTCGTGCACAAACCAGCGGAAGACTCACCGCTCAGCGCACGATTGCTCGTCGAGATAGCAGAAGAGGCTGGATTGCCACCGGGTGTGCTGAATTACGTGAATGGCTATGGTCATGACGCAGGCAAACGACTTACTGAACACCCGGCGATCAAGGCCATCGCCTTTGTCGGAGAGAGTCGCACTGGTTCAATGATTACGAAGCAGGGCGCAGATACGCTCAAGCGGATGCATCTGGAACTCGGTGGAAAGAACCCGGTTGTCGTTTTTGAGGATGCCGATCTCGAGCGCGCGCTCGATGCTGTGATTTTCATGATCTACTCGATCAATGGCGAACGCTGCACGTCATCTTCGCGCTTGTTGGTTCAAGACACGATTAAGGAAGAGTTCGAAGCAAGACTGGTTGAACGGGTCAACAAAATCAAAGTAGGGCATCCACTCGACCCGGCAACCGAAATCGGTCCGTTGGTGACAGAGGAGCACTACAACAAAGTGGTGTCGTATTTTGATATCGCTAAAGAGGATGGCGCGGAAATTGCCGCTGGTGGTGAGAAGGTTGGCAACGACGGATATTTTGTGCGCCCCACGTTGTTCACGGGTGCCAACAACAAGATGCGCATTGCTCAGGAAGAAATTTTCGGGCCGGTACTGACCTCGATTCCGTTCGCTACGGAAGAAGAAGCGCTTGAGATGGCCAACGATACACAATATGGACTTACCGGCTATGTGTGGACAAACGACGTAACCCGCGCGCTGCGTTTCACGGACAAGCTTGAGGCGGGAATGATCTGGGTGAATTCCGAGAATGTTCGTCATTTGCCGACACCCTTTGGAGGCGTCAAGGCATCGGGTATTGGCCGTGATGGCGGAGATTGGTCGTTCGACTTTTATATGGAACAGAAGCACGTTGGATTTGCTACTGGGCAGCACAAAATCATGCGCCTCGGTGCCTGACAGGAGAGAATCATGGGAGAAATCGTACTTGCAGCAAAAATGACCCACGTTCCGACGTTGTTATTGTCGGAACAGGACGGACCCATCAAGGGTAAGCGAGCAGCGGGCATCAACGGTCACCTTGAAATTGGCAGGCGGGCGAAAGAACTCGGAGTAGACACAGTGGTGATTTGTGACACTCATTGGGTCGTCAATGCCGGATATCACATTAATGCGAATCATAGTTTTGAAGCCCTGTTCACGTCGAATGAGTTCCCGCAGTTTATTCAGGACCTGGAATACAAATACTCTGGGAACCCGGCACTGGGAGACGCAATTGCGAAAGCTGCGACCGACAAAGGTGTCGCCACGCTAAGTCACCACGTCGATAGCCTGGAACTGGAATATGGCACGCTGGTTCCCATGCGTTTCATGTCACGTGAGCATGAGATGAAAGTAGTGTCGATAGCAGCCTGGTGTACCGTGCACAGTCACGAGGAAAGCCGCGTTATTGGTGAGGCGATTCGCGAGGCCGTGGATGCCTCAGATAGCAAAGTTCTGCTGGTCGCATCCGGATCTCTTAGTCACAAGATCTGGGCCAACAAAGACTACGCTGCGAACAATGGCACATTTACGATTAGTTCAGAATTCAACCGGCAGATGGACCTGCATGTAATTGAAATGTGGAAGAATGGTGATCACGAGACATTTCTAAAAATGCTGGGCGACTACGCAAGACACTGTTCCGGTGAAGGCTCGATGCACGATACCGCCATGCTCTATGGAGCACTTGGCTGGGACAAGTACGATGCCAAATGCGAAGTCCTGACTGAGTACTTTCCGTCCTCTGGTACCGGCCAGACCAATGTAATTTTCCCTGTGCAGTAAATACCGTGATTCTTTAAAGGACGAAAATATGCGTTTTGCAAGTTATTCCGCCGATGGCGAGACATTCTTTGGTGCGGTTACGGAGCAGGGCATGATCGACCTGTCGATCGAGTTTCCTCAATGGCCGTCGCTGTACGATGCTGTGGCCGCGGGCGGCTTGCCTCAACTTGAGGAATCAGCCAAGGGAAAAGCGGTAACCCATGAAGACTTCGTTTACGAGATGGTAATGCCAAATGCACGACGTATCTTATGCGTCGGCGTGAACTTCCCGAACCGAAATGCTGAATATAAAGACGGCAGTACTCAGCCGAAATATATGTCGCTGTTCCCACGCTTTGCCAGCGGTTTCACGGGTCATGATCGCCCGTTGATTCGTCCTCCCGAGAACCACACGCTCGACTACGAAGGTGAAGTGGCCATCGTGATCGGCAAGACCGGCCGGCGAATCAGCCAGGTCGACGCCTATGATCATATCGCGGCGCTAACCATCTGCAATGAAGGAACAATTCGTGACTGGGTCCGGCATGCGAAATTTAATGTCACCCAGGGCAAGAATTGGGACAACTCGGGCGCCATCGGGCCATGGCTGGTTCCGTTCACTGATGCCGCACAGTTGGATGATGCGCGCATTATTACCCGCGTGAACGGCGAAATTCGTCAGGATGATGTGCTGTCAAATATGATGTTTCCGATCCGCCGGGAAATTGAATATATCTCGACTTTCATGACCTTGCAGCCGGGTGACATTATTGTTACCGGCACACCGACCGGAGCAGGTGCGCGGTTTGATCCACCTAGGTATCTAGAACCTGGTGATGTGGTCGAAGTCGAAGTAAATGGTATCGGCACCTTACGTAACACGGTCGAGGACGAGTAAGTCTGACTGATTACAATAAAGGAGATCGAAGGTGATAATTTTCGTTGGAGGTTTGATTGGCGCGGGTAAATCAACGATCGCTAAAGGGCTGGCCAGTCATTTCGATTTCCCCTATTTCGACGTCGATGAAGTAAAGAAGGTCGTCTACCAAAAGGATCCGGATTACGAGAAAAATCTCCGTGAGGGGATTCCCTTTAGTGACGAAACTCGGATGGAGGTCTTTCAAATGGTCTGCGATGATCTGGAGAGGCTTGTCGGAGAGCTTCCGCATATTGTTGTTGATGAAACCCTGCACAAAAGGGAAATCCGACACGTTTTATATGATGAAGCCCGACGAATAGCGGGTGGGTTCATCGTCATATGGGTGCATGCCGATGAGGATCTGATCCTGCAGCGGCTGGGCGGACAAAAGAGAGAAGGTCACATTCTCGACGATCCTCTGCCGATGCATCACATGTTGCGAAAGGAGTTTGAGAACTACAAGCGTTGCATTATTGACTGTCCAAACAACGAGACTTCCGATGCCGCGATTGATGACTTGGTCAACCTGATTGAGAGCATAGGCTTGCTGTCGCAGTCCTCGCGAATCGGCGGCTGATTTTGGCGTTTATTCGGAGTCTTGCAGATGGCCCATTGGATATCATTGGCGATGTTCATGGTGAGCTAGAGGTGCTGGAGCACCTCCTTGAGAGGCTCGGCTACGATGCCAATGGCAACACAGCAGGCGGCCGCCAGCTGGTGTTTCTTGGCGATCTGGTTGATCGCGGCCCGGATAGTCCTGCCGTCATAGATAGGGTTATGCAACTCGTGGACAAGGGCGTCGCTCAATGTGTACTCGGTAACCATGAGCTATTGTTGCTATTGGGTCGTGCAATTTCCGGGAACGGTTGGTTCGTCCAGCCGAATCCGAATGAAGCTCCGGGTGAATTCGACTCGGCACGCGTTGACCCTTCGAAAATTGATACGTATCTGGAGTTCTTCTCCTCTTTGCCCATTCTGCTCGAGAACGAGTCTCTTCGCATTGCACACGCATGTTGGCACGCTCCGTCGGTCGCACAACTTCGATCAGATGCAAGGCTGGAACTGAGCATTGCTGATCTGTATCGGTACTATGAGGCAGATGTTCGCAAACGCCTGAATAATGCTGAATTGGCACACATGGTTGATCAGGAGAAGATGTTCTATTCCGTGGCGCTCAACGACCCGAATTGGGTGGCAGATATTCTGCCTGCCCACGCCGAAGCAGAAATCATTGCCAGAATGAGTAATCCGATTCGAGTAGTTACCTCCGGAACCGTCGAAGTTGCGGACAAGCCATTCTATGCAATGGGGCAGTGGCAGATGTACTACCGCTCACAATGGTGGAATACATACAGTGATGAGAAACCGGTTGTTATCGGTCATTTCTGGCGCCAATTTGATGACGCCGTAGAAAGAGTGTCGGGTGTATTTGGCAAAGACGTTCTTGAAGGCATCCCGAGTCATGCCTGGATGGGATCAAAGGAGAATGTCTATTGCGTCGACTATAGCGTGGGTCAACGCCATCTTGAGAGGCGTGGCTCCGAGGGGCGCGGCGAATTTCACGGCAAACTCGCTGCACTCAGGTTGCCGGAATGCGAAGTGCTCCATGACGACGGCAATGTTATCCCCGTCGACAGTGCCAATATACTATTCAACAAAACTTAACTAGATGTCTATTCATTGTTCACTCCTAGCTGCTAATCCTCATCGGTTTTCCCAAGGTGAATGCGAGGCAGTTGCAGAGTTTTTCGAATGCACGTATTATATTTAACATGTTAATAGATTTTCAAAAGACGGCTTCAAAATGCCACACCTGATCGTCGAATATTCTGCAAACCTCGAGGCTGATATCGATATCAAGGGCCTGGTTCGTACCTTGCATGAAAGTGCAGTTTCGATCGATGCGCTGCCGACAGGCGGTATTCGGACGCGTGCGGCACGTCGCGACACTTTCATGGTGGCCGACGGCGACCCGAGCAACGGCTTCGTGAACGTCATATTGCGCATAGCGGAAGGGCGATCGGTAGAGGTGCAGAAGGAAACCGGGCAGTTGTTGTTCGGCGTTCTTGCCGACTATGTCCAGGAGGTCTATGACAGACGGCCATTGGCTCTGTCTTTTGAGGTTCAGGAAATCAATCCGGAAACGCGCTGGAATCAGGGCAACGTTCGGGATTACATGGCGCAACGTGCAGCCAAGAAGAAAAGTAAATGAGTCTCTATTATTTGCAAAAGTTTCTGTACGTGCTCAACCGTGATGAGGATGCACAGCAGCTTTATCACGACGATCTCGGTGGTTTGCTTTCAGACTACGGACTGTCGGATGAGGAACGTACCGCGCTCGTCGAGGGCGATATCGGCTTGTTGTACGTGTTAGGAGTCAACGGCCAGATACTGATGCACTACGCGGCGTTCCTGGGCATTGAATGGTTCGACTATCTGGATCTCATGCGAAAGGGGACTGAGCAACATGGTCCGGTACGCGATGGTGTGTACGCCACAACTGGTGGAGGCGACAGTTTTACCGCCGAAGGTCAGCAACGTGATCAGGAGAACAGCCCGTGAGTTTGGTCTATGCAGGTGTGCTGAGTCATGCGCCGGGTATTACCGGCAGGGCTCATCTTGCCAACAATATCGAAAGACGTGACGAGTTTTACGCCGCTCTGGATAAGCAAAGGCAGGATATCGAGGCGTCAGGTGCCGAGGCTTTAGTCGTGATTGCGGCCGAGCACTTCGGCAATTTCTTTATGAATAACATGCCTGCGTTTTGTATAGGCATTGGGGAGAAATACACCGGCCCCATCGAAGACCCTGAATGGCTGAAGATTCCGAAAACAACGATCCCGGGCGCACCCAGTATAGCTCGCAGGCTAACGGACGAGATTATGCAGACCGTTGACACAGCCTATGCCGAAGAGTGGCGGTTTGACCACGGCATCATGGTGCCATTGCACTTCCTTACACCTGATTACAAATTGCCCATCATCCCGGTCAACATAAACTGTCAGGGACCGCCGCTCACGCCGCTGCATCGCGCCTGGGCATTTGGTGAAGCAATACGACGCGCGGCTGACTCAATCCCGGAGAAGATCGCGATTGTTGGAACAGGCGGTATTTCGCATTGGCCGGCAACGCCGGACTCCGGAAAGATTAATGAGGAATGGGACCGCGAATTTCTTGATCGACTTACCCGATTCGATAAAGACGGACTATTGTCCTACACCGATGAGGAGACTTATCGTGACGGCGGGCAGGGCGGTTTCGAGATTCGCACCTATATCGCGGCTGCGGCTGCGGCGGGCGGACCATGTGACGTGGAATTCTATACGGCCGAATTACCCATATTTGCGGTCGGTTGCGCGGTCGCGAAATTCGAAATTCGCAGCTAGGGTTTGTGAATGAATCCTAATAGCCTGCCGGCGACGAGCTTGAGCCGTCGCTAGAACAAAATTGCGCGGCGAGTTGGCGTGCGGCATTGCCGATCAACAGTGTATCGACCCCGACACCCACGAAGTTGGCTCCACAGTCAGTGTAGTGGGCGACCTGTGTGCTATCGAGGCACAGGAGACCTGCGTACTTTGATGCACTGCGAATAGTGCGAATACCATTGCTTACGGCTTCGATGACCTCGGGATGCGAGACGTTGCCGGTGTGGCCCATCGATGCCGATAGATCAGAAGGCCCGATAAACACACCGTCAATGCCCTCGACATTGGCGATCGCTTCCAGGTTTTTGATGGCAGTGGTTGTTTCAGCCTGGACAATGACGCAGATATTTTCATTCGCGTTTTCCAGATACCCGGGGATCGTATTCCACTTCGAAGCTCTCGCCATTGACGTGCCCAGACCACGACGACCTGACGGCGGATACTTGACGGCAGCAACAACGTTAGCCGCCTGTTCCGCCGTATCTATCATCGGCACGATGAAGCTCTGTACACCGATATCGCAGAGTTTCTTCAGTAGTGCTGGACTATCGTCAACAGGTCGCACAATCGGGGCGACGTCATAGGGTGCCATAGCTTGCAAATGCGACATGATGTCACGCAGCTCATAAGGCCCGTGTTCGTGATCGATCAACAGCCAGTCGAAACCAGCGCCCGCCATCATTTCTGCAATGGTGTTGTCAGGAATTCCCAGCCACAGGCCGAATTGCGGTCGTCCGGAATCGAGTGCTGCTTTGAATCGGTTGTGAAGCTTGTTGGTCACGTGAACATTACCTCGATTTTGCCGAGCGGACCGTAGTCCGCAAGAATCCTGTCGCCCGGTGTCACCACGACAGGCCTTGTAAACGATCCGGCGAGTATTATCTGGCCGGGTTCAAGACCAATTCCGTGGGCCGCGAAACGCTTGCATACCCAGCGAATGCCGTGGGCCGGATGCCCCATGATGCCACCTGCGAGGCCCGTTTCCTCAATTTCGTCGTTCAGGTACAACATTGCTCCAGCCCAGCAAAGATCTATCTCGCGCGGGTCAATTCTCTGCTCGCCGAGAATGTAACCGGCATTGGCGGCATTGTCAGCGATGGTGTCGAACACATTGCGCGTGTATCCGGTCTCCGGGTCTACGCGGTGGCTTCGTGCGGCGATTAGTTCGAGCGCCGGAACGACATAGTCCGTGGCACGCATGACATCGTCCACGGTTACGTTTTCGCCCGCCAGTGGTTCTTTCAAAACGAAGGCAAATTCGACTTCGATACGTGGGTCAGTGAAATCACTGGCTTTGATGTTATCGCCGCTTTTGAAAGCCATATTGTCGAGCAGAATGCCGAAGTCGGGAGTGTCGATCTTCATAGCCATCTGCATGGCTCGGGACGTTAGCCCAATCTTATACCCGGTAACCTCGCGACCGTCCGCCAATTTGCGACTTACCCATGCTTCCTGAATAGCGTATGCATCAGCCATATCCATGTCTGGATGGCGCAACGTTAGTGGGGTAATCTGGGTGCGGCTTTGTTCCGCATCGTAGAGTTGCTCAGCGCAGGCTGCGATTTCCTTGTTGGACAGCATGGTGTGTACTCGTATGGACTTTGATTGGCTTTAAATGTAACGTGTTAAGTAATTTAGTGTCAATGTTCTGCGAGAGTATTTATATCGGGATCATGGTTTATGGCGAATAAAAAATCACGCGATCAGACTCTTCGTGAGTTTGACCGGTCTCTCCCAATGACCCTGCTGAAAGCGCGCGAGGCCGTGATGCGCAAGTTTATGCCGGCACTCCGGGAACACGATTTGTCAGCGCAGCAATGGCGAGTACTGCGTGCGCTCAATGAAGCGAGTAGCAAGGATGCGAGCGAAATTGCTGACCAATGTGCAATCTTGATGCCGAGCTTGTCACGAATCTTGCGGAATCTCGAAAACCGTAAATTCATTCGCCGCAAGATTTGCCCTAATGATCAGCGACGCAGCTTGGTCTCGATAACAGCGAAGGGCCGTGGTCTTGTTGAAAGAATTGCGCCAATTTCTGAGGAGCGCTATGACGATATCGCGCGCCGATTCGGAAAGAAAAATCTTGCGGACCTGTATGACATGCTGGGCCAGCTCATTGAAAGTCTGGATGACGAGCCGCGAAGCTAGCGTAAACCCGGAGGTTGTCGACCATCGCTTATCGACCTAATTTTGCGAACGAACAGAGCTAAAAACGCCATATTATCGCCAACCTGGCGATACCCTAGACTTTCCCGCTGATACGAGCGAGCGCAGGTGGGTTCTCTGTTCTCTATTTTGCCTGGTGCGGTTCATGGTCGCTCGTCTCATGACTACGGTCGCCGGCTCCAGCGGAGTCGAGAAGGCCGCCGCAACCCAGGAGTCAAATATGCCGATTCGACCGACCGAAGATCCCGAAGTACTTAACACCAAGGGAATTCATCTTTTCCACTTTGCTACGTCGAATTGTTCCATGCGAGTTCGCTTGGTACTGGAAGAGAAAAAGCTGCCCTGGGTGGACCGGTACGTGGATCTTCGAAATCAGGAAAACCTCAAAGAAGAGTATTTCGCCATTCATCCGAAAGGCTTGGTGCCGGCGATTATTCATGACGGAACTATCGTGTATGAATCGGCAGATATTCTTCTTTATCTGGAAGAGAAGTTTCCCGAAATTCCACTGATTCCGTCTGATTCGGCAAAAAAGGCCGAAATGGACGGTTGGCTGGAGTGGACTCGAATAAACCATAATCGAGCCATCAAGACTTGGGCTTATGGCCGAAACAAGAGGCCCACCAAGACTCCGGAATCGATGAAGCTTCTCATTGAATTGCAGAAAGACCAGGAGATTGTGGACTTCCACAAACTCACTCTCTCTGACGGCGGCATACCGGAGGAAAGAATCCAGGCAGCAGAAAACATGCTGCTGGATGCGTTCTCCAAAATCGAGCGCAATCTGGAAAGCGCAGATTTTATCCTCGGTGATCAGGTCACTCTGGCGGATATCGCATGGATACCTCAGTACTCGCTGTTGCAACGCAATAATTTCCCCTTCGAGCAATTTCCGAATTTTATGGGTTGGGTGGCGCGCTGGAAAGAGCGGCCTAGTTATAAAGAGGCAGTGGTCAAGTGGATGCCCAGTGCCGCCTAACTAGTGCCGCCTAAACAGAAAGGTAAAGAAGTGAACGACGCATTCTCAATAGGAATACTCATTCGTAAGATGGCGCTACTTAGCTCGCTTGCGTTTGGTGGAGCGATGTTGGCCGGCTGTTATGACAGCTCGACGCCCACTGCTGAGTCGGAAACCACGCCTGCGGTGGAGTATCAACAGCGCATGCTGAATGCGGACGCGGACCTACAAAACTGGTTACTCCATGGCCGTACCTTCGGTGAGCCCCGCTTTAGTCCACTCGATGGAATCAATGTCGACAACGTAGGTGACCTGAGTTTGGCGTGGTCTCGCGACCTACCGGGAGCGCGGGGTCAGGAGGCCACTCCATTGGTGATTGATGGGGTGATGTATACGACTTCGGCCTGGAGCCACGTACTGGCGTTCGACGCTGCTACCGGTGAAGAGCTTTGGCATTTTGACCCAAAGGTGCCTAAAGCAACGGGTGTCAAGGGTTGCTGTGACGCTGTTAACCGGGGTGCTGCCTATATGGATGGGCATGTATTCGTTGGTACCTTGGATGGGCGCCTGATCGCTATCGATGCGAAGAGCGGCGAGCAAGTTTGGTCGATAGTAACGGTGGACCAAACCAAGAATTACACGATCACGGGCGCACCCAGAGTTGCTAACGGAAAGGTGTTCATTGGCAATGGTGGCGCTGAATTCGGAGTACGCGGCTATGTATCTGCGTATGCGGCTGATTCGGGCAAATTGCTGTGGCGCTTCTACACGGTGCCGGGTGGCCCGGGCGATCCTGTCGGGGTTGAGCCAGTAGAATCACAGACGGCTACCTGGAACGGTGAATGGTGGAAACTAGGTGGCGGCGGCACTGTGTGGGATTCGATGGCCTACGACAGTGCCACCAACATTCTCTATTTCGGTGTCGGAAACGGAACACCCTGGAACCCGAATCTTCGGAGTGCGGGCGAGGGCGATAACTGGTTCTTGTCATCGATAGTGGCCGTGGACGCTGACAACGGCGACTACAAATGGCATTACCAAACCACTCCGGGCGAGGGCTGGGACTACACAGCTACCCAGCACATCATTCTGGCGGACATCGAGATCGAGGGCAAAGCCCGCAAGGTATTGATGCAGGCACCGAAGAATGGTTTTTTCTATGTGTTGGATAGAACGACGGGCGAACTGATTTCCGCCGAGAATTTTGTCGATATCACCTGGGCCAGTCATGTGGATCTCGAAACCGGAAGACCCGTCGTCAATCCGGAGGCAGAGTATTGGAAGACCGGCAAGCCAGCACTGGTATCGCCCTCTTTCCTGGGAGCGCACAACTGGCACCCCATGTCTTATAGTCAGGATACGGGATTGGTCTATATACCGGCCCAGCAAATGGCGTTTCCTTACTTCGGTGACGATAATCTAAGCCCGAAGTCCCTGGCTGTAAATATCGGGCTTGATACGAGCGTTGCCGCGTTTCCAGACGACCCTGCAGTCATCGAGAAGATCAAAGAGGGAACGAGCGGTCAATTGCTTGCCTGGAATCCTGCGACACAAGAGGAAGTCTGGCGCGTCGAATATCCCGGCCCCTGGAATGGTGGAGTTTTGTCCACTGCTGGCGGTCTGGTTTTTCAAGGTAGCGCGACCGGTTATCTAAATGCCTACCGCGCGGATAATGGCGAAAAACTTTGGCAGTTTCCAGCACAGACCGGTATCGTCGCGCCGCCAATCAGTTATGCCGTGGACGGTGTGCAGTACATTACTGTGAGTGCTGGTTGGGGCGGCATATTTGCACTCATCACCGGTCCAATGACCTTTGATGCGGCGGACGGCCAGCCCATCAACCGTAGTCGGCTTCTGACTTTCAAGCTCGGTGGTACCGCCGAATTACCGCCCACCACAGAGCAACTAAGAGACATGCCGGATCTTACTGCAGAGCAGTTGGATGACAAGCAGGTGGCTGACGGCTTTCTAGTCTATGACCGCTTTTGTGGGGGATGCCACGGTGCGGGCGCGGTGGGCGGCGGTGTCATTCCGGATCTGCGCTACTCGGCCTACATCCAGGCAGAGCCCGCATTCCAACAGGTTGTATTGGACGGGATTCTAAGTACCCGCGGGATGGTGGGTTTCAGCTCTGAACTTTCTCAGGCAGATGCCGAAGCGGTTCGAACGTACGTCATTTCACGCAATCAATTCGCACACAAAATAGGTGATACCCAGCGGCTGAGTCGCTGATCGCACATTCTATTTACAAAACTTAATCTAAGGAAAAAACCATGTCCGAGTATTCTCTGATTATAGAAGGGCAAAAAGTCCAGCCCGACGAGACCTTTCCCGTAATAAATCCAGCGGATGAAACGATTGTCGCTGAATGTCCGAAAGGTAATGTCGATTTGCTAAATCAGGCTGTTGCAGCCGCTAGAAGCGCGTTACCCGCCTGGTCGGCATTGCCTGACGAGAAGCGCGTCGCGATGCTTCTGCAGGTTGCCGATCTTATCGAAGAGAATCATAAAGAGCTCGCCCTCCTAATTACGCGAGAACAAGGCAAGCCCCAAGGCGGCCTTGGAGCGAATATGGAGATTGGCGGCTGCGCGGGCTGGACACGAGCTACTGCTGCTCTGGAGCTGCCGGTTAAAGTCATTCAAGACAATGATAACGGCCGTATCGATTTACACCGGAAGCCTGTAGGCGTCGTTGCGTCAATTACCCCATGGAACTGGCCAGCGCTCATCGCTGTCTGGCACATAATGCCGGCACTGAGAGTGGGTTGCACTGTCGTCGCTAAACCTTCCACGGATACACCGTTAACATTATTGCGAATTGTAGAACTCATGAATGAAGTGTTGCCTCCCGGAGTTATTAATTCCGCTACAGGCAGCATTGGAGACGATATTGCCAATCACCTCGATATCGACAAGATCGTGTTTACTGGCTCTACAGCTATCGGTAAACGAGTCTTAGGAAACTCGGCGAGTACTTTGAAGCGAACCACGCTGGAGCTTGGCGGCAACGATGCGGGGATCGTGCTTCCAGGAACGGACATTGACGCCATTACCGAGGGTCTTTTCTGGGGGGCTTTCATCAATACTGGCCAAACTTGTGCTGCGATGAAGCGCCTGTATGTACATGAAAGCCAGTACGACGAAGTCTGTGAGAAATTGACTAAGGTTGTTGCTAATGCAAAAACCGGAGACGGACTTGATCCGGACAATATTCTAGGTCCGCTCACCAATAGAAGCCAACAGCAGTTCGTAAAGGAACTCGTAGATGATGCGCGCGCCGAAGGCGCACGAGTCCTTGTAGGCGGTGAAGAGATCGGAGAGCGTGGCTTCTTCTACGCTCCAACACTAGTGGCAGACGTCACCGACGATACACGCTTGGTGAAAGAAGAGCAGTTTGGGCCGGCGCTACCGATACTCAAATACTCAACCGTGGAAGAAGCATTAGAAAGGGCGAATTCGCTCGATGTCGGTTTAGGTGGATCGGTGTGGGGCGCTGACAATGAAGAAGCACTTGAGGTCGCCAGACGAATGGAATGTGGTTCGGTATGGATTAACCAACACGGTGCACTCAATCCTATGGCTCCCTTTGGCGGCATCAAATCGTCTGGGATTGGTGTCGAGTTTGGCGTCGAAGGTCTTGCTGAGTACACGACTATTCAGGTTGTGCACAACACTCGATAGGCACCACTTGTCCTTAGGGAGTCTTTAATGCACCGCGATACTTATTGGAAGGTATCGTTCGAGAATTTAGATCGTTGCGTGCACTTAGCGGGGTCTTATCGTCCGTCGGTTTTTCCTCTAAGTTATGCGAAGAAGATCTGGGGTTCTGTAAGTCCTGAGGTCTCGCGAATCTGATAGCGGAGAAAAAACATGGGAATTATTACGCCGACGAACACGGAGGTTCTCGACTTCAAAGGTCTCCACCTATATCACGCAGGAATATCAAATTGTGCGATGAGAGTGCGGGTAACCCTGGAAGAAAAGGACCTGCCATGGACGAGCCATCATCTGGATATCCTCAATAAGGAGCATCAGACGCCCGAGTACTTCGGTATTAATCCGAATGGTGTGGTACCGACCCTGGTCGATGACGGCATTGTGATTATTGAATCCGATGACATCATCGATTATCTCGACAAAAAATTTCCCGAGCCGCCTCTAAGGCCGACCTCGGATTCGGGGCGGGAAGAGGTGTACGAATGGATGAAGCTGGCGGTCAACAACCACGTTGGTGCCGTTAAAACCTTCATTTACTTCCATAAGATCCAGAAGTTCATGCGCCAATCGGCTGAAGAAAAAGAAAACTATTCAAAACTACAAGCCAACGAACAGTTACGTGACTTCCATTCCAAGAACAGCAGTCAAAAGAGCATTTCTCAGGAAGACCTGGATCGCGCTGAAAAAATTCTGACGGATTGTTTCACCAAGGCGGAGACCATTCTGTCGGAGCATGATTGGCTTGTCGAAAATCAATACTCGCTCGCGGATATTACATGGATGCCTCTGCATTTCACCCTTCTCCGGTCGAGTTTTTCGTTTGACGACTACCCGGCAATTCAGGACTGGGCAAAGCGAATCAGCGAAAGAACAAGTTTCAAGAAGGGAGTCTTGGATTGGTGGCCTGGGTTCGCAAGCTAATTGTTCTAAAAATGAAAACGTGCCGGGCAACTATTTGTGCATTGTTAGTAACAGCCTCCCAAACTAAGATTGTGTTCGGCGGTGATTCAAAGTTTGCACTGACGGTCATATTCCGAAGTCGATTTCGGAACCAAATTGGGTTGTGGAGCTAGACATGACAGAAGAAAATGAAACAGTTGACGCGATAGTCCACAAGTATGCGGACATTCCAGTGCAAAAGTTCGGCGAAGGAATTGATCTTCGTCGGGTGACGATGAAAACCTTTGCGCAAACCTGGATCGAGATGAAGACGGGCTGCTTTTCTCCATTGCATCGTCATGAGGACGAACAAACCGTTGTATTAATTAGCGGAAAACTGCGTGCTCGAAGCGGTCCGAATGGTAAGGAGACGTTTACGGAGATGAGTCCAGGCGACATTCTGGCAGTACCCTCCAATATTATTCATCAAGTAGAGGCTCTAGAGGATTCCGTCTTTAGCGAAGCGTTTGGTCCTGGCCCCAACCTGGAGACGGGCGTTCAATCAGTCTACATGCGCAAACAACGCAAGGCTGAAGCTTTGGCAAATGCCGAGAAATCTCAAGCGGACTAGCAAGAAAGAAATCCGTTCAGCAGATAGATGGCTTACGAAAATTAACTTGTACCCATAAGCGAGACTTTGGATGGCAACCATTACCTATATTTCACACTCTGGCGCCGAGCACCAGGTTGAAGTTGAAAACGGCCAATCCCTAATGCAGGGTGCTGTTGATAATTTAGTTGATGGAATCATCGGAGATTGCGGCGGTTGCTGCAGTTGCGCAACTTGTCATGTCATTGTGGACGAAGCGTGGACGGATAAGACGGGCAGTCCAAGCGAGGCTGAAAGTGAAATGCTTGAAGCCGTACCGATACCTGAGACGACGAGTCGATTGGGATGCCAAATCACGGTAACCAACGAGCTGGATGGGTTGGTTGTTCGAATGCCTGAAGAACAATTCTAAGAGCGAAAACCAAGCTCAGTGACAGTGCGAATTTTGTGAACGCGAAGTTCCGATCTGTACGCCTAATCATTTGCTCGTACTTCAATATAATTACGAAAGTAGATTGCAGGAAAGTGCAATCGATTTCAGAAGTCGGTGAGACTTGCCGGCTAAGCGATCCGAAAGATCACGTGGGGGTAAGACATGAAAA
>RCNB010000286.1_pt1 | contig 35100 bp, 33 predicted proteins | sample 2041321 | NCBI WGS metagenome assembly RCNB01 (sample SAMN09708232, study PRJNA481090) | Marine sediment metagenome, whole genome shotgun sequencing project.
GGAAAGTTTGAAAACGGATAGTTTTCATGAAATGTTAAAACTTTCTTCCGTTGGATACCTCGATGGCTCTGCCTCGGGGTAGTTCATTTGAATCTTTGGTATGGCTTATGCCATAGGCCTTTTCTCTCGAATAAGCCATAATCCTAAAAATGTCAACAAACCGTTTATGGGTAGCAGTTCATACCCCACTTTGTAGCCGTTAAGTCTTTCCGGCGGAATATTTGCAAGTATATAGATTAAAACTACAGCCGATAGCGCAACGATCCATACGTATTTATCTTTAATACTATGTTTGGTGAAAATACCAAAAGCGAACAGACCCAGTAACGGTCCGTAAGTATAGGTCGCAACCTGCAGCAGCCCATCGATAACGTTGGTGTCAAGAATGTGTTTGAAAAGAATCACCACTAAAATCAAAAGTACGCTCATGCCAATATGGGTGATTTTTCGAATTTTCTTTTGGTCTTGTTCCGGTTTCTTCTCAATACTAAGAAAATCAACACAGAACGAGGTGGTCAAAGAAGTCAGTGCACTATCTGCACTACTGTAGGCAGCGGCGATGAGGCCCAACATAAAAGTTATGGCGACTACCATTCCAAGACCACTATTCAATGCGATTTCCGGGAAAAGTAAATCAGATTTTGGTTGCCCGTCCATTAGGGGTGTTGTAATATCGAACCTTTCTGCATAAATGAAAAGTAAGGCTCCCAGTAAAAGAAAAACGAAGTTCACCACTATCAGTACCAAACTAAAGGAAACTACATTTTTCTGAGCATCTTTCAGCGATTTGCAGGTAAGGTTTTTTTGCATCATATCTTGGTCTAGCCCCGTCATACATATGGTAATGAACATGCCTCCCAAAAACGATTTAATAAAATGATTCTTATCGAAAAAATCATCGGTAAACAGTATTTTGTTGTATTGCTTTAATTCATCTGAAGCCAAAAACTCGGCAAAACTCCAATCGAGTTTTTGGTTGATAAAGTAAATGGAAAGTCCTACGGATAGTAACATAAATGCAGTTTGAAGCGTATCTGTCCATACTATGGTTTTTATACCGCCGCGAAATGTGTAGATCCAAATCAAGAGAATAGAAAGAGTTACGGTTATCTCAAAGCGTATTCCCAAATCATCGAAAACGAACTGCTGAAGCACTATGGCGACCAAGAATAAGCGAAAGGATGCCCCAAGTACTCGGGAAACGAAGAAAGATATGGCACCCACTTTATAACTTACGATACCGAAACGCTTTTCGAGATATTCATAAATTGAGGTAACGTTTAGTTTATAATATATAGGAAGTAAAACATAGGCGATAACAAAATATCCTGCCAGATACCCAAAAACAACCTGCATATAGCTGAACTCAGATGCTTCTACCCAACCCGGCACAGATATAAAGGTCACCCCTGACAGCGATGCGCCTACCATTCCAAAGGCTACTAGGTACCAAGGCGAAGATTTTCCTGCTTTAAAGAAGTCGAGGTTCGAATCGTTTTTCCCTGTAAAATAAGAGATTGTAAGCAACAGTAGAAAGTAGCCTCCAATGAGAAGAAGGATGTGGGTCGGTGTCATACTATATAAATTGAAATCGCAAAATACAAAATCTTAAATCGTAAATCTAAAATCGTAAATTTGCAATTATGGATTTTTCTTCAAAACTTCTTGAAAACGCGGTCTATGAAATGTCGCAGTTGCCGGGTATTGGCAAACGTACCGCTCTACGTTTGGTATTACATTTATTAAAACAGCCCGAAGAGCGGACGAGCAGATTGTCGGCTGCCTTGGAAAACCTAAGAAAGAAAATCAAGTTATGTAAAAACTGCCATAGTATCTCCGATGTTGAACTTTGCGAAATATGTGCCAGTCCAAAGAGAGATAGAAGCCTGGTCTGTGTTGTAGAAGATATTCGTGATGTGATGGCAATCGAAAATACCAGCCAATATAAAGGCCTTTACCACGTTTTGGGAGGTAAGATTTCTCCCATGGAAGGCATAGGGCCACAAGAACTTACGATAATTTCTTTGGTTGAAAAGGCGAGGCAAGGTGAAATAAAAGAACTTATTTTTGCATTGAGCTCTACGATGGAAGGTGACACTACCAATTTCTATATCTATAAGCAATTAGAAGGATGCGATATCAGTACCTCTACAATTGCAAGAGGTATTTCTGTAGGCGATGAGCTAGAGTACGCCGATGAGGTGACTTTGGGTAGAAGTATTTTAAATCGCATTCCTTTTGAGGGCTCATTGAAAGCGAATTAAAGCATGCGATAAACGTAAGGGTTGGGTGTTTTTTTTGGTATTTTTGCAGCTAAATCAGCATAATACAATTATAAAATAGGAATATGTCAAAGTTTGAACTGAAGTTGCCACGTATGGGAGAAAGTGTTGCAGAGGCAACATTGACTACTTGGCTTAAAGAAGTCGGTGATACTATTGAATTGGATGAACCTATTTTTGAAATAGCTACGGATAAAGTAGATTCAGAAGTTCCTAGTGAGGTTGAAGGTGTTCTTGTGGAACGCCTTTTTGAAGTAGACGATATCATCAGTGTAGGTCAGACCGTAGCAGTAATAGATACGAACGGAGAGGCTATTTCTTCAAATACCCAACAAGCAGTTACCACAAAAAGCGCAGAGCTAAATGAGAATCATGAAGAGGCTGCCGTCTTGGTCGAAGAGACCTTTAAAATTGCAAAAGAAACGGCAAGTACACCAGTTCATCAACCTGATATTTCTAAGATAACTTCTGAACGGTTCTATTCGCCTTTGGTTAAAAATATTGCCAAACAAGAAGATATTTCCATAAGTGAACTTGATACAATTGTAGGTACTGGAAAAGAAGGTCGTGTGACGAAGAACGATATTCTCGCCTACCTTGAGAATGGCAAATCGAGTGCTTTTGAAACTATCGAGCCAACGTCTAAAAAAGAGGAAACCGTAGTTCTCCGGCATATCGAACCTCATATTAGTGAAAAACCAAAAGTTTCTGAGGTACGGTCTGCCGAAGGCGGAGAGATCATAGAAATGACTCGTACGGGCAAGTTGATTGCCAAACATATGGTAGAAAGCGTTTTGACCTCTGCGCATGTACAGAGTTTTATCGAAGTCGATGTGACTAATATCGTAAACTGGCGCAATAAAGTCAAAGATGCTTTCGAAAGACAGGAAGGCGAAAAACTCACTTTTACGCCCATTTTTATGGAAGCTGTCGCAAAAGCCTTGAAGAAATACCCGATGATGAATATCTCTTTAGTCGGCGATACCGTAATCAGGAAAAAGAATATTAATATCGGAATGGCCGCCGCAATGCCCGACGGTAACCTGATTGTGCCCGTTATTAAAAATGCAGATCAATTGAATCTTGTCGGTATGGCAAAGGTTGTGAACGATTTGGCCTCCCGCTCAAGGGAAAATCGATTAAAGCCTGATGAGGTACAAGATGGTACGTACACCGTCACCAATGTTGGCACTTTTGGCAGTGTTTTCGGTACACCGATTATTAATCAGCCCCAAGTGGGAATATTGGCCTTAGGCGCTATTCGTAAGATACCTTCGGTAATCGAGACCGATGAGGGCGATTTTATCGGTATCCGAAGTAAAATGTATTTATCCCACAGCTACGACCACCGTGTGGTTAACGGTGCTTTGGGAAGTATGTTCGCCAAGACGGTCTGTGATTATTTAGAAGCATGGGATAGCGATAGAGAAATATAAAGCAGACTAATAGTTCATTTTGTATTTACATAATCCGCAAAGAATGTCATTATAGATTTTTGATTACCCAATAATTTACGGCTTTAGTGGGCTCTTTTGGTATTAACAAATTGATACCACTTATTTAGCGTGTTTGATTTTAACTTTGAAGCTTTCCGAACCAAAATGCCGAAAAAACCATTTAAACTTTCCAAGTTAGTTATCGGAAAGTTGGTGCACTTCTTTTTTTTGCTATTACCATTGTTCATCATTGCTCAAGAGGAGGATGATGGAAAAAAAGCCCCCATGCGTTTGTTCATAGATTGTAATTGTGATAAAAACTTTTTACGCCAAGAAATAAAGTTTGTGGGTCACGTTCGTGACCAATCACTGGCAAATATTAAGCTGTTCATTTATGACATTACAAATGGTAGTGGCGGGCGCACCTATAATTTGGAATTTGAGGGCACAGACGACTATAAAGATATATTCGGAAAGTTAGGCTACGACACCACCGCGAACATGACCGATGACGAGGTGCGAAGGGGGCTTTTGAAGAAAGTACAGTCAGGCCTTTTACAGTATGTACTTCAATCGGGTCTTGCAGATGATATCATATATACCGTGAACAGCGATGGCACTGGAAATGAGCAGGAAATCGATTTCACCGACCCATGGAACAACTGGATCTTTGAAGTATTCGGTGCGGCCAAGCTAGATAAGGAATCGAGTAGAGAACAATTCGAGTATAGAGCTGGTTTCGAAAGTGACCATGTTACTGACAAATTACGTATTCGTACCGATATATCTCTATCTCAGGCGAATAGTGAATTTGAAAGTGATGGAGAAACCTTTACCAGTGAAAAGTTTCGGTATTCGGCCGATGGTAGTATTGTCGCAAGTCTGTCAGATCATTGGTCAACCGGTATTTTTGCAGGTGGTCGCCACGACACCTTCAACAACTTAGATTTTAGTTATTATTTTCAACCGGCTATCGAATACAATATTTTTCCATATCGTGAGGTGCTACGCCGAGAAATTGTTTTTGCCTATAAAATCGGTTATTTTCATAACGACTATATCGAACCTACCATATTCGGATTGCTTAAAGAGGGCGTTTTCAACCATTCATTAGATGTTCAACTGCGTTACAGACAACAATGGGGCAATATGTATGCGAGACTAAGGGGCTCGACTTTTTTAAATGATTTTTCTAAATATAGGATCCAATTGACCAACAGCCTATCGGTACGTTTGTTCAAAGGGCTTGCCATTCGTTTTTCGGGCAATTTTGAAATAATACGAGATCAGATTAACCTTCCCGCTGGCGATGCCTCCTTAGAAGATGTACTCTTACAACAAAAGCAGATCGCTACCGATTTTGAACTGGGTTTTAGCATTGGACTCAGTTATACTTTTGGTTCCGCTTTCAACAATGTAATCAATACGAGGCTTTAATTCCATACGGTTTTTAGGTATATCAATAATGTACTAGAATCATTTCACCAAACCTTCGTAAATCCTATCTTTGTAACAAACAACCGCAAAGCATGGAATTGAAGCTCACCAGACCCATCTGTTTTTTTGATTTGGAAACCACTGGCACCAATGTTGCCAAAGACCGTATTGTGGAGATTTCAATTCTAAAAATTTTTCCGAATGGGAACAAAGAAAGCAAGACGTGGTTGGTGAATCCAGAGATGCAGATTCCAGACGAGGTAGTTGCCATTCACGGTATCTCCAACGAAAAGGTAGCCAACGAACCTACTTTTAAGGACCTTTCCAAAGAAATCTATGGCATGATAAAGGACAGTGATTTAGGTGGATTCAATTCCGATCGTTTTGATATTCCGTTATTGGCCGAAGAAATGCTGCGGACCGATATCGATTTTGATATGAAGACCGCAGTTTCCGTCGATGTACAGACAATTTTCCACAAGAAGGAAAAACGCACTTTGGGAGCAGCTTACAAATTTTATTGCGACAAAGAGTTGACTGATGCCCACAGCGCCGAAGCCGATACCAATGCCACCTACGAAGTTTTATTATCGCAACTGGATAGATACCCAGACTTGGAAAATAATATAAAGAAACTAGCAGCGTTCTCGACCCATCGCCAATTCGCCGATTTTGCAGGCTTTCTGGGCTATGACGAAGACGGTGAGGAAATATTCTCCTTCGGAAAGCATAAGGGAAAAAAAGTATTGGACGTTTTGGAAAAAGAACCGGGTTATTTCGGTTGGATTTTAAATGCCGATTTTCCTTTGTACACTAAAAAAGTGTTGACCCAGATAAAATTGAGCCAGTTGAACAATAAGCTAGGTTAAGAAAATAGATAAAAAATATGCCTTTGGCAGTAGCCTTTGGTAGTGAAAAATTCAAAGTTCAAAACTACTTCGTAATTGGATTCAGCGCTCAGTGGTTTTTTCCTTAAACCCAACTATTCAAGTCTATTCTCTCTTTTCTATGCTCTTTTACCCTTTAAGAACATGAAACTCATCTGCATAGGTCGCAACTATACCGACCATATTAATGAACTTGCCAACGAACGTCCTGAAGAGCCTGTTGTATTTATTAAACCGGACTCTGCGATTCTTCCGATGGAACAGGATTTCTATATCCCCGAATTTTCAAATGATGTACACTACGAGGTTGAAGTACTTGTGAAAATCAAAAAGGTCGGTAAGCATATCGATAAAAAATTTGCCCATACCTATTATGATGAAGTCGGATTGGGTATCGATTTTACGGCACGCGACCTACAATCAAAATTAAAGGAGAAAGGACTACCTTGGGAAAAGGCCAAAGGTTTCGATGGTGCGGCGGTTATAGGAAAGTGGCTTCCTAAAACAGATTTTAAAGATATCAACGACCTTAATTTTTCCCTATTAAAAAATGGACAAGAAGTACAAACGGGCAATACAAAGCTTATGCTGTGGGAGATAGACGAAATCGTTTCGTATGTGTCCCGATTTTTTACGCTGAAAAAGGGAGACATTATTTTTACAGGAACACCCTCCGGTGTTGGAAGAATTGCAACAAATGACTATCTTTCGGGCGTATTGGAAGGGCAAGAATTCTTTCATGTAAAAGTTAAATAATGATTTACAGTCTTGATAAAATCAATGAGATGGCCGAGGGAGATGAAGATTTCATCAATTCTGTAATCTCGGTATTTTTAGAAGAAGTGCCCCAAGATCTTGAGGATCTCGAAAATGCATTGAACCAAAAAAATCATGATCAGGTCTATAAACTTGCCCATAAAATAAAGCCGAACGTTGATCTTTTGGGTATGGAGCAGACCCGCGAAACCGCGTTGCAGATGGAAACGTTGGGAAAGAACGAGGCCAGTATTTCCGAAATACAGCAAATATTTCCTATGCTAAAAAAAGACATCTATCAAGTCGTATCCGAACTTAAAAAAGACTTCCACCTTTAATGCTCGCGGAAATTATTACGATTGGCGATGAGATCCTCATAGGCCAGATTGTGGACACTAACTCCGCTTTTATTTCCAAAGAACTTAACAAGATTGGTGTTTCCGTGTATCAGATTACGACGGTACAAGATGAAAGGGAACACATTTTACAGGCACTCGGCGAAGCTAAGAAAAGAGTAAATATCGTTATTGTTACGGGAGGCCTTGGCCCCACCAAAGACGACATTACCAAACACACGTTTTGCGAGTTTTTTGAAGACAAGTTGGTTGAAGATGCCGCGGTGCTGAGCCATGTCGAGGAACTTTTCAAAAAGTATATCACTTCTACACCGATTTCCGATATTAATAGAAAGCAGGCCTTGGTGCCATCGAAAGCCACGGTATTGCACAATGCCTATGGAACCGCTCCCGGCATGTGGTTGCAATCGGGCGATGTGGCTTTTATTTCACTGCCCGGCGTACCGTTCGAAATGAAGAATTTGATGACCGATGCCGTGATTCCTAAAATAGTTGCGGAGTATAAGCGACCTCATATTCTACATAAAACTTTAGTTACCTACGGTCTCGGTGAAAGTGCAATCGCCCAAAAAATTGAGGAATGGGAGAGTAATCTACCCTCTTTTATAAGATTAGCCTATTTGCCCAGCTTAGGAAAGGTTCGGCTACGTTTAACGGCCAAAGGACCCGATAGAAAGCTATTACAGCAGGCAATCGAGGGGGAGTCCCAAAAATTATACCCACTTATCGGGGAAATCATATACGGAGTAGAAGACGAGGAAACCTTGGAGCATGTAGTGGCCAAATTGTTTACAGATAAAAAAATGACGCTAGCTACTGCCGAAAGTTGCACGGGCGGTCGTATTGCCCAACAACTAACTTCCTTGCCCGGTGCTTCTGCTTATTTCAAGGGGAGTGTCGTCAGCTATGCAACGGAGACCAAAATCGAAGTGCTCAAAGTGCCAAAAGATATTATTGACGAACATTCCGTAGTCAGTGCCGAGGTAGCCATTGCGATGGCCAAAAACGTAAAGCAATTGTTAAATACCCAATTTGCCGTATCGACTACAGGTAATGCAGGCCCTACCAAAGGAGATTCGGATGCAGAGGTCGGTACCGTGTTCATTGGTATTGCCTCTCCACAAGGTGTTTTTGCAGAAAAATTCAATATGGGTAACCATAGAGAGCGAATTGTACAAAAAACTGTTCACAAGGCCTTGGAGCTGTTGCAAAAAGAAATAACAAATAGGTGAATCTAGAGCTTAGAAGCACGAAAATCATACTTTTTCCGAACATTTAAGAGGTATTCTAGGCCCTTGGTTCTTGAAGCACAGCGGTCTTACATCTTATGCTTCGAAATGATGATTAAAAATCTAAATTAAATTTTGCCCGTCCCATAAAAATGATATAAATTTGCACCCTGTTTAAAGAAAAATCAGCGCAATGTCAAAAGTTTGTGAAATTACGGGGAAAAGGGCGATGTTTGGAAACAATGTATCGTTCTCCATTAACAAAACCAGAAGAAGATTTAACGTAAATCTTTCTAAAAAGCGTTTCTATATTCCCGAAGAAGACCGCTGGGTGACCTTAAAGGTTTCTGCAAAGGCGTTGAAAATCATCAATAAAAAAGGCATTTCAGCCGTTTTGAAAGAGGCAAGAGCCCAAGGATTGGTAAAATAAGCTAGGTTACAATGGCAAAGAAAGGAAATAGAATACAGGTTATTTTGGAGTGTACCGAACATAAAAATTCGGGTAAGCCGGGTACTTCTAGGTATATTACTACCAAAAACAAAAAGAATACCCCCGAAAGAATGGAAATCAAGAAATTCAACCCCATCTTGAAAAAGATGACTGTTCATAAAGAGATAAAATAGATTTCCTCCTACGCGGGAATTATAAAAAATAAGTTAGCTATGGCAAAGAAGACGGTTGCAAGTTTACAAACAAGTTCAAAAAGATTGACAAAAGCCATTAAAATGGTAAAGTCACCTAAAAGTGGTTCATACACTTTCGTTGAGTCGGTAATGACCCCTGAGTCGGTGAATGAATGGTTGTCCAAAAAATAACCGTGTCACAAAATTTATTTGAAAGCTCCTTCCGAAAGAAAGGAGCTTTTTTTTATAGGAATATATACATTCGTCTTATTTCTTTACTCCCTTCTGTTTTGTCATTTTCGAATTTGACACTTACTTTCTTATCTTTATGGCGACCAATGTAGAGAACACATGAGTTTATTCAAGAATATATTTTCCTCAAAGAAAAAGGAGACCTTAGATAAAGGTCTGGAGAAGACCAAGACCACTTTTTTCTCGAAACTTAGCAAGGCCGTAGCTGGTAAGTCAAAAGTAGATGACGACGTTTTGGACAATCTGGAAGAGGTATTGGTCACCTCGGATGTGGGCGTGGATACTACCTTAAAAATTATTGGTCGTATCGAAGAACGTGTTTCCAAAGATAAGTATGTAGGTACCGATGAACTCAACGCCATTCTTCGCGAAGAGATAGCCAGTCTGCTCTCCGAAACCAATTTGGGCGAAGAAACGGAATTTGGTATCCCGCAAGATAAAAAACCGTATGTTATAATGGTAGTGGGGGTTAACGGGGTCGGTAAAACTACCACGATTGGTAAATTGGCCTATCAGTTCAAAAAACAAGGATTAAAAGTTGTTCTTGGAGCAGCCGATACTTTCAGGGCCGCTGCTATAGAACAATTGCAGGTTTGGGCAGATAGAGTAGACGTGCCCATCATAAAGCAGAAAATGGGTAGTGATCCGGCATCGGTCGCTTTTGATACGCTAAGTTCAGCCGTAACCCAAGACGCAGATGTAGTCATTATAGATACTGCTGGTCGATTGCACAACAAAGTGAACTTGATGAACGAATTGACCAAGGTCAAACGGGTAATGCAAAAGGTGGTCGACGATACGCCCCACGATGTTTTGTTGGTTTTAGATGGCTCTACCGGGCAGAATGCTTTCGAACAAGCGAAACAATTTACGAAGGCAACTGAAGTTACTTCATTAGCTGTTACAAAATTAGACGGCACAGCAAAAGGGGGCGTTGTTATCGGTATCTCTGACCAATTTCAGATACCAGTAAAGTATATTGGGGTAGGTGAGGGCATCGAAGACCTTCAGGTTTTTAATAAACACGAGTTTGTCGATTCTTTTTTTAAGATGTAAGAAACAACGATTAAATAAAACGATATGAAAAGTACTATTTTCGCCTTAGCTACGATTCTGTCATTTGTTGGTTTCGCCAGTGCCCAAACCCAATTACCATTTAAAACAGATACTACGGCAACCGCAAAGTTGGGATTTAGTAAAAAAAATGCTTGGTCATTGCCTTTAAAAGATTCCGTAATCGTCCAGGATTTTGATTTTTATAGTCCCAAAAATAAGGGGTCGAGCTTAGCAATGTCATTTTATAACATGCCCGTTATCGTACCGGATAGAAAGCATACCATGCCGGTTCTTATAACAGAGAGCAAGCATACCATGCCAATTTATGTTCCAGATACCGCGGTGACCTACAAAAAACGAATTTTTAGTATTGATTAAAGGGTAAGATGGGTATGCTGTTCAGAAAGCCCTTTGTTTTTTTATGGGGATGTATACCCGTTATACTTTTTTATGAGGTTTTAAGTAAAGATTCAGAACTCACTATTTGTAATTCATAAATCTTTTTAGATGAAGATAATCAGAACAGATAAGGAGCTTGAAACTCCATTGATAGATAACTCCCTCCGTGAAGCAGGCCATAGTTTAGTATTGTTTCCTGATGGCATTTCCGAAGAAAAGCTAGCAAAAGAAATTGGGGATTGCGATATCCTATTAATGTGCTATACGCCTATCACGCGAAAAATAATTGGTTCTGCAAAAAAACTCAGGGCGATTATTAAATACGGGGTCGGAATAGATGCGATTGATATCCCCGCCGCAAATGAAAAAGGGATAATAGTGGTCAACATTCCTGAATATGCCGAAGAGACAGTCGCCGAAGGTGCATTTGCATTGCTTATCGCCCTGACCAAAAAGTTACCTGCACTACAAAACCAAATGGCTAAAAATGCATGGGCGTGGCCTGGTCAAAAGTGGTTGGCACATGATATTTCCGGAAAAATTTTAGGTATTATAGGGTGTGGTAAAATTGGGAAAAGTATGGCTAGAATGGCTGGCTTAGGTTTTCGAGCAAAAGTAATAGGGTATGATCCGTACAAAACATCGGAAGAATTGGCCGAACATGGCATTGAAAAATATGATTCGTTAACCGACTTGATCAAAGTATGTGACTTTATCTCGTTACATGCCGTTTTGAATCAAGAAACTAAACATCTGATTGGTAGAAATGAGATTAAGGCCATGAAAAAAAGTGCCATTGTCATAAATACGGCAAGGGGAGCCTTGATCGATGAAATGGCCTTAGTAGCGGCATTGGAGAAAAAACTGGTTGCAGGTGCCGGACTTGATGTATTTAGCCAAGAACCTCTAAATCAAGCGAGCCACCCTTTAAAACCACTCTATGAGATGGAAAATGTAATTTTGGTGCCACATTTGACATTTTATACAAAAGAAGCCATGAATCGGCTTGAGGTAGAGGTGCTAGAGCGGTGTACCGAAGTAGTAGAGAATAGGCCAATAACCATCAAGTCAAAAGATCCGAGACTTCAAAATCAAAAATAGCTTTCGAGTTTTACCATTTTAAAAAATTCTTCAAACCAAGCTGCAAGCTTATTGTGCAAGCGAATTGATCTGTTCCCAAAGTTCGTTGTCGAAACTGGAAGGCCCCAAAAGTTCATCTCCTGCAGCTTCTCCCATTCTTACAACTACCAGACCTACTCGGTACTATATATAGTTTTTGATCATTTTTTCCAAGACCTGCAAAGGTGTCGGCTGGGGCCTTGGGTATTAAGCTGCCGGTAAAAACTTCCTGTGAACCGGGAGCCCTATAATTTTCCTTTCCGTTGAGCCACCATAAATAGCCATATGATTTATTGAGATCTTATGATGAATTTTTCATTGCTTCTAAATAGTTCATACCCCCCCCCAATATACTTTTGTTTTCCCAATTCCCACTGTTCAGGTTCAAGAGTCCAAAACGGGCCATACTTCTGGCATTACTGAAATAGACATTATTTGAACCACTCGTTAATATCCAAGCGCCGTTCATACCAATTTTGTTCCGTAATTCAGAATTAAAATACGTACCCCATTCCATATTGGTAGCGGAACTTACCAAACTTTGTAGAAGTGTATAGGGGCCATTGTGATAGGCCCATCTGGTACTGGCATCCGCTTTGAATTTTAGACAGTTTGCCGTTACGCAATCAAAAAATAAATCGTTTAGCCCTGCGGTCATCGTAAGTTGGTTGTGAACGGTTACATTACTTTCTTGTTCTAGTGTAGCAGATGTCCAACCTTCGCCCAAATATTTCGAAGAACTGTCCTCAAGGGCTAAGAATCTATTTTCCTGAGCGATCCCGACTGTAAAGGAGGTCAAGGTTTTTCCGGTGGAGGTTCAGTACCAAAGGCTGTCTTTGGTGAAAGTGCCATAATATTTCTCAATAGCAATTTCCCCATCCTTTTAAATAAGGAAGGCCTTGGTATTCTTTTCTTCCAAGAAAGAGTGTAACGGCTGTTCGGCTTCGGTATTCCAGTTCAATTCCTGCAAAGTGACCGTTTCCCAGATATCAGTATCCACAGGTGGAAAATAAAATTCCCCAGCTTCGAGTTTGATTTCTTCTTGAGGGTTTTCCTGTTCGGAGTCTTTTGAACAGCCTGCAATGAGTACTAAAGAAAGTGCAACTATAAGAGCGACTTTAGTTTTCATATTGACTTGTCTTTTTGCTTGGACTTCAATGGGTTATGAAGGTTTAACGTAAAACGTTAAGAATTCTTGTTTGATAGACGCGGTTCCTCTTACTTATCGTATTTTTGCAGCCCATTAGAATATTATGCGCACGAAATCATTAAAAAAGAATCAAATTAATGTAGTCACATTAGGCTGCTCGAAGAATGTCTACGATTCGGAAGTACTTATGGGGCAATTGCGTGCGAACGATAAAAAAGTGGTTCATGAGGAGGAGGGTAACGTAGTGGTCATCAACACTTGTGGGTTTATTGCGAACGCCAAGGAAGAAAGCATAAATACAATTCTGGAATATGTGCAGAAGAAAGAGGCAGGCGAAGTAGACAAAGTATTTGTCACCGGATGCCTAAGCGAACGCTATAAGCCAGATCTACAAAAGGAAATTCCTAATGTAGATGAATATTTCGGTACTAGCGAACTCCCAAATTTGCTGAAAGTTTTGGGTGCTGATTATAAACACGAATTGATTGGGGAACGTTTGACAACAACCCCAAAAAACTATGCTTATCTAAAGATTGCCGAAGGCTGTGACCGGCCTTGTTCTTTTTGTGCCATTCCCATTATGCGCGGAAAACACCGGAGCAAACCGATTGAAGATTTGGTGACGGAAGCGGAAAAATTGGCAGCGAAAGGGGTAAAGGAATTGATTCTGATTGCCCAAGACCTTACCTATTATGGACTTGATCTTTACAAAAAAAGAAACTTGGCCGAACTGCTCCAGAATTTGGTCAAAGTAGAGGGCATAGAATGGATACGATTGCATTATGCTTTCCCGACAGGTTTTCCTATGGATGTTCTGGAGGTAATGAAACAGGAACCAAAAATTTGTAACTACCTCGATATTCCGTTACAACACATATCCGATGCCATTTTAAAAAGTATGCGGCGCGGTACTACTCAGGCAAAGACCACAAAATTGTTGCGAGAATTTAGGGCTGCCGTACCTGAAATGACTATTCGTACCACATTGATAGTCGGTTATCCCGGTGAGACCGAACAAGATTTTCAAACCCTAAAAGATTGGGTCGCTGAAATGCGATTTGAGCGTTTAGGTTGTTTCACCTATAGTCATGAAGAGAATACCCATGCCTATAATTTAAATGATGATGTTCCCGAAGATGTAAAACAAGAGCGTGCTAACGATATTATGGAACTGCAATCCCAGATTTCATGGGAACTCAACCAAGAAAAAATCGGAAAAGCCTTTCGGTGTATCATTGATCGCAAAGAAGGAAACTATTTTGTTGGGCGTACCGAATTCGACTCTCCCGATGTGGATAATGAAGTACTAATTGATGCCACAAAACACTACTTAAAACAGGGAGAGTTTACAAACATCAAAATCACTGATGCCGCGGACTTCGATCTCTACGGTGTTCCGGTTTAGAAAAAAAGTTTATAAGCCAGCCTGCCGACAGGGCAGGTTTATTGATGAATGAGTTTATAGGTTTAGTAGTTTAGTTTTTGATCTACCGTCTACCGTCTACCGTCTACTTGCACTTGACACTTCGCAAATATTCCTTACTTTAGGGGAAACCAACCTAATAGTTATCTCAACTTGATTTAAAAGGGTTGGCGTTATAATAAATGTCAGATTCTTCATGGATGGATTACGTATAGAAAAAATAGAGCTTTTCAAGGTGCCTCCACGCTGGTTGTTTTTAAAAATGACAACCAAAAGCGGGATCATCGGTTGGGGAGAACCCGTCGTTGAGGGAAAAGCAGCTACCGTAGAAGCGTGTGTTCATGAACTTTCGAAATATATTATAGGTCGCTCGGCAAACGATATCGAAGATATTTGGCAAACACTTTATGGCGGCGGATTTTATCGCGGTGGGCCGATTTTGATGAGCGCGATTTCCGGAATTGACCAGGCCCTTTGGGATATCAAAGGGAAGCACTTGAGCGTACCTGTCTATGAACTTTTGGGCGGTGCCGTACGCAAAAAAATGAAGATGTACTGTTGGGTCGGAGGAGACCATCCTGAAGTTTTGCTCGAACAGGCCCGAGAAAAAGTAGCTCAGGGCTACAAAGCGGTTAAAATGAATGCAACGGGGGAGTTTGCTTGGATCGATTCCCTTCAAAAAGTAAAGACTGTGGCCAATAATATTAGACTTCTTCGCGAAGAATTCGGAGATATGTTGGATATCGGCCTCGATTTTCATGGCCGGGTACACAAAGGCATGGTAAAACGGCTAATCGATGAGTTGGACCCTTATCATCCTATGTTCATTGAAGAACCTGTTTTAAGCGAGAATAATGAAGCCCTCGATCATATTTATCGATACACCAGTATTCCCATAGCAACGGGAGAGCGTATGTTTTCCCGATGGGATTTCAAGGAACTACTTCACCGTGGAACGGTAGACATCATCCAGCCCGACTTGAGCCATGCCGGTGGAATTTCAGAAGTGCGAAGAATTGCAGCTATGGCCGAGGCCTATGATATCTCATTAGCACCCCATTGTCCGTTAGGCCCAATTGCATTGGCCTCTTGTTTGCATATCGATTTTACGTCCATCAACGCCTTTATTCAAGAAAGTAGTTTAGGCATCCATTACAACCAAGGTTTCGATTTGTTGGATTATATGGAGAACCCCGAAATCTTTAAAGTAAAAGATGGCTATATTGACCTGCTCAAAAAACCGGGACTGGGCGTTGAAATCGATGAAGAAAAATTAAAAGAAGGACAAAAGTTAGGTCACGATTGGGCCAACCCGATTTGGCGGAACGAAGATGGAAGTTTTACAGAATGGTGATTCCAGTAGGCAGTTCGCAGTAACTGTATTCAGTACATGTGCCGTACCCAAGGAACTATTTTCATTACCCATTACCCATTACCCAGTAACCTTTGAACTTGAACTTGAATTTGCTCTTTTGTAACCAATAACCACAACCCATGATATACGTTATCGCATTGATCGTAGCACTTGCCTTTATTATATTGGGCATAGTACGTTGGAAAATACATCCCTTTTTTGTTTTGCTATTGGCCGCAATCGGCTATGGTTTTATTACAGGAATGGGCGTCAATGAAATCATATCTTCGGTAAACGATGGTTTTGGTAGCATCATGGGCAAAATCGGACTCATCATTTTCTTTGGCGTCGCTATCGGTACTATTCTTGAAAAGTCGGGTGGGGCCATGGTCATTGCCACTCGTATGATCAAATTGATAGGGGAGAAGTCCATTCATTTGGCCATGATGTTGACAGGGTATTTGTTGTCCATCCCCGTATTTGCCGACAGTGCATTTATTATTATGAATTCGCTGAATAAAGCGCTGTCACATAAAGCAAAAGTTTCGTACGCGGGTACGACCGCTGCTTTGGCCTTAGGTCTTACGGCGACACATGTTATGGTTCCGCCCACTCCTGGCCCTATTGCAGCTGCAGGTATTTTGGACGCAGAGTTGGGCAGCGTGATTTTATGGGGGCTTATTGTTAGTGTGCTATCGCTTACGACCTGTTATTTTTTTGCGACTAAAATCGCATCGCGAATAGATATTCCAATCAAAATGGAAACTTCGCCCGATGCCCTTCACAAGCCGAAACTGGGGCTCTCACTTTTATGCATTATAGTCCCGATAGTTTTGATTGTCATAAAATCAGTTTTTGACTATCCCGAATTTGAATTGACCGGTTCGGGGTTGTATCCTGTAATTTCGTTTTTAGGAAGTCCAGTAATTGCACTTTTGACAGGTGTTTTTTTATCCCTGTTATTACCTGAAAAACTAGACGAAAAAGTATATTCCGCTACAGGCTGGTTGGGCGATGCATTGCGAATAGCGGCACCCATTATGTTGATTACTGGTGCAGGAGGAATATTCGGCGCGATGCTACAAAATTCAGGATTTGCAGACCTAATTACTGAAAGTTTTTCAGGCATGTCAATAGGCTTATTTTTTCCATTTTTATTGGCGGCCTGTCTAAAGACCACCCAAGGTTCTTCTACGGTGGCCTTGATAACAACGGCCTCAATTGTGGCTCCGATGATGCCCGCGCTGGGCCTTGATGATGCCTTTATGAAAACCATGACGGTTTTGGCTATCGGAGCTGGATCAACGGTAGTTTCCCATGCCAACGACAGTTTTTTTTGGGTATTGACCCAGCTTACAGGTATGGATGTAAAACAAGGAAACCAAGTACAGACCGTAGGAACCCTTATTTTTGGAACAACGGCAATAACCCTAATATTCTGTATTTCGAAATTTATGAGCTAATTTTAATATTAGTATTCTTCCCTCAACTTGCAGCCGACGAGGGATGGATGACCGAGAAGATTGCATAAAGGGGTGTTCTCACCGGCTAGACAAAAGTTAAACCCTGTACTCAAACTCAAGAGAAACAAAAATTAATAATAACAGTACAATGAAAAAAATATATACAGTACTTCTCGCAGTACTTTTTCATCTAACGCTATTCTCCCAAGAAAAACAACATCAATTCGCTATCGAAATTTTAGACGATATGGCTCTTGAGCTAATCGATGCGGATGCCCAAATAGAAGTCATTGGGAGCGGTTTCACATGGACGGAAGGCCCCTTATATATTTCGGATGGGGATTATCTCTTGTTTTCCGATATCCCTAATAACAAAGTTTTTAAAATCGATGCGAAAGGAAATACCTCTGAGTATTTATTTCCTTCGGGATTTTTAGGAAATTGTTCGGACTGTGCAGAGCCGGGATCTAACGGATTGCTGTTGAGCCCCAATGGAGAATTGGTACTTATGCAACACGGCGAACGCAGGGTGGCCAAAATGATAAGTTCTTTAGATGACCCCAAACCGGAATATGAAGCATTGGCAGATAACTATGAGGGCCAGCGCTTTAACAGCCCGAACGACGGGGTTTTTGACGCTAAGGGAAATCTTTATTTCACCGACCCCCCTTATGGTCTGCCTAAGCAAATGGACGACCCGACCAAAGAACTTGATTTTCAAGGGATCTATTGTTTAAAAACTTCGGGGGAAATTGTCCTGATCGATAAGCTATCACGACCCAATGGCGTTGCGGTGTCTACCGATGGTTTGAAATTGTATGTAGCGGTATCCAACCCCGAACATGCTGTTTGGTATCAATATGATATTATGGAGACTGGAAACGTGGTAAACAAAAAAGTGTTCTTCAACGTGACCGACTTGATAGGTAAGGAAGGCCAACAAGGTTTGCCCGATGGCATGAAAATGCATAGCAAAGGTTATCTCTTTGCAACTGGCCCTGGTGGAATCTGGATATTCGATTTGGATAGCAAACCCATTGCAAGAATACATACGGGGGAAAAAACGGCCAATTGTGCTTTTTCTTCAAATGAAAAAACACTCTTTATGACTGCGGATGATTATGTGTTAAAGGTTTCTTTAAAATAGGTTTTAAAAAACCTATTTTGTTATAATGCTCTCGGATTAATTTTTAGCTTTCCTCAAAGCTTTTAATCCACCATAAAAAGTGCATTTGCAAAAAACAATTTTCCGTTCTCCCAAAAACCTCTAAATAGAGGGTTGTCGACCATATAAATAATTTGGCCTTTGCCAAGGTCTTCAACACCGAAGATTAGGGTATTGGCAATTTTTTTTTGGGCATCACTGCCGGCAAAACCAGCGACGGGTTTGGTGTTGTTTTCCTCTAAATAGACCACAGTGCCTTGATCCAAATACGCATAGGCATCGTTGCCCAGTTTTAAGGTAAAATAGCTGTTGTTATAGCCATAAGCCAAAGGGTGGGTGTTATCGACTTTAGTCTTGAAAATGGCGCCGGGAATTTCTTTTTTGATTTGCTCACGTTGGTTTTTTTCGAAAACAGGTACGATAAGGGTACTATCTTTTTCGGTTTCCTTGGTTTTGATACTGAACCCTTTTTTTGTGGTTAATGCCTTTAGTACACTACCCATGGCAATTAATGTGCCCCCATTGTTAACCCAATCTTTTAGGTCATCAAGGGTATCTTTATCAAGAAACTTGGTATAACTGTTTCCATCTGCTAAAATCAGTACGTCGTATTTTGAGAGATTCACTTGCTTAAAATAGTCCGAGTCTAGTATGGTCACGGGGTAATGCAATTGCTGTTCAAAGAAGTGCCAGATTTCTCCAAAACGCAGGGTCGAAGTTGGCTCGCCCGAAAGCAAAGCAACTTTAATATTTTTGACCATTTGTACCGAACTTGATCCAAAGTCTTTTCCACCTTCTACAAAACCGGTAGAGGTTCCCCTCAATGTTTTATCGTATTTCCATGAGATATCTTTTAGGTCTTTTAAAAAATCTAGTGTATTGGCATTATCTGCCTTGGTAATAATTAGGCTGCCACGATCGTATTCATGGCCATCCATAGTGAACGGTTTTTTTGCGTATCGAACTCTGATATCCGCTTTTAGTAAATCAGCCAAAAATTGGGCATCGCTGAAACTGTTCCAATTGGTCAAAAAGGCATAGGCATTTTTAGATAGGTTCGCAGCTATAGGCGGGGAGATTCTCCGGCTATTGATGTCTAGGGTTGCGTTTATTTTTGTTTCCGAGGCAATAGCTTCTAAACCATAAGCGTAAGGTAGCGACCAGGCGGTAATATCATAGGTCAGTGAATCGCTCAATTTGGCATTGGGTTCGAACAGAACTTTGACTAGTGTGCCTTTTTTTTGGTCCGTTGCTACCACCAAACTTTTTTCGGAAGTTTTTAGACTTCCATTTTTTCCTGTTTCATAAATGAATCCCTTGGCGTTTCCTGGTTTGGCCCATCCGAATTCAATTTCATGCTGTGCAAGTAAACCGGTGAGAGCACCTATTTTATTGATATCGCCGTTCAAAACGTAACTTTTATATTTGTAATTTTTGTTCTCATGGAATTTTTTAAATTCCTCATTTAGTTTTTGCGCATTTTTTGAAGCAATTTCAACGGTCGAGAGTCCCGTTGTATGGTGGCGATCAATACGGTCTTTTAGGGTAAGCGTATCTCCGATAGCGGTCACGATACCCAATCCGGCCTTTCCACCACCGCCTTGTTCATAGGTCATGCCGATACTTCCATTATAGGTAGGGTAGGTGTCGCCATAACTGGGATAGAGCAGATCAAAAATTTCCTTTGTAAAATAAAACCAACCATTGACGTCGAAATATTTAGCATGGTTCTTACCGACGGTAACCTGAAATTCGCGCTGAAAATCAGTGACGACCTCATGAAAGGGCTCTGCGGCAGGTGCGAAATAATAGGGGTTGTCCACTGGCTGCTCATGAAAATCTACATGTACATGTGGTAGCCACTGGTTATACATTTTAATGCGTTGTTGACTTTCTATCTGTGTCAGCCAAGCCCAGTCACGGTTAAGGTCGAACATATAATGATTGGCCCTACCGCTTAGCCAAGGCTCATCGTGTTCTTTGCTATTGGGGTCTATTTGTTGTGGCGTATTTTTATATTGATTGTACCAATTGACATAGCGATCGCGCCCATCGGGATTGACACACGGGTCAATGATGACCACGGTATTCTTTAGGTACTCGCTTTTCTGGGTCAACAGTTCGTAAACGGTCTGCATCGAAGCCTCGGTACTTACGCTTTCGTTGCCGTGTACGTTATAGCTCATCCAAACAATGGCCTTGGTTGGGTTTCCGGTGCCTTCGGTATTTCTGAGATGTTCTTGGCGAATATTCTCGAGATTCTTACTGTTTTTTGCGGCTGAGATATAGATCAACAGCAAAGGCCTACCTTCATTAGTTTGGCCATATTCTTGCAATCGAACGCGTTGGGAATTTGTTTCCGATAAATATTGGTAATAATCTACTACCCGGTGATGGCGTGTAAACTGGGTACCCAATTCATAGCCAAGAAACTCCGAAGGCGATTTTAAGTCTTGCGCAACGGTCGAAAATGTATAACAGCTTATAAAAAAAAGTAGGAGTGTTTTCAAATGCAATCTTTTATCTCTTTTCCTGGAGAATGTTTTGAAATATGTGATTAGAATTTTTATAGGTCATTTTTGATGTCGTTTTAGGCAAAATTTTCTCGCGTAGCCTTAGCTACGGTATAAAATTTTAACGAAGACCGGCGCAAAAAGGAGCATAAAAAGATAATTGATATGTTTCAAAGCACTCTCTTATGATCAAAGCTAATAATTCTTGACTGAAATCAGGGCCGAATATCCGTCAGAGGTATGAAAATTGGGTCGAACTAATTAACGTATTTTTAGGAAGCCGCAATGGGGAAGAGTTTTTATATTTACACATCTATGGATATTGACTGTTTACCCTTCGACCGAACTGGTTATTTTACCGAATTCATTTGTGATTATATTGCTGAAAAGGAAAGTCTGAAGCCTTTTTACAATAGGTATTCAAATCTAGAGAGCTTTGCAGGTCAAATAGCGGAGAAGGCAACACATTTTCCCGAAGCGAACCGCGAGGTTTTATACAATGCCCTTCAGGCCCAATATGAAGAATTTTCAGTATCGGAGGAAACCAAGATCCACCTCAGAAAATTAAAAGAGCCCATAACATATACGGTAGTTACAGGGCATCAGCTAAACCTATTTACCGGCCCATTGTATTTTCTTTATAAAATTGTCTCGACCATTAATCTTACGGTCGATTTAAAAAAGGCTTTCCCCAAATACAATTTCGTGCCTATTTACTGGATGGCCACAGAGGATCACGATTTTGATGAGGTTAATTATTTTAATTTCAAGGGAAAAAAACTACAATGGAACCCCGATAATAATGCCGGTGGAGCAGTAGGTCATTTGCAGACCAATGGCCTCGAAGAGGTCTATGAAGCGTTCGCCAATCAACTTGGGAACAGCATTCATGCCGAACACCTAAAAAATCTTTTTCAAAAAGCGTATTTAGAACACGACAACTTGACCGATGCCACGCGATATCTGGCCAACGAACTTTTTGGAGAGTATGGACTGGTCATCGTTGATGGGGATGATAAAAATCTAAAACAACTTTTGGCGCCCTATGCCCAAAAGGATATTTTCGAAAATACCTCGTTCGACAAAGTAACCGAGACAATTTCAGGTTTAGAAGGTCTTGGTCAAAATTATGGCATACAAGTCAATCCCCGAGAAATCAATTATTTTTATCTGAAAGATGGAATACGTGAGCGAATCGTTGAGAAAGACGGTAAGTTTTTCGTTTTGGATTCGGAGATTGTTTTTTCAAAAGATGAATTAGAAAAGGAGCTACTAGACCATCCCGAACGGTTTTCACCCAATGTTATCGCTCGTCCATTGTACCAAGAAGTCATCTTGCCCAATTTGTGTTATATCGGAGGTGGCGGGGAGATTGCCTACTGGCTCGAACTGAAATCGATGTTTGAGGCGATGAAAGTACCGTTTCCCGTACTTTTATTACGTAATTCGGCGTTGGTCATTACGGAAAAGCAGCAAAAAAAATTAGAGAAAATGAATATTTCCGTTTCGGACCTCTTTCTGAAACGAAGTTCTTTTATTAATAAGAAAATTCGCGAAATATCGAATATCGACATTGACTTTACGCCCCAAAAACAAATTTTAGAAGAACAATTCAAAAGGATTTATGAACTTGCCGAACAAACCGATAAGTCTTTTCATGGTGCAGTAAGGGCCCAAGAAGTCAAACAAAAAAAAGGCTTGGACAAGCTCGAAAAACGTTTGCTCAAGGCCCAAAAACGTAAACTGAAAGATCATGTGACGCGTATGACCGAAATTCAGAACCTACTTTTTCCCAACCAGTCGTTGCAAGAGCGAAACCTAAATTTTTCCGAACTCTATTTAGAATTGGGGAAAGATTTGATTCCGATGTTGATGGATACGCTAAAGCCCCTGCAGTTAGAGTTTTCGATTATCAAAATGTAATTTTTCAAAAAAAGGTAATTACTGTCCCCGTCTTTGACCATAGTGGTGTTGGTGAATGTTAGTTACTTTGTCTAACCAAGAATTAAGGTACTAAAAACTCTCCATTCCACTCTCCACCTATTTTCGAAAATCGAATCCGTAAATGGTTAGGCCTGCGCAATTTGAGGTACTCGATTCTAAAGGCCTCGATTTCAACCATACAGAAATGGTTGTCTTCATCGAGATATTCAACGGTATCAGGGTTAGAAATGCTACTTCCCGGTGCAGAATTTGCCGTGTAGTCTTTTCGACTATTCGGTTGTACACCACTCCAATATTTTTGTAAGAGGGCCCTATCGGAAATAATAGAGGCCAGCCCCTCTACTTTTATTTGCAACAATTTTTTTGAATTGTAGAACAAAAGGCTCACTTTATTATTTTCCTTAATATGTAGTATCTTTTTGGAACGTCTATCTGTATAGAAAGTCAATTTTGAGTTTTCCGATACTTTACGTAACACTACGGTTCGTAATCGGGGCATATTTTCAAGGCCTACAGTGGCCATAGTACAATAGCGGAAAGGATGTCCTTTTTTGTGAACACCTTTTTGTAGGTCGTCTTGAAGTTCTTGAAAGAAAGTATCGGTCATGCTAAGCAATCTTATAACCTAAAGGTACAGAAAAAAGCAGTTTCTGTTATTGATTCTAGAAGCTTTGTTATAAATCTGTTTTTCAGGGCGTTGTGGGTAATTTTCGAAATAAAGCTGTTATGTCCATTATAATAACTGACTATTTTTCAAAAAAAATCGGATTGTAGGGTAGGGTATTCTAAAAGTAGAGTGTTATAAATACAAATTGCTATGAAATTGAACTTTTTGAGTTAGTTACAATAAGTTCATGTGTTTAGGTTGGTTTTTTGATTTTGATGAAAAGTCCGGGTTTGGTAGCCCGGACTTTTGCTTTTTAGAAACTGCCTCTAAGGATTTTCAGTAGTGAGCATGATTTTCTTATCGGTCAACTGATACCCTGCAAAAACAACCTACGACCCCTTCGCTATTGAATTATCGGGTGCTATACTGTACTCTACAAACGGGTTGTCTTCTGCATCGGCGTTGGTCGATGCGGTCCTGAGGTTTTGAAATAGTATTTCTTCAACATGAGCCACTTGAAGGTGATCTTTGTTTCTGTGATTTCTTTTTTTATGTCTTGAAAGAGATGATTTAGCCGTAGTAAATCTTGGTGCAATCAAGGGTTATTTTTAAAGGGGTCATGTTAACGAAACGATAAATCTTTGTGCGCAGCAAGGCTGGGAGGGAAGCATTTCACTCTTGCTTAAATCACTTGAACAATTTTGAAATAGGGTAATCAAAATGAGTCAAAATTAACATAATATAACATTTTGTAGGAATTATTTTAAAAATCTAAAAACCAGTATTTTAAATAATATTAATTTTAGTTTTAGTTTATATATTTTCATTTTTGTTGAAATACTCCTAAAGAATGAGATATTTCTCTTTCTGACCCCCATTTTTTTATATTATTTGGGTTGTACAGAAAGTATCTCATTAAAATAACAAAGAAAAAATCAAAAGAAATAGTTAGCCGACAACTTGATTAAGCATAAACTTTTTTAGTCCGTCTTCTTTTCTCTTAGCTCTTTTGTCTTTTTCGGAAATTGTTAAAAACCTGTCATAATTATCTACAAAGAACACTTCTTCAAATTTTCGATTTTCCTATTTTTGCCCATGCAAAACAACGTTCTTATTCTTGACTTCGGTTCGCAGTACACACAACTCATCGCCAGACGGGTTCGCGAACTGAATATTTTCTGTGAAATCAAACCCTATAACAAGCTTCCCGACGACTTATCTAGCTATAAAGCGGTGATTCTTTCGGGATCTCCTTTTTCGGTTCGGGCCGATGATGCTCCGCACCCTGACCTTTCCGGAATAAAAGGAAAGAAACCGTTATTGGGTGTATGCTATGGAGCGCAATATTTAGCCCATTTTAATGGGGGTAAGGTCGAAAAATCGAATACACGTGAGTATGGTAGGGCACGTCTGACTGCAATTTCTAACGATGAACCTTTTTTCTATGAGATTTCGGAAGGCTCCCAAGTTTGGATGAGCCATGCCGATACTATAAAAGAACTTCCCGAGAATACAACGCTACTGGCAAGTACGAACGATGTTAAGAATGCGGCATTTAAATTCGAAGGGGAAGACACTTATTGCATTCAATTCCACCCTGAAGTATACCATACTACTCAGGGTAAACAATTGTTGGAAAATTTCTTAATTCATATTGCTGGTCTCAAACAGACTTGGACACCCGATGCGTTTGTAGAATCTACAGTCGCCGGATTAAAGACAAAAATAGGTAGCGACAAGGTCATCTTGGGATTGTCTGGCGGAGTTGACTCCACGGTTGCAGCCATATTGCTCCACAAGGCAATTGGAAAGCATTTACACTGTATTTTCGTCAATAACGGTCTGCTCAGAAAAAACGAATTTCAAGATGTTCTAGATCAATATGAACACATGGGGCTAAATGTTAAAGGCGTTGATGCTTCGGCACGCTTTTTGGATGCCTTGGCAGGGGAAAGTGATCCCGAAAAGAAACGTAAAATTATAGGTAGGGTCTTTATCGAAGTTTTCGATGACGAAGCCCATCTTGTAGAAGATGCCAAATGGTTGGCCCAGGGCACCATCTATCCCGATGTTATCGAGTCGGTCTCTGCTACAGGAGGGCCTTCAGCAACTATAAAAAGTCATCACAATGTGGGTGGCCTACCTGACTTTATGAAGCTTACAGTAGTGGAGCCGCTAAAAATGTTGTTCAAAGATGAGGTGCGAAGGGTCGGTAAGAGCATGGACATCGACGACGAACGCCTGGGCAGGCACCCATTTCCAGGTCCGGGATTGGCAATACGGATCTTAGGTGATATCACTCGCGAAAAGGTTGCCATTTTACAAGAAGTGGACCATATTTTCATCAACGGATTACGAGATTGGGGGCTTTATGACAAGGTTTGGCAGGCCGGAGCGATGCTTTTGCCAGTAAATAGTGTAGGGGTAATGGGCGATGAGCGCACTTATGAAAAATGTGTAGCTTTACGGGCTGTAGAAAGTACCGATGGAATGACGGCCGATTGGGTCAATTTGCCCTATGAATTTTTGCAAAAAACATCGAACGATATTATCAATAAAGTGCCAGGCGTTAATAGGGTAGTATACGACATCAGCTCAAAACCCCCGGCGACCATAGAATGGGAGTAAAAATATGTTGGTTAAGGGTTAGTCGTTAAAAATATACTTTAACTGATACTGGCGTATAACCATTAACGAATAACGATTGGATTCAATGAACTGGTTTTTTAAAAATACAATAGCGTTAATTCTATTGGCCCTATCATTTTCAAACTGTAAGGCCCAGAAGTTTACCACACATGCCGTTAAGAAAGGGGAAACTTTAGAAGGTATTGCCAAACAATACCAAGTAACACCTTATACAATTCTTCAACTGAACAAGGAAATAAAGCAGGGTGATGCACTAAGAGCCAATACGATACTTGTGCTTCCAAAAGGAGAAAAGGCGCAGTCGAGTTCTTCGCAGCCCAAGGTGCTGACCAAGACCGAAGTTTCTGTTACACCAGCTTTGACCCAAGAAGAACCCATGGGGTTTACCTCATATCGTGTTAGAAAAAAAGAAACCCTGTACGGCATAGCGAAGCGCTTCAATATTACCGAAGAGGATATCAAAAAGTATAATCCTGAGTTGTATTCTTCACCGTTACAAAGGAAGATGAGCTTGAAAATACCCAAATATAGACGGATAAGAACTGAGGAAAATGCGGTCTACGAAGAAGAGTTCGAAACCTATACGGTCGCTCCGAAAGAAACGCGATGGAGTATTGCCCATAAATATGGAATAACTATCGATAGTATGCTGGTACTTAATCCAGCACTTTCAAAAACGAGCAGTTATCTCGCTACGGGTCAAGAGCTACGAATGCCCATATTACCGGGAAGTACTCTGGAGAATCAAGAAACGCAATTGTATATTTCATATACCGTACCACCTAAAATGAATTTCTATCAGTTGGAGCAGAAATTTGGGGCGAAGTCCGATGAAATTGTACGTTTAAATCCTGAGATAGTGGAACGCAACGGATTGAAAGAAGGCATGGTCATTCGTATTCCCCAAAAAAAGCTGGATGCTGGCGAGGTCAATACCGACAACTTCAATTTTTATGAGGTAAGGCCTAAACAGACCGAATTTTCCTTGACCCGTAAGTTTGGCTTGTCTTGGAGAGAGCTATTACTTTTGAATCCTGATTTGCAAGAAGGGCTCAAGGCCGGTATGGTTCTAAAATTACCTAAAGATCAAGAGGGAGATTTTGAAGTTCGCAATTCACTTGTGCTAGATAAAATAAATTTGTTAGATAGCATCGATGTCGCAAATAGACCGAAGTTACTCTTTCTTTTGCCGTTTCGACTGGACAAACTTGACATGAGCGATACGACTGCCGTGGCGGAAATTATCGATAAAAGGAGTAGTTTAAAATTGAGTTTAGGTCTTTATTCAGGGGCTTTGGTAGCCCTTGATTCCATTGCCGACATAGGTATTTCAGTTGACGTCAAGACTTTTGACAACCAATTTAATCTGGCGAGGACCAAAGAAATTCTGCAACGAGAGAATCTAGGCGAGTATAATGCGATAGTCGGGCCAATAGACCTAGCCTCTTTAAAGGAGACAGCCATTAGAGCCAAGGGCAGCCAAGTGCCGGTTATCGCGCCAGGGCCTGCAGAGAGTAATTTAAGCCTTTCGAATGTGTTTTTTTCTTATACACCTGATATGGTGTTGCGAAAACAACTTTTAGATTATATGGCCGGACAAAAAGAAGATCAAAATATGATTATCATCGCCGACTCTGCCCATGAGGCTGTACGCGATGCTATACTATTAAAATTTCCAGGGGCGAAAGTGGTAGAAGTCATCGAAGAAGAGAAAAATACTGGCGTTAACATTGAGAAATTAAAACTGCTATTATCCGATGAAACGGAGAATTGGGTTTTTGTGGAAACCGATGACTTTAAATTAATATCTAGTGTGACCTCCATCTTAAATTCTTTTCATAATTCCCTTCTCGATGTGGAAGAACCGGACCGTGAAAAAGTTAAGATGAGAATGTTTACCACTAATAGGGGTACTGCTTTCGAGAACGATGTTATATCGAATGACCATCTGTCCAACCTCCGTTTTACGTATCCGTCGGTTTTTAAAATGCCGGCGAGTGACTCCTTTTCAAAGCGATATGAAAAACGGTTTGGCAGTTTGCCTGATAGATATGCCGTTCGTGGATTCGATCTAACGTACGATCTTTTGTTGAAACTGGCGTACAAAAATAATTTTATGGAAGTTTCTAAATTTATTGGCGAGACGGAATATTCGGGCAACAAGTTCAATTATGAAAAGGATGCCACTTCTGGATATTTCAATCAGGCGTCATATATTATGACTTTCGAAGATTTGCGCATCAAGGAAGTTCAGTAGGCATTTAAAGAAAGCAGGAAAGAGTTAATTAATTGAACTTGTTCATGTCTTGCGCTTGAACTGTTAAACCCAAAAACAATGACATCAAAGATTACCTATACCGGAGAGTTACGAACTACTTGCGAACATATACGTTCGGGAAATACTTTTATTACGGATGCTCCGGTGGATAACAACGGTCTGGGTCAGGCCTTCTCACCTACCGATATCGTGGCGACAGGCTTAGGAGCTTGTATGATTACCGTAATGGGGATAAAGGCAAATGGGTTGGGTGTCGATTTGGCCAATTCTAACGTAGAAATCACCAAGCACATGACCGCAAGCCCCAGGAGAATTTCAAAAATTCAGGCAAAGTTAATTCTGCCATTAACAGTTTCCGAAAAAAACAGGAAAATTCTTGAGAACACGGCGAATACCTGTCCGGTTATTTACAGTTTGCACCCAGATATTGAAAAGGAAATTTCATTCCATTGGGAGCTTTAAAATGCGTTCTGTTTACATTCATTGTTTGCCTTTCGGGCTTCGTTTTTGCCCAAGAGGAAGAGGTTATTCCGTGGCGTGCCGATAGAAAACTGCAATGGTCCGATTTTAAAGGTAGTTATCTGAAGACCCAATGGGCCGCTGCCACAACGGCAAGTAGCATAAGCTATGAATTTTCGACCTTCGAGAAAAATGGCCAATTATATGTAGATTTCAAGGTCGGATGCGAATTTTATCCAAATAAATCATGGTACCGACCTGAATTGTGCGACTCTTTAATCTTGAGCCACGAGCAGTTGCATTTTGATATCGCCGAACTTCATGCGCGAAAAATGCGAAATCGTTTAGCTGAAACACAATTTACAAAGAACATTAAAGACGAGGTAAAGACAATCTACAAGGCTGTAATAAAAGAACTATATATCTTTCAAAATAAATACGACCACAAAACTAATTTTTCAAGGAATTTGGAAAAGCAACTCATTTGGAACAAAATGATTGCCGACGCCTTGGTTGCGGAAAAGTGACGGCCCTCTCTAGAATTTATGCTATACGTCACAAATCGTAACGCCCTCTTTCAGAGCCGCTATCTGATCGTCCCAAGTAGGAATAAATTCTTGTGCCACATGACCTTTAAAACCTGTAGCTAAAATGGCCTTCATAATTGCAGGATAGAATAGCTCTTGAGTATCATTGATTTCATTTCGTCCTGGATTTCCACCAGTGTGGTAATGCCCAAAGTATTGGTGGTAGTCTTGTATATTTCTGATAATATCACCTTCCATAATCTGCATGTGGTAGATATCGTATAGTAATTTGAAATTTTCGGAATCTATTGCTTTGCAGAGTTCGACACCCCATGCACTATAGTCGCACATATAATCTTTATGGTTAACTTTTGAATTTAGTAGTTCCATTTGAATGATAACACCATGTTCTTTGGCGATTGGCATGATTTTTTGCAATCCATCAGCGCAGTTTTTGAGTCCGACCGCGTCGTCCATTCCATTTCGGTTGCCGCTAAAGCAGATAAGGTTCGTGAAACCGGCCTCTGCGACCTTCGGTATCATTTGTGTGTAATCTGCAATAAGCTCGGTATGTAACTTCGCATCGTTCCAGCCTTTTTCGATTCCGAAACCTGCTCCCCAGCACATTGATGAATGAATGCCATATTTTTTCATCAAGGGCCAGTCTTCGGGCCCGGTAAGATCCATTGCCTTTATTCCCAAATCGTTTAGGCTTTTTAGAAAATCTTCCATAGGAATGTCTTTGTAGCACCATCTACATACGCTATGATTGATATTTCCTTTCAGCTCGGCAGTCTCTTTATTTGGGGTGGGCATGGCATTCGCAGTTTTGCTGGCCATCACACCGATCGAGGCGGCGGCTGATGTACCTATAAATGTTCTTCGTTTCATGTTAATTTTATATTTGACGTGATTAAAGATAAATTATTTAGTTTTAAAAATGGAAATATCTCCCGATAAACAAAAGCTCATTGAACTCGCCCATTACCGAATGCCCTTCGGAAAATTCAAGGGCCGTTATTTGGTAGACCTTCCGGAGACCTATCTCATTTGGTTCAGACAAAAAGGCTTTCCAGAAGGAAAGTTGGGAAATCTATTGGAAGCCAGCCTAGAAATAAAAATAAACGGACTGGAGCCCCTTATCCGAAAGATTCAAAAAGATTTTCCTTTGCATTGATTGTGATATCTTTTGGCAATTTGTATCTTTGTGCCCCGTAACAAAGAACACCAATATGTCGCAGACAAAGTATATTTTCGTTACGGGAGGTGTCACTTCTTCTCTAGGAAAAGGCATCATAGCCGCATCGCTCGCAAAATTGCTACAGGCACGTGGCTACAAGACCACCATACAGAAATTAGATCCCTATATCAATGTTGATCCAGGTACCCTGAACCCCTATGAACATGGGGAATGTTATGTGACCGATGATGGTGCCGAGACCGATCTTGATTTAGGTCATTATGAACGTTTTCTAAATGTTCGAACATCACAGGCCAACAATGTAACCACTGGAAGAATCTACCAAAGTGTGATTGAAAAAGAACGCCGTGGCGAATTTTTGGGCAAGACCGTTCAGGTCGTACCGCATATTACCAACGAGATAAAAGAGCGGGTACAACTTTTGGGCAATAGTGGCGATTATGATATTATTATTACTGAAATAGGGGGTACGGTCGGTGACATTGAGTCGTTACCCTACATAGAAGCGGTACGCCAATTACTTTGGGAATTGGGGGAAAGTAATGGTATTGCCATTCACCTAACATTGGTGCCTTATTTGAAGGCTGCTGGTGAACTTAAGACTAAACCTACACAGCACTCTGTAAAAACACTTATGGAAAGCGGTATCAAAGCAGATATTTTAGTGTGCCGCACCGAACACCATATTTCAGATGAGATAAAGGATAAATTGGCCCTATTTTGTAATGTAAAGCGAGAAGCGGTCATTCAGTCAATCGACGCATCGACTATTTACGATGTTCCTATTTTGATGCAGGAAGAAGGACTAGACACCGTCGTACTACAAAAATTGAAACTTCCAAATATCACGGAACCAGATCTCACCCAATGGAAGGAGTTTTTAGATCGACATAAAAACCCAAAGAACGAAGTCAATATCGGACTGATCGGAAAATATGTCGAATTGCAAGATTCCTATAAATCCATTCTCGAATCCTTTATTCATGCAGGGGCGGTGAATGAAGTGCGTGTCAACATAAAATCTATCCATTCGGAATACCTTTCTGAAAAAGGAATCGAACAAAAAATGCAAGGGCTCGATGGTATTCTCGTAGCACCGGGTTTTGGTGAACGGGGCATCGAAGGAAAAATCAAAGCAGTGCGGCATGCACGAGAAAACGGTATTCCATTTTTGGGTATTTGTTTGGGAATGCAAATGGCGGTCATTGAATATGCAAGAAATATTCTAGGGTTAAAAGATGCCAATTCGACAGAAATGGACGAGAATACACCGAATCCGGTCATCGATTTGATGGAGGAGCAAAAGAATATTACTAAGAAAGGCGGTACCATGCGTTTAGGTGCTTGGGATTGTGAACTTGTTCATGGTAGTTTGGCCCATGAAGTATACAAAGGCGCTGATGCTATTTCAGAAAGGCATCGCCACCGCTACGAATTCAATAACAACTACAAGGAATTACTAGAGAATGGAGGGTTGAAGACTTCGGGTGTCAACAAAAAAACGGGACTTGTGGAAATCATTGAATTGCCTAACCACCCCTGGTTTATTGGTGTGCAATATCACCCTGAGTATAAAAGTACCGTTGCCAATCCGCACCCTCTTTTTGTTGGTTTTGTAGAAGCCGCCTTAGCACACAAAAAACAACAAACTAATGCCAGTATGGCATAAAACATATATTTGGGCATATATTTGCAAACCAAAATTAAATCGACTTACCTGAATGGCATTACCGAAATTAATGCCTAGCGAAGCCGAAGTACAGGAGGCCTCATTATTGGTCTTGTTAGGTTAAATAAGAAACCTATACCTACAAGGTCTTCGTGACTTCGTGGGTTTTTAGCAGAAAAATAAATGGAAGAAAAGAAATTGGACATAAATTCTATTATCGGCTTCGTGCTGATTTTTGGGATACTCATTTTTATGTTTTACCAAAACCGGCCAACACCTGAAGAGTTGGAGGCCGAAAAGGCCAAGCAAGAGCAGGTGGCCGAAGAAGCTGAGGAGACGGTTCCCAAAGAAGCTAAGGTGAGCCAAGCTGCACAACTCAATCTACAAGATTCTACAGAGATAGCCAATTATAAGGGAAAGATAGGTGCCTTCGGATTTACGGAACCGTCCGATAAAACGACCAAACTCGAAAACGATTTGGTCTCATTAGAAATAAGCAACAAAGGTGGTCAGATCATAGAGGCCCGAATGAAGCAATATCATACCTATGATTCCATTCCCGTCTATTTGGTAAAGGATGGCAATGCATCTTTCGGATTAAGCTTTTCTACTTCCGATAATCGTGTATTGAATACAAAAGACCTTTACTTCGAACCTTCTTTGAGTCAAAGTAATGGTAATCAAGTGCTTTCCATGAAGGCCAAAGCTGGTCCAAATAAGTTTTTAGAGTACCGTTATGAGATGAAAAAGGACGACTATCTGGTCGATTTCACAATCCGGTCGCAAGGTTTGAACGAGGTTGTCAATAGCAATCAGCCTATAGCATTACAGTGGAAACTTAAAGGAATTCGTCACAATAAAAGTGTGCAATATGAAAATCGTTATACAGAGCTAATGTATAACTATGAGGATGGAAAAATAGATTATCTGTCAGCCACAAGTGACGACGAAGAGACAGAGATAGATGTAAAGTGGCTTTCCTTTAAACAACACTTTTTCACTTCCATACTAGCCACCAAGAAAAACTTCAAGACCGTAGACCTTATTTCTAAAAATTTGGTTGAAGAAGAAAGTAAGACAGAAGTGTTTACAAAAGATTTTGGTGCTTCTGTTCCAATAGCTATGGAGGGTGGAGAATTTTCGGAAAATCTAAATTGGTACTATGGGCCTGCAGACGTAGAAGTGTTAAGCAAGTACGAAGAGTACGGTCTTGACGATACTATTTACTTTGGATGGGGTATTTTCGGTTGGATCAACCGATATGTTTTTACACCGTTTTATTCATTTTTAAGCGGTTTTTTACCCTTTGGAATCGCTATTGTGGTCATGACCATCATAGTACGATTGTTGATGTCACCAGTTACCTATAAATCGTACCTCTCACAGGCAAAGATGAAAGTCTTAAAGCCGGAGATTACGGAGCTAGGCGAAAAGTTTAAGGACAATGCCATGAAAAAGCAGCAGGAGACCATGAAGCTTTACGGTAAGGCAGGAGTTAGCCCGATGAGCGGTTGCGTACCTGCAGTGCTGCAGATGCCCATTTTTTATGCCCTGTTTATGTTTTTCCCTACGTCATTCGCCTTACGACAGAAACCGTTTTTGTGGGCTGATGATTTGTCTTCTTATGACAGTATAGCCCAATTGCCTTTTGAGATTCCTTTTTATGGGGATCATGTAAGTCTCTTTCCGATATTGGCTTCCATTGCTATTTTCTTTTATATGATGATGACCACAGGCCAAAACATGCCGCAGCAACCGGGTATGCCGAATATGAAATTTATTATGTACTTGATGCCTTTGATGATGTTGTTCTTTTTCAACAACTACGCCAGTGGCCTTAGTTTGTACTATTTCGTATCGAACTTGATTACGATCGGTATTATGCTGGTCATCAAAAACTTTATTTTGGATAACGATAAGATACACGCTCAAATACAGGAGAATAAGAAGAAGCCCAAAAAAGAGAATAAATTTCAGCGTAAAATGCGCGAAATGATGGATCAGGCCGATCAGCAGAAAAAGCTGGGCAAAAAATAATCGTACTTCAAGTAAGTGATTGAATTTTGGCTTCCCTTCAAAAACAAAAAACCCTGACATTTCCGTCAGGGTTTTTAGCATCAGTAAGGTTGGTTTGGTAAGATTTGGGACTGTAAAGATGTGTCACAAATCCTATTAAAAAAAAATAGAGTTGTCAAGTGTCTGTTTTTGTATGCTAACCTCTGTTATCATGATGTTTGTTATTTTCAGATTCTACTATAACAACAGCTAACCATAAAAAAACTTCCAAGGGAATAGCGATATCACGTCCAATGGGGTATCTAAATCCACAAAATTTTCATCGGTCGATATAATAGTACTTAGTGTAGGAGGACTGATAACTTGATTTAGAATAGGCATCAAGGCTTTCGCGGCAAGTATGTCGACCGTTGTAGCGGTAGCCGAAACATTGAGAACAATACCACAGGTAGTACTTCAACAAAAGTTGAAAACCCCGCCTTGCCCAAGAAGCTGATAAATGCCGTACTGGGTGAGGCCAAGACCGTGTAAATGGTCGAGCCTTCTAATGTTATTGTAGGGTGGTAACGAGAATTGATAAGTCAGCAGTATTTGAGGCTACTTCAAAAATTTTGTTTTCAGCTACTTGAAGCCTGTCCGTATCATATACTTTACAAGATATCGCGAAAACAGTAGTTCAAACTAAAATGACAACAGCTTTAAAATGGGTCTTTTTCGTAGAAATATATATTTGGCGACCTTATCGATTTATAATGCTTTATCACTAGTGTCCGGTTAAGCAAGGTGCTAATTTAGCGTAGACCTGGATATGACTGGAACAAACGTTCATTGAAATATTTTTCGATTTGA
>RCNB010000287.1_pt1 | contig 35097 bp, 32 predicted proteins | sample 2041321 | NCBI WGS metagenome assembly RCNB01 (sample SAMN09708232, study PRJNA481090) | Marine sediment metagenome, whole genome shotgun sequencing project.
GGAAAAATTAAAGTAGGGGAAGGACTTTATTACAAGGTGGAAATCCTTATAAAGGATCTGCAGAATAATCTGGTAAAATTAGTTATTCCTGTTGAAGGAAAAAGACAGCAGCCACTGGTGATTGAGGATGAATTGAAGACAGATTATTTTATTATCGCCAAACAGCCTAATAATTATGACCTGGGTGCTGCAAAAGTCTATTTTCCGGCAAATACCTTTTATGACAATTTTTATATGGACCTGCAAAAAGGAAAGGATACAGTTGTGATTCACAATAATAGGATTCCAGCACACAAAAACTTTACAATAACTTTTGATGTAACCAAATACTCTCCGCAGGAGCGAAAGAAGTTGTTCATAGCCCGTCTCGACAAAAAAAAGAAAGCTAATCACATGACCACTTTTAAAAGAGGGACAACCTTTACAACCAGAACCAGAAGCCTGGGGACTTATATCCTCGCACAGGATACAATTGCACCGAAAATACGTCCAAAGAACTTTAAGGAAAGGCAGTGGTTAAATAACTACCGTTATCTCAGTCTTACAATCTCTGATAACTTAAGTGGCATTGACACTTATTCTGCTACATTAAATGGTGTATGGATATTAATGGAATACGAACCTAAAACAAAAACACTTACCTATAATTTTGACGATAAAATTCTAAATCAAACGCAATGTGAACTTAAAGTAATCGTTACAGATAACGTAGGGAATTCAAATACCTTTACCAGTAGTTTTTACAGAAAATAAACTTTTGAAGTGTTCTAAACTCTTATTCCTTCTTACTCTTTTTGGTTCGCATACTTTAGTAAGCGGGCAAAAGGCATCAATTACCGGGGTAGTCCTGGGAGTTAATGATGAGCCATTATCCAATGTAAACATAACTACCAAAGGTCATGGCACCTATACGGATTCAACCGGATTTTATTTACTGGAAGTAATTGCCGATAAGGAAATAACGATAATTTTTACTCATTTAGGCCATAAAAATGTAATCCTGGAGAACTTAATCCTCACCACAAATGAGACTTTTGAATTCAACCCGGTAATGAAAACTGATGTAATTCAGGTAGATGGTGTTGAAGTTACGGCAACCGGAGAAAGAAGCGCTGAAGGCATAACAACCATTTCCGCTAAACTCGTACGAAAAATTCCCGGAGCCAATGCAGGTGTAGAAAATGTGCTGAAATTACTTCCGGGAGTTTCTTCCAATAATGAATTAAGTACACAGTATTTTGTGAGAGGCGGGAATTATGACGAAAACCTGGTTTATATCAATGATATTGAGGTCTACCGCCCGTTTCTTGTGCGTTCCGGCCAGCAAGAAGGATTAAGTTTCGTAAATAGCGATATGGTCCAAAATCTGGAATTCTCAGCTGGTGGTTTTCAGGCTCATTATGGGGATAAACTATCTTCTGTCTTGGATATTACTTATAAAAATCCAACAGAATTCGGGTTGAATATTGAAGCCAGTTTTCTTGGAGGAGGAGTTACACTTGAAACTATATCCAAAAATAAAAATTTCACTAGTGTAACCGGTGTCCGCTACAGAGACAATAGCCTTCTGGTAAATAGCCAGCAAACCAACGCGAATTTTACACCCGCCTTTGTAGATTTACAAACCTATCTTACTTACCATTTCTCCAGAAAATTTAACTTGAACTTTTTAGGAAACCTTTCTGTTAATGATTATAAAAATGTGCCTTTTTCCAGACAGACCAACTTTGGTACAATTAGCGATCCTAAGGCCCTTGTAGTGTTTTATCAAGGCGAAGAAAATAATAATTATAAAACCAGTCTTGGGGCACTAAAAGCGGATTATTACGTAAATGACAATGTTTCCCTAAGTTTTATAACTTCTGTTTACCATACGACGGAAGAAGAGTATTCTGATGTCATTTCGCAATATGAATTAGGTGAGATTGATACAGATCTCGGTAGCAATAATCTTGGTGAGGTAACTTCCTCACGGGGGTTAGGTACTCAGTTTAGCAGAGCAAGAAATGATCTTGATGCACTCATAGTGAATGTAGCACACAAGGGCGAACTGGATAAAAACGAAGAATCCTGGGAATGGGGAATTAAATATACCCATGAGGATTTTAGAGATCAAATTCGTGAATCTGAATTTCTGGACTCTTTAGGCTATTCTGTGAGGCCTCCAACGGATGAGTTTATTAACAACCAACCACAGGAACCTTTTAACGCAGCCATAGTGCCTTACACATCTGTTTCTGCCCTGAATTTTGTAAAAACCAATCGTTTATCCGGATATCTTCAATATAGCCGAAGAGCACTGTGGAATAGCAGTAATATTTATTATAACTTAGGATTCAGGACCCAATACTGGACGGTCAGCGGGGAAGGATTCTCCAGTAATTCTCAGATCATTTTCAGTCCAAGAGGACAGTTTGCAATTAAACCCTCATGGAAGGTCGATATGTTATTTAGAATTGCCGCAGGGGTATATCAACAACCCCCATTTTATCGTGAATTAAGAGATCCCACTGGTACTATTCAACCGGAAGTAAAAGCACAAAAATCTGTACATTTTGTACTTGGCAACGAATATAGCTTTGAACTCTGGAAACGGCCTTTTAAACTGCTAAGCGAATTGTATTATAAGAATTTGACCAATGTAAATCCATACACTCTTGATGATGTCAGAATTCGTTACGCCGCGGCAAATAATGCGAAGGCCTATGCTTATGGATTTGATATGAGAATGAATGGCGCATTTGTTCCGGGAACAGAATCCTGGGTAAGCCTGGGCTTCCTTAAAACCGAAGAAAATATTGATAACAGAGGGTATATTTCAAGACCAACAGATCAAAGGTTTCAAATAGGCATATTATGGCAGGATTACATCCCTACGATACCCAGTTTAAGGATGTACTTGAATCTTGTTTACAACACCGGAGTACCCGGAGGTTCGCCAAGTTATGCCGATCCTTATAATTTTCAGAATAGATTAAGAGATTATAAACGTGCAGATCTGGGTATTTCCTATATTTTTGTAGGATTAAATAAACAATACCCAAAAGGTCATTGGTTATATAGCTTTGAAGAATTAAATATTGGTTTTGAGATTTACAACTTATTTAACAATCAAAATTCCATAACCAACACATGGGTAAGAGATGTGGATAGCAAACTTGAGTTTGCGGTTCCCAATTTTATGACATCCCGTGTGTTCAACCTGAAATTAAGTATGCGTTTTTAGTTAATTTAGAATGAAAAAATTACTTTTTATTACCCTTCTTGCCTGTGGCACTTTGATCAATGCCCAAAAAAATGTATACGAAAGCAGTAAGTTTGATGTCCTAAGTAAGGATCATCATGTACTGGCCATTATTCCGTTTATTACCCATCTTGCTTTAGAGGAAAATATTACCAAGGAGGAATCAAAAATATTAGCAGAAAAAGAAGGTTATGCGGTACAGGATGCCCTGGAGACCTATTTTGGCCTTGGAAAGAAAAAGAAGAAATTCACAGTCGATTTTCAAAATATTAAAAACACCAATGCCATACTCGCCCAAAAAAACATTACTTACAAAAATATAGATACTTATACAATTAAAGAACTTTCTGAAATTCTGGAGGTCGATGCCATAATAAGTGGGAATTTAGATTTAAATATCCTGCTCTCTAAAGGAGTTCCGGTTGAGTTTAGCTTTATGGACTATTTTCTTGGTGCTTCTAATTACGGTAGAATTGGCATTAAAATAAGTGATGGAATAACAGGGAAATTATTGTGGAAATACGAGAATGAAATCAATAAAAAAACCGGAAGAAATACAGCCGACCTGATTGACAAAATGATGAAAAAACTGGTGCGCAAATTTCCATATGACAAGGAAAGGGTAAGAATGAATAAAAATCCTAAGTCTGACTAAACTCTTTCAAAACCTCAATTGCGTAATCTACTTCTTCCCTTGTGTTATAGTTTGAAAACGAAAACCTGACAGAAGGTTTTTGAAGTTCTTCATCAGACAAAATTTCTGCCAGTACATGTGAACCGCCACTGGCGCCAGATTGACAGGCACTCCCCTCCGAACAAGCAATCCCTTTAAGGTCCAAATGAAAAAGAAGCATTTGCGATTTCTCTTTACTAAAAGGCAGGCAAACATTAACCAAAGTATAGGTGCTCTTTTCCAAATTTCCCGAATATCCGTTAAATTTAACCTCAGGTAGAGCTACTTTGATCTTTTTAATAAAATATTCTTTAAGGCTGGTGATATATTGTTTTTCCTCTTCCAGATTATCATAGGCAGCAACGAATGCCTCTTTTAACCCGACAATATTGTGAATTGGTTCAGTTCCTGCCCGGTAACCGCGTTCTTGCGAGCCTCCTAGTATTAGAGGTTTTAAATTGGAGTTTTTTCTTATAAAAGCAAACCCAATCCCTTTGGGTCCATGAAATTTATGAGCTGAGGCTACCATAAAATCAATCGGTGTGGTTTGTACGTCCCATTTGAAATGACATATAGATTGTACAGTATCTGAATGGAGAAGTGCACTATTAGCCTTGCATATTACCGCTATCTCTTGAATATCCAAAATATTACCAATTTCATTGTTAACATGCATTAGGCTAACTATTTTTTTTGAATCATCTGCCAATAATAACTGTTCCAAATGCTGAAGGTTGGGATTGCCAAAACTATCAAGGTCAACGAATTCAATATGGATGTCAAACTCCTTTTGTAAGGCTTCTGCAGTATGCAATACGGCATGATGCTCTATTTTTGAAGTAATAATGGTTTGTACTCCCATGTCCTTGACCGCACTTCTTAAAATCATGTTATCTGCTTCGGTACCTCCGGATGTGAAAATAATCTCAGAAGCTTGCGCGTTTAAATATTTGGCAATTGTTTTGCGAGCTTGCTCAATTTCTGTTTTGGCGCTTCTTCCAAATCCGTGAATAGAAGAAGGATTACCATAAGAGTTGACCAGGGCATCCTGCATTTTTGCAATTACTTCCTCCCGAACGGGGGTTGTAGCGGCATTATCAAAATAGATCTTTTGCATGAACAAGCTTTATATTGAGAAACAAAACCAAAAATAACCGAAATAAACTTAAACTCTTCATAAAATCAACTCAAGTCACTAGGATTATAGCCTTAAATTCATTTAAATTTGAGGCATGAACAGAGTACTTTTAATTTTTATTTTTTGCTTTTTCAACTCATGCGATGACGGTGATTTAATAATTGAAACGATAGATTTTAACGATACCAGTATCACATTTTGTGAATCTACAACAACTATAAGCAGCACGCTATTCTTTAAACTCAATACAACCGAAGCTTTAGTTCTTGAATTGCAAAGCGGCATCCTTAAGAATGAAGTTTCTGCAGACACTATTAAGAGTGCAATTCCAGGTGAATCCCAGTTAATATACCGGACTTTTTCCGACAATATCTCTAAAAATTATTTTTGTGATGCAGTACCACCAATCACACCTACGGTGGTTGAGGAGTACGAAGGTGAAGGGGGAGAGGTATTTATTACAACCGTACAAAGTGAAAGCGATACCACAATCTACGAGCACAAAATTGAATTAAGTGGAATTTCACTGGTAAATGTGGAAGGTCTGCGAATAACTGACTTGAGGATAAATGATTTTGGTACCATAACCACCAAAGAGTAATCTATTCACGAATTCTGATAAATATAGACTTCTGTAGCACCTAAGCCATATTTTTGATAATCTGCATCATAGTATTTTACATTTTCGTACCGTTTAAATAAATAATTCAACTCTTCTTTAAGAACCCCTGCCCCCACTCCATGAATAAACACCACTTTTTGTATTCTTTTTCGAATAGCAAATTCAAGTTGTCTTTTAGCCGTTTCCATTTGTATATTCAGCATATCATAATTGGTCATCCCCTTTGAAGAAGGAACAAGTTGGTGAATATGCAGGTCAACTTCCATTTTTGCAGTATTACGCTCTTTTACAGCAACTTTCCGGATTTTCCGTTTACCACCCTGCTCCTTGTCTGCCTTCACCTGTGAAGCTTCAAATTTGCTTACTCTTATGGGGTTCATGCCTTCTGTATGCATCAATTCAGATGCAGTAAAATCCATATCAAACCCTTCCTGCGTCCGTATCGTTATAAAATCGTCTGAAATAGTTATAACTATCCCGGTAATGTTATCGTCTATGACCTCAACCTTTTCCCCTTCTTTAAAATTTCTCATTTTCCATTGTCATTATTGTGTTCATCGGTTTTAGTCCAAACTTTCGAAGATTTATAAATTCCGTACATCAGTAAAATTATTCCTATACTCATGGCATACTCTTTCTTAACTAATTGATCTCCCGTAGCCATAATAATTGCACCTGCAATAATTAGCAAAAAATAAATGATTCGATTTGTTTTCATTCCTCAAAAATAATAGTATTTTTCAGTAGATTAATCTGCCTTAATGAAAATCGCTTCATCGATATTGCTTTTTTTAAATGAAGATTATATGCTACCCTGTCTAAATAAACAGCTTTTGGGCATAGAATGTACCGGATGTGGCATTCAAAGGGCCGCTGTTTTACTCTTTCATGGAGAATTTGTTGAGGCTTTTAAAATGTATCCTGCAATATACCCTTTAATACTGCTTCTGGGTTTTCTGTTGTTGGATAATTTAATGACCATAAAATATTCAAATAAGATTAGTATATTCTTAATGATAGCCAGTGTAACAACAATATTGATCAACTTTATTTTAAAATTTTTCTAATCAAACGAATACTTCATGGAACAACAAAAATTACCTAATGTAACCATAGCCATTGTACTTTCAATTCTTTCATACCTATGCTGCTGTTTTGGTGGCTTTCCGGCAGCTATTCTTGCAGGCATAGCCTTTTTTCTAGTGTATAAGGATGAAAATAAGTATAAAGAAAATCCGGAATTGTATTCCAATTACAGTCAGCTTAAAACGGCTAAAATTTTGGCCATTATTGGAATGGTTTTAGGAATAATTTATTTTGCCTATGTTATATATTCAATTTCTACTATTGGTGGCTGGGAAGCCTATATGGAACAAGTAAATGAAATGAGAGAACAATGGGAGTCATAGCTCTCCTCAAAAAATATATAAAATGAATCAACAACCTTTACCCGGTGCGAGTAATGCCTTAACAATGGGCATAATTTCTATCATAGGAGCCATCACTTGTTGTGGTCCTTTTGCAATTATATTTAGTATTATTGGTTTAAGTAGTGCTAAAAAAGCCGAAGGACTTTATCAGAATCATCCTGAAAATTATTCGGGATATGAAAGCGTAAGAACTGGGCGGATTTTGTCTTATGTTGGAATGGCCCTGGCCTTAATATATCTCGTATTCGGCATCCTTTATTTTGGAGTTATAGCTGCTTTTATTACTAGCGGAAACTTTTAAAAACAATATTTAACGAATTAGACTTACATAAAAGACCCTCGGGCTGAGGGTCTTTTTTTTGTTATTGGTAATATTATATTAGTCCTAATTGGCTACCTCGCTCATAAATTTAAGGCGGTATAGCCGCAACTCTTCATCTTCATATTCGCCATCAAATTCTTTTTGTGCCTCTTCTATATCATCTGATTCAGCCTCAATAAAATATTCATGAATTTCTTCCTGTTGATCCTCATCCAGTATCTCGTCTACCCAATAGCCTATATTCAATTTAGTACCACTAAAAACTATTTGTTCCATTTCCTTTACTAAATCGGGCAATTCAATACCTTTTGCGGAAGCAATATCATCCAAAGGCAACTTTCTGTCGACATTCTGAATAATATATAGCTTAAGAGCCGAATTAGCCCCCGTACTTTTTACAATCAGGTCATCCGGGCGAATTATTTCATTCTCCTCAACATACGTTGTAATAAGTAACACAAAGGGCTTACCATATTTTTTTGCCTTGCCCTCACCTACTCCATGAATATTTAACATTTCCTCCATGGAAATAGGGTATTTTAGAGCCATATCATCAAGTGAAGGATCCTGGAAGATGACAAAAGGAGGGATATCCAATTTCTTAGCTTCATGTTTTCTGAGGTCTTTCAGTAAACGCAATAACTTTTCATCTGCCGCACCCCCTGCACTTTTGGCTGCAGTAACTATGGCTTGGTCATTTTCTTCGTTATATACATGATCCTTCGTCATCATAAAAGAAGTAGGATTCTCAAAAAAAGAAGATCCCGCCTGTGTAATATGCAATATACCGTATTGTTCAATTTCTTTTTTAAGTAATCCGGCAACCAATACCTGCCTGATTAATGCCATCCAATAACTTTTGTCTTTGTCTGATCCAATACCAAAAAAAGGTTTTTCATCCGTTTTGTGAGAAGCAATAAGTGCATTCGTAGAACCTATAAGTGCCAGAACAATTTCTTTGGCCTTAAACTTTTCTTTAGTGCCCTGCACTGCCTTGATTAGCTTTATAACATTTTCCTTCGCTTCTTCTTTTTCCTTTGGATTTCTGGCATTATCATCCATATCTGCACCTTCGCCATTCACCCCATCAAATTCTTCTCCAAAATAATGAAGAATGAACTTTCTTCTAGACATAGATGTTTCGGCATATGCAACAATTTCCTGAAGAAGGGCGTTCCCAATTTCTTGTTCAGCCACGGGTTTTCCGGACATAAATTTCTCCAACTTTTCAACATCCTTATAAGAATAAAATGCGAGGCAGTGACCTTCTCCTCCATCCCTGCCTGCACGGCCGGTTTCCTGGTAATAACTTTCAATGCTTTTGGGAATGTCATGATGGATGACATATCGCACATCTGGCTTGTCTATTCCCATTCCAAAAGCAATAGTTGCGATGACGACGTCCACATCTTCCATAAGAAACATATCCTGATACCTGGAACGTGTCTTAGCATCAAATCCTGCATGATAAGGTACAGCACTCACCCCGTTAACTTGTAACACTTGGGCTAATGCTTCAACTTTTTTCCTGCTCAAACAATAAATTATTCCTGATTTACCGCTATTCTTCTTTACAAAACGAATAATATCTGCATCTACATTTTTTGTCTTAGGCCTTATTTCGTAGAACAAATTGGGCCTGTTAAAAGATGCTTTAAAAACCTTCGCGTCTGTAATGACAAGGTTCTTAATAATATCTTCCTGGACTTTTGGGGTGGCTGTTGCAGTTAAACCAACTATCGGGATGTGATCGCCCAACCTGTTAATTATAGCCCTTAAATTTCTGTATTCCGGTCTGAAATCGTGTCCCCATTCAGAAATACAATGGGCCTCGTCAACTGCCACAAATGAAAGGGGTACAGATTGTAAAAATTCCACATACTCCTCCTTTGTGAGGGATTCAGGTGCTACATAGAGCAATTTTGTTACACCATCTAAAATATCTTGTTTTACCTCCTTTACCTGAGTTTTGGTTAATGAAGAGTTCAGAACATGAGCAACTCCGTGATGTGAGGAAACAGCTCGGATGGCATCAACCTGATTTTTCATAAGAGCTATTAAAGGAGATACCACTATAGCGGTCCCCTCTTTTAAAAGAGCAGGAAGCTGATAACATAGTGATTTTCCACCTCCTGTAGGCATAATTACAAAGGTGTTTTTGTTTTGAATGACGTTTGTTATGACACCTTCCTGTAGTCCTTTAAATTTGGAAAAACCAAAATATTTTTTTAGCGCAGCATGTAGTTCAATTTCATTCAAAATTATTGCAAATTTAGTATGTCGAGTCTGCTTTTATAACGATAATCGTAATTATACTTAAGATATATCTTTTTGTTTTTAGGCGAGTGAAAATGATAAATTGTATTGTTTATAGTTTAGAATCTCCTATAAAATAAGTTTGTGTAATTTTGTTTTCTTAAATATAATACATTCTTTTAAAATCTGTTTACATATTAAGTTAATTTCTATAATAGTAAACATATAATTTCAAAACCATATTGAGTAATCACAAAGCTATATTAGCTACTGCTAAAAAAACCATCAAAACGGAAAGCGACGCCATTGCGCACTTGTCCACACTTTTGGATGAACAATTTGCACGTACTGTAAATTGCATTTATGAATCAGTAGGGCGTGTAGTAATTACTGGTATAGGCAAAAGTGCTATCATTGCCTCTAAAATAGTAGCTACCCTGAACTCTACAGGGACACCGGCAATTTTTATGCATGCAGCTGATGCTATACATGGTGATCTGGGTACAATCCAGAAAAATGACGTAGTGATTTGTATCTCCAAAAGCGGTAATACACCTGAAATAAAGATGTTGGTGCCGTTAATTAAACAGGGAAATAATCCGTTAATTGGAATGTGTGGCAATTTAGATTCATTTCTGGCTGAAAATGCAGATTTTGTTTTGAACACTTTTGTTCAAAAAGAAGCCTGCCCGAATAACCTTGCACCAACTACCAGCACTACGGCCCAACTTGTAATGGGTGATGCTCTCGCTATCTGTCTTTTGAAATTGAGAGGATTCAGTAGTCAGGATTTTGCTAAATATCATCCGGGGGGAACACTTGGAAAAAAACTTTACCTGAGAGTTTCCGATATTGTCGGAAACAATTTAAAGCCTCAAGTGGGCGTTGATGCTGATGTAAAGCAGGTTATAATTGAAATTTCTGAAAAAATGTTGGGTGTGACTGCCGTTTTGAACAATGACAAAATTGTTGGAATTGTTACAGATGGAGATATCAGGAGAATGCTTAATAAATATGAAAACATTAATGGGCTGAAGGCGAAAGATATAATGACAACTAGTCCTAAGACTATTGGTAAAGACGTTCTGGCCATAAAAGCGTTGAAGGTAATGCGCTCTAATGGCTTATCCCAACTGCTAGCTATGGACGGAGAAGAATATGTAGGCGTTGTTCATTTACATAATCTAATTAATGAGGGAATACTTTAATGGCACAAGCAACTAAAGAACATAATGAAATGTCCTTTCTGGACCATCTGGAAGAACTGCGTTGGCATCTTATTCGATCAACTATTGCAATAGTTCTGATTGGTATAGTGGCTTTTCTAATGAAAGACTTTATATTCGACACCGTAATTTTCGGGCCAAAAAAACCGGACTTTCCCAGCTATGGTGTATTCTGTAAACTCTCCAGGTTTCTTGGTTTTAGTGAAGCATTTTGTGTGACGGAACCCATATTTACGGTACAGAGCAGGCAAATGGCTGAACAGTTTTCCGCCCATATTTGGACGTCTATCTGGGCTGGATTTATTCTTGGCTTCCCTTACATTCTTTATGAAATGTGGAAATTCGTCAGCCCCGGATTATACGATAAAGAACGTAACAATTCCCGTGGCTTTATATTTATTGCTTCTTCCCTTTTTTTCCTTGGTGTACTATTTGGTTATTATGTGGTAGCGCCTCTTTCAATAAATTTTTTAGGGGGTTATTCGGTCAGTGATGAAATTGTTCGGGAGATAGATTTAAGTTCATATATTTCAACTGTAAGAGCAGCTGTAATCGCCTGCGGTATAATATTTGAACTACCAATAATTATATTCTTTCTTACGAAAGTTGGGTTGGTTACCCCGGAGATACTTAAAAAATATCGAAAAATCGCTCTCGTTATTGTACTTATCCTTTCTGCTGTTATCACACCTCCGGATGTGGCAAGTCAGATTATAGTAGCTGTACCTGTTCTTATACTTTACCAGATAAGCATTTACATTTCAAAAGTTGTATTACAGAGAGAAGCAAAAAAAGAAAATAAAAATGTCAAAATCAAGTGAGAAGTTTAATACCTGCCGTTCTAAAATGGATGGGAAATTGTTAGCAGATAATAATAAAGAGAATCTTCAAGCTGGATACGAAAGCCTAAAGCAAAGGTGTTTTGGATGAAAAAATCAAAGAATTATTGGGAACAACTGGAGTTACAATAAGGTTAAAAAAACTATAATTCTGAACAGTAGAAAGTAGAATGACTTAGATTTGAAAGATAATTCTTCTGAATGAAATTAAGAGCAGATAGCATAATGAAAGCCTACAGAGGGCGCCAGGTGGTTAAGGGTATTTCCCTGGAGGTGAACCAGGGCGAAATAGTTGGGCTATTGGGTCCGAATGGAGCCGGAAAGACTACCTGCTTCTACATGATCGTAGGGCTTATTAAACCCAATGGAGGACAGATTTTTTTAGATGATACTGAGATCACAAAATTTCCGATGTATAAAAGGGCTCAAAATGGTATAGGCTACTTAGCCCAGGAGGCATCGGTATTTAGAAAATTAAGTATTGAGGATAATATCTTAAGCGTTTTACAACTTACGAAAATGAGCAAAAAAGAGCAACACATGAAAATGGAGTCGCTTATAGAGGAGTTTGGACTGGGGCATATTAGAAAGAATAGAGGAGATTTGTTATCCGGGGGTGAACGAAGACGTACAGAAATAGCAAGAGCCTTGGCCACTGACCCTAAGTTTATACTACTGGATGAGCCCTTTGCTGGTGTTGACCCGGTTGCGGTTGAAGATATTCAGCGAATAGTGGCTCAATTAAAAGATAAGAATATTGGTATCCTGATCACTGATCATAATGTTCAGGAAACCCTCGCTATAACAGAACGATCATACCTGATGTTTGAGGGCGGCATCTTAAAATCGGGCATACCTGAAGATCTTGCAGAAGACGAAATGGTGCGTAAAGTCTATTTGGGACAGAATTTTGAACTTCGTAAAAAGAAATTGGACTTTTAACATACTCCTTCTGCGATAAAAATAATACTCAGATTATTCCGTTCATACAAAATTCAATTTAGAATACACATAACTACTTGATTATATGAGTAATAATGGTAAATTGGCCTCATCTATTTACAAGATAATTCTTAACTAATACAAATAAAAAAGTAATAAATTATCTAATTTAGATAGCAAGTGAATAATTCCTTTATGTTATGAAAAATTTAAATCCTAATTATCTATTTTCCTTAATTATTTTAACACTAATTTTTACGATTAGTTGTTCATCCGATGATAATTCTCTTGCGGTGGCAGAAATTCCATCTACTAGGACCATTGATTCTAAACTTGTAGGCACCTGGGATGGAACTGTTGAAGGAACACTAGGGACTGCTACAGCCATCTTTACACTACAAATGAATGGGGATATCTTTGCCGAGACTGACTCACAAATTCTATGTCCCTTTCAGGGAACCTGGTGGGTCCAAAATGGAAAATTTAACGCAGCTGGTGAAGATGAATGCGATGGCACAGTAATAGAGCTTAGCGGTAGCAGTGCATCAAAAACTGTGATTTCGGGAAACTGGACCGCGAGCAGCGGTAATGACGGCAAATTTTCTATGACCAAGCAATAAACATTTTTGGCAAAAAACCTGGATCCTAGCGGAGCAAACGAAAATTGATTTATATTCCTTTAAGAATTTATCTGTCACCAATCTTATAAACCATGGAACTAACAATATAAAAAAACACAATGGCAGGCACCGCTAAAAATTTCATGGTAAGTAGGAGGACTAAACTTACAATGACAAATATATAGCGCAGAGCATTATCTTTAAAACTCCAGTTCTCAAATTTTAGAGCAAATAATTCTATCCTTGAATTTAACAGATAGGAACTCAGAACGGTAATTATTATCAGAAACCATGGATTTAGGATTATTTGATTTAAATAGTCATTTCCCTGGTATAATAGTATTAACGGAAGTGAAAGTATAAATAAGGCATTTGCCGGTGTTGGAAGACCAATAAATGAGGTAGCCTGATTTTCATCAATATTAAATTTTGCCAATCTGTAAGCAGAAGCCAGAGTAATTAAAAAGCCAAAAAAAGGCAGGAATGAAATTTTAAATCCTGTCCATGTTAAAGTTTCTGAGGTACCTGATAAATCGAGATTCCACCCGCCGGTTTGAGACATTGCAAGAAGCTGAAACATAACAATACCGGGAACAAGGCCGCTAGTAATAAGATCAGCTAATGAATCGAGCTGTATTCCCAATTCGCTCTGAGCATCCAGCAATCTTGCGGCAAGTCCGTCAAAGAAATCGAAAACAATTCCCAGAAAAACAAAAAGTGCGGCAAGTTCCAACATATTTAAAACAGCAAATACTGTAGCAATACATCCACATAAAATATTAAGCATTGTAATAAACTGTGGAATATGTTTCTTCATGGCTGGCTGTTTCAGTAAAAATAATATAATTTTTATTCTAACTCTTTCTTAACATATTTTATTCGGATATTTGCCGTTAATAGTTATTCCACAAGTGATCAGAGCACTAAGAATTCAATTTAAAAAACTTCGCTTCCTTAACATATTATGGATCACCTTTTTTGGTTTTTCGCTTCAGGCTCAATTATCAGATAATGCCCAAATTAGTATAATTACATGTGACTCAGGTCAGGATCTTTATTCGAGTTTCGGGCACAGTGCTTTTAGAGTTCAGGACAGCGCTCAAGGAATAAATTGGGTTTATAATTACGGAACTTTTGATTTTAATACGCCTAATTTCTATTATAAATTTGCCAGCGGGAAATTGCTTTATTCCTTAAGTGTGTCAAAATTTTCAGATTTCCTCTTTACTTATGAACTGGAAAACAGATGGGTAAAAGAACAAATATTAAAACTTGATCGCGAAGACCGAAATACATTATTCCGGTTTTTAGAAAACAACCGAAAGCCCGAAAATAGGGATTATAAATACGACTTCTTATTTGATAATTGTGCCACTAAATTACCAGAGGTATTAAAAAAAGTTCTTGGAAACAGCATTGAATTTAATGGAGAGCATCTTAAAAATCATTACACTTTCAGAGATCTGATACATCAAAATCTGCTTACTAATTCATGGTCCAGTTTTGGCATAGACCTTGCTCTGGGGTCCGTGATAGATAGGGAAGCTGCCCCTGAAGAGTATATGTTCCTGCCCAAATATGTTATGCTACAAATGAATAATACAACTTTGGCAGAGAGCCCATTGGTCCTTCGGGAACGTCCCGTTTTTGAGTATAACAACAAAATATTTATTAATAATTTTGGCCTATCACCGCTTTTTTGGTTACTTCTATTATTACTCTTTACACTCACAATATCATATATAGATCTTAGAAATGGTACACGGAGCAGGTGGCTCGACTTTTTTTTATTTTTGATTACCGGATCTGCAGGATTACTCATTTTCTACCTATGGTTCCTGACCGATCATTCGGCAACCGCTAATAATTTTAATATCCTTTGGGCATTTCCATTGAATCTTGCAGCCTGTTATTTTCTCCTAAGAAAAGACCGAATTCCAAAATGGATGGGTAAATATATTTTGATACTACTCGTTTTAATGGCTATTACGCTGATACTTTGGATTTTTCAAATTCAACGGTTTTCTCCGCTAATTGCCGTGGTATTTGCCATACTTGGTCATAGATACGCCCTACTTTACCGCTATTTCACAAATTCCAACCCAAGTCTCCAATGAATTTGGTTTCCGTAGAAAATATAGCCAAATCGTATGGAGAATTAGTCCTGTTCGAAGACCTCTCGTTTGGCATAAATAAAAATCAGAAAATTGCGTTGGTTGCCAGAAACGGGGAAGGTAAAACTTCAATTTTAAATATTCTGGCAGGGAAAGACGCCCCAAATAGCGGTGCCGTAAACTACCGTAAAGGAATTCGAATATCTTTTCTGGAACAAGAACCAGATCTTAATCCTCAACTAACCGTAGAGCAAACCATTTTGGAATCTGACAATGAGATTCTAAAGATTATTGCTGCTTATGAAGCAGCTCTGGACAATCCCGAAAATGAAGAAGCTTACCAAAAAGCTTTCGAGTCTATGGAAAGGAATAACGCCTGGGATTTTGAAACCCAATACCAACAAATTCTTTCCAAATTAAAACTGGATGATCTTAAAGCCAAAGTCAGTGATCTATCCGGTGGACAAAAAAAGAGACTGGCAATGGCCAATGCCCTATTGAATGAGCCAGATCTATTAATTCTGGATGAGCCCACAAATCATTTAGATCTGGAAATGATAGAATGGCTCGAAGATTATTTTAGCCGTAAAAAAATTACTCTTTTTATGGTTACTCATGACAGGTATTTTCTGGAAAGGGTTTGTAATGAAATTCTGGAACTAGATAATGGTCAGCTTTATTCATACAAAGGAAATTATGCTTACTATCTGGAGAAAAAAGAAGGCAGACTGGAACGCGAAGTGGTAGAACAACATAAATCCAAATTGCTTTATAAGAAAGAACTGGACTGGATGCGAAGACAGCCTAAAGCAAGAACCACGAAATCTAAATCGCGTATTGATGATTTCCATACCATCAAAGAAAAGGCACACCAACGCAGAGAGAGCCATGAAATTCAATTGGAGATAAATATGGAGCGTATGGGAAGTAAAATAATAGAACTTCACAAAGTCTCTAAAGCCTACCCTGGAATTATCTTACTCGATAAATTTGATTATAATTTTTTAAGGGGAGAACGAATCGGAATTATTGGTAAAAACGGTACTGGCAAATCTACTTTCCTGAATATTGTAACAGGCTTTGAACAGCCGGATAGTGGAAAAATTGTAGTTGGAGAGACCATTAAATTCGGATACTATACCCAAAATGGAATTACGATAAAAGAAGGTCAGAAAGTAATTGATGTTATCCGAGAATTTGGGGATTATATTCCTTTAAAAAAAGGAAGACAACTCTCGGCTCAGCAGCTGTTGGAACGATTTTTATTTGATAGAAAGAAACAATATGATTTTGTAGATAAATTGAGTGGCGGGGAACGAAAGAGATTGTATTTATGTACCGTCCTTATCCAGAATCCCAATTTCCTGATCCTGGATGAGCCAACCAATGATCTGGATATTATCACTTTAAATATCCTTGAGAGCTTTTTGCTGGACTTTCCAGGATGCTTGCTGGTAGTATCCCATGACCGTTATTTCATGGATAAGATAGTAGATCATTTATTTATTTTTAAGGGGAATGGAATTGTTGAAGATTTCCCGGGGAATTATTCAGATCACAGGACATATGAAGACAGTGCAGTTATAGAACAAAGGGCGGAAAAGGGGAACAGCACCCAAAATAAAACAAATAAAAGCTCCTGGCGGTCTGATGACAAAAGCAAAAAATTGTCTTTTGAGGAGCAAAAAGAGTATAACAAACTGGAAAAGTCTATTCAGAACTTAGAAAAACAAAAGGAGGAGCTTCAAAATGAATTTGCTAATTCTGCTCTATCGGGAGAAGAAATAGATGTTTTATCAATAAGATTAAAAGATATTATAGAAAATCTTGAGGATAAAACAGAGCGTTGGTTTGAGCTTTCGATGCTATTGGAAGACTAATTCACAAGGTGGTAATTACAATATTCAAATTTACTGATAATTAGAATTTACTTTAATGTCTAATACCATTCAATATCTGAAATTTTGGTTTAAGGCAACTAACCAGCATGGAATTCATTCCCCGTTTATTTATCACTTTGTTACAAAGGGTCTTTATATAAAACATAAATACTGCAGATCAAAATCACCGAATATATTTTTCAAATGCATAAATTACTTCAAACCAAATAGTATAGGTTTTGAAGATGGAAATGAACTTTTAAGAAATAACGTAAAAGACGAGTTTCCATCACTTTCTTTTAAAGAGCCTTTTGATATAAAATACTATGGGACACTGGTTACAGAGTCTCAAATTTTGGCTATGGAGAACTACGCCAAACAACAACCCAAGGGAATAATATATATTAGCGATATCAGGAAAAACAGTAACTCGAAAGAACTATGGAATAAATTAGTTGTAGCAGATTTTGTGATGGTTAGCGTGGATATGTATTTTGGCGGCCTTCTTTTTTTCCATAAAACCCAGGCCCGGGAACATTTTAAGATTCGAATTTAAACTCTTAACTTTAAGATAGATTATTTATGAACTATGAATAACAGTATCTATTACCTATTAGGCGCAGTGGTCCTGATCTATTTAGTCATTTCTATTTTTAGCAAAAAGAGCTCAAAAAAAAGAAAATCAAGGAAATTTATGGATGGCTATGAGCGGAAGGATAAAAGGAAAAAAGAGTAAATCCTTTATGGTTTCCGATTTATCGCATAATATTAAATTCCATATTAGGCCAATTTCCTAACTTGCAACTCAAAAGTTGTAAAATTGCCTATGAAAATATATACCAAAACCGGAGACAAAGGATCAACTTCACTTTTTGGAGGTACCAGGGTTGCGAAACATCACATCCGTATTAACGGTTATGGCACTGTGGATGAACTAAATTCATGGATTGGACTCCTAAGGGATCAGGAAATGGATGTACATTTCAGAGAGATTCTTATTACTACCCAGGATAAATTGTTTACCGTAGGCGCTATTTTAGCCACGGACCCTGAAAAAGCACAATTAAAAAGTGGAAAAGATCGTCTGAATATCCCTTTGATAAGCATGGCAGATGTAGAACAATTAGAAAATGAAATCGACATTATGAATGAAACCATGCCGCCAATGACCCATTTTATCCTGCCCGGTGGTCACACAACAGTGTCATACTGTCATATTGCCCGTACTATTTGCAGAAGAGCGGAGCGAATGGTATCCCTACTACATGAAAATGAGCCTGTTGACAGCATGGTTTTAACTTACCTCAACCGTCTATCAGACTTTTTATTTGTATTGGCACGGAAGTTGTCATACGATTTAAAGGCGGATGAAATAAAGTGGATTCCAGAGAAAAAAGGCTAATAATTACACTTTTTCTTCGTTATGAAATTATCAAAACCTTAAATTGTTGATAAAATAAGTGATTTTATTCAGATTTTTCTTGGCAATATGGGTTAAAAATCTATTTTTGCAAAAATTTTAAAATCATAATTAAGCCATGTATTGGACATTAGAACTAGCATCTTATTTAAGCGATGCACCCTGGCCAGCTACTAAGGACGAATTAATAGACTATGCTATTAGAACTGGAGCTCCTTTGGAAGTAGTTGAAAATTTACAATCTATGGAGGAAGAAGGCGGTGAGATATACGAATCAATAGAAGAAATATGGCCGGATTACCCTACAGAAGAAGATTACCTCTGGAATGAGGATGAATATTAAAGAAGTTTCCTAAAACCTATTAAAAGTCTCATTTGAGGCTTTTTTTTTATGTAATTTTGACATGCTTATTGAAGTTTAAGCAGAAATATAAAATCTGGAATACCTTTTGCTTTAAAAAGGATATTACAATTCTATGGCATATTGCTCATTTTTAAGACTTATTCAATTGCACTTTAAGTCCTGAAGAGCATGCTATCAAAACATGAATAATATATGAGTATTTTAAATTCAGTCATTAAGGCATTTGTAGGTGACAAGGCTAAGAAAGATGTTAAGGAACTACAACCGCTTTTAGAGGAGATCAAATCCTTTGAGGCAGCGATTGAAAGCTTGGACCACAATGCACTTAGAAATAAAACAAAAGACTTCAGACTAACAATATCAAAGGCATCTGAAGAACTTCAGAAGCAGATTGACATATTGAAAGAAGAAGTAAAATCCTCTCTGGATATTGACAGAAATGAGGAAATATATGCAGAAATTGATAAACTCGAAGACGAGGTCTATAAAATTACTGAGATCACTTTAAACGAGATTCTTCCTGAAGCCTTTGCCGTAATTAAAGAAACCGCAAAGCGATTTGTAAATAATGAAACCATTACTGTTGAAGCCTCAGAATTTGACAGATTGTTATCTGGCTCCAAAGAATATGTAAGTCTGGAGGGTGATAATGCCCTATGGCTAAACTCATGGGATGCCGCAGGAAAGGAAGTCACCTGGGATATGGTGCACTATGACGTACAGTTAATCGGCGGGATTGCTTTGCATCGGGGTAAAATTGCAGAAATGCAGACGGGTGAAGGTAAAACACTAGTTGCTACGCTGCCAATGTACCTGAATGCGTTGGCAGGTAAAGGGGCTCATTTGGTTACTGTAAATGATTATCTGGCTAAAAGAGATAGTGCTTGGATGGCACCAATATTTGAATTTCATGGACTATCGGTGGACTGTATAGACAAGCATCAACCTAATTCTGAAGGGAGAAGGGCGGCTTATAACGCAGATATCACCTATGGAACCAACAACGAATTTGGATTCGATTACCTTAGGGATAACATGGCCCATACACCTGGCGACCTTGTACAACGGCCACATCACTATGCCATTGTGGATGAGGTCGATTCTGTACTTGTTGATGATGCCCGTACTCCTTTAATCATCTCCGGGCCTGTGCCGGAAGGAGATCGTCACGAATTTAATGAATTGAAGCCCAAAGTGTCGGACATTGTTCAAAAACAACGTCAGTACCTTACCGGAGTTCTGGCAGAAGCCAAAAAAGAAATCTCCTCTGGAAATACCAAAGAAGGTGGTTTTCAATTGCTTAGGGTTCACAGAGGCTTACCAAAGAATAAAGCCCTTATTAAATTTCTAAGTGAAGAAGGCATAAAACAGCTGCTTCAAAAAACTGAGAATTTTTATATGCAGGATAACAATCGGGAAATGCCGCAGGTAGATGCGGAATTGTTATTTGTTATCGATGAAAAGAACAACCAGATTGAACTTTCAGATAAGGGCATAGAATATATTTCGGGAGATCAGCAAAAAGACTTTTTTGTGTTGCCGGATATTGGAAGTGAAATTGCAAAAATTGAAAATCAAAGTCTGGAAATCGAACAGGAAGCATCGGAAAAAGAGGATTTATTCAAAGATTTTGCAATAAAAAGCGAACGTATCCACACTATGAGCCAGCTATTAAAGGCATATACGCTCTTCGAAAAAGACGTGGAATACGTAGTTATTGAAAATAAGGTGATGATAGTTGATGAACAGACCGGTCGTATTATGGACGGGCGCAGGTATTCAGACGGGTTACACCAGGCCATTGAAGCGAAAGAGAATGTAAAAATCGAAGCAATGACACAGACTTTTGCTACGGTAACTTTACAGAATTATTTCAGAATGTACAAAAAGCTTTCAGGTATGACCGGTACTGCCGTAACGGAAGCAGGTGAATTATGGGAGATCTATAAATTGGATGTTATGGAGATCCCTACAAACAGACCTATTACGAGGGATGACAGAAACGATCTTATCTATAAGACCAAAAGAGAAAAATACAACGCCATTATTGACGAAGTTACCAAGCTTTCAGAACAAAAAAGACCTATTCTTATTGGTACCACCTCTGTGGAAATATCTGAGTTATTGTCACGAATGCTGGGTATACGAAAAATTCCACACAATGTTTTGAATGCGAAACTGCATAAAAAAGAAGCAGATATTGTGGCAGAAGCAGGTAATGCAGGTATCGTAACCATTGCAACAAACATGGCAGGACGAGGTACGGATATAAAATTATCTGAAGAAGTTAAAAAAGCAGGGGGCTTGGCTATCGTAGGTACGGAAAGACACGACTCCAGAAGGGTAGACAGACAGTTGAGAGGTCGATCGGGTCGTCAGGGTGATCCTGGAAGTTCACAATTTTATGTCTCTTTGGAAGATAACTTAATGCGGCTTTTTGGTTCGGACAGGGTTGCAAAAATGATGGATAGAATGGGTCTTGAAGAAGGAGAAGTGATCCAGCATTCAATGATGACCAAATCTATTGAACGGGCACAGAAAAAAGTAGAAGAGAATAACTTTGGTATTCGTAAACGACTTCTGGAGTATGATGACGTAATGAATGCCCAACGTGAAGTAGTTTATAAAAGAAGACGGCATGCACTGCAGGGTGAGCGACTTAAGGTAGATATTGCAAACATGGTTTATGATACATGTGAAGTAATTGCTGATACCAACAAGGCGGCTAGCGATTTCAAGAATTTCGAATTTGAACTCATTAAGTATTTTTCCATTACCTCTCCGGTTACAGAAGAAGAATTCGGTAAACAGACTTTTCTGGAGATCGCAAATACAACCTATACTGCGGCCTATGATTATTACCAGAGTAAAATGGAGAGAAGTGCCGCCACGGCTTTCCCTGTAATTAAAAAGGTATACGAGGACAGCAGCAATAAATTTGAACGCATTGTAGTTCCTTTTACTGATGGTATTAAATCGCTTAATGTGGTTACCAATCTTAAAAATGCCTATGATACTAATGGTAAGCAATTGGTTACAGATTTTGAAAAGAATATAACTCTAGCCATAGTTGATGACGCATGGAAAACTCACCTAAGGAAAATGGACGAATTAAAACAGTCTGTTCAGTTGGCTGTTCACGAACAGAAAGATCCTTTGTTGATCTATAAATTTGAAGCTTTTGAACTTTTTAAAAGCATGATTGACAACGTAAACAAAGAAGTAGTTTCCTTCTTGTTCAAGGGGGAATTACCCTCAGCTGACACCAATGAGATTCAGGAAGCAAGGAATGTAAGAAGACCAAAAGAAAAGCTACAGACCACTAAGGCGGAAATTCCGAATAATGATGAATTAGCAGCCCGGAACAGAGCAGTAGGGCAGAATCAAGGTGGTAGAGCCCCGATTACAGAAACCATTGTGAGGGAAAAACCTAAAATTGGCAGAAATGAAAGGGTCACTATAAAAAATGTAATGTCTGGCGAAAGCAAAACTGTCAAATTCAAACAGGCAGAACCCCTTATAGACCGAGGGGAATGGGTATTGATTGAAGATTGACAAATTAACTACTATCAAAAAAAAGGCGTCCGTACATGGACGCCTTTTTTGTTTAAAATGCTATATCTTTAAGTATTGACACCTTATTTTCCTTTGATATGAAATCTTCCAGACGTAAATTCCTTACTTCCATTAGCATGTTGGCTGCCTCTTCTGCAATGCCCATTACACAATTTGATTTTGGAATGAATGCAAAATTAAAAATTGCCCTTGTTGGAACCGGTATTCGGGGTATCACTTTTTGGGGAAAACGTCTTGTTGATGAATATTCGGATATCCTGGAGTTTGTGGGCTTGTGCGATATAAATCCGGGGCGTCTCTCTTTTGGAAAAGAATATACCGGGGCCAATTGCCCTACTTTTACAAATTTTGAGAAAATGATCCGGGATTCTAAACCAGATCTTGTTATTGTAACAACCAAAGATGCAACTCACCATGAATTTATTGTCAAAGCAATGGAAATGGGATGCGATGTACTTACCGAAAAACCGTTAACAACAGATGAAAATAAATGTCAGGCCATTCTGGATGCGGAAAAGAAGTCAGGCAAAAATCTGATAGTAGGTTTTAACTACCGTTGGAGCCCTTATAATACTAAAATAAAACAGTTATTGGCAGAAAATACCATTGGCAAACTAACTTCAGTTGACTTTCATTGGTATCTGAACACTTACCACGGCGCAAGTTATTTCCGAAGATGGCACGGACAAATGGAAAGCAGCGGGTCTTTATGGGTTCACAAGGCTACCCATCATTTTGACCTTCTTAACTGGTGGATCAATTCTGAGCCATCCGAAGTATTTGCTTACGGCGATTTGGAATTTTATGGTAAAAATGGACCTTTCAGAGGAGACAACTGCAGAAATTGCAATCATCAATCTAATTGTGACTTCTATTGGGACATTTCTAAAAATCAATTTTTGACTGATCTATATACAAACAATGAGAAATACGATGGGTATATCCGGGACAACTGCCTTTTTAGAAATGAAATAAATATTTATGATAAGATGTCTGCGCAGGTAAAATATCAAAATAATGTGCAGTTAAATTATTCGCTAACAACCTACTCGCCTCTGGAAGGTTGGCGGGTTGCCTTTAACGGTACAGAAGGAAGACTGGAAGCATGGATGGACATCCCCTATTATAAAGAGATGAATATCGATCAGGCCGAAATGCACGATAAAGAAATGGAGCAGAACAATGAGGAAACTGAGCATAATGAACCCATAATTGTGCACAAATTGTGGAAGGAATTCGAAACTGTTATGGTAGAAATGGAAAAAAGCGGTCATGGCGGAGGTGACAAACGCTTACAAGACAAAATGTTTAGAAGTGCTGATTCTGTTGACCCTTTTGGCAGGACCGCAGGAAGCAGAGATGGCGCAATGTCTGTACTTATAGGGATCGCAGCAAGGAAAAGCATTGAAACCGGCACAGCTGTTAAAATTAAGGATCTGACCAATTTACAGCCCAAGGAAGTACGAGATTAACATTTTTAGTATTGTAGATAACAAAATTACTTTTTGTCAGATTAGCTGTTGAATATATGGTAAAACATATATAGCTTTACACTATTAAGGGAATTCGCTTCCCAAATACGGTTGCGATTTTCCATATGTAGCATAGCTGCATTAATGAATATAATTTAAGACCATGGAAAAAGCAACCAAACATCAGCACAGAATACAGGATAAAATACGTCTGACCCTTAGGGTTAGCTATTTTGCCTCCATTTTCTCATTAGTATTTGGCTTGATTTGTCTTTTTTCCCTGGATATTTATGAAGTAGTTCCCCATATATTTATTGCCTTTGGCGCGTTGAGTGTAATCAATAACCTGGCCTATGCATCTCACAAAAACCTAACGCTTACCTATAACATCCTTTCTATACTCGGCTTAGCTTCGGCTACGGCCATTACTATGTTAACAGATGGCATAAACAGTCCGTTTATTTTTGTACTCGCTATTGTTGTGTTTGCGGGATATGCGACAACACGGAATTATGGGAAAATCTATTTGTACCTCACCATTCTGATTATTACTTTAATTTTTGTTCAGGGCATATCCGATTTTTCTTTAACCCGGAATGTCATACCCGTTGAGAGTCAAAACCTTTTTAGCTTTTTAAGTGTTTTGTTCTCCGTTTACCTCCTGGGTGGAGTTCTGGGTAAAAATCTCTTAAAGGCACACCACAACCTTTATAAAACCAAGATGGAAGTTGAAGAACGGATACATGAGAAAGACACACTGCTCAAAGAAGTGCACCACAGGGTTAAAAATAATCTGCAAACGGTTTCCAGCCTTTTAAGTCTTCAATCACGGGGAATAAAGGATGAAAAAGTAAAAAATCTTATAAAAAGTAGTCAGAACAGAGTCATCTCTATGGCGATGGTTCATGAAATGCTTTACATGCGCGACGATCTTTCTAAAATAAATTATAAATCCTATGTTGAAGAATTAAGTGAATACCTGGTGAAATCTGTAAAGGGCGCCGATAGTAACGTTAAGGTGAACATTAATATTCCTCAAATAGAATTGGGCATAGATACTGCTATTCCACTTGGGCTGCTTATTAACGAAGCACTTACAAATGCCCTTAAATATGGAATAAAAGGCAATGACCAGGGGGAAATTCATATTGAGTTAAAGAAAATCGCCGATAAGGACTACGTACTCAATATTGGAGACAACGGTGTTGGTTTTTCAGAGGAAGTGAATTTTAAAAATACCCGTTCTCTTGGTTTAAAGCTAATTCATAACCTGGCCCGTCAGCTAAAAGGATCGATAATCAGGGACTTTTCCAAAAAAGGTACCAACTATATCGTGAATTTTAAAGAAATAGGTCAGAGCGACTTTCATCAATCAGTGGCTTAAACAAAACCTCACTTACAAACGATTTATCTCTGTTTCTGGCACTTATTGTTCCCGCTGTAAAAACACTTCTTCTTAAGGCAATTTATACCTATATTTAGCCGACTAATTCAAAAATTGCCCTTATGAAGAATATTTTACTCGCATGTCTCTTACTTTTTACTACCCTTCTGTTTAGTCAGGATTACTTTCTTAAAAAATACCAGCCTTTTAATAGTAATATCCCTTCTCCGGAAGAGTTTTTAGGTTATGGTATTGGAGAACGTCATACCAGGCATGATCTTATTGTAGCTTATTTGCAAAAACTTGCCGAGCTTTCAGACAGGGCAACTATCCATGAATATGGCAAAACACATGAAGGACGAAAACTGGTAATCTTAACCATAACTACCCCGGATAATTTGGCTAATCTGGAATCTATTAAGGAAAGGCACCTTGCCTTTACAGATCCCGGTAAATCCTCTGCCCCGGACGCATCACTTCCAATTTTTATTAATTTGGGTTATAACGTGCATGGGAATGAGCCATCCAGTTCCGAAGCAGCCCTGTTAAGTGCCTATACCTTTGTAGCTTCTGATAATCCTGAGATACTTAATTACCTAACCAACGCAGTAATCTTTATAGATCCAACTATCAATCCTGATGGACGGGACCGGCATACACAATGGGCAAATAGCTATCAGGGCAATCCACTTGTGGCAGACCCCCAGGATGCCGAACACAACGAATACTGGCCTGGCGGGCGCACCAATCACTATTGGTTTGACCTCAACCGGGACTGGCTTCTGGCAATAAACCCGGAGAGTCGTGGTAAACTCAAATGGTATCATGAATGGTATCCCAATGTGGTTACCGACTTTCATGAAATGGGTTCACAAAGCACCTATTTCTTTGAACCAATGAAAGCGAATGGTTCTCTTAACCCTATTATGCCTAAAAAGAACTATGAAGATCTTAATAATTTGTTTGGAAACTATTTTGCCAAAGCCTTAGACAGCATTGGCTCATTTTATTTTACCAAAGAGGCTTTTGACGGTACCTATCCGGGTTACGGTTCTTCCTATCCTGATATTCAGGGTGGTCTTGGGCTGTTGTTTGAACAGGCCAGCTCCAGGGGGCATAAGCAGAAAACTGCTTTTGGGTACATCACATTTCCCTTCACCATCCGCAATCAGTACACATCGAGTATCACCACGGTGAAAGCTGCTGTTGAGAACAAAGACTATTTGCGATCATATCAAAAAGAGTTCTTTAAAACGGCGATGATGAACTCCGCAATAAAAGGAGTTCAAGGCTACAGCTTTGGAGATCGCTATGACAAAAACAGGATAAAGGCATTTATTGACAAACTATTAATCCACAAAATAAACGTATACAAATACGGGAATGATTCCTATGTAGTACCTACATCCCAACCCCAGTTCAGGATGGTGCAAACCATGTTTGAAACTTATAAAAAATACCGGGACAGTGTTTTTTACGATGCTTCTGCCTGGTCTGTGGCAAATTTCTATAATATTAACTACAGGGGAATAAAGAAGTTTAGCCGGGGAGATAAAATAACTTCTACAGCTGATCTTGTAAACGTCCAACCTGTACAAAAATCCTCTTATGCCTATATTATCGATTGGGATGATTACAACGCACCTGCAGTTTTAAATTTTCTTCAGTCTAAGAAATTGATTCTCTCTTCTGCCTTTAAACCATTTACCACAAAGCTTGATAATACCAGCAAGTCTTTTAATTATGGAGCTTTAATTCTACCCATAAGCCTTCAAAAGAAAGATGCAGATGAAGTATATAAATGGGTGCTTGAGGCACAGGAAAAATATCAGGTCCCTATTTATGGGATAGCCACGGGTTACAACAGCCAGGGAATTGATCTGGGCAGCAGGCATATTCGCCCTTTAACAAAACCCAAAGCCGCAATGCTTATAGGAGATGGAACTCGCTCTTATGAAGCCGGAGAGGTGTGGCATTTATTAGATACCAGGGTACATATGCCAATTACAAAAATACCTCTCAGAAATTATGATAAGGCAAAACTGGACGAATACAATACATTGGTGATGGTTTCGGGCAAGTATAACCTTACAGAGAAACAGCGAACCAAACTTTCAGACTGGGTTAAAAAGGGGAATACCCTTATTACTATCGGAACAGCCTCGAAATGGGTTATCGATAAAAAACTAGTTAAAGAGAAACTTACCAAATCCGAAGTAGATTCTACCAAAGCTGTATTGCGAAAACCATACGTGGATGCCGACGAAAACCTGGGTAGAGAAAGTCTGGGAGGAATTATACTTAAAGCCGATCTGGATGTTACCCATCCGCTGGCATTTGGCTACAGAGATGCAGACATTCCGGTATACAAAAACAATAACGTATGGCTTTCACCAAGTAGAAATGAATATTCCACAGTAGCGAAGTACTCAAGGAATGCCCTGATAGATGGGTACATAAGTAAAAAGAACAGCGAAGAATTTTTAAAATCTTCTGCTTCACTTATAGTAAGTCCCTTGGGCAGTGGTAGAGTAGTATTGTTCGCGGATAATCCAAATTTCCGGGGATCATGGTATGGCACCAACAGATTATTCCTTAATGCATTATTTTTGGGAGATAAAATTGGGGTACCTAAACAAAAGGACTAGTATGAACAATAAAATAAATGCCTTATTAATTCTCCTCTTATGTTACAATCTTTCAATACTTGCGCAAAGTAGCGAAGGTGATGGGCCATTTTCTCAGCTTATCATCAGGGGAGTTACCCTTATTAATGGTAATGGTGCACCGCCAATGGGGCCGGTAGATATAGAAGTGGTCAACAATCGTATTAAAAGTATTAAGGTAGTTGGCTATCCGGGAGTAGCTATAAAAGATTCAGACCGCCTACAGCTTAAAGGAGGAGGCAAAGAATTAAACTGCGAAGGCATGTATTTGCTTCCGGGCTTTGTAGACATGCATGGACATATTGGAGGAAAAGCGCAGGGCGCAGAACCAGACTATGTTTTTAAACTCTGGATGGCTCATGGCATCACCACAGTGCGTGAACCTAGCGGCCGGGGGGTAGACTTTACTTTAGATTTAAAAAGAAAAAGCGCAAAAAATGAAATTGTAGCACCCCGTATTTTAGCCTATACTGGATTTGGACAAGGTAGTGATGCCACTATAAGCACTCCGGAAAAGGCACGTGAATGGGTGCGAAGTAACGCTCAAAAAGGTGCTGACGGGGTTAAATTTTTTGGGGCACCTCCGGAAATAATGACCGCTGCTTTAGATGAAAACAAAAAATTAGGCTTAGGATCAGCTTGTCATCATGCTCAGCTTAATGTTGCTAGATGGAATGTACTGCATTCAGCCAGGGCAGGTCTAACCAGTATGGAACACTGGTATGGGCTGCCAGAAGCACTTTTTGAAGACCGTATGGTGCAGGATTATCCACTGGATTACAATTACAACAATGAACAGGACCGCTTTGAAGAGGCCGGTAAACTTTGGCAACAGGCCGCAAAACCTTATTCCGAACATTGGAATAAAGTTATGGACGAACTTATCTCCTTAGATTTCACCCTGGATCCAACCTTTAATATTTATGAAGCCAGCAGAGACCTTCAAAGAGCACGACGTGCAGAATGGCACGAAACATATACACTACCATCGCTGTGGGATTTCTACCAGCCCAGCAAAATAAGTCATGGTTCTTATTGGCATTATTGGGGTACCGAACAAGAAGTAGCCTGGAAGGAAAATTATAAACTCTGGATGACCTTTGTAAATGAGTATAAGAATAGAGGTGGCCGGGTAACCACAGGTTCGGATTCGGGCTTTATCTTTCAGCTCTATGGTTTTGCTTATATCCGCGAAATGGAATTGTTGCGGGAAGCCGGGTTTCATCCTTTAGAGATTATTCGCTCAGCAACCTTAAACGGGGCAGAAGCCCTTGGAATGGATGATCAAATAGGTACAGTAACCGTTGGTAAACTTGCCGACTTTGTTGTTGTAGCTGAAAATCCGTTAGAAAACCTAAAAGTACTATATGGCACGGGCGCCATAAAACTTACTGAAGATAATGAAGTTGTGCGTGTTGGTGGGGTAAAATACACTATAAAAGATGGTATAATCTACGATGCCAAAACACTACTTCAGGAAGTAAAGCAAATGGTGGATGCAGAAAAAAAGCGTTTGAATTATCAGATTAAACAACCTGGAATTCCTGAATAATAGTCGGGTTTATCGACTCTTGCTTTATTTAAAGTATAAATGGAGGATTTATCTACGTCCTGTAGGTACTTTAATCGGTCTTAGAACACCTTTGGTTTTAGGAAAAACAATCATATAACTTACTAAAAGTGCAACGGGTAATAATAGAATAAATAGTATCATAGGTTTGGAGATTATGCTAATTTAGGTTTATTTTTTTTAGTAGAAAAAGCTAAAGCTTTCTTTACTCTTGTATTCTTGAATTTGTATAAGCGCGCAACAGCGTTTTCTTTTGCTGCCTCAATTTGCCCACTATTGAAAGAAACAGGAAGGCTATAATCCAGAACAATATCCATTTGAAATGTTTCAACTTTGCCATAGTCTGTAGATTTTTGGGCTAGAGCGACAGCTCCGAATAAAAGTATAAGTACTAAGGTTAAAAACGCTTTCATGCTATTAGATTGGGTATAATAAAATAACTACAGAAAGTGATATCCTAAGGGTATAAATCGCTGAAAGCGCCTTATTTTTCGGTGGCTGGAAAAATTTGCGATAAAGCGATAAAAATTTCGGATGAAAAGAATCGAAGTAAAAAACCCTTCGTCGGAATTTTAGGTTTTTTAGCCGGTGTTCTAAAGGAGTTATAAGGTGTTGGCAAAGGAAAATATGGCTGGGTGCCAAGAAAAAAAGATATAAATATGTAAGATTTTACTTCTTTTTATACCCTGAAGAGGCCACTACATGTCTGAAGTTATAGCTAAGAAATCTTGATAGTGAAAAATATGATCAAAAGAGATTTCTAACACTCGTTGTATTGGGGTTACAAAAGAATCGTAAAGCCTACTGCCCTTCTTTGCGTAAAACAACTAAAGGAGGGCTGTTTAACACGCTCCTGCTGTTACTAAGGCCAATTAAGAGAACAAGTAACGTTATCCCCGGTAACAATACTAAAAAGGGCACTAGCGAAGGCACAAATGGTGCTTTGAATACAAAGGTGGCCAGTAACTGGCTGCTTACCAGTGAAAGTAATATGCCTATACCACTTCCCAACACGCCCAAATAAAAGTATTCAAGGGCTATGATTTTTAGAATTTGTTTGCTTTTTGCACCCAGTGTTCGTAAAAGAACGCTTTCTTTTATGCGTTGATATTTACTGGTGCGCACGGCTCCTATTAATACAATAATACCGGTAAGGATACTAAAAAAGGCCATAAAGTTAATCACCCACGCAATCTTATCCAGGACATTCTCTATGAGCGTTACAATTTGCCGCAAATCGAGCACAGAGATATTAGGAAATTTTTGAACTAATTCTCGCTGGAGGTTGGCTGAAGCCTTCGCATTGGGTGCATTGGTGGTTATAACGTGAAACTGTGGCGCATTTTCCAAAACTCCTTTAGGAAAGACCAGGTTAAAATTAGGTTGCATTCTTGCCCAGTCCACAGCGCGAATATTACCCACAACGGTTTCCATCAGAACACCCTGTACATTAAAAACAATTGTATCGCCAACTACAACTTCAGCATCTCTCGCAATATTATCAGCTATGGAAATAGGGATAAGACCTTCTTTAGGAATTTCAGGCACCCATTCACCTTCAGTAAGGGTCTCCGAAGAAATCATGCTATCCCGGTAAGTAACCCTGAATTCATGATTTAAAACCCATTTATTCATTGTCAGGGTTGTGTCTTGTCTAAGATCATTAGCTGCCCGTCCTTTTATCATATGCATACGCATAGTAACTATTGGAATATTATCTAATACCGGAAGGCCTTTAGGAGTAATACTATTTTCAACATCTTCCTTTTGCTCGCTCTGCACGTCCAACAGAATTATGTTGGGACTATTGCTATTGCTATCAAGCTGTGCCATAGCTAACAGCATATCTTTTGTAAAATAGAGGGTACTAATTAAAAAAGCACCAACTCCAATTGCTACCAATAATACCATGGTCTGATTATTAGGCCGAAAAAGGTTCAAAAGACTCTGTCTTGATGTAAATCCCCATGAGGACGGGAAGTATTTCTTAATTCCTTTCATAAAAAGGGTAGCAACACCTGCCAATATGGAGAAAGTTACCGCAATACTGATCACAAAACCGAGCGCATAACTCAAGTCTTCTAAAAGCCAAAGGGAGAACAGGAAAACAAAGATTAATATTCCTGTAAACACAAGTGCTCTGGCTTTGCGCGGACGTTCCTCTGGAGCTTCCTGAATGCGCAGTACCTGCAAAGGAGAGACATACCAGGTGCTCATAAGGGGTAATAATGCAAAAAGAACAGACATAAACACTCCCAGTAATAAACCCATTATAATGGGTTGAGGCGCCAGTGACAATTGCATTTCAAAAGGCAAAAACCCTTGAAGCAGACTTGGAAATGTCAGCTGCAGTAATATACCCCCTAAAGTTCCTATTAAACCGCCAAGAAAGCCCATACCCGCTATTTGAATCAAATAAATAAGGAAGGTCTGTTTTCGGCTGGCCCCCATACATTTAAGCACGGCTACCGACCTCAATTTTTCTTTTATATAGATTTGTACGGAACTTGCAATACCTACACAGCCCAATAAAAGGGCAATAAATGCAACCAGGTTGAGGAATTTTCCAACATTTCCGTAGGAACTACCCAGTTGTCTGCTCCCTGATGTATGTGTATCCAGATCTGCATTCTCAGCATCCAAAATAGGGTCGAGTTCTTTGTCAAGAGCATCTAGGTCCATCTCAGGAGGGGCAACAAAATAGTAGTTATAATCCAGACGACTACCAACCTGCAGTAGCCCTGTTCGTTCAATAATGCCAAATGGAATAATAACCGGAGGTGCCACGGAACTTGCAAATGCGCTATTACCTGGTGCCGATATAAGGGTGCCGGTAATTGGTAAACTTGCATTGCCTATTTTGATTATATCTCCAACTTCCAATTCAAACTGCAACATTACCGTGGCGTCTACAAGGGCTCCTTCTTTAGAAATATATGACGTTGCCGCATCTGCGGGTTCTGTCTCTATTTCCCCATAAAGTGGAAAATCACCTTCAAGCCCCCGTACACGAACCAGTTTACTGCTTTCATTCTTTGGAAATGCTGCCATGGATGCAAAGTTTACTTCCATACCCTTTGCTCCTCCTAATGAATCCATAATTCCCTGCACTCTCTCATTCGGAAGTTGTCTTGAATCAATAATAAAATCGGCTCCCATAAGTGATTTGGACTGGAGACGAATATTTTCTTTAAGATTATCACTAAAAGATTGGATTGAAACCAGTGCTGTAATTCCAAGGATTATAGAGGCCATAAACAAAATAAGTCTGCCCCCACTCGCCTTTCCATCGCGCCAGGCCATTTTAAAAAGCCAACCTGTACCTGCCATAGATGAGGCTTCCTGTTGCTTTTTCACGAGATTACCGTGCTTTCGTTAGTAACTATCTTTCCCCCTTTAAGCCTGAGAATATGCTGAGTACGTTTTGCAAGGTCCAGGTCGTGTGTTACAATAACCAAAGTAGTACCTGCTTCTTTATTAAGTTCAAAAAGTAGTCTTATAACTTTTTCTCCTGTTTCTTCATCAAGGTTACCGGTAGGTTCATCGGCAAAAAGGATAGAAGGCCTATTGCTAAAAGCTCTTGCCAGAGCAACCCGCTGTTGCTCGCCGCCTGATAACTGAGAGGGATAATGGTGTGACCTATCTGCCAGCCCTACTTTCTGTAAAAGTTCCATCGCCTGCTTACTGGCATCCTTTACCCCTTGTAATTCTAAAGGAACACTTACATTCTCCAGTGCTGTAAGTGTGGGAAGTAACTGAAAATCCTGAAAAATAAACCCCACTTCTCTATTGCGCAAAAGAGCACGTTGATCTTCACTTAATTCGTTAATTCTGGTGCCGCAAAGTTCAATATAACCAGAATCGGGTTCATCTAAACCCGCGCAAAGTCCTAATAAAGTAGTCTTGCCACTACCCGAAGGCCCCACAATAGCGAAGGTATCCCCTTGCTCTATTTCAAAGGAAATAGCATCAAGAACGGTTAGTTTTTTAGAACCACTGGAATAGGTCTTCCCCAGTTGGTCAACGTTTAATATCTTTGACATTATCAGAAATTAAATTTTGTTTGCAACGAAGCAGCAAAATAAGGAAATGATTTCGACTTTTGGACCCTTAAACCATGCAGACCCTCTTAAAGTTTCGTTATTTTTTAGTGTTTTTACTATTAGTGGCTTGTGGAGGAAAGTCTGGCCAAACCACCGGAAATTCTTCTGTTACAACCGAGCAAACGGAAAATAGTGACGATAAAACCGATAATAGCAAAGTTATTGTGTTCTTTGGTGATAGCCTAACAGCCGGCTACGGTCTTGACACGAAGGAGGCTTTCCCGGCTGTAATTCAGCAAATTGTTGATTCCCTTAATTTAAATTACAGGGTTGTTAACGCCGGACTAAGTGGTGAAACAACGGCCAGCGGCAGGAACAGGCTTGACTGGGTGCTGAATCAAAAAGCGGATGTGTTTATTTTGGAATTAGGCGCCAATGACGGTTTGCGTGGCATTCCTTTAAATGAGACACGGCTAAACCTCCAGGATATTGTGGATTCAGTTAAAGAGAAAAACCCTGATACGGTTATCATCCTTGCTGGGATGCAGATACCGCCAAACATGGGCCAGGAGTATACAGCGGAATTCAGAAGGATCTTCCCTGAACTGGCAGATAAGAATGAAACGCTTATTATCCCCTTTTTACTGGATAAGGTTGCAGGTATTCCTGAATTAAACCAGGAAGACGGTATTCATCCTACAGTTGAAGGACAAAAAATAGTAGCTAATAATGTATGGGAAGTATTGGAACCGGTATTGACGAATTAACCAAAATATACTCTAAACTCATTACAATATAAATAATATGGAAAATATCATCAATGCACTTTCGTGGATAGATTCTGCAGCTGCCACTGTTTGGATTCTGCTTACCATCATCATGTTCTGGCTTCTTTATAAAGTATATGAAACAGAAGGGAGGAAACATCCAGTCTTCCACTTCGGCGTTTTCCTTCTGGTCCTGGTATGGTTATATCCACTGTACACCTTTCTCTTTAACCAGTTGGAAGTTGCCTTTTTGGGCAATCTAATTACCTTATGGGCAACAGTAGCCTATATGCAAAAACTGCGGAAACTCCCTATTAAGGAATATAAATGGATGATTCCACAAATTGTCTGGATCATTATCGCTTCCTTTTATGTGGGATGTATGCTTGTCGAGAAATATCTGATGGCCTAAATGAAAGGCATTAAAATGAAAATTAAGAATTAAGCCAATTTAGCTTTGTTTCTTTTAGTAGTAAAAGATAAAGCTTTCTTTACTCGGCTATTCTTGTTTTTGTACAAACGAGCAACG
>RCNB010000792.1_pt1 | contig 35094 bp, 30 predicted proteins | sample 2041321 | NCBI WGS metagenome assembly RCNB01 (sample SAMN09708232, study PRJNA481090) | Marine sediment metagenome, whole genome shotgun sequencing project.
AAAGAGGTTGGGTGTTAATGTGCGCAGTTCAGAGCCGCCGAAAAGGGCGATGAGGGAATGGCGTTAAAGATCCGAACTAGAGCGGAGGATATGCCTGATGTCAAAGAAATACATCGGAAATTTTGAATTTATCACGAATTCTGATAATTTGAGGGAAATCATGAATCATCTAACAAAAAAAAAGATCTTACATCGCTGGAATAAACTGAAGGGTATCCCGATCGAATGGGACCTTGGCCCCTATCAAAAAATCCTGGCAAACATCAATAAAATCGATCTTGAAAAGGCCTCTGACAAAGCACTCAAAAAGCGATCTGCGCATTTGATCGAACAGGCGCGGCAAGGCACTTCTTTAGACAAATTGCTTGTCGAAGCCTATGCCCTAGTGCGGGAGACAGCCTGGCGGACCGTAGGCATGCGGCCGTTCGATGTCCAAGTCATCGCAGGAATCGTCATGCACCAGGGCAAACTCGCTGAGATGAATACCGGCGAAGGAAAAACCCTGGTTGCTGTACTCCCTGCATACCTGAACGCCCTTTCCGGCAAAGGTGTCCATATCCACACGTTCAATGATTATCTGGCCCGTAGAGATGCTACATGGATGGGCCCGATATATGATTTTTTGGGTTTGAGCGTGGGCTGCATCCAGGAAGACATGTCTCCGAGCAAAAGAAAAAAAGCCTACAATTCCGACATTATCTATTCTACAGCCAAGGAAGCCGGATTCGATTTTCTGAGGGACCATCTCTGCTACAGGAAAGAAGATCTCATGCACAGGAAGTTCCATCTTGTCATCGTGGATGAAGCCGATTCCATCCTGATCGACGAAGCCCGAGTTCCCTTGGTCATCGCCGGAAGCACGGACAAACCAGAAGCGGACCCTGGTCAATTGGTGCAGATCGCCAAAGGGCTTAAAGAAGATGTCGATTTCGAGACGGATGAGGGGAAGCGAAACATCTACCTGACTCCATCCGGTTTGCAGTGGATCGAAACCATTCTCGGCTGCAAAAATCTTCATGCCCCTGAAAATATGGATCTGCTGACCAGATTGAACCAGGCCCTTCACGCCGAATTTTTGCTCCACCGGGACATCGATTACATCGTGCGAAAAGGAAAAATCGAGATCGTGGACGAATTCACCGGCCGGGTGGTGGAAGACCGGCACTGGCCGGACGGACTGCAAGCGGCTGTCGAGGCCAAAGAAAAACTTCGCCTGGGTTCTGGAGGATCGATCCTAGGATCGATCACATTGCAGCACTATTTGGAGCTCTATCCCAAAATAAGCGGGATGACCGCCACTGCACAGCCAGCGGCCGATGAACTCAAACAATTTTATGGGCTGACCGTCGTCGTTGTCCCGCCAAACCGCCCCTGCATCCGAATAGACCACCCGGACGAGATCTTAACCCATAAGGAGGCCAAGACCGAGGCTTTGATCGATGAGCTCAAGCGCTGTCATACAACCAAAAGACCCGTTTTAGCCGGGACAGCCAGTGTGGAAGAATCGGAAGCACTGGCTGCGGCGCTCGAAAATGCAGGAATCTCCTGCCATGTTCTCAATGCCAAAAACGACGAGCTGGAAGCGCAAATCATAGCCCGGGCAGGAAGCCCCGGTGCCGTGACCATTTCCACCAACATGGCCGGCCGGGGAACGGACATCAAACTGGGAGGCGACAAAGAACAGGAACGGGACAAAGTTATAAATCTGGGCGGTTTGTACATTATCGGCACAAGCCGGCATGAAAGTCTCCGGATCGATAAACAGCTACGCGGGCGGGCGGGCCGGCAGGGAGATCCGGGATCCTCACGGTTTTTCACAAGCCTCGAGGACAACCTGATCAAACGGTATAACATCCGGAATCTCCTTCCGAAAAAATACCGCTTTTTGAAACAGGATGGGCCGATAGACAATCCATTGGTGAAGAAAGAAATATCCCGAGGACAGCGCATCATAGAGGGGCAGAATTTCGAGATCCGGAAGACGCTCTGGAAATATTCCATCCTCGTCGAAAAGCATCGAGAAATGACGCAACGCAGGCGACAGGAGATCCTCTGCGATGGATCGAATCTGGGCTTTCTCGAGGATGCAGCTCCTAAGCTTTATTCCAAGTTGGAGTCTCTTATGGGAGAGAATCGGATGCACAAAATCGAACAGCAGATCACCCTACACTCAATCGACAAGGGCTGGACCGAATATCTCGCAATGATCGCCGACATACGGGAAGGCATCCACCTGACAAGCGTTGGCGGGCAATCACCGATCCGGGAGTTTCACAAGATAGTGGACCAGAAATTTCAACAATTGGAACACACAATCGATGGAGCGATTCTTCAGACATTCAACTCCCTCTCTGTCACAGAGAAGGGCGTCGATCTGGACGACGAAGGGATCCGGGGCCCCTCCTCCACCTGGACGTATGTGATCACGGATAACCAATTCGGGCTCTGGGTGAGGATGCTCCAAGGGAGCAACATCGGGGCGACCGCTGTTGCCGCGGCGGCCTACGGCCCTCTGTACATCCTGTTGGGCCTGATCCAACGATTCTACAAAAAAAAGAAAGCCTGACCTGACTCAGTTGTCCGAATAAGTTGCCATGATGTATGTCTTCCGCTTTAGTGCAGATTTTTAACGTCATTCCCTCATCGCCCTTCTCCTTCTATTACTCTATCGTTAATGATCTATCATGATCGCTTGGTAGGTTCAACTGCCAAATTTAACAAAATCTTTACAAATATTTGACAATTCCATAACAACTTTCTTCTTCTCTCGGATTAAATTTTAATTAGAGACAACAATTTCAGGAGGAAAAAATGAAAAAACAATCAACTGGAAAACGGAGGCAAAAAATCCATGCTATCATTCTTATCCTCACTTTCTTCATTTTGCTTGGGAACTTGTCTGCAAAAGACAGAAAAAAAGGTGCTGATATCATTATCCAGAAAAAAGATGGAAAAACCATCAAAGGAGAACTCCTGGCGGTTAAAAACGATGCAATCATTTTGATGGATTCCCTAAATCTATCCGGAATCAAAATGAAGTCAAAGGAAATACGGAAGATCACCATTGCCAAAAAAAGCGGATTTTTCAAGGGATTGGGATTAGGCCTGGTAATCGGCGGGGGAAGTGGAGCTCTTCTTGGACTTGCCAGTGGCGATGACAAGTCAGGCTGGTTCAGCATGACAGCCGGAGAAAAAGCGGCAGTAGGAGGATTAGGATTCGGCATCCTTGGAGCGCTTGCTGGCGGAATAGTTGGGACAATCAAAGGAATCGATGAATCCGTAGTATTAGAGGGGAGGACTGCTGAGGAGATGGTGCGTGTTTTGAGAAAGCTGAACACGAAATCGAGGTTTCCACAAGCCATGCCTCAGATTTATCAGGAGATCAAGCCTGATCCAATACACAAAAGCAAAGAAGAAAAATTAAAGGAGAATGAAAACATACCAGGAAGTTTCGACGCGGAAAAGATAAATGATTCCAAAAAATCTTCCGGACAAAAATTCAGCCGGATACATATCAGTTTCAGGCCCGGTTATTTCTCTTCACAAGGAGCCACAGATACTGTCCATTTCTTCGAAAAAATTGGAATGGGAGATACAAAGCCTGGGGGGAACTTGGCATTTTTTGGAATCTCCTTTGGCTCATATGGTCCAACCGAATTCCCTCAAGTCAATAAAAAACCAGTCATCTTTTTTGCTGAGACCAGGATAGATTATTCACTGACTCGGAATTTGGCTCTTGGTATTGGTTATGCCCCGTTGGGAAAGCACTCTGTATCTGGCTACAAAAAAATCCTGGTTTACGGAGAAGGGAGGACATATTATTCGAACCTCTATCTTAAAGAAAATTACTCAGGAGAGATGTTTTATCTTTCGGGCTCCTGGATGCCGATTCCTGACGCCTTCCTTCGAAAGGTCGGATTGAAGCTTGGTGTTTCCGCGGGAATCAGCAGCATCAAACTCAATTATCAAACCTCAAAATGGGGATACTCCGAGTCTGGAGGAGAATACATCGAGTTCTCAAAAAAAGGTCTGGTCTTAGCAGGATTTGCCGAATTAGATTATTATTTCAACAAACGCTTGTCTCTAGGAGTAAGCACTGAGTATCGATACATTCCCGTCCGAATCATGGGGACAAAGATCACGGGGTATTATGATGACCTGGGTGACAACATGGAATTGATCAATAGCTCCATGTTAATTGACATCCCAGAACATAATATGAATTTAGGCGGCTTTCGTTTCGGAATTAGCATTGGCCTACATCTCTGAGCAGCAACGGATTTAAACGTCTGTTCCTCTTCTTTAGCAGAGCAGGCTATTTGTTAAGTTGCACATATTTGATCAACAGATTGAGATACAAGTAATAATGTTTTTCCATACATAAAAGATTTTGATTGATTCCTTTCACAGGCTGAGGAATGTCAAAAATCAGGCAATATTGCAGAATGGATCATTCAGTAGTCTTTGTAACGGTAATGAATTCGATGGGAGCCCCATTATCTACGATGAAAGCCACAATAATGCCTTTGGATGGGCTATTGGGCGGGATCAACACTACCTTGCCCTGGATTGCTGCCTCTATGTCATCGACCTCGAAAGCCACGTGAGGTACTGTTTTGACGAGTTCGGGAAGGGGCGAATCCGGCTCGAAACGCATCCATTCCACTCCATAGTGACTTTCTTCATAGCTTAAGACGTACATTTTATATTTCTCGAGATATGTCTCATTCTCTCTGGGAGTATCGGTCGGTATGCCGATATGATGATACTTTCGCATTTTCTGTTATCCTTATTAAAAGGTTTTCCGTACTACTTTACAGTTTTTCTGACCTTCGCCGCGCCTCGAACCCAAAGGAAATAGCAGGGAATGCCAAAAAGGATCGTCAACAAAGCAGCGGAGGATTCCATTGGCCTGTTCACATAATTAAAAACCATCAACACAAGGCTGGTTATAAGAAAAAACAGCGGAACAAAAGGATATCCCCACACCTTAACAGCCGACTCTTCTCCCACTTTTCTTTTGCGTGCAAGGAATACACCAACAACAGCCAGCCAGAGAAAGATATTCAGAGCAAAGGCGATGTAGATGATCAACTGTTCAAAAGATCCGATGATAACCATCACTACGGCAATTGTGGCTTGAATGATGATCGATTTTCCAGGGACTTTGTAACGGACGTGCACGTCGGCGGCAAACGGAAAAAATAACCGGTCCTTGGCCATAGCATAGTAAACTCGAGGGCCGATCATGATGAATGCGCTCAAACAGGAGAGCAGCCCAACTCCCACCAATAGACTCACCACATTTCCCATTCCTTCTCCGAAGGCTTGAACCGCCGCTTTCTCTACCACAGGGATAACCCCCTTTAAGTCGGAATAGGGGACCATCCGGAGAATGAAAAAATTGATGGCTAAATACAGCACAATCACTATGGATGTCCCTCCGATCAATGAAACAGGGATTGTCTTTTTTGGACGTCTGATCTCACCTGCGATGTAGGCGCTGGCATTCCAGCCGCTGTAGGCAAACATGACCAGCATCATAGCTGTCCCGATAGCCATGACACCGGAAGTCTCTCCTCCCAATGAAAGTTTGGGTCCGCTCCCGTTTCCGAAGATCAGTCCCACGGATGCCAATCCGGCAACAATTAAAATCTTCAAGACCGTTAAAACATTCTGGACTCTCGAGCCCAATCGAAGACCAAAATAATGCAGGGATGTGAAAAGTAATATAATGACTACGGCTATACCCTTACTAAAAAATACAAGTTGAGTGGGATTGAGATGAAGCAGTTGGGAATCCAATCCCGCATGGATGTATTCGGAAAAACCCATGGCGGCAGCGGCGATGGGTGCTGAAAAGCCTACGATCAAACTGGTCCAACCAGCCAGAAACCCCAGGGCCGGGTGATAAAGCTTTTTTAAGTAAACATATTCCCCTCCGGCTTCTGGCATCCGAGTGGCCAGTTCTGCATAGCAAAGGGCCCCTGCGATCGCTATCAATCCTCCGAACAACCAGCAGAGAAGCACCCATCCTGGGCTGGGAAGATTGGCAGCGAGAAGACCGGACATGGTAAAAACCCCTGTGCCTACCATATTTGCCACAACTATGGCCGTGGCTGAAAATACGCCTAATTTTCTTTCCAGTACATCCATAATCTATTCCTTCATATCCTAATAATAGTTTCAGAGAATGGGCATTGTATCATCCTATTCTGTATGCTTCATTCTATTTTTCCATCTTGATAGAAAAATCTATCCCCTTGTTTCTTCGCACAGATGATTTGTGTTTTGGCCCCTTTATGTCTGGCCTCTTCAGCGAAATTTGTGTAGAAACGCTCCCCACCACCTTGGTGCATCGGGAATGTGACTTTTGGCCCCAGCTTATCAATGGTATACAAATCCCCGTTGTTGACTTCTCCACCTGCACGGTTGCCAAATTGGCTGATGAATGCCACATCGACCTTTTTTTCCTGTTGGGCAAGATAATCGATGTTCTCCCTAAATAAGGGATTGGATTCCTCACCCGTGCTGCCGTGATCGCCGGAATGATAAATCACGAGACCATCCCCCTTCACTAAAAAGGCCCCCTCGGGGATCCCATCGAATTCATGATTGATATTGAATATCTCGACCCCATCGATCGTTCTTTTCGTTTTGGGCTCAGTGAGATAATGATACTGTGGATTCTGATCTGCTTCCCATCCAAAGATATATCGGATATTTCTAACAGATTTTTTCCATTCGAATATCATGGGATCGAAATGATCTCCATGACGATGGGAGACGAAAACAAACACACTGAGATCTTTTATCTCAGCGGGATCGATGTATCCATCGGCGAGAGAAGGATTTTCGGGTATATTGCCAGATCTCGGTACCCAAACATAGTCAAAGATAAGCAAGTGGTTTTTGGTTTTGACTGCCCATCCCGCATGCCCGAGATACCAAATATAGGCCTTACCCTTTTTGAGATCTATCTTCAAAACAGGGCTATCGAAATTGCCGATCCCCTCCAGTTGAAAAGCGCACAACATTAGGATGAGAATAAGAAGTTTCCCCACGATTTTTTTCATTGCTCGCTCCTCGGTTTTTTCTGAGAATAACAATTTCAATCCACGATAAAGACTTTGGCTCCTTTGTCAGTGAATGCCAAATGGGGATTGGCTTCATCATCCTCCGCTTGAAAGCTTGTCCCAGGTTTCATCACAAATTCCCGGCCATCCCGCAGTTGAATGACTAGTTCCCCTTCCAAGACCAAAAGGACATGTCCCCGCCTGCACCAGTGGTCGGAATAAAATCCCGGCAAATATTCCACCATACGCACCCGGATGTTTCCCCTATGAAAGGTCCGCCACTGGGATGTGCCCTTTTCCCCTGCGTGTTCCACCAATGTCATTTGACCCCAATCGGTCACCTCAAACGGAACATCCTGAATTTTCATAGCCGCCCCCTCATTGCTTGATCTCCAGAATCCTTCCTGTTCCCATCGGCACAAAATTATCCCCGAAGGCTTTTTTGAACAATTCTATAGGCCGATCTCCCGTGCAATGGGTGGCCCCGCATTTTTCGACACCGATTTCCTTGAAGTCTTGGATAATGGCCGCCACCTTTGCCTCCGCTGTGCCGCCAAGATGAAATCCACCGAACACAAGATAAATCGGTTTGTCGAAAAGCTTTTTAGCGCGCTTGAGGATATTCACGATACCCTGATGGGAACAGCCCGTGACGATGATCAATCCTTTTTTTGTGTTTATGATCAAGGATTGCTCTTTGATCTGAACGCCCATCTCCCCCGTAGAGTAAACATTTGAGCAGATCTCGACCGGTTCATCGATACTCACAACTTTGGCGTTTTTCCTCTCTACACTCCGGACGATCTCCTTGGCAAAAGAAGCGGGCATGTAGACCGAAACCTCATGATTTCTGTCTAAAACTTTGGAAAGGCCGCCAATGTGATCATGATGATCATGGCTGATCACGATTTGCTCCACCTTCTTCAGGTCAACACCCAAATGATCGACATTGTGGAGCAGGATATCTGGTTGGGTTCCGGTATCGAACAGGATGACTTTTTCTGTCCCTTCGATCAGACAAGAAAATCCCCAGTCCGGTTTTGTGCCTTGCTTATGGAGATAATTGTTGTAAAGAATCGTGAACTTTAGAAGTGTATCCCTTTTTTGGGATTCCATTTTTAAGTCAGTCTTCCCTTTGTCTTTAATGGCAGTCAAGAGAGACACAATATCCATGTGTCCCCTTCTCAGGGCGTTGTCGAGAGACGTATCTCCGTTGGCGAATTTAGCCTCCATGGCAGCCTTATGGATGTCTTCACTCATACATGGGACAAAAAGAAAATAAAAAGTCATGAATCCAAAAAGGGCCGTTTTAAACATTTTCATTTTTCCCTCCTCCACGATTCTATTCTTTTGCTAACTATTGTATATGAATTCGCTCCACGAATCCGTGTTCACATTTTACGGTAATCCTCCCCTTAATTCACCACTTTGATGAAGTAAATGTTGTGCTGGGGAAGGATTGCCAGGAAATCCTCTTGTCACTTCTCTTGAACAGGGAAAATTGTATAAAAAAATTTCTCGGGAACATAAATATTCCCCTATCGGATCGGTTGAAGAATGAGCAGGAATGGATTTTCCGCCGTGGAAATATCCGATAGGTTTTTTATTGCGATGCTTAATCTATAGAGGTTGGTGTTTTTGAAACGATATTGAGGAGGGGAGGATTTAACTAGCGTCTTCATTTCCTGGCTTATGATTCCTGAAAAAAGCTCCTGATCGAAAAATCTCATATTAACCTGATACTCTCCCTTCGAAGATCCAAATTCGATCTTCAGATTCTCTATTTTTCTCCAAGATGTAAAATGCAGATCCAGCGTGTGATTATCTTTGGTGATGGTGAACCTTCCCGGCTCGCTATCCTTCATCTGCACATGCCGTCCCAGATCATAATAAGAGATCCTCTCTCCCGAAGAATAGGCGGCCTTGGCCGGAAAAAGGAGGCTCGTTCGGGGAAATAGCACAAACCACAGGAAAAAAACGCCCAGACCACATATCGTGAGGAGAGGGATCAGGAAAGGCCGGGGAGTGCTCGGGGTCTTATTCTGGGAATGGTTCTTTTTCCACATATAACCAGCGATAAAAACGAGGATAACTGCGAGCCAGATGTAGTTTGGCACGTACCTCAAATTGTTCACCTTGATGAAGGAGGGTAAAAGGTCGGGGAGATAAAAGTGAAGGTTGCTGAGATACACGAACAACTCTCCCCCTCTGAATGTGAATTCATGGGTGGTGGGTTGATACAGAAAATGAGGATTTTGAAGAAGGAGGGCAACAAAAACAAAGCCTATCATGGCTGACAACCAAAACAGGAAGGAATACAATTTTTTGCGGTTGTATACAAGGAAATATCCGATAAAGATTGCCCCAATCCAGGAAACATTGGTCAACACCCGTCCCTGAGGAGAATTGCCTTGGCGGTGGGAAAAAAAGGCATAGTTGAGAAGATAGGGGAGGCTTATAAAAAGAAGCACAAACAGATCTTTTTTGGACCGCCGGAAAGCCTCAACACCTCCTAAGAAAATGAAAAAATAAATGGGTGAATACAGGAGGAGCCCGTCTCTTTGATCGAGAAAATAGTCCAGGAATGAATCGATCCTGAGCATGACCGGAATTTTCATGACCATTTCCCTGAAGGCCTGCATTTTTTCTGCTGTCAGAACCCCTTCATAGATGGCCATCGGATAAAACGTTCCGTACAGTTCCTTGGTGTAGAAGGCAAAAAGCACGACAGACAGAACAGGGAAAGCCAAAAACGCCAATATCTTCCACTTGGCTTTGTGATTTTTTATAAGGAAATAGAGCGAGACAAAAAGCAGTGGCCACAAAACCATATTGTATTTTAGACCGAGCCACGGAAATAGAGCGAGGAGAAAACCGAGGAAAAAAATGTTTGCCAAGGACATTTTTTTTGCAGAACGGACTTTTCGGAAGACATAAACAGAAAAAAGGGCTATGGGCACTTCGGGGTAGAGATGGATGGCATAAAAAAGAATTGGGGCGGAAAACGAATACAGAAACCAAAGCAAAATAGGGATTTTTTCGTTTTTCCAGAACTCTCTCGCAAAAAGATAGATCTGAAGACCCAACAAAACAGCCCAAATCGAAAGGCTTACCTTTATTATATATATAAGTGTTCGTCCCTGGAATTGTTGGCTCAACCAGTAATAGGGGAGCATCAGGACAGAAACACCGGGCTGGTTGATCGGCCACACGTAATCAGTGCCTTTCTTTCCGAATCTGGCGTAGGCCCTTAACCGCAGTTCGGGATAGAGTTCTTTCGGGTAAAAATGGAAGTAATCAAAATCCGTGTAATTTTTGGCCAGATTGATATCGCCATCCTGATACAGGCTGTGTGTCGTCATAAGATAATAGGGTTCATCCCCAGAGTATGCCAACCCCTTGGAGACAAAACCCATTGCGCAAAGATGATAGACAAGGAATGCGACAAAGAATAGGATAAGAAGTTTCTTTTTGAGTGAAATATTGGCAAAACAAGAGAGATTCTTTTCCCAAAAATCTCTCAATCTGCCACGTCGGTACCATTGGGTCAGCTTGATCGAAACAAATCCCACTATCATGGAACCCAGGAGAAGATTCAGGCGGACCTTTAGATCATCCGATGTCATGTAAAAGCACAAAAGGAGTGGGGAGAAGAGAGAAAAACCAAAGGGAAGATAGGCAAAGAAATTTTCCCACGTATTTTCTTCAGCTTTAGCTATTGATCGCCAGAATATCACCAGGAGAACAAGGCAGCCCGCAAAAAATAAAAAAAAAAGGAGAAGAGAAGGCCTGAGGGAATGCGCTGCGATGGTAAAAGAGGAAGCATCTTTGTAAATGGTGATAAATAATGCCAGGCCAACAGCGATCAAGGGGAAAACAACGCAGAGGGTTACAATCTGAATCCTTTTCATTTCATCCCCTCTTGTATTTCAACCACAATTCTCCCCAGTCGGTCTTTTCAAATGCCTTGATCCTACGACGTCCCACCGTGGGATACCACATCCAATCGTGGTATACATTGCTGGCAAACGGGGCCCAGACAACAAGTGGCGAACGGAGAAGGATCCTTTCGAGAAACTTTAAAAATCCCATGCGCAACATCTGATCTCCCCAAATAACAAGGCTTTTTCGTGTTTTAAAATGAAGATTGACTGCGGAGATGTCGTCACCGAGTATCTCTATTTCTTGAGGATCACCAGTGCCCAATTCCCGTTCATGGCACATCCGGATATACGGGATGGACATCGGGTCAAATCCCATTATTTTGGCAGCCACAGAATCAACTGCCACAGAATCGCCGCTGGCCAAAAGGATGTTTCCGATGCGCGGATTCATGGTTCGAGGGCCTGCGCCATCCCCACAGACCGTTCCATCCATGACACAAAAAATACCAGGGTGGAGTTCCTTCTGCATGATCATGAGGTCGACAAGGATTTCATGGATGTACTTATGGGCGTAATGTCTGACCTCTTTTAAAAGTCCGCCGAAGGCATTTTTGATCGCTCCGGTTGTCACCGAATGGCCATGGGTTTTTACCGTAGGAAGATGGATAACGTTTTTCCCGACAAACATCTTGGGTATAACGAATCCCTCAGGGAAGACCTGATTCATCTTCAGCAATTTCTGCTTGAAATCATAGGTTATCCATTCCACATCTGTTAACGGATAAAAAGGCAATTCGTATTTCTCGAGAACAGGAGTCCAAAGGTTATTTCTGGCGCCCTTGACAGGGTGAGTCACGACAGTTTTATTCTCGACCGGAAACAGGCATTCCTTTTGGTAGCCCATTCGTAAGAGAGTGCGGACCACACCCTCCAGCTGCCATGGTTGACTGGAACATGATGGGAAATATTTTGTCCAGGAAAGGTTTAATTTGATCAGAGAGTCTTTTTCTTTAGATATAAATCCCTCGAGCTCACTCAAATGCAATAGCCGTTCGTAATCATCCAGGATAGCTGCGGGAGTGGTTTTTAAAACAACAACTTTTGATGACATGGCTCTGTTTTCCTTAAATATATAGGATCAGCACTGCTGTGGCGATCCAGAGAAAAAGATCGACAAGCAGAGGCTTGTCCTTGATGATCAGAGCCTCTGGGCTCCCCCCTTCATCCTTCTGATGGACAAGGTAAAGATACCGGAAGATTCCGTAAAGTACAAAAGGAACGGTAAGCAGCAGATTTTTTGTCCCGAACTTCGCAACCGTCTCGCTGGAAACAGTGTAAAAACAATAAGAAATCACGGTCGAAGCTGTTACGACGGCGATCATCTGATCGAGCAACAGAGGCGTATATTCTTTCAGGATGGGGCGGTGGGCCTCCGCACCTTCATCCAGCAGAATCAGTTCATGGCGCCGTTTACTCAAGGCCAAAAACAGGGCAATCAAAAAGGTGCATATAAATAACCAGGGGGAGAGCTGAACCCCGATGGCCAAACCCCCGGCAATAACCCGAATTAAATACCCTGAAGCGACCAGGAAAACATCGAGGATGACAACATGTTTGATCCAGCTCGAATAGACTATCTGAAGAATAAAGTATATCAGCAGCGCCATGAAAAAATGAATATGAAGAAAATAAGCCCCAACTAAACCCAACAGAACAAGAAGGATACAGGCAAAAAAGGCGTGAGTCGTTTTCAATCTCCCAGAGGCCAATGGTCTTTTGGATTTGACAGGATGGAGTTTATCCTCTTCCAAATCTTGGATGTCATTCAGGATATAAGTTGCACCCGAGAGAATGCAAAACAGGACAAAAGCAAATGTCGTTTTGATAAGCAGCGGCAGGTTGAACACATTCTGGGAGAATATTAGGGGGGCGAAAACAAAAAAGTTCTTGATCCACTGCTGAATGCGTAAATTTTTTATGATTTCGAAAACTGGCATTTCGCTCATTTTATATTTTTTTCAACAGCGTTTCAAACATTTTTATTCTGTTTGAAATTAGCGATGGTTCAATTATTTTGTTCTCAAAAACAATCTTGAATTGCTGCAGTTCAAATTTTCCATCCCCCAGAAACGACGAGATTCGTTCCGGTTATATAACGGGCTTGGTCTGAAACCAAAAACAAAACAGCACTGGACACATCATCAAACGTGCCCAGACGGCCAGCAGGAATATTTTGATCTTTAGGCAGGATGCCTCCTTCGATCAATCCTGGCGAAACCATGTTTACCGTAATTCCATCGGATGCCACAGAAGCGGCCACAGATCGGGTTAAGATAAGCAGACCTGTTTTCGCAATAGCATAAGGAACGATGTTTCGATAAACCACACGCTGTTCCACGCGGCTGAAACCCATATTGACTACCCGGCCCCATTTTCTGCTTCGCATACCGGGAATAGCCGCTTGCAAACAATAAAAAGCACTCCCTAGATTCCCGCGCCACATATTGTCCCAGTCCTCAGCGTTCAATTTTTCCCAGGATTTTTCCAAAATCGGACCAAAGTTGTTGATAAGAATATCAATCCGGCCATACTGCCCTTCTGCCTCTTGTATGAAAGCATGGGCTTGATCTTCTCGAGTCAAATCGGCTTGGAAACAGCCAGACAGTTTTCCCTTTTTTTCGATTTCTTTAACGACATCAATGGCCGCCTTCCCGTCACTTTTGAAATGCACAATGACACCCGCCGCTTCATCGGCTAATCGAAGGGCAATATTCCTCCCTATTCCTCGACTACTGCCTGTCACCAGGGCGATTTTGTCATTCATGACTTCCATCTTCCTGTATCATCACTATGGACATCTCGAATAGTATAACAATTTTAAACCGAAGGGTCATTAATAGGGGACGTTCCCATCAAGAAAAAGTTGCGAAAAGAAAATGAGAAACATATAATCAAATCACTAATCGTGGAAAAACATCGAGGTCAATCGGGATGGAGGAAACATGGATAAAAAGCTTGCTGGACATCATTTGGGCATCGTAGTTATATTGGGCGCGGTGTGGGGACTCTCCGAAGCCGCCTTAGGCATGGGGCTCAGAAGTTGCGCATCCGCCATGTCAGGCTCGATCATGACGGGTGTGGCGCTGTTTTTTATTGCCGCATGTTGGGCCATCTCCCAAAGTTGGAGGGGTGTCGCTCTTTTGGTCATCATTGCCTCGCTGTTCAAGCTGTTCGACGCCTTGCTCCTATCTCTGCCGGTACTGCATGGGGCTGTGGCCAATCCCATATTTGCCTTCATTATGGAGGGTGTGGCCTTTTTGATTATCGTGTCGTTTGTCAAAGATAAGCTCTCCAAAAAAACGACTTCTCAGGCTCTTACCGGAGGCCTTTCTGCCTTGGCAGCCGTCAATCTATTCCCCCTAGTGAAGTTTGCCACAGGCATCCCCGCTTGTGTGGCCGCCGGCACGGGATATCCACTCTCGCTCTATTACGCATACATCGCCGTCGCTCTTTCACTCGTCACTGTTCCTCTCGGAATCATAGTCGGTGAAAAGATGAAATCCTTGGAAACTGGTTTGATCAAAGCCCTGGGCAAAAAAAAATACTCATTTATCGCATCTCCTGCTGCGATTATCATCTGTCTCATTATCATTCTCCTTATGCGGTCGATTTAGATCCTTGTTCTGCATGGAGAGAATGGTTTAGTCCCGGGTCAAACTATACAAGACGTGATAAATATACTTACAGGCCCAGTTCATTCGGGAAAAACGACCTTCCTAAAAAAAACCATTCCTGTACTTAGAGAAAAAAATTTTCGGGTCGACGGTTACTTGAGTGACGCCATTTGGAAAAACAAAGAATTCATCGGGTATGACCTAATTGACTTAAAGGATCATCGCTATCACCCGTTCATCCGTAAACAAGGCCAACAGGATTGGCAAAGGATCGGCCCTTTCTATTTTCTGCCGAGAACATTGGACATCGCCAAAAAGATCATCCATCGGAGCAAAAAAGCGGATCTGTGCGTCGTGGACGAAGTAGGCCCCCTGGAACTCACAGGAAAAGGAGTTTGGCCAATCCTCAAGGATATTCTCATGATTCCCAAGCAAGATGTACTCCTTGTGGTGAGAGAATCCCTCTTGAAAAACTTTATGGAAAAAATTCAAAGGGATGATTTTGTGGTGTATGATATCGAACAGAACAAAAAGCCACTTGGCATGGCAGAATCTCTTATGCAAGATCTAGAAAAAAGAAAAAAATCGGAACAAAAATGAAAAATATATATGCACGGCTTCTCGATGAACAAAAGGACAAAAGGCTGGTATTGGCGACTATCGTTTCTACCAAGGGATCGAGCCCTCAAGTACCGGGGGCTTCGGCTCTTTTTTTAAAAAAAGGACTTCTTACAGGTACTCTTGGAGGGGGAATATTGGAAGCAAAGGCAGAGGAGAAGGCGTTGGAATCCCTGCAAACCGGAAAGTCTTCCCTTGCCCGATTCGAGTTGTATGCGGATATAACGTCTGAGGAAGAGGGGATTTGTGGTGGGGAAGCCACCATCCTGTTCGATGCCCAACCTGCAGATCACGAGATCGTTTTTCAAAAAATGACCCAATCCCTTAAAAACCGGAATTCCGGGATTCTGGTTACGCACATCCAAATGATAGGTGACAAAATCCAAAAGGTAATCCGCTCGTGGCGAGAAAAGGCAGAGATATTCGGTGAGGAAGCGGAAAAACAGGACTTGCCGTTTCGAGAGGACATAAAAAATGCATTTTCGACGGGAACTCCTGTATTTCTATCTGATAAAGAAACGGCTGACGGGGAAGAAAAGGATGTGTATCTGGAACCTCAGTTTCCTTTTTCCCATCTCGTGATCGCAGGTGCCGGCCATGTGGGTCAGGCTGTTGCACACGTCGGGCACCTTCTCGACTTTGAGATCACGGTTGTAGACGACAGGCAGGAATTCGCCAACGAAACCAGATTACCTGAGGTGGATCACATCATCGTCGAAGACATCGGGAAGGCTATCGATGAGATGCCAAAGACAGCCGACACCTATTTTGTGATTGTCACCCGGGGTCACAGTCATGATGCGGATGCGTTGAAAGCTTGCATCGATTCTAATGTCGCCTACATAGGGATGATCGGGAGTAGGAGGAAGATTGCTCTGATGCGCGAAAAATTCATCGACTTGGGTTGGGCTACCGTTCCCCAATTCGACCGTGTTTTTGCTCCGATCGGCATCGACATCCAATCCAAAACGGTCCAAGAAATTGCCGTCAGCATTACGGCTGAACTCGTTCAGGTCCGGAATCAAGTACAAAGTCGAATAAAGGAAGAAAAATGATCTGCGCTTTGGTTTTGGCTGCCGGCGAATCCCGGCGTATGGGTGCTCCAAAACTCCTGCTCCCCTTTGGAGACAAAACGATCATCGAACACATCGTGGATAATATCAATCAATCAAAGGCCGATAAAATTTTGTTGGTGCTGGGTTCACACCGAGAAGAAATTCTGAGCAAAATGGCTGACCGGCCTGTTTTAATAGTCGTAAACCACCGCTATAAGGAAGGGATGCTCTCCTCCATCCAGGCCGGATTCGAGTCCCTTCCAAAGGACACTGCGGCTGCTCTGGTCTGTCTCGGCGATCAACCCCTTATCCCCTTCTCTGTCCTTGACGACCTCATCGAAGCCTACGAACAAACCAAAAAAGGAATCGTTCTCCCCGTTTACAAGAAAAAACGGGGCCATCCGATTTTGATTGACCAAAAATACAGACAAGAGGTCTTAGATCTCAGTCCTGACATAGGACTCAGATCCCTGGTGCGTAACCATCCTCAAGATGTCCAGGAAGCTGAAGTGGATACTCCGCATATCCTCAAAGACATCGACAAACCCGAGGACTATGCAAGAGAATTGAAGATAAAGGAGGAAGAATGAAAAAGATTCTTATGGCAGCTTTAATCCTTACTTTGATATCACCTCTTACCGCTTTACAAAAAAAAGAGATCGAAAAGGAACTCATCCGCCTCCACAACCTTCAGAGGAAAGCCTGGAATGATGGGGATATAGAAGGATTTATGGCCCACTACTGGAAATCTCCAAAAATGACCTATCAATCAGAAGACACCAGACTAATGGGATGGGATGCCTTGCTGGAAAGGTACAAAAATGTATACCCCAAGGGGAACATTGGAATTCTCCGATCTCATCGTTCATGTTTTGAGTGACGATTCAGCCTACGTCCTTGGCAAGTGGAAGCTCAAGGCAGAAACATGGACACGAGAAGGGCTATTTACGACGATCTTAAAAAAAATGGAGGGCGGCTGGAAAATCATCCACGACCACTCCAGTTGATAAACTTGACAAAATATCCTCTGTTTGAACAAAATTGACTTGAATTAAAAGGAAAGGCAACCTTAGAATCTAACGAAAATCCAATGGGTCTGATCAAAAAAAAGAAGCTGGCCGATGAAGTGATCGACGAGATCAAGCGAATGATCCAATCCGGCGAACTCAAAGAAGGAGACAGGCTCCCGAATCAAAACGACTTCGCGGCTCAGCTCGGCGTCAGCCGGACATCCCTTCGTGAGGCCTTCAACACCCTTTGCGTTCTCGGTGTGCTCGAACAACACCAGGGCTACGGAACCATCGTGAAGTCCAGGTTTTCCGCCCTTTATGCCGACCATCTCTCTGCGCCGTTTATTACTGACGAAAAAGCCACCATAGAGCTTCTCGAAGCCAGACAGTTCATCGAGATCGGGGCCACGCGTCTGGCAGCCAAGAATGCCACTCCAAAACAGATCAAGGAAATGGGGAACATGATCGACGCCATGGCAAAGGCGAATAAAAAGGGGGACACCCAAAAACTCTCTGAACAGGATATAGATTTTCATTTCCTGATCGCCCAGGCCACACAAAACCGCATCATGATCCATCTTCTTGCAACTATTCGAGGCCTGATGGAAAAATTCATGCACGAAGCGTTTCTCGTCTTGCATGATCAAAAACGGTATTTAAAGGCACATCGTGAGATCTATAACGCTATCGAACAGAAAGACCCTAAAAAAGCATCCAGTTTGATGAAAAAACACATCAGGGATGTCCAGATAGATCTGCAGCAGTATTACAGAGTCGTGAATAAAAAAGGGTAAGAACTTATCCCAGAGAGCCGACCTTTTTCTCTACCTCTTCTAAAATCTCGCAGGATTCGACAAGCTCTTTCATCCGGGTATGGTCAGGGTATAATGGTCGATCTTTATCCAGATGCTCGACATATTTCCGGATCACCTTCTTGGCCGCCAAGACACCCTTTCCTGGAGTAAATTCACGGAAATCCAAGGCCTGGGCGGCCGCCATAAACTCGATGCCCAAAATCCCATATGCATTATCGATGATCTGATCGTTTTTGATAGCTGTGTTCATGCCCATCGATACAAAATCCTCTTGATCCGCGGCAGCAGGAATGGACATGATCGAGGCAGGAGCGGACAAAATACGTTGCTCGACGATTAATGTGTCCGCCGTGTACTGACTGAGCATCAATCCGGACATCATCCCCGCGCCTTTTGTCAAAAAAGCGGGCAGTCCCACACTCAAGGCCGGATTAGTCATGCGGTTAAGACGTCTTTCCGAAAGCACGCTCACCATCGTGACCGCAGCTCCGATCATATCCATGGGAAGCGAGATAGGCGTTCCCTGGAAGTTAGCACCGGTCAGCGTCAATCCATATTCCGTAAAAAATAAGGGATTATCCCCTACACCATTGAGCTCGATCTCCACCTGCTTTTTGGCATGGGCCACAGCATCGTGGACTGTTCCGATGACCTGGGGAGAAGACCGCATGGAATAGGCATCCTGGACTTTGATCTTGAGCTTACCCGACAGAAGATCGCTTCCTTCGATACACTTCATCAGGGCAGAGGCCGTTCTGACAGCCCCTGAAAAGCCTCGCGCCTGATGCAAACGGACATCATATGGTTTCATGTTGGCATACAAGGCCTCGAGCGTCATGGCACAGGCGATCTCAGCCTGCTTCAGCCAACGGTTGATATCATACAATTGTATGGCACTCATGGATGTGATCAAGTTCGATCCGTTTATGGTGGCTAATCCATCCCTGGCTTGTAATCCAGGTATGGGAATCCCGGCACGTTCCAGGGCCTCTTTCCCATAAAGTTTTTCTCCCTGGAAATAGGCCTCACCCTCTCCCATCAGGAGAAGGGCGATCTGGGACATAGGGGCCAGGTCTCCGCATGCTCCCACAGAACCTTTCTGGCAAACGACAGGTGTCACGCCTTTGTTCAACATGTCGATCAAAGTTAAGGTAATTTCCGGCCGGCAGCCTGATCTTCCTTTGGCATGGACATTGATACGACCCGCCATCGCCCCCCGAACATATTCGATGGGCGCTGGATCTCCGATACCGGCTGCATGATTATAAATCAGATATTTTTGAAATTGTTTGACCTGATCATCGTCGAGTATGACCTCTGAAAACTCTCCGATGCCTGTATTGATCCCATACATCGTTTCGCCCGCTTGGATTTTTTTCTCTATCATGGAGCGGCAGGCTTTGATCCGCTCTAAAGCTTCCGGATGAAGCTCCACTTTTTTTTTGTGGCGAGAAATCTGGATCATTTTCTCGACTGTCAAGCTCGAGCCGTCAAGGACTATGGCCATTGTTCTTCTCCTTCTTTGTGTGTTATATCAGGTAATCCTATATTCGTATTATCATCACACCAATTCATTTGTCAATAAAAAGGGGAATTCTCTCGACTCTCTCCCTGTCGTCCATATCCACCATGTTTTAAAAATCCTTCAGATAGGTTTCAGTGTCGATGACACGGGCGTAATACCGGTTAAGCGAGCTCAGAGTCGAAAAATGCACATCGGCAGCGCTCACCTCTCTATCGTAAAACGTCAACGCGCGCGTGGCACAGGCATCACGGATAAGGGTGGTTTCAAAATCATAATCATGCGCTGCCCGCACGGCCGCCTCCACACACATGTGGGTCATCATCCCGCAAATCACGAGTTGTTTCACATTGTGTCCCCTCAGATATTCCAGTAAATCCGTGTCCTTAAAGCAGTTGACATGATTTTTTGAGACGACCTTCTCCCCTTCCACAGGGAGGACATTCTTGTGGATCTCAGCTCCCTGTTCGGCAATGTGTCGGACATGCACAACCAACAATTTTTTCTCGCGGAACTTCCGAAGAAGCTTTTGTGCATTCAAGCTTACAGGCTCAGGATCGACCAGCGCCGACCTTCCCCCAGGAAAATAAAAATTCTGGATATCGATTAGCAAGAGTGCTGTATCTTCTTTATTTTCTCCTGCATACGTGTTGGATGAGAATCCGACGATTATCACCACCAACCAAAGGATCATAAACTTCAATTTATTTCTCACTTCATACTCCTCAAAATCAATATAACCAGGATTGACATTTTCGGTCAACCCCGTTTTTGACGGGAAGTTAATTTTATACTATCCAAACGATAACCAAAGTCAGCTCTTGGAGGCTTAAAGCTTTATGAAATGTGTCTTCCAGTTTTGTCTCGATTTCGTCAAGTCCTGATGTGAAAACATTTTTCACCCCGCAGGCATGGGCGATCTCTTCGATTCTACAGAATATATCCGCTGCCCCAACCCAACAGAAGCCGGTATTGTCGTAAAGATCACCCAAACATTCAAAGACAAAAGGGTTCTCAAGCTCTGATTCTAGAAGGAAAGCTCATTTAAAGCTTTATTCAAATGGGATAGTCCTTTTTCAATCTCCTCCGGATCAGCTCCAAATCCGATCCTGAAGTGGCGCTCATCCATCTCGAAACAACGTCCTGGAACGACAAACGTCCTGTATTTTTCGGCTAGAAGGCGGTAGACCTCTTCTGGATTGACATTCATATCTTTTATAATCCTCGGAAAACACACAACCCCTACCTCAGGGCATACCCATTCAAAATCAGTTTGTTTGGACATCCAATCAGCCACCAGCTCTCGATTGGATTCGATCCGGCTTCTAGCATCAGTCAAAAACTTTTCCTTACGGCGTAAAACGGAAAGGGCAATCTTTTCACTCAGACTATTGTTGGATATACTCAATTGTTCCTTTATGGCAACAGCAGAATCAAGAATAAATGGGCTTTTGGCGGCCAGCCATCCAATCCGGATTCCTGGAAGACCATAACATTTGGACATGCTGGCAATGCTGATGACATTCGGGCTGAGCGATGCGGCCGGAGGCAGAAGGTTTTCATCCGATGCCATTTCCCTATAGGTCTCATCGAACAATAAAAAGGTATCATAGGCTTCAACCAATTCTACTACTTTGTGAAGATCTTCCTCAGAAATCATCGAACCTGTTGGATTATTCGGGTGAGTCAGACTCACAAGCTTTGTCTGTGGCGTGATTTTCCTTTTTAGCTCATCCAAGTCAGGCCTGAACCGGTTTTCGAATTTCAGTGTATATAGGCTCACATCACAGCCCAAAGACCTGGGGACTTCATACAAGGAAGGATAGTTGGGGTGCTCGACAATGACATGATCGCCCGGTTTGACTAGGGCCGAAACAACGACAAAATTCGCTTCACTGGCTCCAGTTGTTACGACGATGTGATCACCAGAGAGCCCAGGATACTGTTCGGCAAGGGCCTCCCGAAGATCGGGATGCCCTGTATGATACCCATATCTTAAGAGAATCTTTTCCAGGTCGATGTCGACATCCTTGACCGAGAGAGTCTTGACAGCGCTCTCCCCTATGTCATAGTCGATGGCATACTGATATCTATCAAACCAAATCTCAAGCTCCATTCGATTAAACCACATTCCGACTTTCTCCTAACTTTAAATAATGAAAAACAATGACCGCTTAGGTTGTATAAAATTTTCGAATCCTGAGTCAACTAAACTGGACTATTCACAAATCGATATGTGAGGCGTGGCCTGTGAATAGGTCAGGCTCCTGGATTATTGACGAGTCGAGATTGCTGCAGCGGCAAGGATGCAGCTCATGAAGCTGTAGTAAACTACTGCAAGTGGGCTGCGACGAAGCCGATGTGGTGAGATCAGCTCGCCCAGAGGGTAAAAAGGCCGATGTATAAGAAAGATGTGTTAAAATTTGGTCTCGTTATAAATAGATAATGGCATCGGCATTTTTATGAATAATTCAGGTTAAGTTTTTGATTGACAAAACGTCTCTAAAAGATAAACTAATCATACGTTAGAAAAAGAAATACTTTTAAATATTTTGGAGGTACGATGGCAAAAGAAATGAAAAAAATCATGGTCACAGGATCGGTCGGACAGATCGGTTCCGAGCTAACCATGGCATTAAGAGAAAAGTACGGGAATGACAATGTTTTGGCAACCGGGCATCGGACCCAGCCAAAACCAGAGCTTCGCGATTCCGGCCCTTTTGAATTCATCAATGTGGCAAAAAGGGAAACAATAGAAGAAGTCGTTAAAAAATACGACATCGATACCATTTATCACCTTTCGGCCATTCTTTCGGCTGTGGGAGAAAAAAATCCCTATTTGGCCTGGGATGTTAATATGAACGGGACCTACAATATTTTGGAAGTGGCCCGCGAGCATGACATGACTCGGATTTTTGTACCCAGCTCGATCGCTGTCTTTGGCCCGGAGACTCCTTTGGACAATACACCCCAGGAAACTATCCTGAAACCAAAGACCATGTATGGCGTGACAAAGGTCGCCGGAGAGCTCCTGTGTGATTATTACGTCAAGCGTTTCGATGTGGATGTGCGAGGCTGCCGATACCCAGGCATCATAAGTTATGAGACTTTACCGGGTGGGGGCACCACAGACTATGCGGTGGCTATTTATTTTGATGCGGTCAAGAATAAAAAATACACCTGTTTCGTCAAAGAAGAGACCAAGCTTCCGATGATGTACATGCCGGATTGCATCAAAGCAGCCATAGACCTGATGGAAGCGGATTTTTCTCAACTGAAGCACTACTCGGACTTCAATGTTACTGGCATGAGCTTCACCGCCGGTGAGCTGGCAACTGAAATCCAAAAACATATCCCAGAGTTCGTCTGTGAATATGAGCCTGATTTTCGTCAGGATATCGCAGATTCATGGCCCAATTCTCTGGATGATTCGGCTGCACGGGAGGAATGGGGTTGGCAGCCTAGCTTCGACTTGGCCACCATGACAGAAGACATGCTCAAGGTTTTGTCTCAACGGCATGCGGACGGCACCCTCGACTACTAGACTGAATTATTATAAAAAAGTACGTTTTATCACGATCTTACGCCTGTTGCGTAGAAATCCGATACGCACACACATACGCTGAACGTTCATTTTACCTCTTGTTCACAGTCTAAAGATTCAAAAGCCTTTTTGACTGCTTTTGGATTTTCCTTAATATAACACATTGTTGAATTAATATTCTTGTGACTCATGCATTTCTCCTTGCGTGATTTTATTATACACAAACCATCGCTTAAGAAATATCATGAGTGGTCCGAAAAAAGTTGAAACGAAACACAGAGTCCTGACCATTCAGCGGTTATCGTCAACTATGAGGATGCGAGTCTTCTTTCTCATTCTCCGCTTTCCTTAACAGGGAGGGCCAAAGTGAATGTGCTGCCCTTGCCTTTCTCGCTCTTGACCGTGATTTTTCCTCCATTTACCTCGACAAATCTCATAGAAACTGATAAACCAAGGCCCAAGCCTCGCGCCTTTGTGGTGAAAAGAGGATCGAAGATCTTATCTCTATTCTCCCTGGAGATACCACACCCAGTGTCCGTTAGGGTAAGAAACATTTTATCCTTAACTGTTTTGGCCTGGATAATTAATCTCCCTCCTTCAGGCATGGCCTGGTATGCGTTTAAGACCAGATTATCGAGCACAAGGACAATCTGCTGACGATCCACGTGGAGACACGGAAGGGAAGGAGCAATCTCAACAGAGACTTTTATCTTCTTGGGTGCAGGCTTCCTGTCTAAGACCTGTTTTACCAGCGCAGAGACCTCCACCTCCTCTCTCTCTGCCGGCGTAATGCGGGAGAAGTCCAAGAGGTCTGAGATGATTTTCTCTGCATTGCGTATTTCTGAGGAGACAGAATCCAGGGATTCCCTGGTTGTTTTATCTGTATCAGAAAGGACGGTCTTGAGGTAGTAGACAGCATTGGAAATCACTCCCAATGGATTGCGTAGCTCATGGGCTACTCCTCCGGCCAGCGAACCCAGAATAGCCAGACGCTCTTTACGAAGAAGTTGATTCTGGGCTTCGTTGAGCTCTCTTGTCCGCTCCTCGACCATCTCTTCCAGACGCTTTGAGTATTCCTTAAGCTTCTCCTCCGCCTTCTTGCGCTCGGTGATGTCCATGACGGCTCCTACCCTGACCTTGCGACCTTCGTATTCCATCTCTCTAATCCGGATTTCAACCGGGAACTTTGTCCCGTCTTTCCTCAGACCTATAGATTTATAAGGCCCCAGGCCGCCGGTGGCAACTTGTTTCTTCACAGGCTCTCTAGCTTCAGGGGCTACTGTGAGCGAGAAGACTTGTTTCCCTAGTAGTTCCTCTGGTTCATATCCGAACATCTCGAAGTATTGGTTGTTTGCTCTGAGGATTTTGCCTCGTTCGTGAATGGCTATAGCCTCAAAGGCGGCATCAGAAAGGCAGCGGAACAGTTCCTCGCTCTCCCTCAGTTCCTCCTCCGCCTTTTTGCGCTCTCGCTCGCTTCGCCTCAGCTTGCGTGTCCCCAAGACGATTCCACCCATACCCATCAGCCAAAGCAGGATGTGTCCAACCGCCAGTACAAGCACGTTAATACGCGCAATGGCTTTCAGGAGCTCCATGGGGATTGAAACACTGATTCCGCCTCGAATGTCTCCCTCTTGGTATCCCTGCGCAGCGTGGCATATCAGACAGCCCCTCTCGGTAATTAAAGGACGCATGAGACGCATGTACTCTTTGCCTTTCATCTCCTCGAGCGAACTGATTTCAATCTCTCCACGCTCGAAAGCATGGAGTGCTTCGGTCTCCCACGGGTCAGAGGCATTCTCTGGACGAATCGGATTCAGGCTTGTTATATGTCCTAGAACACCGTATTCCTCCTCTGCCAATTCATGCACTTGGCGTGTCATATAGGCTGGATTCATCAACGTCAGCCGTTTGTCTAATTGCGTCGTGATGTCTCTCTTGTGTATGTCAGTAAGGTAAGGATTGGGCTGTGTTATCTCAGTCACAGGCACATAGACCCCTCCGTGGCCAGTGTTCCATCGGCGGTATATGATGTCTTTTTCGTGAGCAGCCCGTGCATGAATTCGCGCCGTCTTAAGAATATCATGTTGAATCTGAATCACGTTCCACCCCAGTGATGTGGCGGCGACCACTGTCCATATCACTATCAAGACCCAAGCATAGCGTTCAAAACGGTAGGAGCGTACTCTAACCTTTTCAAAATCGCTCATGATTACTCCTCCTTTGCCTGCTTTTGCTCAGTTTCTGCTTTCTCCGATTCAGCATTTCGCTTGCGTAATTTGGCCAAATTATCTATGAGTTGTTCTTTTGTTATGGATTGGTTTCTCATTTTGAATCCTCCAAAGATGGTTGGAATTTAATCTAAGTGGAGAAATCTGTCTGAGAATCTGCTGGCTCTCTTTTAGAATCAGCTCAATCAAGTCCATTCATAATTTCAGCCAGGCAATTGTTGACATCTTCTATCGTAAACGGTTTTTGCAATAGTTGAGAGGCGCCCTTTTGTTTGAACTCTTCCAGAAATTCTTCATCCAGCATTCTTCCTGTTATCAGGATTACTTGAGTCTTTTGAGAAATCTTCTTTATATCTTCAAGCACAGATAAACTAGGACGCCCTGGCATAATCACATCTAAAAAGACAACATCAAAATACTCCTTCTTAACAAGGTCTAGGGCTTTGTCCCCAGTTGAAGCAGATTTTACTCGATGCTCCTCGCCTGATAACCATTTTGTAAACATCTTGCACATTCCTTCATCATCATCGACTACCAAAGCATTCAGAGATTTTGGCTTTTTTACTCTATTCCCTTTTTTCTCCTTCATGATTTTTTCCTCTTTCCTTTTACTTTAAAAAGATACACTTATCTAATTCAATTGGGTTGCACGATTTATGCCAATATTTAATAAGAGGGATATTGGAAGGAAAAGATGATAATTCCTTTATTTTCAACACATAGAAAAACAAAAGAAGAAAAAATAATACTCAATTAATTGAATAATCTGGAAAAATTCCCATAAATTATGGCAACAAATCCATAAAAAGGGAAATTAGGAATGTACTCTTGTGAAGCTAATTGGATTTGAATCCACGCCCTCTTAATTGCCTATCAAGTTCTCAATATAGACCTCTCCCCATGTAACAATCCGTATAACAGATTTTGACTAAAAACGCCCAATTACAGCTAGAATTGGCTAAAGGTCTTTCTCTGACTACCCCATATAACAGAAGAGAAAAGAAAATCGGTCTTCTGATTCGTAATCAGTAGGCCAAGGGATAGTCTCTATCGACCAATACGCATCCATTAGATGCTCCACACTCCTACGCTTCTGGGCTGGCTTTAGAGTTTTTTGATAAAACATCCTGGAGCATCTGCTTATCGAGGCTTAAATCAGCCACCATGCGCTTAAGACGCCTGTTCTCTTCCTCCAACTGCTTCAAGCGGCGGAGCTCGGAAACTCCAAGCCCTCCGTACTTACGCTTCCAGCGGTAAAACGTCTGCTCTGTAATCCCAAACTTCCTGCAAACCTCGGCCACCCGTGTGCCCGTCTCCGCCATGCGCATGGCAAAGGCGATCTGTTCCTCGCTGTACTTTGACTTCTTCATAGACAAAACCTCCTCCAAGAGATTTTGCCAGAAAAACTAACATTATGCGTGGACCATTTTTGCGGGAGGAGGTCCGTTCACTACAGCTTCACGGGCCACTTCCTTGCATCCTTTAATAATAGGGTGGGGCGGAGGGCAATAGGGTGGGGCGGAGGGTTTTGGCCCGTGAATAATCCAGTCTGCCTGAATTATTTTAGGAGTTTTTGGAGATAGTTGGGTAGGGCAAAAGCGGCCTTGTGTATGGCTTGATTATAGTACTTGAGACCCGGGGGCGGCTCTCTTCTTAACGCAAACGGATCGACCTGACGGGAAAGATACACATAGCACCAATTTCCTCCGGGATATGTTGGCACAGGAGCAAGGTAAAAGCGGACGATTTCAAAAACATCCTTTAGATTATCTTTGGCACGTTTCATGGATTCCATTTGGAAAAAAGGAGCTCCCATCTGGGCACAGGCAATTCCTGAAGGAGCAAGCCTATCCCTGACGAGTTCGAAAAAACTCCTCTCATGAAGGATCTTAGAGGGGCCCACAGGTTCCGAAGAATCCACAAAAACGATATCGTAGTTATCCTGTGAAGTATCGAGATATTCCCGGCCTTCTGCTGTCAAAACTTCCGTTCTCTTGTCTTCCAGGCTATGAAGAAGCCAGGGAAAATATTTTTTTGCGACTGCGATGACATCGGGATCAATCTCCACCATTTTGACCCGTTCGATCGGATAACGGAGTGTCTCTTTGAGGGTTCCCCCATCCCCACCTCCGATGATTAGAATCTGCTGAGGATCGGGGTGGGTTACCAAAGCGGGATGGACAAGCATCTCGTGATAAAAGAATTCGTCTTTTTCTGTGGTTTGGACCAAGCCATCTAAAAAAAGCATGCGGCCAAAATAGGGATTATCGATGACTTCGATCTCTTGATACCGGGACTTTTTCTTGAAAACGGTGTGCTTTATTTCGAAAAAAACTCCGCTCGACTTGGAATGAAATTCTCGTTTTTCCTGTTTGCTCATAATTCCCAGACGAACGGCTTTTTATCGGTTAGAACGCTCCCTTTTTTCAGGGCACGCTCCAAATACAGAGGCAGAGCAAAGAGCCCTCGATGGATTCCTGGATGATAATATTTCAGTTTTTTTATTTTTCTGTCTTTGATTCTGGTTTTTATCGTCTTCTCATCCATTTTTAAAGGATCTTGTTTTCGGGAGGCCATGATAAAGCCCCAAGGAGAGCAGAAGGAAAACATGAATGCCCAATAGGGACAAACAACCGGAAAAACCTGTTTCAACGTGCTAAAACAAGAGGTGTAAAACTGATTATAAGTGAGATCTGTGTCCCCCGCTTGGAGAATGAATACCCCATCTTCCGCCAGGATTTGGGATATTTTTTTATAAAACTCCTCAGTATAAAGATAAATGGATGGCCCCTCTTTTAAAGGTTCTGTCAGGTCGGAAATGATGACATCATATTTTTGCTGGCATTTTTCGACATAATTTAATGCATCGCCGAATACAACCTTTGTCCTTGGGTCCATAAAAGCTCCCGATGACCACTCGGGAAGGTATTGCTGACACAATCGGACAAGCTGTTTGTCGATGTCCACCATAGTGGCCTTTTGGACACAATCATGGCGGAGGACTTCCCGGAGAGTTGCCCCTTCTCCACCGCCGATGATCAGGACATGCCGAGGATTCTGATGAGTCAAAAGAGCGGGATGCACAAGAGATTCGTGAAATATGCACTCATCGATCGCGGCCGACTGAATCTTCTTATCTAAAAAAAGAATCTTACCCAGTATTTGGTTATCAAAAATCTGGACATATTGGTACTTTGTTTTCCCCTCGAAGTAAACCCTTTCCACTTTGATGTTTCTGATTATATTATCTGTAAAGGTCTCTACGAAATAAAATCCTTCCTTCGTCATGCCCGAGATTATAGCATATTAGCGGAATAGGGTGGTACCATGAGGAGCGTTCCCTACAAAATGGTAGACCTGACTTCTCATTTTTGATATAGTCATATGCCTTAAAGGAGGTAAATATGTATGGCAAGATCAAGGAAGATCTAACAAACGAACTTCAATCCATCCGCGACGCTGGCCTGTACAAGGACGAAAGAATCATCATGACCCCACAGGGTGCCGAGATTGTAGTTAAAGGGGGCAAGGAAGTCCTCAACTTCTGTGCCAATAACTATCTTGGTCTCTCGAGTCATCCCAAAGTTATAGAAGCCGCCCACAAGACTTTGGATGAATGGGGATACGGAATGAGTTCGGTGCGCTTTATCTGTGGCACCCAGGACATCCACAAGATTTTAGAACAGAAAATCTCCGATTTTCTCCACACAGAGGACACGATTTTGTATGTCGCATGTTTTGATGCAAACGGCGGCGTATTCGAACCCATCCTCGGCAAAGATGACGCTATCATCACAGACCAATTGAACCACGCCTCGATCATCGATGGGATCCGTCTTTGCAAAGCCCAAAGATACATCTACAAAAACAACGATATGGCCGACCTTGAAGAAAAGCTAAAGGAAACACAAAATCTCCGTTACAGATTAGTTGCCACAGATGGCGTTTTTTCGATGAACGGGAAAATCGCAAGACTAGATGAAATTGTCGCACTGGCTGAGAAGTACGATGCTCTGGTCATGATCGATGACGCTCACTCCACAGGGTTCCTCGGAGAAACAGGAAGAGGCACGCCCGAATACAGGGGAGTTCTCGGGAAGATCGATATTATCACAGGAACGCTGGGCAAAGCCTTAGGCGGAGCATCGGGCGGATTCATTTCTGGCCGGAAAGAACTTATAGAGCTTTACAGACAGCGCTCCCGGCCCTATCTCTTCAGCAACACAGTTGCGCCAGCCGTCGTCGGTGCATCCATTGCTGTGTTCGATCTTTTGTCCAAAACCACAGAGCTCCGAGATAAACTGGAAGAAAACACCAAATATTTCCGGGGAAAAATGACAGAAGCTGGTTTTGATATCACACCTGGAGAACATCCGATAGTTCCGATCATGCTTGGACAATTCGAAAACGATGCCAAACTCTCGCAGGATATGGCCAGAGATCTCCTCGAAGAGGGCATCTATGTCATAGGTTTTTACTTTCCGGTAGTTCCCAGAGGCCAGTCAAGAATCCGAGTCCAGCTCTCTGCCGCCCATGACAGACACCATCTGGACAGAGCTATCGAAGCATTTACCAAGATCGGAAAGAAACACGGCGTCATCCAGTAAAAAAGCAGCTAAAGTTAAAAGAATAAAAAGGCCCGATTTTCTATAAAATCGGGTTTTTTTGTGTTATTATCCCGTTATTGTTACCGACTATTCAGTTTTCTTTTCTGCTTCTTTTTTGTCAGCTTCTCTATCCTCGATTTTTTCCATCGTGATTCCGGTGTAACCATAAAATATGGATACCAGGGGATTGGCAAGATTCAGAAAGGCATACGGAAGATAGAGCAGGGGATTCACTCCGAGTGTAGCACCCATGAATGCTCCACAACTGTTCCAGGGAATTAGAGGTGAGGAAAGAGTTCCAGCATCTTCCAGGCAACGGGAAAGATTTTTCGGATGGAGTTTGTGTTCGTCAAAGGCCTTTTTGAACATCCGACCAGGAATAACGATCGCCATGTATTGGTCGGCTGCTATAGCATTCAGCGCGATACAACTGAAGATCGTGGTGGCGACCAGAGAGCCTGTCCTTCGAACCCTCTTCAAGAAAGATCGTGCCAAAACCTCGAGCATTCCGGTTCGCTCCATTATCCCTCCAAAGGAGAGGGCACATATAATAAGGGCTACAGTCACCATCATGTTCTCTAATCCTCCCCGGGTCAACAGATCGTCCACCATCTGAACACCTGTTTCAGAAACATGCCCGGCTTGAGCAGCCTGGATGACTTCTTTAAGAGACCTGGATTGGGTTAACAAAGCAAAAAAACCACCCATGATCGTTCCCCCGAGTAGTGCAGGCAGCGGAGGAATCTTTTTCACCACCATCACGATGACCAATATCGGGGGAAGGAGCAGCACTGGATGAATGAAAAAATGGGATTTGATGGTGGTGAGGATGGTCTCTACACCTTGAGTTTCGAGAGATCCTCCTGCATATTTCATGCCTATAATGCCGTATAGAATAATGGAGAGGACATAACCAGGAACCGTTGTGTACACCATGTGTCGGATATGGGAAAACAGATCTGTGCCGGCAACGGCCGGAGCTAAGTTTGTCGTATCTGACAGAGGGGACATCTTGTCGCCAAAATACGCGCCAGAAATGATCGCACCAGCCACCATCGGCACAGGAATGCCCAAACCCTGGCCTACACCGATAAGGGCGACTCCCACTGTTCCCGCCGTGGACCAAGAAGACCCTGTTCCAAGGGACACTATCGAACAGATGATGAGCGTGGCAACGAGAAAAATTCCTGGAGAAAGGACCTTCATGCCGTAATAAATCATCGAGGGAACGATGCCCCCAGAGATCCAGGTGCCAATCAGAGTACCGACGATTATCAAAATCAATATGGCACTCATGGCGAGGGTAATGCCGTGAACCATGCCATCCAAAATCTCTGTCCATGGATGCTTGTTGAGGGATGCAACGGCCGCAGCGACAGCAGCCGCAAGGATCAGGGGGATGTGGGGAGGAAGCTTGAGAAATCCGACGGTAATGGACAGCGTAACGATCAGGAAGAGGACAGGGATAAGAGCGGAGATAAGTTTTATGTCTTTCCTTTCGTTCGTCACTTTTTAGCTTTCAGAAAATGATTTTGTAAAATCGAATAACTTGAGATTTTACAGAAATCAAAAACAAAAGGCAATGATAAGGATCAGAGGAATTTATTCCTCGAGAAGATCGTCGCGGGTAAAAAGAGAGAAGAATTTGTATCCGCTTTTTTCCAGGTTTTCTCTTCCTCCTTCAAGACGGTCGACGATGGTCACGGTGAGGGCAACCTCTGCCCCTTCCTCCTCCACTGCTTTGATGGCCTTGAGAGTCGAACCTGCTGTGGTCACGATATCATCCACAACGGCTACCTTCCAGCCTTGCTGAAAAGGGCCCTCGATCATCTTTCTCTCGCCGTGTTTTTTGGGTTCTTTCCGGACGATAAAAGCGGGCAGCGGGCGATCGGTCTCGGCACTCAAAGCAGCCGCCACGCTGACAATCGGGTCTGCACCCAGGGTATACCCCCCGATGGCATCGATATCGAACGGCCTCAAAATATCCAAAATCATTTGACCGACCAGATTGGCCCCTTCCGGGTCAAGAGTTGTCATTTTGGCATCGATGTAATAGGTGCTTGTCCTTCCCGATGTCAGGACACGATCGACATTGGTCTGCAGGGATTTTTCTTTAATAATTTCCAATAACCTCTTTCTTTTGGTTTCTTTGTCCACGTATCTTTTCTCCTCTCCAATATATTCCTGAATTACTCACGAGCCAAGATTGCTGCAGCGGCAAGGAAGTGGCCCATGCAGCTGTAGTGGACTACCGCAAATGGGCTGCAACGAAGCCGATGTGGTGAGATTGGCTTGCCCGAAGGGTAAAAATACCGATGATAAATATATTGGGATTTGAAAATTGGATTTTACTGAAAGAAAATATTGTCATCGGCATTTTTATGAGTAATTCAGGTTAGTAAAGCTTGGATATTTTAATGCTTTTGTAGTACTTTTTCAATATTTCTTGGTAATCTGCTCCCGCTCTAGCCATGCCAAAGGCGCCAACCTGACAAAGTCCCACTCCATGTCCCCATCCTCTTCCCGTGAAAAGGATATGGGATAATTCGCCGGCTTCATCGTATTCTTTTTCCATGACGAACAATGTTTCTTTGAGCCCCAGGACCCTTCGAATCCTCAAACCTTTGACAATCGTTTGTGTCTCCGATCCGTTGATTTGAAGTTCAACGATACGGTTGGACTCTCCTCTCCTTAGCGGGATCAAATCGAGGAGTTGTCCTATCGGGTAATATTGATTGATTCTTTTTTCCAATTTTTCCTTGGATTGTCTGACCTGCCAGGAATGGTAGGCAGAATCCCTGTCAAGGATATTCGAATTGGGTGGGTAGACGACCTCGAGAAGTTTTACTCCTCCGTCTTTTTCGATCCACTTGAGTTGCTCTCCTCCAAGAAGAAAGAGCTGAGATGAAAAGGTTTTTTCTCCCCAATGATTTTTCAAAAGATAAAAATCGGGCAAAAGAACGAGTTTCTCATCATCATGTGCGGATTCCAGAACGATTGTTTCTCCATCGAATTCCTTGAAGATACCTTGGTGGGTCAAATCTTCATAGGATTTTAGGGCCCTCCACAAATAAAGGGCTATTTCTCCTCTTCGGAGCGGCATATCCATCCACTTCAGTTGGTCGGCATCTGGAAAAATTCCAGCCTGCACAAGGTAGGCGATGAAGTCACGGGATTCTCCATTGGAACCTTCAAGGCTTTTTAGGATGAAGTCCGTTTCGCTTTCCAGCAAAAGGTTGTCCACCCTCTCCTGCCAACCTAATCCATGGATGAGGAGGTCGGCAAAAGAGGCATAAACCAATTCTGTTGGCTGAGGTAGAAACTCCTCGTCTTTTTTCCCGAGTAGATTTCTTGCAAGGTCGATCCAGCTCAAGGCCTCCTCAAAGGAAGCCTCTTCCCGGTAATAAAACAGATCTGTATTTTGGGGTATGACATTCAGGCTGATAAGACTGGCTATGGCAGGAGCGATATTTTTTCCCTCAATGTAAATGGGCAAGGGAGTATTGGAACTCCTAATAGGCCATTCCTTCTGTTTTTCATATACACACTCTATTCCCCTGAGATAAGGGAGGGCTGGCCCCATAAAAACATCTTCTACATTTTCGGTCATCCCTCCACATGTGCTCGTGTACAGAGCATTGATGAGTTTACCTTTATAGGTTGCGATCTCTCCTCGAGTCTCCTCCACTGCCTCGCTGCTCAATGGGTGCTCAGCGTTCATCCCTTTATAAAATTGGGAGTTGGGTGTATCGCAGAGATCAAATCCCAAGTCTTCGTTCGATCCCAAATTTTTAAAAGCATAGGTCCGTGCGGCCACGGCCTGTGCCTTGTGGGCCTCGATCTGACGGAAATTGTATGGCGATAGCTCACTCGGCACAACGGCTTTGATGTAGTCTTCGATGTTAAGAACGTTCACTAACACAATGCCATTGCGTGTGGCCTTGAGAATGAACAACCCCCGGTAATCCCTCCCGTTATAAGAAAGGTAGCTCTGAGGATTGCTGGGAATAAAATAAAGGACAGTCTCATCGTGGAGGCTCTTTAACTCATCGTTAACCAGAATCCAGAGAGGTTTGGACTCCTCTTCTGTGATTTCTTCTTTCAAGATCCATGTATCATCGATCCCTATTTGGTTCAGTATCACGATATAACTCAGTGCGTCTCCTCTAGTCAAAAAATCTCCGATTTTAACCTGTGATGTTCCGATCAGGGCCTCTTCTGCCCCTTGTGTCACATACACCTTTTGTCCGGTCTTGGTCCGGAGCTCTTGGGCAAATATTTCCGCTTCCTCCCAATCCCTGGTTTGGGCCACCTGAATGACATATTTTTCGGTAAGTTTTTCTTTCCGCCCCTTTATCCAGGCTTCCTGCACATCTTCGGCAACAAGTTTGTAATGGGAGTTGATCTCATAGATTTTCATTCCTGAGGAGGATGCGATTTGGATATCACTGAGATTGACCCCTAAGCCGACTCGGATAATCGGGGTTTCGATCAGAAAGCCATGAAAAAAGGTGCTCTCCTGTCCGAACTCAACCGGTTGCCCCCCCAATACAAAAAAAGAGAGCACGAGTATAATAAAGTATTTCAGAGAACCAGAGTGGGATTTTTTCATTGGATTGGTGCTTCTTGGAAAAATTATATAGACTTTTTTACATTGATGTCAAGAAAAAATTCAATATATTCAACATCTCCATTTTATGCATACAATATATAGTATCGTTACTTTTTTGCTAAGAACTAGTTACTCTAGCCGAAATGTTCCAATTTGTCAACAGAAGGTCAGGCTGTCTCCACTTTCATCGCCGGCGGAAGAATCCCTATTGCCGTGATATCAAAAGGCTTTATACAGGCTTTTAGGAATGGTTTTGTTCCCGTGAAGATTTTTGTCGTGCTCAATACAGCCTCGCCGTCTGACTGTATCAGATTCCCTCGAAGAACAACAGCGTCTGGAGAAACGCTGTTGGGGATTCCAAGGGGGTATGCCCCTTTGGTCGCAGGGCGAAGCCCGAGAAGGGGAGGCAGTGAAACCGGAGGGTGAACGTTGGAAGGGGGAAAGCGAAG
>RCNB010000425.1_pt1 | contig 35057 bp, 39 predicted proteins | sample 2041321 | NCBI WGS metagenome assembly RCNB01 (sample SAMN09708232, study PRJNA481090) | Marine sediment metagenome, whole genome shotgun sequencing project.
TGGACTGGCTTGCTCATGTTAACCCTTGAGACTATCTTGACATCGGTCACCGGGTAGGCCTTGACTATGATTATCTCGCTTCCCTTGGCGTAGTAGATGTAGGTTCCATCGGTCTTGACAACGTCGGCCTCGTCTACGCCCTCGACTTGGACGTTTGTGCCTGAGAAATCATTTGAGGTTCCCGCCATGCTAGCGGATTCAATTATACCGATTACTCCATCACTACCCGGCGCCATGGAATCTTCGAAAAGAACCATATCTGATCCAAGTCCCCGACTCATGAAGAATGAAGGTCCTCCCCAGTAGGAATCAGTGAAATCCCTCTCGGCTAGGTAATCCTTGAGCTCGTCGTAGCTCTGGAACTGGTTCATGAATCCGAACATGTTTGATAGGTCCGATGTGGGCACGTAGACGCCTCCGTAGTTGAACAACAGCCCGCCCAGTGCTCCCCCCACGAGGAAGGCCACTATGGCGAATGATGCCAGTTTCTTGGTGTCCACGCTTACCTGCATTATTGGTAGTCTCATTTTCGATCTGGAATACCCTACACAGGTAGTTGATATAATCCTAGGGAATTGAACACATTTCCCCCGCTGTTCTAATGCGTCGAACAAGGAAACCGTTATCCCGTCCAGTGTATTATTAAGTGCAGTTTGAATTTCCTGTTCGCCGTCTCAAACCCGAAATCCTTGATCCACCTGATGGGCATGGTCAGGGCATCCACTGATAAGGGACACGACGTCAAGATATTCTTTAACGAGGACTCGGTGAAGCTCCTGGTCCAGTACCCCGTGCTCTCCGAGCTCGGGGTGGAGATGCTGGCCTGCCAGACAGTTTGCAGGTTCATGAACATCGAGGAGGAGGACCTCATCAGGAACGCAAAGATGACCAGCATGGCGGAGCTGGTGATGCTTATGGAGAGCATGGACAGGACACTGTTCCTGGGGTGATGAAATGGGCGAGGCAATGCTAATCATGAGGAAGCGGTTGATCCCCGGTTCTAGGGCCGAGGAGGGCCTGAGGCTGTCAGCGGCCATGCTTGGGATGGATTACATGCCCAACATGGTGTTCGTGGACGACGGCGTGGATATCCTGCTCCCTGACGCCCTGTACAAGAACAACCTGAAGGACTACCTGACGGTGATGTCAGATATGGCCGGGGTCTACGTCCTCAAGGAGTCCCTTGAATGGAAAGAGTTGAAGCCCGAGGACCTGGACGCGGATATCGATATCACTTTCATTGATTTCGACGAGTTGGCGGAGATGAGCAAGAGATGCAGCATAGTGACCAGCTTCTAGGAGGGACATGATGGAGACCCTTGTAATCGTTAGCAGGGCCCACGCGGACACGGCGTTCAGCCTCGCCGAGGAGATGCATAAAGACGGGGACACGGTTCACATCTTCTTCACCGGCAGGGGCACCCACCACTGCGACAGGGAGGAATCACTAGAGAAGCTAAGTTGGGCTAGTCTTTACTCCTTCGAGACCGAGTTCGACTCCACACGGGATGAGATCAAGGCAGTGGGCTACGATTTCTTCGTGGACCTGCTCACGAGATGCGATAGAACATTTTCCTGGATCTAGTCGACCCACCAGATCCAGCCGCGCAGCTCCTTGCTGCGCTCCCCGTGGATGACGCCGTCTTTCCTCAGCCTGTTCAGGAAAACGATGGTGGTGTCGGGGCATCGTAGCTGCAGTTTCTGCATCTCCTCGCCCACCTCCCGGGTGGTCACGGGTTTGCCTGCCCTCCTGAGTATGCCCAGTATAGCGTCTACTGCCTCGTCGCCCTCGGCCTTCCTTGGTTCCATGGACACTCTTTCGGGGTACATGTTTTTATGGGCATCGCATGATGGTTCCAGGTATGAGGTTGTTTAATGTGGGTCCTGTGGCGTGCTTCCCCGTGAAGGGGCTCGTGGGCCCCGCGGTTGGCTGCATCAGGTAACTGGTCATAACGGGAAAAAATTATTACCATGCACTTTTTTACCGGCTATAAACCGTTACCTCTCCGTGTTTGTGCACACAGAGTCAGCCTGTATGGGCTGATATGGGGCTTCTTTTTCGGAAAGGAGGCTGTTTGGGGATGGGATCTTTGACCCCCCCCTATGACTGGATCTCTTCTTGCAGGGCGGTTGCCTTCTCCCTGAGCCACTCGATGCGCGTGCGCGCGCAAATCTGGGGTGGTAGCCACCTGCTAGTGAGATAGTTTATATATCATCGCCCCAGTAAACCCGCGTAAGTTTAGGCAAGCCTAAAATTTGGTGAGTAAAATGTATGAAACAACTTTCCCAAGCTTCCTGATTACATTCAGGGAGGCATTGGAGGCAGCTTTAATCGTCACAATCATGGTCACGTACCTTCGAAAGATCGGCAAGGAGGACCTTAACAAATACGCCTACATGGGGGCCGGGGCGGCACTAGTGGTAAGCCTGGTCGCAGGGGTAATACTGCAAGTCTTCTATGGCGGCCTAGGCAAGGTGGCGAGCGAGTTCTTCGAGGGGGTCGCGTCATTAACGGCGGTTGCGGTTCTAACAGGTATGATCTTCTGGATGACGAGCCACAGCAAGGAAATCAAGGGCGAGATGGAGATAAAGATCAACCAGGCAGTGACCCAGGGTGAACTCTACGGGATCACCGCATTGGCGTTCGTCGCGGTTGCCCGTGAAGGCCTTGAAACCGTGTTGTTCCTGTCGGCGACGTTCGTTCAGGATTCAGCTGGTACACTGCTAGGTGCAGCACTTGGAATCCTGGTGGTCCTGGGTCTATCATTCGCCCTCATGAAGGGCACCGTTGACCTGGAGATCAGCAAGTTCTTCAAGGTCACCAGCATCATGCTGCTGATCTTCGGGGCAGGACTGGCGGGATACGGAGTCCATGAGCTGATAGAAGCAGGAGAGCACTCAGGGATGGACTTTGGGTTCTTCGGTGAAAAGCCCTACGATATCAACCCAGAGTTGACCCCCGACGGCTCATACCCGGTGCTCCACGAGAAGGGGATCATAGGATCAATCCTGAAGGCGCTGGTGGGCTACGATGGCAACCCAGAGTGGCTGAGGATCATAGTGTACCTGGGCTATTGGATAGTAATCGGGACATACCTGTACAAGCAGTACCGGCCAACGGACTGACTGTATTTCAATGGGGTTTTGAAACTCCCATATTTTATCAGAAAAGGAACATAATCGTTTTTTTCAAGGTCTTGGCAGAGACCTGTTCAACCATCATATTAGACACTAGAAAAACAGTGGCTACGGGGGGATGTAATGGGTGGTGATACTGGTCATTTGTGCCATATTTTATATAAAAACTATACAAACCCATAGTGTTGGTTTTCAATGAGCGGTAAAACAGTTCTACTAAAGGACGCGGATTTCCTGGTACGCGACTACGCCACCATAGAGAAAAAGATGTCAGTGGTCATCGAGGGCAACCTAATTGCTGGTGTCGGTGAGTCAAGCGCCCTGAAAAAGGAGCACAGCATCGACGAGACCATGGATATGAGGGGCAAGGTACTGATGCCCGGCCTGATAAACTGCCACACTCACACAGCGGAGACCATGTACAGGGGCAGGGGGCACGATTTCGAGTTCCCTGACTGGATGAACTACCTGGTCTACCCTGTCAACCAGGTCATGGAGGAGGAAGAGGAGGACCTGTTCTACTACCTGGCCCAGCTGAGCGCATTGGAGGCCATCGCCAGCGGTACCACTGCTTTCATAGACAACTCCGTGAACTTCACAAAGCGGCACGTAATCAGCGTAGCCAAGGCAATGGATGACATGGGCTTCAGGGGGGCAGTCTCAAAGGACGCCGTTGATAGCTCACCCATGGACAGGGGCTTCACAGGACCCATTGATGAGGAGGTTAAGGCTGAGGAGCATTTCCTCAAGACGTGGCAAGCCGAAAAAAGTGAGCTCGTCCAGGCGTGGGTTGGGCCAAATGGAACAGCAATGAAACCAAACGGAGGGGCCACCAATGAGCTCCTGGTCAAACTCAAGGAGCTTGCCAACAAGTATGATACCCACCTCCACATCCACCTGGCTGGGACCCACTGGGAGATTGAGAACGTCAGGCAGAAGACTGGCTTTGTCGGGAGCATCGCCATGGCCCACAACTTGGGAATACTGGATGATAGGACCAGCATAGCCCACTGCATCTGGCTGGACGACTCGGAGATTGATATTCTCGCGGAGACAGGTACTCAGCCGGTTCACTGCCCCAGCTGCAACCAGATCTGCGCCATTGGCGTCATGCCTCTCGTAAAGATGGTCGAGAAGGGAGTCGAGTCTGCCCTAGGAACTGATGGAGCGCCACAGAATGACAGCCTCGATATGATACGGGACATGAGACAGACGGTGCTGCTCCATAGGATAACCCATATGGACGCCGACATAGTCAGCCACAAGTACGCTTTCAAGATGGCCACAGAGAACGGCGCCAAGGTGCTAGGAATAGATAATCTTGGAAAGATACATACGGGATACTTGGCGGACCTAACAGCGATCCAAGTAAAGGGAAACCCATTCCTAAGCCCCCTCTATGAGCCTCTTGAGACCATCATCTACGCCGGTTCAGGCGGCAGGGACGTGGCCATGACCATGGTCAACGGCAAGGTTCTGTACGAAAACAGGATGTTCAAGACCGTGGACCCAGAAAAAGTCCTGTCCGTAATCGACGAGGCCGGTGAGAGGATCAACAAGAAGATACTGAAAAACTTCGACCTCTAACCCATTTTCTGCCCCTTTACTTAGATATCTCCCCGGGGGTATGGATAGGGTTCAGCACATAAACAACGGAAGAAGGTTATTGATAGGCTAAGCAGGATCGAGGGTCACATCAGGGGAATCAAGAAGCTCTAGAGCGTTCTTTTCACGGCGAACCCATCGAACTTGTTGGTCGCCTCGCTTTTCTCAACCCTTACCTTGGAGACATAGGCGCTTGTGGGCCCCCTGTGGCACCACGCGATGAGCCTGTCAACCTCGAACTCGGGGCCCTCCACGAGTATCTCAACGTCCCCGTTCCTCATGTTCCTCACCCATCCCCTGAGGTTCAACCTGTTTGCCATGCGCCTGGAGTTAGCCCTAAAACCGACCCCCTGGACCCTTCCCTGGATGAGTAAGTGAGCCCTAATCATAGTTCATCGACTCCGTACCTTGCAGCTATGAAACAGCTTCCCTCGTGGCTCACCATGCATGGGCCGATGGGGTTGTCGGGGTCACAGCCCTTGTTGAACAGGGGGCAGTCCCAAGGGTAGATCATGGCCCTCAACACCTCGCCGCACTTGCACCCCGCGGGCATGGTGTAGCTGGTCTCCACCTTGATATCGAACTTCTCTGAGGCGTCATGGACCCTGAACTCGTCCCTGATCTTCAGCCCTGATTCGGGTATGGTGCCGATGCCCCTCCACGGCGCATCCTCCGGCTCGAATACCCTTTCAAGCATCCTGAGGGCGGACGGGGTTCCCTCCGGTTTCACGGCCCTCTGGTAGGTGTTCTCGATCTCGGCCCTGCCCTCCTTGTGCTGTTTCAGTATCAGCGCGATGCTGAAAAGGATGTCAAGGGGCTCAAACCCGGTTATCACCTGTGGGACCGGGTAGTTTTCCATGATTGGCTCGTACCCCACCTCGCCGATCATGGTGCTGACGTGCCCCGGGTTGATGAAGCCGGCTACGTCGGTTACCCCCATGGCTAACAATGCCTCCATGGCGGGGGGGATGGTCAGGTGGGCGCTGTAGACGCTGAAGTTCTCTGGGGGACCTGCTAGGAGTTCGCTTGCGGTGGTTGGGGCAGTGGTCTCGAAGCCGACTCCGAAGTGGACCACATCTTTCTTGGTCTCGGCGGCCATCTTTGCCGCGTCGTGGATGCTGTAGACGATGCGTATATCGTGGCCCCTGCCCTTTGCGTCAGCTAGGCTCCCCAGGCCAGCTGGTACCTTCATCATGTCACCGAAGGTGGTGACGATATGCCCCTCCTCAGCCAGCTTTATCATATAATCGATCCTGTTGGGGGCGACGGTGCAGACGGGGCACCCCGGGCCCATCAGCACCTCGACGTTCTTGGGCAGCAGGCTCCTGATGCCGTTCTTCATTATGGCGTCCTCGTGGGTCCCGCAGATGTGGACGATCCTGTACTTGTCCTCGCCAGCCAGCTGCTTGATGTACCTGATGACCTGTTCCGCGGTCTTGTTGTCCCTGTAGGGGTCCACGAAGCTGTACATGAACTGAATCAACACCTGATTGGATATAAAGAGAATATGTTTAAATCGGATGAAGCATCCTCCTTCTGCATCGGAATGGTTACTTTTGTCGGAGGCTGAAAAGAAGAAACCCAGGATTCTCTCCTATGGGCTCCTGGTGATGGCTGTCTCCCACATGCTAATCCACGTATTCGGGGGTATTCACACCGCTATTTTCAGCGAGCTAAGAGACGAGTTCAACCTAAACCTCCAACAGCTTGGGTTGATAGCCTCAATCCCTTCACTCGCATCGGCTGTCCTAGCTATACCAGTCGGGCTGCTATCTGACCGCCTTGGGTCCAAAAAGATGCTCCTCGTCAGCTTCAGTTTTGCTGCTGTGGGGGCGGTTCTAGCGGGAACGGCGAGCACCCCGTTGATGCTCATAGTCGCCGTCAGCCTGATCTACATCAACGTATCCATCTACCATCCAGCCAGCTACGCGGCCACAACCAAGATGTTCGAGCCAAAGGACAGGGCGAAGGCCCTGGGACTCCATGGGGCAGGGGGGACGTTGGGCCACGCCACTGGGCCACTATCGGTGAGCTTGCTGGTGGGTGTGCTGGCCTGGCAGTGGAGACAGGTCTACCTGTTCCTAGCCGCGCCAATGATAATTGGCATCCTCATGGTATTGAGGCTCCCTGACGACAAGGTGGAAAAAACGGAAAAGAAACCAGAGCAAAAAGGGGACAGCGATAAATTCCTCACGACGAACATGATCATGTTTCTCGCTTATCAGGCAACGAGGACGATCGCCACTAGCATGATCGCCACGTTCCTGGTGCTCTACCTTCAAGACGTTAAGGGTATGAGCCTCACGGTCGCTACTTTCATCGCGAGCACGAACACGCTGACCGGGTTGATCGCCGCACCTCTGGGGGGTTACCTGGCAGCACGATTCGGGGAAAAGAAATGGCTCCAGACATCCCTGCTTGGAGCGTTCACGGTTCTAGCGATTGCTTTCCAGGTGCCCAACAACACCCTGTTCATGGCACTCTACGTCCTTTACGGGTTCGGAAACATCCTCGGCATGGCGGGAAAAAACGCCATCATAGCAAAGCTCACCCCAAGCAAACAGAGAGGACTTGGGTACGCGCTGTTCTTTCTACCTGGGAGCATCATTGGAGCGGTTACGCCCGTGGCCGCGGGTTACGTGGCGGACTTGATGGGCTTCCAGACTATATTCAACTTTGCTGTGGCGGTCAACTTCGTAGCCCTCGGGATACTGCGGTTCGCCGTCAAGGTTGATTAATTAACCCTACGGGTTAAATCCACCCGACCTCACGCTATACCCATGTTTAAAAGAAAGAACTGCGGGACAAAGGACCGGGTTGCCAGAGTCGTTGTGGGAGCATTGATCGGTGCTGCCTACCTTATGGGTTACATACAGGGAACCGTGGCTCTGGTTCTTGGAATAGTTGCATTGGTAATGGTGGGCACGGGAGCCGCTGGTTATTGTGCCATCTACGAGCCGTTGGGAATCGACACCAGGGAAGAGAAGGACTAGCCACTACCCTGATTTTTATCCTAGTACCCCTGTTCCTTCTTGATAATCATGATCCTACCAGAGGGGCGAAGCTTTGAGCTTTCACAGGAACTGCTCAAGGGAAGCATAGACATCCACGTCCACGCGGGTCCCCATATTTTCAGTAGCCCAAGGAGGGTCGACCCCTTCCAGGCGGCTAGGCTTGCGAGAGACGCGGGGATGCTGAGTATCGTCTATATGGACGTTTTCGAGATGAGCAACGGCACCGCATGGCTGGTCAACAGGGAGGTCCCTGACTTCAAGGTCTACGGCGGGCTGATCCTGAACACCGTGTACGGCGGGATGAACCCTAGGGCTGTGAAGACGGCGCTGTCATACGGCGACGGCGCCAAGTACATCAGCTTCGGGGCGCACAGCACCTACTACCAGGCGGCACGTGAGGGGCGGGTGGTTGACGGCGAGTTCGTGCCACTGAGCGAGATATACCCCAAGTTCAAGACCGAGGAGCTTGACAGGTGCATCAGTATACCCGTTGATGAGGCCCCTGGTGACGACTTGGACGAGATCCTGAAGCTCATCGCGGCCAACCCCCACGTGTACATGATCACGGGGCACGTCTCCGCCGAGGAGGGGGTTAGACTCGTTGAACTGGCGGAGGAGTACGGGATCAATAAGACGGTGGTATCAAGCGCAGTGACCAAGATAGCGTCAACGAGCCAGCTCCAGTATATGACGGACATGGGGGCGTTCATCGAGTACACCCTGGCCGCGTACACCCACACCACCACCATCCCCAAGACTCACTACTACGTTGAACGTGAGTACGCATCGATAGACGAGGGTATGAGCGGCGCCGATGAGGGCGGGGTCAAGCACGTAGCCGAGCAGATAGGGGAACTGGGGGCAGAGCACTGTGTAATCTGCACCGATTTCGGTGTCTATACACTCCCCACGCCGGTGGAGGGTTTCAGGGAGTTCATCGCATGCCTCCTCGACATGGGGACACCCCAGGAGGACATCAGGATGATGAGCAAGACGAACCCAGAGACCATTCTGGGCCTGCCCCACCTATAGCCCCAGCAACTCGGCTGGGTTTCTCTGCACGACAGTCCTGATCTGTTCCTCGGTGAGGCCCAGGTCAAGCAGGAGTGCTATGAACTCGCGCAGCCCCTCCACGGGGGGAGCCATGGTGTAGACGCCGTAATCAGTGGCTATGATGCAGTTCTCTGCCCCCAGCTCGTTGATGTGGGCAGCCACTGTCTTGATGCTGGTCTTGGGAAAGTTGTTCGGGATATAGTCGCTCGCGTACTCGATCTCGGCGTAGTAATCCGTCTTCCTTGTCCCCGAGCTGTGGCCGTATGCGGCCAGGGTGTACTCGATAAGGCACCCTAGCTCAGCCATGTGGACCAGCTGGTCCATGGTGGCGATCTTGAACACCGTGCTGGAGGCGACCATCTTTTTGATGCCGTACTCGCGGCCGAGCTCGACGATCCTCACGGCCTCGGGGGCCGAGACGTGGCCCGTTATGAGGTAGACGTCGGGGTGCGCCGCCACCATCTCAAGAATCTCAACGATCTCGGGCGTGGGCGCCTCGTCAACCGGGATCTTTATGCTGCGTCCCAGTTCCTCCCGCTTGAACTTTTCGTCGATGGTGTGGAACTCCTTGAAGACGCCGTCGATGTAGTGGCCCTCGCGGCTCGCCATCCAGTGGGAGCTGTGGGTGCCGAAGGCCACGTACTTTGCCCCATCTGCGTACGTTAGGCTGGTCCTCACGGCCCTGGGGTTGATGCCGCCGAAGACGGTGTTGAGGTTGATGCCCCCGTACGTGATGAAATCGGGCACGACCTCGTTCACGATCTGGGCCGTTCCGTTGCTCATCTGGAAGACGTCCATGTAGACTATTGCCCGCATCCCGGCGTCCCTTGCCTGAGTGGCTGCCTCCACTGGTGTGACGCTCCTGGGGCTTGTTGTCAGGTGGGGGCCCGCGTGGATATGGATGTCGATGGCGCCTTTCAGCAGGTCCCTGCTCTTCTGGATTGACCTTCCCTCGGGTAGCATTTTGATCAGCTATACGGGGTTGTTCATCGCTTTAAGAGTAATCGTAGTATGGAAGATTGGGCACAGGGTGGACAACGAAAAACACCCTACTGCTATGTATAATGAAATTGGTAAAATACTGACCATGTTGTATGATTTCAGGTTATTATTAAACAATATGTACAGTGTGGGGTTTAGTAATAAAATAAATCAAAATTAATGAAAAGGGTGCGAGCCTGGAAGCTTCGTTTAGCCTGACCACATGGTAGAGCCGCGTGGACTATAGGAACTCTCACCCCTGTACCCCATGCCGCCCCCGCTACCGCATCCGTAGCCGCCCCTTGGGTAGGCTGGCGCGGGTTCCCCGTCCTCAGATGGCTCTTGGTCACCCCAGTAGGGCCCTGGACAGAAGACGCCGTCCTCATCGTAATACCCCTCGGGCAATGTGCCGTTGTTGTACCAGTGTGGCATGGGGTAGGTCTTGTTGTCGCCCCAGTGGGGCATGTTCTCATAGTCTCCCATCCACTGGGGTATGACCTGTTCACCGTCATCACCCTCCCAGTAGGGGTGGGCAAATACGGGGCTGAATGTGATTAGCAGTGCCAGGGCAAGGCCCAGGATCAGTGCCGTCGTGTAGGTCTTTCTCATTGTTTATCCTCTGAGCCACCCCTAGGAGCCTGCTGGACATAAACGGTGGCTGATACAAGTGTTTCATATATTGAAACACGCGGTACAATCAAGGTTCATATTGAGTGCTTGTCAGGTATCCTCGGTAAAGAAAAATGATGTTTGGATACTGGCCCCTAGGGGGCATGATGTGGTTCTGGGTGTTCATGATATTCGGGTGCGGCTCCTGGTTCTTCGGATTCAGGTCAAGGCGTTACTGGAGATACAGGTCACACAGACCCTACAGGCATATGCGAGGGGATGACGCCCTGGATATCGCCTCTGCCAGGTTGGCAAAGGGAGAGATAACCTTCGAGGAGTACGAGAAGTTAAAGAAGGCTCTTTTAGATTCGTAGAGCCCGGTTAACGGTACTTGCCGCCGATGGGGTAGATGTCCCATGGCAGGTACTTGTACTCAAGTATCCCAAGGTTAGCAGGACCCAGCCCAGGCGGGTCAACGGGGAAGTCCACCGCGCTCCAGGTGTCCCAGTAAGCCTTGTGGTGGACCCTGCTCTTGATCTCCACGACTTCAAGAGAGTCCATGTCTATGCCCATAGCCTTCAACGGGTCGCTGCTCATGGGGGCAAACAAACGCTCAGTGATTACCACATGCCGGTTCTCCCCAAGGTCAAGCCATGCAACGTTCTCAAGGGTCCTCGTGGCTCCCCTCCCCATGGGTCCGGTCTCCACCCACTCCAGCTCCCCGATGTACCTGATGTCCCCGGTTATCTCAACGGGCTCCCCGCTGATCTCGTGGAGCCAGGCACCGATGCTGAGGTCAACCCTGTCACCGACCGAATGATTCTCCCTCAAGTAGTCAAGGGTATCTGGGTCCGCGATGCATGTATTGCACCAGTTCATAGCGCCCTGATCCAGAAGCTCCCTCACAACGTGGGTCCCGTCGCCCAGCCTGTCATCGTGGTACGCAATGACGATGGGCTTGTTCCTGTTGGCCACCATCTCCATCACCTGCCTGACGCCCTCCTTTGCGTCGGGGAGCGCCCGCGTCAGGTCCTCCCTGAGGCTCCACATGAGGTCGTGGAGATCCTGGGCTGCCTCCTCGGCGAGCGCCCTGTTGTTGTCTGTGACCACGAAAACGCTGGCGCCTAGGTCGGGCACATCAGCGTAGGCAAACCCGGGGGCTACGGAGGCGTAGTAAACGCCCTTGCGTTCCCACTCCCTGCACCTATCGTACACTTTCTTCATGGGGTGGAACTCTGAGGCCTGGAAGACGCTTGCAGAGACAATGTGTGGCTTCCTGAACGCCATGGTGGGCTTGAAGTTGCCCCTGAGGGTCTCGATCATGCACTTGGATGCCGCGTACCCTGTCTCGTGGCTGTCAAGGTGGGGGTAGGTCTTCAACACGAAAACACCGTCGGCGGCATTGGCCATCTCGACGTCCTCGTTGGCGTGCAGGTCAAAGGTGACCATGACAGGTACGTCCCCCACCACGTGCCTCACCCTCCTCACGATCTCGGCCTCGGGCCTAGGGACGTTAGTGACAGCCATGGCCCCGTGGAGCGCCAATAGAACGCCGTCGATCTTGCCCAGCTCCTCGAGGCGGGATGTGATCCTTGATGTAATCACGTCGAACGCCTCGGTGCTGATCCAGCTCCCATACCCGGTGGTCTTGGGCCATCCGGTGCGCAGGACCCCGACAAGCTCAACGTCTTCAAGGCCGTCGGCTGCCTCCGTGAAACCAGTGATGTATGTCTTGCCCTCCATGGACGTGTCCAGCGTATCGGGCCCGTACTTTATCCCGCCTCCCTCCCATGCCTCAAGATCAGTGGGCTCAGGACAGAAGGTCAGGGTCTCGTGGCTGAAGCTAGCCACTGCAATGCGGTAAAGTGTCATGGCTTTGAGATATTTCTACAAGTATATAGGCTCACTGGCTCGGCAATGAGGTTAAATCCACTCGTCACAACGGGTATCCCATGAAGGTCAAAGAGGCAATACTGACAAGGAGAAGCGTTAGGAAGTACAGGAAGGAGCCAGTGAAGGAGGAGGACCTCAAGGTAATCCTTGAGGCGGCCAGGCAGGCACCTTCGGCGGGAAACAAGCAGCCATGGGAGTTCATCGTCATCAGGGACCAGGAGACCAAGACAAAGATGGCGGAGATAGCCCGCAAGCAGATGTGGATCGCAGACGCGGGGGTCGTCGTGGTTGCCCTGTCAAAGGACAAGACCGACCCAACTATCTATGAGAGATGGGTCGAGCGTGACGTGATGACTGCCGTCGAGCACATGGTCCTCCAGTCATGGGAGCTGGGGTACGGAACATGCTGGATCGGCGCCTTCACCCAGCCAGAGACAAAGGAACTGCTGGGAGTCCCCGAGGCCATGAACGTGATATGCGTACTACCTATCGGCGTACCCGACCAGACACCTGAGCCCCGGGCCCGCCGGGGCAGAGAGGAGATATTCCATGCCGAAAGGTATGGTAAACCTCTAAAACTCTAATTTATGGAAAATAAAAAGAAATAGGGGCTTATCTAGCCCTGGCGATCTGTAGGGGATAAAAGTCTGGTTCATCCACTTCGATGAGTCCCTTTGCGCGGTCAAAGTACCTAATAACACTGTCACCTTTAGTTGTGACCTGGTAGACCTTGTTCGTCCTCTTGTCACGGGACTCCGATACATCGATCTCTTCTATGAGATCCTGTCCTACCATGCTGTTTAGAACACCTTGAAGTAGTTTCCATGAAAGGTTTGCACCATACATTATGCGCGTGGGCTTTGTTGTGCCCTCCTTGATCACCTTAAGTACGTCTAAGTAGATTTCGAGTTTTGATCGACGGTTCTTCATGTAGTTAACCCCTGCTGATACAATGGTTTATCGGAAACGCCCTATAACGGATGGTGTGTGTAGGTTGACTACAAACATGTACCGCTGTTCTATATCCGAGTGACTGAATCATGTTCTTCATCACCGTCACTGCCCGAGAATAAGGAAAAGGAAGATGGATCAGACGTCGATGAGTTGACGCCTACTTCTGCAGCGGGATCATGCAGAGGAAAACGAAATCGGTGTCGCCCTTGTTGACGAAGTTATGCTTCTCGTCGGGCTGGACCAGTACAACGCTGCCCGGTCCGATCTTTGACTCCCCATCCTTGCCCACTGCAACGGCGTCGCCCTCCAGCACGTAGACTTCGTGCTCCCATGGGTGGGTGTGGTACGGTGTGCTTCCGCCTGGGGCTACCTCGAACCTCCTCATGGCAAAGTTGGGTGCGTCCTGCTTCTCGTTGATGAGCCACTGGATTTTTACTTTCTTGGCTGGGTCTGGAACTTGCTGTTTCTCTATCTCTGTGTGGTGATAGGCTTTCATGGTGAAGAGAATCAGCGGTGGTACATTATAACTTTAATCAAATATTCAAATGGAAGTTCCTACTGGTGGATAGTAAAAAATCCATTAAATAGAGTTCTGCCGGCATGTGATTGGTCTGAGGGGTAACATGCCAAAGATTAGCGCTCAAGAGTTCGCCGAGAATATCCCAGGCCTTATATTTTCCATGTTCCTGGCTCTCTGTGGGTACGCCATCTGGACCCAGTTCAAGCCAATAAGCGCGTTGATGTGGAGTTTCATATTCGGCATAGCCGTTTCAAACACGTTAGAGATACCGGATAGGGTGAGGAAGGGCCTTGGCTACTCATCATCAAGCCTCCTCAAGGTGGCCATTGCGTTGCTGGGACTGGTAACCAGTGCCAGCGTCTGGTTCGAGGTCGGAATCGGCGCCGTCAACGCACTGGTCATAATCCTGTTCTCGTTCATCACAAGCATCACCCTCGGGAAGAGGATCGGCATCTCCAACCGGTTAGCTATACTCATCGGGGTCGGCACATCCATCTGCGGAGCATCCGCTATAGCCGCCACCGCGCCGGCCATTGGGGCAAAGGAGGAGGAGATCGGCATCGCCATCAGCGGCATCACACTGTTCGGACTCATCAGCATGTTCCTGTACCCGTACCTGTTCACAAACACGGCCATCTATGACTGGTTCCTTGGAAACCCCTTGGTTTACGCCATCTGGGTTGGCTCCGGGGTCCACGAGTCGGCGCAGGTGATAGCGGCGGCATCCGCCTTGAGCCCCGATTACATCCAGCCAGCCCTCATCATCAAGTCCATCAGGATATTCATGATTGTGCCAGTGGTGCTGGCGTCAATGTTCTACTTGAACAGGGAGGAGTCCAAGGAGGGAAAGCTTACTGCAAAGGTCTCGGTGCCCCTCTTCGCCATCGTCTTCCTCGTCAACTCTCTGATGAGCGCCGGGTTGGACTCGATTACTGATCCAGCGTTCCACGGCTTATGGACCCTTGTGAAGACTGGGTTAAAATCCAGCGTCATCCCGTTCCTTCTTGCGGTTGCCTTCGCCGGCGTTGGCTCTAAGGTAAGGTTCAGTGATATAGCCAAGGTGGGGTGGAAGCCCTTCGGTTTCGCCGCCTTCATGTCCATCCTGACGGGCGCCTTAGCGCTGGGAATGGCGGTGTTCATCGCGCCGTATATCGCCTAGAGGTCCTTCCAGAGATTCAGCAACTGGTCCAGTTGCTCCCTCGTTGGGCCGCCGCGTGTCTCGATTCTCGTCGCCTTGTAGCTACCGGCGGCGCTGGCCTGCCTGAGGGCGTCGATGTGGCTCAAGCCATTTATGAGACCCGCCGCGAAGCCCCCGATGAATGCGTCGCCGCATCCCACCGTGTTCACCACCTTTAACCCGAGGTTGGCGAGGGGCACAGCCTCCATCTGGATGATTGTGCCGTCGTCCTCACAGAGGACGCAGCCGTCGGCCCCGTGTTTGATGATGCAGATCAGGTCCTCTGTTGCCCTTCCCAGCTCCTTCAACACGGTCCTGGGGTCGCTGGTGCCCAGGAGGTTCTCGTACTCGATGTGGTTGAGTATGAAGTAGTCGACGTTCCCCAGCGTTGGCAGGAGCGCTGACAGGCCTTCCTCGGCGTAGACACCTGGGTCCCAGATCACCTTGACGCCGTGCCTCCTGCACTCATCCGCCATCCGTTTCGCTGTCTCGATGGGCGGGTCCATGATGACACATACCTTGGCCCCCTTGATGATCTCAAGCCTCTCTTTGTCGGCTATGTGGTCCCCCGTGATCCTGAGGTTGGCACCGAAATAGGTGTGAATCTCGTTCGCCCCATCATCGCTGATGCTGATGTAGGCCTGCCCGGACTCCTCACCTGGCACAAGGAGGATGCCTCCCAGGTCAACTCCCTCGTCAACGAGTATCCTGATCTGCTCCTCGGCGATACTGTCCTCCCCCAGGGCCCCAATGAACGCCACCCTATCCCTCCCCAGGATACGGGCCGCCGCCACGGACACGTTGGCGGCCGTGCCGCCCGAGACCCTCTGGATCTCCTTTACGGGAACCTCCTCTCCGTGCCGGGGAAGCCGCTCCATGAACAGGTTGATATCCCAGTTGATGGCTCCCAGGCAGATGAGTTCAGCCATCTACTCACCTGAGATTCTTTCCTTGATGAGTCCCAGGAACCCGTCGGCGTCCACCTTGACAAACACGTCGACGTTTGCCTCGTCCTTGACTATACGGTAGAGGCGCCTCTCCACAACAGTCATGCCCCGAGTTAACTCCCCGGTGCACTCCACGTCCACCTTGTACTTTTCAGTGGTGAACATGGTGGGGTCGATGACGTAAGCCATCGCTTGGGGATCGTGGAGGCTGAAACCGTTGAACCTCTCCACGAGGCTCCTGCAAAGGTCGTTGACCAGGTCTGTGGTCCTGTTGCCCTTGGCGACGATGCCCTCGAACATCTCTCTGCTCATCCTGTAATCGGGGTGGGTGGTGGTGTCCAGCCCGGCGGCCACCATGGGGATTCCGCTATTGAAAACGATCTTGGCGGCCTCCGGATCCAGCCAGATGTTGAACTCCGCTACGCTGTTGGCGTTCCCGTGGCCGTAGGGGGTCAGGTTGAAGGCGCCGCCCATGATAACCAGTTTGTCTACCTTCTCGGGGAGCATGGGATCCGCCAGAATCGCCACGGCTATGTTTGTCAGGGGACCCACCGCTACCAGCGTCAGGTTCTTTCCCAGCTCATCAGCCTTCTCCAGGATGATATCAACGGCGCTCCTGGGATCCGTCTTCATCGTGGGCTCAGGGAGCGTGGAGTCGCCTAGTCCCGTCTTTCCGTGGAACTCCTCAGCGTGACCCAGCTTCTTGACCAGGGGGGTCACCGCTCCAGCGCACACGGGAACATCCTCGACGGCGAGGAACTCCAGCAGCCTCTTGGCGTTCTTGTGGCCCTTGGTGTGGTTCACGTTGCCCGCCACGGTGGTGACGGCCTCCACCTTCAGCTCGGGGCTGTTGAATGCGAGGATGAAAGCCAGGGCGTCGTCAATGCCCGGGTCCGTGTCGAGTATAATGTGCTTCATGAGTTGGTCTCCTACTCGGAGACGGTGCTATGGTTGATTAAATCTTTGTCATTCGGCCTGCTTTAACCGATCCCTGTGGTGTTTAACAAGGTACTGGAACCGCTGGGCCTGGGTCATCTGGGATAGGCGGCCCATCTCATCCCGCTTCTTATCGGCTAACTCCTTGATGAGCTCAGGGTTCTCCCTGGACATTTTCTCCTCCAGCGCACGTTTGATTACGAGTTCCGCCAAAAGGTCGTCGCTGATCTCGCATTTGTCGGGATAAGGACCACCCCCCGCCAGTGCTGACAATATCTTGCTTGTTGGGTACGAGCGGCACACACCTGGCCTGATTTTGTAGACGCTGCACCCATCCTCGTAAAAGGGGCAGGGATGCCTTGTCACCCGTAGGGTCCTGTCCTTCCTCGGCCTCGCCCTAATCCTCTTCTTGAGCTTCTTGTAGCTGCTCTTCTTGAAGGCGGCGATATTCTTCAACTCGTCCTTTGATACCCTGAGTGAGGTGTTCTCTGTGCAGCACCACCCGCAACGGGTGCATATCTGGTCCTGGAGGGCGTAGATTAACGCAATCTCGGTCTCCATGAGGGAGCCAAGGCTTGAGACGGCCTTGAGGATGTCATCCATTTCCATCTTTTCAAGGTTGAGCCTCTCCTTTGCCTTGGCTAGCACACGGAACGCGTCCGGACCGCTGAAGGGCTTGAACCCCTCGGCCTGCATCAACCTGGTAAGGGGGGAGGTCTCTTCACTCATGGAATTTCTTGCGCCTCCCGCGGTTTTAAGGGTGTTGAGGGTCAGCGAAGTTGAGCCCTCTATGTAAAATAGTGTATGGATTATTCCTCCATTACAATAGGCTTATTAGAGTTCAAGGTACTAGAAACGATAACGCGGTGTAATCAATGCGCCAATTTCATTAACTAAAGTCGAATCAGAGGCAGCAACCTTAGGCATGCCTCTAAGCAAGCAACCAAACAAAGAAACTGTCACTACCGAAATCAATCAACCAGGTAGACAGCTACATGTGCCCATTTCACTTATTAACCAAACACATGAGGAGGTATCGCCATGGTGATGCTGGCCTGCGATATTCCCATCCCCAAGAAGATCAAGCTCGCGGTCAGGAGCTATGAGTCCCAGAAGACAATCATCAAACTCAACGGAATAGAGATCGGGGGGGACCAGGTGGTAATCATGGCTGGTCCCTGCAGCGTTGAGAGCAGGGAGCAGGTCCTAGAGGCCGCGATAGTTGTCAAAGAGGCGGGGGCACAGATACTTAGGGGAGGGGCGTTCAAGCCAAGAACCCTGCCCTACAGCTTCCAGGGCCTCGGAGAGGAAGGACTCAAGCTGCTGGCCGAGGCCAGGGACGAGACGGGTCTACCGATAGTAACAGAGGTCATGGACCCCAGCGAGGTAGAGCTGGTCGAGACCTACGCCGACATACTCCAGATAGGGACAAGGAACATGCAGAACTTCCCGCTGCTGAAGAGCGTCGGCAGGGCAGACAAGCCCGTGATGCTCAAGAGGGGGATGTCTGCCACCATCAATGAGTGGCTGGGCTGCGCCGAGTACATCCTGGCCGAGGGCAACCATGACGTGATAATGTGCGAGAGGGGCATCAGGACGTTCGAGCAGATCACCAGGAACACGGTGGACATAAGCGCCGTGCCCATACTCCACATGATCAGCCACCTGCCCGTCATCATAGACCCGAGCCACGGCACGGGCACACGGTCGCTGGTGGGGCCCCTAGCAAAGGCAGGGATCGCCGCTGGGGCGGATGGGATCATGGTGGAGGTCCACCCGCACCCAGATGAGGCGCTCTGCGATGGTGCCCAGAGCCTGAGCCCCGAGGAGTTCAAGTTCTTCATGAACGACATCAAGCCCATCATCAGTGCGGTCAACAGAAGGTTGTAACCATGCGGACGATCAGCGTGGGCCTGGGGGCCCGTTCTTACCCCATTATCATCGGAACAGGACTAGTAGATAGGCTGGGGGACCATCTACCCGGGAATGGAAAGATTGCGGTCATATCCACGCCTATCATCAACGACCTGTACGGTTATCTCCTCGAATCCATCGGCAGGGATATTGAACTCATTCTGGTCCCCGACGGGGAGGAGGCGAAGACATGGGAGACTGTGGAGGAGGTCCTCGGGAAGCTCCTTGGGTGCGGACTCGACAGGAAATCAACGATCGTAGCGCTGGGAGGGGGAACCGTCGGCGACCTGGCTGGATTCGTTGCCTCGATATACATGAGGGGAATCGACGTGGTTCAGGTACCAACAACCCTGCTCGGTATGGTGGACAGCGCCATTGGCGGAAAAACAGCGGTGAACCACCCCAAGGGAAAGAACCTCGTGGGGAGCTTCCACCAGCCATCAAAGGTAATCATCGATCCCCTGTTCCTAAAGTCGCTCCCGGATAGGGAGGTTAGGTCGGGAATGGCGGAGACAGCGAAGTACGGGGTTATCTCGGATAAAGTGATATTCCAAATCATCGAGGAGACGCCCATAGCTGACCTTGAGCCCGAGACCATGGTGGAGATCATCGCAAGGTGCGTGGCCATCAAGGCGAAGTTGGTTGAACAGGACGAACGGGACGATAAGGGAATCCGGGCCTCGCTGAACTATGGTCACACTACGGGCCACTCCATAGAGACCCTGTCAAAGCACGGCGTCAACCACGGTGAGGGAGTCGCCATCGGTATGAACGTCGCCGCCCTGATAGCCGAGGAGATGGGCATGGTGGGTAGCGAGATGAGGGCTAGACTGGAGAGGCTTCTCAATAAAATCGGCCTACCCTTCAATGTGCCCGACCTATCCATCGAGGAGATGGTGGAGGTCATGCACAGGGACAAGAAGGCCGAGGACGGCAGGATAAGGTTCGTCCTCCCGACGGGGATAGGAGAGGAGCCTGTGCTCAGGTACATCTCAGAGGAAACTATCGCATCTGCGCTGAGGGAGTTACAGTGAAGCCGTGGATATGCGTCTCCATCCAAGCTAGAACCTCAGAGCAGACAGTCGAGGACGTAAAACATGTGGGCACAGAGGCGAACATCATCGAGATAAGGATGGACTACAGGGATGAGCCGCTGGATTTGGCTGGCATCGTTGAGGCCAGCAAGGTCCCGCTAATTGGTACCAATAGACGACCTGATCAGGGCGGCAAGGCGAAGGAACCGGAAAAAGAACGCGTCCAGTTACTAAGGGAAGCCGTGAAAGCGGATTTCACATACATTGACCTGGCGTCCACCACAGAGAACCTCGAAAAGTTGGTTGCCGAACTGAAAAAGGATCGGGCCATCGTCATAGCTTCGTACCACGATTTCAAGAACCCATTGGACACAGCCCGGATTGAGGAGAAATACGCTGAGCTAAAAAAGACGGGATGCGACGTGATCAAGATCGTCGGTTGGACTGACTCGATTCAGGACAACCTACCGTATATCAAGTTCAACAACGAGCACCCCGGAAACGTCTCCTTCGGGATGGGGGAGAAAGGGGTCACATCAAGGATTTTTGCACCACTGTCAGGCGCCCTGTTCACCTACGCATCCCTCGAAGGGGGAAAGGAGCTGGCGCCAGGGCAAGTCCCATTAACTCACCTCAAGGAGATTTACAGGAGGATAAGCCAGTGAAGTTCTACCTGCTAGGCTACCCCGTGGGCCACTCGGTTAGCCCGCCGATGCACAACGCGGCATTCAAGGAGCTGGGCATGCCCCACGATTACAGTTCGCTGGGCGTGGAGCCGTCAAGGCTTGCATATACAATAAAGGCCAAGATCAAGGTTGACGAGTTCGGCGGGGCGAGCGTAACGATCCCCCACAAGATCGAGATGCTTAGACTCGTGGATGAGCTGGACGGGTCAGCCGAGAGGGCTGGCGCCGTTAACACACTCCAGTGGAAGGACGGAGTGCTCACAGGGTACAACACGGACGCCACGGGCGGTGTGAAGGCCCTGATTGAGTCCTACGGTGATATCAGCCAGGCAAAAACCATCCTGCTAGGAGCAGGAGGAGCCGCGAACGCCCTCGCAGCGCAGCTCGCGCCGAGGGTAAAGGAGCTTACCATCCTCAACCGGACGGTCGAGAAGGCGAGGGCGCTGGCTGAGCGTATTGGTACCAATAGCGGGTCCATCATCTATGATCAGGCGCTCATCGAGTCAGCGGACATCATAGTAAATGCAACGCCCGTCGGGATGCACCCCAACGTCGGTGCTTCACCCATAGACAAGAGGCACCTCCACGAGGGGCAGATGGTGTTCGATATAGTCTACAACCCGCTGAAGACCCAGATCATGCTGGACGTGGAGGAAGCAGGAGGCAGGTCCCTGGGCGGCCTCTGGATGCTTGTCTACCAGGGGGTAGAGGCATTCGAGATATGGACGGGGGTAAGACCCTCAGCTCAAACTATGTACGACGCCGCGAAGAAGGCGTTACTGGAGAGGCACTAGGATGAATGTCGCTGTCTACGGGTTCATGGGGGTCGGGAAGACCACATCAGGGGCGCTCCTAGCGGAAGCCCTGGGCTACGAGTTCATAGACATGGACGACGAGATCGAGAGAAGGACGGGGAAGACCATCCCCGAGATATTCATGGATGACGGGGAGGCAAGGTTCAGGGAGCTTGAGCGTGACCTTGTTAGGGAGCTTTCAGGGAAGGACGGCTACGTCATAGGCTGTGGGGGCGGGGCGCTGGCTGACCTTGTGAACACCGAGGCGCTGAGGGAGTCAAGCACCCTTGTGTACCTGACAGCCAGCGTCGATGAGATTCTGGAGAGAACGGGAAAGGAGTCCCACAGACCACTGCTGAAGGTTGATGACCCGAGGAAGACCGTCGAGGAACTGATCGCTAAACGGAGACCCGTGTACGAGAGGTACGCCGAGATCACGATTGATACAACGGATAAGACGTCGAAGGAAGTTGCAGATGAGATCAGGGGGCTGCTACCATGAGAGTCACAATAAGGAAAAGGGACATCTACGGCTCTGTGGAGGCACCGCCGAGTAAGAGCATGACCCACCGCCACCTCATAACCGCGGGCCTCGCGGAGGGGGGAAGTGTGTTGGAGAGGCCCCTCGTCTGCGATGATACGGCAGCAACGGTATCCGGGTTAAAGACGCTGGGTATCAACATCAAAGAAGAGGGGGGTAGATGGATAGTCGAGGGTGGGCAGATCACCGTGCCCTCGGGTGTAATCAACTGCAACCAGTCTGGGACAACCCTGAGGCTCCTGCTGGGCACCTGCAGCCTGCTGGATGAGTGGTGTGAGGTGACGGGAGCCCCCCAGTTGCTGAGAAGGCCAAACGCCCCGCTACTAGAGGCATTGGAGCAGCTAGGTGTCCAGACTTGGAGTGAAGGCGGATACCCTCCGATCAAAATAAAGGGAAAAATGAAGGGGGGTGTCGCGGAGATCAGGGGCGATGTGAGCAGCCAGTTCATCTCGTCAATTTTACTAACCGCCCCATACGCAGTTGAGCCGGTTACAGTCAAGGTAACATCCAGGCTTGAGTCAAAGCCCTACGTCCAGATGACGCTGGACGCGATGAGGAAAAGCGGGGTAAAAGCGATTTCGAAACATGGTGGTATCGAGATAAAAGTCCCCCTGGGAAGGTACAGGCCAAAAAGAACCCGGATCGAGGGGGACTGGTCGTCTGCCTCGTTCATGTTGGCTGCAGGGGCCCTATCAGGCAAGGTCCACGTTGACAACCTGGGGATAGAGAGCAGCCAGGCAGACAAGGAGATAATACAAGCCCTCAACTTGATGGGGGCGCAGGTAAAGGTCAAGGGGAACAGGGTAACAACAGAGAAATCGATCCTGAACGGCATCGAGATGGACCTCAGAGACTGCCCTGACATATTCCCAGTAATTTCAAGCCTCTGCGCGACAGCGCAGGGCAAGAGCACGTTGACGGGGCTCGGGCGACTCAAACTAAAGGAGTCAGACAGAGTGGAAGCGATGGCAGAGGGGCTGAGAAGGATGGGCGCACGGGTACAGGTCGTGAATGACACCTGCATCATCCAGGGCGGCCCTCTCAAAGGCGCGTCGATAGACCCCCACGGGGATCACAGAATCGCCATGAGCTTCGCAGTCCTGGGCACAGTTGCCGAGGGGGAGACAATAATCAATGACCCAGACTGCATCAGCAAGTCTTACCCAGGGTTCTGGGAAGACCTGGCGTCGCTGGGAGCGGAGACGAGGAGAACGGATTGAACACGTTAGGGACATCTTTTAGGATAACCAACATCGGGGAGAGCCACGGCAAGATAGTGGGAGTTGTAATCGACGGCTGCCCAGCGGGACTTGAACTTGATATGGATAAGCTCCAAAAAGACCTGGACAGGAGGCGGCCGGGGCAGAGCAAGGTATCAACCACCCGAAACGAGGCGGACAGGGCGGAGGTGCTCACAGGCCTCTACGAGGGCGTAACCACGGGCGCGCCCATCACCATCATCATCAGGAACCAGGACAGGGACTCGTCCAAGTACCTTGAGGCAAGGTGGACCCCCCGCCCTGGACACGCGGACTACACGGCTGGCCTCAGGTACGGTGAGAACCAGGACCCCAGGGGAGGGGGACGGTTCTCTGGTAGGAACACAGCCGGCTTCGTGATGGCGGGGGCGGTAGCCAAACAGGTCCTCGATGGTATTGGTACCAATATCGTCGCCTACACTCAACAGATTGGCCCCATCGTCGCCAAGGACGTGGACCCAGCCAAGGTCACTGAATCCAACATGGTCCGCTGCCCTGACGAGGCGGCAGCCGAGGAGATGATCAGGGTCATCGAGGAGGCGAGATCAGAGGGAGACAGCGTCGGGGGGAAGGTCAAGGTGATCGCATTGAACCCGCCGAGGGGTATCGGTCAGCCCATCTTCGACACCCTTGAGGGGGACATCGCCAAGGCGTTGTACGCGATCCCCGCCGTTAAGGCGGTGGAGTTCGGGGCAGGCATCCTGTACGCCGGACTCAGGGGCTCGGAGGCGAATGACCAGTACGTCATCAGGGACGGGAAGGTCGTTACGGAGACTAACAACAGCGGAGGTGTCCTGGGTGGCATCAGCAGCGGAATGCCCATAGAGGCCACGGTCACGTTCAAGCCCACCCCCAGCATCGGCTTGGAGCAGAAAACAGTTGACCTCCAGGAGATGGAGGAGACAACAATCAAGGTTGAGGGAAGGCATGACCCATGCATCGTCCCCAGGGCGGTGCCCGTGGTGGAGGCCATGATGGCGGTGGTGCTGGCGGACCACACATTGAGGGCGGGAGCGATACCGCAGGTTCTAGGTGAATGAAATGTACGAGGAAGAGATAAGGCCACACAGGGAGACCATTGACAGGCTCAACAACGAGATAATAGAGAAAATCGAGGAAAGGGTCCTCGCCGCGTTAAAGATCGGCGAGATCAAAAAGCGGCACGGCAAGCCCGTCGTTGATAAGACCAGAGAACAGGCGATACTTGACAGGATCAGGGGCAAGGCCGAGGTAAAGAATATTGACCCGGAGGGCATAGAAAGGATATTCAAGGAGATCATCAGGTTGTGCGTGGAGGCGGAGGAACGACAATGAGGGTTGCATTCCAGGGAGAGAAGGGCGCCTACAGCGAGGAAGCCATATTCAAACACTACGGGACAGGGGTCGAGAGCGTCCCATGCCCCTACTTGAGGGACGTCTACAGGGCCGTCGAGGCTGGGAGAGCAGACTTGGGGCTCGTCCCAGTGGAGAACACCATCGAGGGAACCATAGTCAGGGCATACGACCTGCTCAATGAGAGGAGCCTGAAGGCCAGCGGCGAGGAGATCCACAGGATACAGCACTGCCTGATCGGGCACCCTGACTCGGAGCTCGCGGACATCAAGAAGGCTTACAGCCACCCCCAGGCCCTCGGCCAGAGCAGGGAGTGGCTTGAAGGCCACGACATTGAGGCGGTCAGCTTCTACGACACGGCGGGTAGCGTCAAGTGGATCAAGGAGAACGACATAAGGGACTCGGCGGGGGTCGCCAGCGCCCAGGCTGCAGATGAGTATGGCATGAAGATCCTTGCGAAGGGCATCGAGACAAACAGTGAGAACTACACCAGGTTCCTTGAGATCGGCTACGAGAACAGGGAACCAACGGGTAACGACAAGACGACACTCGCCTTCATCGTTGAGCACAAGCCGGGCACACTTGTCAGTGCCCTGAGCGAGTTCTCGTCCAGAGGCGTGAACCTCAGCAAGATCGAGTCAAGGCCCAGGGTGGGAAAGCCCTGGGAGTACATATTCTTCGTCGAGGTAGACGGAAACATTATCGACGAGAATGTGGACGCGGCCGTTGAGGGGCTGAAGGATTACACGATTTACATCAAGCACCTGGGCTCTTACCCCAAGGCAGGGTAACTCTACCTGCCCAAAACCCGTTTTATCATGATTCATGCCCCAATTCAGGATATGATGACCGCGATAATCGGGGCAGACGGCAAGATGGGGGTCTGGCTCCGGGACCACCTGACCAAGCTGGGTCATACAATCGTGTCCTACGATGACAGGAAAGGGGACAACCTCAGCGTACTGCGTGAGGTAGACATGGTTATCGTCTCGGTGCCCGTCTCCAAGACAGCCGAGGTGATACGAAATGTCCTCAGGCACATGAGGAAGGGGGCTATGATTGTCGAGATAGCGTCCCTGAAGAACGGGATACACCGTGAGATGGTGGAGGCCGCGGAAAACGGTTTCAACGCCCTGTCGGTGCACCCATTATTCGGACCATCAGTGAAGGCCCTAAGGGACAAGACGGTGGCAGTTATCCCAGTTGTTGACCCTATAATGGAATCCAGCTGGGCCACCGAGTTGTTTCCCGGGGCCTCATTCGTGGAGGTTGACCCCGAGAAACATGACAGGCTCATGGTCCACGTCCTGTCCCTGCCCTACCTGGTGAACTTGGCGTTTGCGGCAACCATGGGGGACACCGACCTAGACCTCCTCAAAAGGCTCTCAGGGACCAGTTTCACGCTCCAGTACACCCTCATACAGAGCGTCGCGGGGGAGACCACGAGCCTGGTCCACGCCCTGCTTAGCGAGAACAGGTTCCTGGAGGAAACAGCCGAGGCGCTGATATCGAATATGAGGGGCATCATGGGGGCGACCGGTGAAAAGGATGAGTTCAAGGCCCTGCATGAATCCATCAGGGAGCCACTGAAAGCCGATTGCGGTCACGGGAGGGCATTTGAGCTACGCCAGGCGGCCTACAACGCCGTCCGACCATTACTAAGATAAGTGGAGGAAACAAATCTCTCCCCATGATCAGTCTCACCGAGTTCTACGCAGCACGCAAGCGGGTCCAGAAATGGGCCAGGCGGACGCCCATGGAGTACAGCCCAGGCCTCAGCGAGCTCATCGACGGCGATGTCTGGCTGAAGCTGGAGAACCAGCAGGTCACAGGCAGCTTCAAGATACGGGGGGCCACCAACAAGATTCTGTTACTGTCAGAGGAGGAGAAGTCGAGGGGCGTCGTGACTGCAAGCAGCGGAAACCACGCCCAGGGGCTCGGCTACGCCGCGATGGAGCTCGGCGTTAAGGCCAAGGTCATAGTCCCCGAGATGACGCCCAAGGTCAAGATTGACGCCATCAGGAAGTACGGGGTAGAGCTCGTCATCGAGGGCGAGGAGTACATGGTCTCGGAGAGGCTCGCCCGTAAGATCGAGGCCGAGGAGGGCATGACCTTCATCTCGGCCTACAACGACATCGACCTCATCAAGGGCCAGGGCACCGTCGGGCTTGAGATGGTCGAGGACGTGCCGGACCTTGACGTCGTGCTGATACCCGTGGGGGGAGGGGGGTTGGCGTCAGGGGTCGCGTCCGTCATCAAGCAGGCAACCAACGCCACAGTGATAGGGGTCCAGAGCGACACAAGCCCCGTCATGTACGAGTGCGTCAGGAAGGGGTACATCCACGACATACCCCTAGAGGACACCTATGCCGAGGGCCTCCACGGCGGGCTTGAGCCGGGAAGCGTCAGCTTCGACATCTGCAGGGAGGTCATAGACGAATGGGTCATACTCACAGAAGACGACATACTGGCGGCCATCAAGTACTGCCTACATGAGTCTCATATGCTGGTCGAGGGCGCGGGAGCCGTAGGCGTGGCAGCCCTACTATCTGACCCAGATAGGTTTACACATAAACGGGTTGGAGTCGTCATCAGCGGCGGCAACTTGGGCATGGAGATCCTGAAAAAGGTCGTCTAACCATTTTTCTGGTAGACTAGACTTTTTAAGCCCATTCATCCCTGCAGGTGATGCGATGAAACGCATCAAGGTCAAAGCCGAGCTGTGCGCCGGCTGCCGTCAATGCGAGATGGTCTGCAGCTTTGAATACTTCAACGTGTTCAGCCCAGCCCTCGCGAGGGTCACCGTACACAAGGACGACAGGTACGGTCTAGACTACCCTGTGACGTGCCGCCAGTGCACCGACTGCCCGCCAATCCATGCCTGCCCCGAGCAGGCGTTATCAAGGACGGAGGAGGGTTTGACATGGTGCAGCTGGCAGGACTGCACAGGATGCGGGGTATGCGAGAACGTGTGCACCTACGGAGCCATCAAGGTAAATGACAAGGCCCTCATATGCAACCTGTGCGGGGGAGCCCCTCAATGCGTGGCTAGGTGCCCAACGGCAGCGATAGAGTACGTCGAGATGCCCCCATCAACCGAGACGCCGATTGAGGCGTTCAGCAGGCTCAAGGAGGAGTGGGGATTTGAGTAAGGGATACGCAGGAAAGGTGCTCAGGATCAACCTGAGCGACGGCTCCCACAAGATAGAGCCCCTTGACATGAAGGAGGCACGCCAGTACATCGGAGGAAGGGGGTTCAACGCCGCAAAGCTTTACAGGGAGGTGCCCGCCGGCACAGACCCTCTGGGACCCGAAAACAAGCTCATGGTGGCAACGGGGCCCCTCGTTGGAACAATGTTCCCCACTGCGAGCAGGTTCAACGTATCGGCGCGCAGCCCGCTGACGGGAATCTTCGGGGACACAAACGCGGGGGGCCACTTCGCCCCAGAGATGAAGTTCGCGGGGTACGACCAGATCATCGTCGAGGGGCGAGCGGAGAAGCCCAGCTACATCTCCATCAGGGACGACGTGGTTGAGGTCAAGGACGCAGACGGGATATGGGGCGGCACAGTGTTCGAGGCGGACACCGGGATAAGGAAGCAGCTGGGAGACCCGTGGACCCAGACGCTCATCTGCGGCCCGGCGGCGGAGAACGGCGTCAAGTACGGTGCATTGTTCGCGAACCAGGTAAGGGCCGCGGCTAGGACGGGTATGGGCACGGTGATGGCCAGCAAGAACATCAAGGGCATAGCCGTAAGGGGCACGGGCTCCATAGAGGTGCATAAACCCGAGGGTTTCAAGGAACTGGTCCTAGCCCTAGAGGAGGAGATCAAGAGCCACGAGCAGTATGAGGGACGCCGACTCATGGGCACCACCAGGATACTGATGATGGCGGATAAGGGTGGGTTCCTACCGACTCGTAACTACACCCAGGGCACATTTGAGCACGCCAGCGAGGTGAGCGGGGAGAAGCTTGCAGCCGAGTACAATGTCAAGGGCAGGGGGTGCTTCGCGTGCACCATACCGTGCAGCAGGATATACACCATCAGGGACGGCCCCTACCGGGGGGTCCACGGCGAGGGGCCCGAGTACGAGAGCCTCGGCAGCTTCACCAGCAGGCTGGGAAACAATGACATCGAGATGGCGCTGGCCGCCAACGACCTCTGCAACCAGCTGGGAATAGACATACTCAGCACGGCGGGGGCAATCGGCTGGGCAATGGAGCTCTACGAGAACGGTAAGCTGACACAGGAGGAGACAGGTGGGCTTGAGCTCAACTGGGGCAACAAGGAGGCGATAATCACCCTAATCCACCAGATCTCGAAACGCGAGGGATTCGGCGATATCCTGGCGGACGGCGCCTTCAAGGCCGCCGAGAAGCTGGGCAAGGGGCAAGAGTACGTGGTGGCGGTCAAGGGCATGGACCTAATCATGGCCGACCCGCGCGGCCTCAAGGGATTCGGACTGGGATACGCGGTGGCCACACGAGGCGGGGACCACCTCCGCAGCGAGCCCTTCATCGAACTAGCAGATGACCCAGCGATAGGTCAGGAGATGTTCGGAGCGCCAGGTGCGACCATGAGGAGATCCGACACGGGCAAGGGCAAGCTCATCAGCTACTTCGAGGACTGGTGCGCGGTAATCGACGCGTTGCAGCCGTGCAAGAACATCATGCAGAACATGATGCTGCTCCAGTTCCCCAGGGCGGCCGAGGCGCTGGAGCTGACGACTGGTATCAAGCTGACGGAGCAGGAAGTAAGGGACGTTGGCTCAAGGATCACCACCATCGAGCGTATGTTTGGGATAAGGGAGGGAATCGGGCGTAAGGACGACACCGTGCCGAAACGGTTCACTGATACCCCCCTCATGGAGGGAGGAAGCAGCGGATCCGTAATGGACATCGAGTTGATGCTTGACGAATACTATACCGAGAGGGGCTGGAGCCTGGAGTCCGGTCATCCAACCCCCGAGGCCCTCAGGGCGTTAGACCTTGACCACGCTGTCAAGGACATCCCCTAATTTTCGGTACGTATATATTCCATCGGCAAATTCCGTATAGCTAGAATGCCTATCTGCGAGATATGTGGGATGGAAGTATCCGCTGTCAAGGAATGCAAGGAGTGCGATTCCAAGTTCTGCGAGGAGTGCGGAGACGAGAAAAGCCTACTGTGCTACGATTGCATAGGCTGGACCGATGACCCTGAGGATGACTGGGCAGAGGACAAACTCAACTAGCCCTCGGTAAAGTTTTATCCTAAATGGACATCTTTCCTTAGATGGCTCGTTTTCTGGGGGTGAAGTATAAGTACTGGCTTTTGCTGCTACTGTCTATCATCTTCGTCTCTCAATTTGGAGCGAGCGAATACGCCTTCGGTGATCCCGAGTACCTGGGGTACGTCGTCGACGACGAGTCAGGGGAACCAATACCTGACGCAAAGGTCACCGTATACTACAGGAGGTTCTACAGACGCTACTCCTCGAGGTGGTACAGCGCCAGCGGGACCACCACAGACGACGATGGAAGGTTCCAGCTGGACATGATACAGGACAGGGGATACCTGATATTTGTGTCCCACGAGACCGACGGCGAGACCGATTACGTCCCGTACGGAGTTTACCACACCCCCGGTGAAGAGCCTGAGGAGGAGACAATCAGGCTGTGGAGATCAGCGACCGTGAGTCTGGAGGGGCAGGATTTCTTCATCGAGACCTCGGCTATCCCCGAGGTCACAATAAGGGTCCTAGAGCCTAACGGGCAGGACCATATAGACTATGGCAGCTTCAATCTTCACTACGGTTCAGGAAGCTCAACGGTCTCGACGTACCTCAACAAACCCAGTGGAGAAACATACGTGCCCGCGGGACAGGACTTTGTGATCAAAGTCACGGCTTACGTAGAGAAAGGCAGCGACAAGCTAACAGAGACTATTATCATAGATGATTACGTTGAAGGAGGGCTGTCCCAGGGCGAGGTGATGTCAGTTGACCTTCGCGATAGGATTCTTCCCCAGAGCTTTGACAAGATCTACAACAAGACGACGGGCCTCACCGGTTTGATACTTGACAAGGAGGAGCAGGGGTTTTTCCTCGCGGTGGAGAGGCAGAAGCTTGGTAACGCCGAGTCCCTCACATCGGCGGCTCAATCTCGCATGGATTCCGGCGGCTTTGATGAGGCTTTCACGTCCTTGAGGGAGGCCTACGTGATTCTCACAGATCTTGAGAACTCGGTTACCTCGATGCTGGGGGACGCGGAGAGATCCGTGTTCATTCTCATTGTCTTCATAGCACTAACCTCCCAGGTCATGGCGACTCTACTCTATGATGACACCGTGAGGAAGACAACGATCAGCGGAGTCGTCTTCATCATCCTGTTAGCCGTTCTTTACGGGCTGCACCCGGGGGCTCAGATAACTAAGCCGTTTGATATCATGCGGATGGGAGCGTACTCGCTTGTTTTCGTGACCCTTGCGGGAGTTATCGTACCAAAAATTCTGCAGAGAGGGCCCGAGACGACGAACGCAAGCATCCAGCACATGGTGGTACCCATACTCAGCATATCCAAGAGGAGCTTGAGGAGGAGAAGACTCAGGTTCCTGCTCACGCTTACAAGCGTGATTCTGCTAGTTGCCAGCTTTATCAGTTTAACAAGCTTCACGTCAGGGTTCGGTTTGAGCCTGGAGAAATCAGGCGCCCCCATCGATAAAGATGGCGTCATGATAAGGACGCCGGACCCACCGCCAACTATAGGTACCGCGCCTTCAAGTGGAGGGATAGGTGTGTCAGGTCCTCTTCCACTGGATTTTGAGCTCGTCAGATGGTTCAGTGAGGCTACCGCGGTAAACGAGGTAATACCTAGGTACGAGAATCAGCCGCAGAGAGAATATAGGGAAGGCTATAGTCCAGTGGGTTTCATCAACAGAACCACAGTCTTCGGAATACTCTCAGTAAACCCCCGACACGAGGCCGAAGTAAACCAGCTGGACTCAGCGGTTGCAGAGGGAGAGTACATGGGAGATGGAGTAGGCGAGGCGATGGTGTCGCTGGGATTGGCTGAGAGGCTCGGCGTTTCATTGGGTGATACGTTTGCATTTAGGGCACATGAAAGGACTCATGAACTCACTGTAGTAGCCTTACTCGATGACGCGATACTGGAAGAACTGACGGACATAGATGGGGACACAATCCTTCCCAGAAAGATTATTGAGAAAGAGAGGATAGAGGCCGATGGCCCTGATTTCATCATAGAGGCTGTCGCTCCATGTAGCCCCGATGAGGTTGTGATAACAAACCTCGGGACAACCGTAAATATGACCTGGCTGATGCTGACCAGGCTCAACCTAATGCTGGAACCAGATGTCGATGCCCTGGAGTACGCTAGAACGACTGCGTTAAACAGAGGATTCAGGGTCTGGGCCTCCACGGATACCGGGGTATACCTTGCCCAGTTAACCGGGTACTTTGGGGGGAAGGGACTGCCAATCATTATTCCCTGGGTGATAGTGGTCCTGAACGTCATCGTCACCATGATGAACGCGTACTTCGAGAGACGCAAGGAGGTTATGATATTCTCAAGCATTGGGATGAACCCGCGTCATATCTCGGCAATATTCCTGGCGGAGGCCGCTGTAACGGGTATACTGGGCGGGTGCCTTGGATACCTTGTGGGCCTCGGGGCGTACAAGTTCATCTACCTTGTGACCCCAGCGTTGCAGGTAAAACAGAAGGTTTCAGCCGTTTGGAGCCTTGGTGCTATCGGTATCAGCCTCGCCGCGGTTTTAATTGGTGGAATGGTTGCTTTGAGGAACAGCGTTTCGATTACACCTAGTCTTATGCGCAGATGGAAAGTAGCGACACTGGGTGACAGTGAGATAGAAACGCGGATCGAGTTGCCCATACATGCATTCCCGGAGGAACTCGATGAGTACACGAATTTCATCGAGGAAAAACTGAGAGAGGGTATGAAGGGACGGGAGATGATGGTAAGTATACTAAAGAAAACCGTTGAAGACGACACCCGGGTGTTTTCGTTCATCTTCAAGTCGACAAACGGAGGGATATCAAGCCTCTACACCAAGAACCGAGTGGTGATAGAACCAATAGCTGACGGTACATACTCTACAACCCTGTTCTTAGAAGGTGATTTTGAAAGCATCAAGAAATCAGGTGGCTTCATGAGAAGGGTTTGTCTGGATTGGAGTATGAAACGGGAGGGTCAGTAGTGGAAACGTCTTTAACTTTCAAAGGGGGACTTCAACCGTTATGAGCGGCGAGACCAAAATGGTTCATTTCTCGATAATGGACGCGTACAGGCTGGGAATAGGATACATCCGCCGCCGCTTCCAGAGGACGGCCATCAACGTGGCGTCTATTGCGCTAGCCAACAGCTTCCTCACAAGCCTTGCGTTTGCAGACATATTCTATCAGACATACTCCGCAATTGAGGGAGGCTCTCTAGGAGTGGACGCTTACCAGTACTGGCTCGTGGCGGTTGCCCTGATAGTATCCGTGGTCGGGATCACAAACGCGATGCTGATCGCTGTCTACGAACGGACCAGGGAGATCGGCACTATGAAATGCATAGGTGCCTTAGACCAGCACATTGTGATGCTGTTCCTTGTGGAGGCAGTGATACAGGGAACCGCGGGAGGACTCATCGGTTATACTCTAGGCGTCCTGGCTGCACTGGCATCGGTGGGGTTCACAACTGGATTTGATATTATTTTCAAGGTCGGGTCTCTTGACCTGGTTGTTTACTTAGTTGGGACAACAGCGTTGAGTATTATCCTCAGCGTCGTGGCATCAATGTACCCGGCGTGGAGGGCGAGCAAACTGCCCCCGGTGGAGGCGTTAAGATATGAGCTATGATACAGTGATTGAGTTACGGAATATCCTAAGACATTACCAGATGGGCGACGAGACGGTTAAGGCACTTGACGGGGTCGACCTCAACATCGGGAGGGGCGAGTACATCAGCATCGTCGGGCCAAGCGGCTCCGGTAAGACCACGTTATTCAACCTTATTGGTGGTCTGGACAAGCCGACGGACGGGAACGTGTTCATTGACGGGGTTGACATCAGCCAGCTGGATGCGTATGAGCTTGCTTGGCTGAGGTGCAGGAAGATCGGTTACATTTTCCAGAGCTTTAACCTGATACAGGTCTTGACGGCGCTGGAGAACGTTGCGTTGCCAACGGTTTTCGCGGGTACGTCCAACGATGAGGGGTACAAGAAGGCGGAAAAGTTGCTTGAGATGGTTGGTCTCAAGGACCGTGTCCACCACAGGCCCGGTGAGCTCTCGGCGGGTCAGCAGCAGAGGGTAGCTATAGCGCGGGCCCTTGCCAACGACCCCGCCATCATCCTTGCGGACGAGCCGACGGGAAACCTTGACCTGAACACGGGTATGGAGATTATTGATCTTCTGCACGGCCTCAACAAGTCTCAGGGATTGACCTTGGTTGCTGCGACGCATGACCTCAAGATGATTAGGGCAAGTGACAGGATTGTCTGGATGAGGGACGGACAGGTGGAGAAGATCGAGAGGAGCTAATCACTCTTCATCGAGGTATAATCCATAGTTATTCTTCTGACAATTGAGCCCACAACGTGAACATAGTCAGGGTCACCCATACTTTCCATCTCCACGGTGCACTCTGATTCATCGATTTTAATGATTTTTACCTCGTTTTTTGTGTACAGGGTACCTGTTGAGGCCTGCACTGACCTGTAGATGAAGGTGATCCGCCTCTCATCCTTGTAGAATTTGATTCTCGAAGTCATCTCAGTATGGTGACTTGTCAACCGCTGTAGCCGTTCCTCCATGAACTCAAGATAGAGGTCAACCTCCTCGGGCTCAAGTATGACGGGTATCCTCAACTTCCAAGGCTTGTCGAACCCGCCACTGGACCGGTCGATCCGCCACCGTCTCATGAGGCTCGGCGTAATCACCGTGCTGTTGCGGAGGGCAGCGTAGGCGCCGGTTAATACGGCGGAGATGGCTAACCCGATGCTTGCAAGGCTCCAAACGGCTGAGACCTTCTGGTGGACCTGTAAGCCGATGTTCAGGTACGCAAGCCCCTTGTAGACCCCAAGGCCAGCCAGGTAGCCCAGACCACCGGCGATGAACCCCGTGATGGTTGCCTCGGCGACGAAAATAGCGGAGACCTGAGCGGGGTTTAACCCAACCGAGCTGAGTATCTCGATCTCCTTTCTTCGCTCAAACATGGTGTTAAGCATGGTGACAACCACGTTGAGGACCACGATCACCCAGGGGATAAACAGGCTAGCGCCTTTTCCCTCGAAGTAGTTACCGAGCCTGTAAAACGAGAAGCTCTCATCCGTGGATGAATAAGCCAAGTATCCTCTTTCAAGGGCGAGCCTCTCCGCGAACTCGTCCTCACTAAAGGACGACTCGAGAGAGAACCCGATCCGCCGCACGTCAACCATGGAGAACCCTGAGACGGTGTCGAGGCTGACAACCATCTGTTCATAGGTTTCAACATCCTGTAGGGCCCAGACAGGCGCCTCGCCCTCGGGGCCTATGTTTACCCATTTCTCACTCAGGTAAGGCGTTCCATCGAGGTCCCTTAGCCTGGAAAACGCCGAGTCATCCAAGATTCCATCAACGGGAAGGGATAGGCTTCCATAGGTTACATCATCTCCAAGCTGGATAC
>RCNB010000288.1_pt1 | contig 34920 bp, 33 predicted proteins | sample 2041321 | NCBI WGS metagenome assembly RCNB01 (sample SAMN09708232, study PRJNA481090) | Marine sediment metagenome, whole genome shotgun sequencing project.
TGGTATTAATGCGGCAAAAAATTACATGGGAGATGGTGATTCTAATTATCGTCTTTTTTATGATACTGTTAAAGGCGGCGATTACCGTTCTCGTGAAGCAAACGTGCATCGTTTAGCTGAAGTATCAGGAAATATTATTGATCAATGTGTAGCACAAGGAGTTCCCTTTGCACGTGATTATGGTGGGTTATTAGATAATCGTTCATTTGGTGGTGTATTAGTATCAAGAACTTTTTACGCTAAAGGACAAACAGGACAACAGTTATTGCTGGGTTGTTATTCAGCAATGAACCGTCAAATAGCTCGTGGTAAAATACAAATGTACAATCGTCACGAAATGTTAGATGTTGTAAAAGTTGATGGTAAAGCAAGGGGTATTATTGCTCGTGATTTAATTACAGGTGAAATAGAGCGGCATTCTGCTCATGCTGTTGTTATCGCAACTGGAGGATACGGAAACGTGTATTTCTTATCGACTAATGCAATGGGTTCTAATGCTACTGCAGCCTGGAAAATTCATAAAAAAGGAGCGTTTTTCGCAAATCCTTGTTTCACACAAATTCACCCAACGTGCATTCCACGTTCTGGAGATTACCAATCTAAATTAACGTTGATGTCTGAATCATTGCGTAATGATGGTAGAATTTGGGTTCCAGCTAAAATAGAAGATGCAAAAGCAATTCAACAAGGCAAATTAAAGCCGACAGAAATTGCTGAAGAAGATAGAGATTATTATTTAGAAAGGCGATATCCCGCCTTTGGTAACTTGGTTCCTCGTGATGTAGCATCAAGAGCAGCAAAAGAACGTTGTGATGCTGGTTATGGAGTGAATGCTACAGGTGAAGCTGTGTATTTAGATTTTGCTGCTGCTTTTCAACGTTATGGAAAAGAACAAGCGAAAATAAAAGGAATCAAAGACGCTTCAAAAAAAGAAATCATAAAATTAGGTCAAGCAATTATAGAAGAAAAATACGGGAATTTATTTCAGATGTATGAAAAAATCATCGCTGAAAATCCCTATGAAACTCCAATGATGATATATCCAGCAACTCACTATACAATGGGTGGAGTTTGGGTTGATTACAATTTAATGACTACTGTTGAAGGATTGTATTGTATTGGTGAAGCAAATTTCTCTGATCATGGAGCTAACAGACTTGGAGCATCTGCTTTAATGCAAGGTTTAGCTGATGGTTATTTTGTATTGCCTTATACAATTGGAGATTATTTATCAGATGATATTAGAACAGGAGAAATTCCTACTGATACCAAAGAGTTTGATGAAGTAGAAAAAGAAGTAAAAGATAAAATCGCTTTCTTCATCAACAATAAAGGAACAAAAACTGTTGACCATTTTCACAAACGTTTAGGTAAAGTAATGTGGGATAAAGTAGGAATGTCCCGTAATGAAAAGGATTTAAAAGAAGCTATGGCGGAAATTAAAGACATTCGTGAAGAATTCTGGAAAGAAGTTAAAGTTCCTGGAAATGCAGGCGAAATGAACCCTGAATTAGAAAAAGCAGGACGTGTAGCAGATTTTTTAGAATTAGGTGAGTTATTCGCCAAAGATGCCTTAGTAAGAAATGAATCTTGTGGCGGACACTTTAGAGAAGAATCTGTAGAATTAGATGGAGAACAAAAAGGAGAAGCGAAACGTAACGATAAAGATTTTGCTTTTGTATCAGCTTGGGAATATAAAGGAGAACCTGCTGATGCGGTTTTACATAAAGAAGAATTAGAATTTAAAGATATAGAATTAAAACAACGTTCATACAAATAAGAAAAGGCATGATGATGAATCTTACATTAAAAATTTGGAGACAAAAAGACGCTTCTTCTAAGGGTCAAATGGTTGATTATAAAGTCACTGATATTTCTGAGCATATGTCTTTTTTAGAAATGATGGATGTTCTAAACGAGCAATTGGTAAACTCTGATGATGAACCTGTAGCGTTTGATCATGATTGTCGTGAAGGTATTTGCGGAATGTGTTCTTTATATATTAATGGTGAAGCTCATGGGCCAGATAGAGGCATTACAACTTGCCAGTTACATATGAGAATGTTTAAAGATGGTGATACGATTACTATTGAGCCATTTAGAGCAGCAGCTTTCCCAGTAATTAAAGATTTGATAGTTGATAGAATGGCTTTTGAGCGTATTCAACAAGCGGGAGGTTACATTTCTGTAAATACATCTGGAAACACTCAAGATGCTAATGGACTTCCGATTTCTAAACATGCAGCCGATGAAGCTATGGATGCAGCAGCTTGTATTGGATGTGGGGCATGTGTTGCTACTTGTAAAAACTCAAGTGCCATGTTATTTGTTGGCGCTAAAGTATCACAATATGCATTATTACCTCAAGGTCAAGTTGAAGCTGCAGACCGTGTTCAAAACATGGTGGCTCAAATGGACTTAGAAGGATTTGGAAACTGTACGAATACTGGTGCTTGTGAAATTGAATGTCCAAAAGGCATTTCTTTGGAAAACATTGCAAGAATGAATAGGGAACTTATGAAGGCTTCAATTAAATAAGCGTTCTCAGATTCACGTTTAGAATGAATTTAACAAAATCCTAAGTTTTTACTTAGGATTTTTTATTTAGATTTGATTTCCTAAAAAAATATGAACTTGAAGTTTAACCTGCTTATTATTATTTTACTGCTTTGCGCTTCTTGCAGAAGTCAAACATCCGAAACCAATCTTCAAGAGATTGAATTTCAACAAAACCTTTTCAGTAAAGATTCCTTGTTAAACCACGTAAAAGTTTTGTCTTCGGGTTTTTACGACGGTAGACGTACTGGTACAGAAGGAGCTGCTAAGGCTAGAGCATATATTACCGCAAAATATGAGTCTTTAATGGTGATGCCATTAATTGAGAATTATGAGCAACCATTTTCTTTTGATAGTAGAGGAAAATCATATAATGGTGTAAATGTATTGGGTGCAGTCACAGGAAGTCTCTATCCAAAAAAATACATTGTGATTTCGGCGCATTATGACCATGAAGGTATCAAAAGAGGCGAAGTTTATAATGGTGCCGATGATGACGCTTCTGGTATTAGCGCATTGTTTGCGTTTGCAGAATGTTTTAAAAGCAATCCTCCCAAGCACTCGATAATTTTTGCAGCATTTGACGCCGAAGAACTAGGCCTCGATGGTGCAAAGCATTATGTAGAAAATTCAATTATTGGTTTGAAAAATATCGTTCTTAACATAAATATGGACATGATAAGTAGAAATACAGAAAATGAACTTTATGTTGTTGGAGCAAATCTTTATGAGCATTTAAAACCTGCGATTTCAAAAATTAAATTGCCAAGTGATTTTTCTCTTTTAAGCGGTCATGATGGTTTAGATAACAAACGAAGTTGGGTGAATTCTGGAGATCATGGACCTTTTCATAATAACGGAATCCCTTTCTTATATTTTGGAGTAGAGGACCATGAAGATTATCATAGACCTACGGATGACTTTGAAAATATTCATCCAAATTTTTACACTAAGTCTGTATATACTATTATTTCTGTTTTTGAGGAATTAGATAACCTGAAACATTAGCAAAGACCAAAGTGTACTAATTCATCTTATCCTTTATTTCTGAAATCATTTTTGTCGCGTTTTCATCTTCTGGTTTTAATTCTAAAACCATATTATAGTTTTTTAGTGACTTATTGTAATCCTTAGACACAAAATAAGCTTCACCCAAACTATCAAATACATTATACTTATATGGAAATATTTTAGTGTTTAAATCAAAAATATAAATTGCTTCTTCAATTTGATTTGACCTAAGCTTCACATAACCCAATGTATTCATCTCCCTGCTACCCTTAACGAATTCTGCGAGTCTTGGCACTAACTCTTTTTCTGACAAACGTAAGCTGTCCAATCCTTTTTCAACAATGAGATGGTTTAAATAATTTGCCGCCATATAATTAGGCGTATATTTATTCTTTGTGATGATATTCAACATATCGCGTTCTAAAGTTTCTTTTGGGAACTCAACAATTCTGTTGACTTCCTTTCCCTCTTTATAGAAAATAATTGTTGGTACTCGGTGTATGTTTAATCCTTTCTCTTCAGCATTTGGACTTTGTTTATAAACCTCTTCTGTTCTATCTACACCAATAACTTCAAGTTGAGATTCAGGAAAATTAACATTGTCTAAAATTTTATAAAATCGAGGGATTTCTCTTTTGCTATCACCACACCAAGTCCCTAAAAAGGCTTTAATATGATATTGTTTTAGAGAGTCTCTTAAAATATTAACGATTTTATCATTAGTTAAATAATCGTTATAACTTTCGCTGTACCAACTGTTAAAAGTATTGGATGTTAGACCCTCCCGATTAACTTGTCCAAGCAATTTTTCATGACCTTTGTCGTCAATAACCACTTTATTAATGTTTTGAGAATACGATGTCAGACAAAAAAGGCAAACTAAAAAGATAACTGTTCGTTTCATGATGTATTGATTAATAATAGCCTTACAAATGTAGAATGCTTATTGTGATGTGTCTAAAAATTTTGATAGACAGCTTAGTTTGCTATGCAAACGCATTAAAATGGACAACCAACTACAAAATTACCGTTGGTATAGTAGTAAGTGGTTTTTGTACACAATTTTTGATGCTTTATGTAATTCTATATACTTTAGACTACAGAAATGAATTTTATAAAAAAACATAGCTCACAACTATTAGTGCATCTACTCTTTTGGTTGCTCTTTATTTTTGTGTCTCTTTTTATTTTTTCGGCATATTATTGGAAGGAGAATCCGTTTCTTCAATATTTATCGATTCTTGGTGTAATTGTCTATACAAACAATTTAATCCTGCTTCCTTATTTTGTAAAGAAGAAGATGTACATACTTTATGCCATCGTTATTGCCGTTGTTTCGGTCTTGGCAACACAATTATATTGTAACGTATTTGCCCAATGCGGCTGTACAATCATGAAATGTTTAAGTGATTATCTATGGCAAACGTTGGTGCCTCTTATTTTTTTCTCATTTATTTGGATGCTCTATCGCTTTATTGATAAGCAAGAAGAAATTGAAATTATTAAAAAAGAGCATACCGAAATGGAGCTAAAATTTTTAAAATCTCAAATAAACCCTCATGTACTATTTAATAATTTAAATACCATCTATTCTTACTCGATTGAAAAACCAAATGAAGTTCCAGACTTGATTTTAATGTTGTCCGACAACTTAAAACACGTACTCTATGAAAGTAATTCTAAAACCATTTCATTAAACAAAGAACTTCAGTTTTTAGATAATTATATAAAGTTTCAAAAAATTAGAACCGAAGGAGTAAAGCGTATTCACTATACTACAGAAATAGATTCAAATAATCATCAAATAGCACCTCTTATGATTATTACTATCATAGAGAATGCGTTTAAGCATAGCACAATTAATAGTGATATTAATATTGGATTGAAAGTTAGGGATGGGATTTTAGAGTGTACTTGTAAAAATGATTTTAATAAAGAAAAACTCAGCACAGACGAATTTAAAATAGGTCTGCAAAATCTTGAAAAGCGTTTGAATCTTATTTACAAGGATAATTACGAATTTAGAATCACTAAGAACAATAATTTTACCGTCTACTTAAAACTAAACTTATAATAAATCCATGTCCCCTCGAGCGCAGTCGAGAGGTTTTATAAAGACAAAGGTCTCGACTGTGCTCGACCGCACATAATACGAAGAAAATTAACCTATGAATTGTATCATAATAGAAGACGAAATTCCAGCTCAAAAAATTGTGCAAAACTACATGAGGAAAATTCCTGGGCTTATTTTATTGGATACTTTCAAAGCGGCAATTGAAGCTAATTCATTTTTAAATAATAACGACGTGGATTTGGTTTTTCTTGATATTAATTTACCAGACATTTCTGGACTGGATTTTATAAAGACTATTAGAAACCCTCCAGCCATTGTAATGACAACAGCTTATCCCGATTACGCCGTTAATAGTTTTGAATTAGAGACCATTGTAGATTATTTATTGAAACCGTTTTCGTTCGACCGTTTTTTAAAGGCCGTTAACAAGGCGAAAGCAAAAACTGATACTAACGTTGCAGAAAAAACTAACGATAGTGAAACAGTTTTTTTGAATGTTGACAAAACATTACATAAAATTATCTTGGGCGATATTATTTACCTAGAATCCGATAGAAATTATATAACTGTATTCACAAAAAACAAAAAGCTATCTTATATTGATTCGTTAAAAAATTGGTCAGCAAAATTGCCAAATAATCAGTTTGTTCAAGTTCATAAATCCTTCATCATTAACAGTACTTGTGTAGATAAAATCTCTGGAAACGAAGTTTATGTTCTTGGTCATAGAATTCCTATTGGCAGAACTTACAAACAAGAACTATTAAGACAACTAAAAATTATGTAATTTCAATAATTGAAAATTACATTTATGCAACACCTTTCTAAACTCCCAAACGTAGAAACCACAATTTTTACGGTTATGAGTGCTTTGGCAAATAAACACAAGGCTCTTAATCTATCACAAGGGTTCCCCAACTTTAAAAGCGACCAAAAACTAATTAATCTAGTGACTAATGCCATGAATTCAGGACATAACCAATATGCTCCAATGCCTGGAAGCTTAGCTCTAAGAGAATCTATTACTGCAAAGTTTAACCTGCTTTACAATTCTAGTTACAATCCCAATTCTGAAATAACTATAACCGCTGGGGCTACACAGGCTATTTATTCAATTATTTCCACCTTTGTTAGAACAACAGACGAAGTTATTATATTTCGCCCTGCTTATGATTGTTATGAACCTACTATAGCGTTAAATGGTGGTAAGACTATTTCTGTTCAACTAGAAGCTCCCCAATATAATATCAACTGGGAAGAGGTTAAACATAAAATTAATAGTTATACAAAAATGATTATTATTAATACCCCACAAAATCCTAGTGGCTCTGTTTTCGCCAAATCTGATATGCTACAATTACAGGAATTGACCAAAAACACAAATATCATTGTGCTAAGCGATGAAGTATATGAGCATATTATTTTTGATGGCGAACATCACCAGAGCATTTGTTTATTTCCTGATTTAAAATCACGAAGTTTTATTGTAGCGTCTTTTGGGAAAACGTTTCATAATACAGGTTGGAAAATGGGCTATGCTTGCGCTCCAAAAGTATTAATGGAAGAATTTAAAAAAGTACATCAATTTAATGTGTTTTGTGTTAATCATCCTATTCAAATTGCATTGGCTGAATATTTAAAAGATTCTAACCATTATTTGAAACTATCACAATTTTATCAGGAAAAAAGAGACTTATTTTTAAGTTTAATTAAAGATTCTAGATTTAAGTTCCTGCCAGCAAAAGGAACTTATTTTCAGGTATTGGACTATTCGGAAATTACTAACGAGAATGATATTGAATTTGCAAAAAGATTAACTATTGAAAATGGAATAGCCTCAATACCATTATCCGTTTTTAACGACAATAATTTAGACAATAAGGTCTTAAGGTTTTGTTTTGCAAAAACTGATGATACTCTAAAGCAAGCTGCAGAAATATTAAACCAAATCTAACTTCATCAACCAATCCATTTGTTTATCTCTGCCTACATAATATGGATGCTTACTAAACTTCTTGAAGTGATGTCGTTCATAAAGCCTAATGGCGTCAGGATTATTATCTTTTTCAAAAGCTGTAATAAAGGCGCTTCTTGATATCTCAACTAAAACATTAAGGTCCGCAAGTGTGCATTGGTCAAACGATAAATTCATTCTATTGCCATCATTGTTTTTAAGAGCGGAGTTGTTCTACAATGATTAAAATTAGATAAAAAATAATTACTTTTAGAGTATGCAAGACGAATTAAAAATAGTACTCATTCAAGCAGATTTGATTTGGGAAAACCAAGAACAAAACAGAATTAATTTTGCTGAAAAAATTAAACAGATTGGACAGGCTGTTGACATAATTGTTTTACCAGAAATGTTCACTACAGGATTTACCATGTCTCCCTACCAAGTTACTGAAACCATGCATGGAGAAACTATGAAATGGATGCATGAAATTGCCTCTAGAGCTAATGCTGCCATCTGTGGAAGTTTAATTGTTAAAGATGAAAACAAATATTACAATCGTTTTGTGTTTGTGCAACCTGATGGCAAAATTGAAAACTATGATAAAAGGCATACATTCACTTTGGCCGGGGAAGACGAAGTCTATACTGCCGGATTTAAAAAGGTAATAATCAAATATAAAGGTTGGAAAATTTGCCCTTTAGTTTGTTATGATTTGCGGTTTCCTGTGTGGTCAAGAAATGTTGAAGATTATGATATTCTTCTTTACGTTGCCAATTGGCCCAAACCAAGAATATCAGCATGGGATACACTGCTAAAAGCGAGGGCTATTGAAAACATGAGTTATTGTATTGGTGTAAATCGTGTGGGTTTAGATGCAAATAATTATGAATATTCTGGACATTCAGCGGCTTATGATTGCTTAGGAGCCGAGCTATCTAATTTTGAAACTGGTAAGGAACAAACAGAAGTTGTAGTATTAAATAAAACCCACTTAATATCTATAAGAGAAAAACTAAAATTTTTGGTGGATCGTGATAATTTTACTTTAGAATAAACTCGTATATCTCGTCCCAGCCAGCTCTAACAGGTTCTAATTCCTCCGGATAATAACTTACCCGTTCTGATTGACGTTTTAATAAATAGTTGCCTGAATCGTATTTTTTATTTCCGTTTGAATCAAAAATAACACGAATAAAATATTTACCCGAATCAAGATGCAGAAAATCTAATGGTTCTTGCTTTGTTGAATACTTTTCAGTTTTCACACTTCCTTTCTCATCTGTTAGTTGTACAATAATAGGATAGGTTGCATTTTTAATTATCAACCTCATGTTGCCATAATCAGAAAAAGATTTTGTTTTTACACTGTAATTAAGCGTATCGTTTTCAAACTCAAAAAAATCAGTAAGCGCACCTGGAAGCATTCTAATTTTATAAGAGTTATCTTCTGTTTTATTAAAACTAAATTTATACCTGTTATTACGTTTATCTAATAAAGCTGTAAAAGTAATATCTACGGAGTCCCTATCCAGAATATTAATTTTACTTTCATCAATGTTTGAGAATGGAATATTGGCTCCCAATTCAAAATCTTCGGTAACTTTAAGTGTTCCTGTCTTGAAAGGTTTTATTTGTAATGAATCTTTTTCTTGGTCTTTAATTCTAACCATTAATGTGTCAATATAATTCTGATTAGTCACTTTAAACAACAATGAATCTGCCTCAATTTTAGGTTTAAACCAATAATTCAATGAATCTGTTTCCTGATCTTTGGTAATGGTACTCTTATAGTCTTCTGGAACTTGAGACAATAATTCAATAATCATTTCTTCTGGGTTTCCTTCATAACCAAAAGCTATTTTATTCCCAGAAATTAGGCTTGGCCGTGTCGCTTTAAAATCCAACTCCTCTTTAAATAACGATATAACATAAGTAGAATCGGAAGGCACGTTAATAAACTCATCATAAAAGCCAATCTTATCTGTTTTTTGCTGATAAGTGTAGTTCCCATTCTTATCTTTTAACGCAATCATTAAATATTTACCTGCTTTCAGGTTTTCAAGTGTAAATGTTGATGTGCTATCAAGTGTATTCGTTATGTATTTTGGTTTCTGTTTATATATAATTGAATCAGTAAATGTAGAATCTACATCATATAGCAACACAGAAACATATTCTTCTGGTTTGTGTTTTAAGGCATCTGTAATAAACCCCTTGACACTTAGAGAATCAATATAGTCTCCCGTAGAAAACACATAACGATAATATGGATAGAGATTCCCTTCATTATTATCCGCAATACTTTCTCCAAAATTAAAAGCATAAGTCGTATTTTCCTGAAGCGTATCATGAATCTTTATTGTGATATACTTGCTCGCAGATCCAAGAGGTGTTATTTCAGGTTCTGGATCCATTGGAGGAGATATGATGAGTTGTTTCTGGAGGTCTTTAATTTTAATATACTCATCAAAATAAATTTTGATTTCTCGAGCATCAAAATTGATTGAATAATTTTCAGGGATAGACTTTATAATAACCGGAGGTTCCTCGTCTTTATCACCTCCTGTAGGCGTGCCCCTATTAGCACAGGCACTAATTGCCATGCCAAAAATAAAAATAAAAATAAAATTTGAGAGCAGGTTTCTCATTAGTCAAAATGATTTTGCGCAAAGTAACAACTTAATTTATAACTAACTAAAAACTTATTGTGCAATTGCCATTGTAGCCACACTTATTTTTACTCCTTTTGCTTTACAAAGAACATTACAGCAAGCCTCAATGGTAGCGCCAGTTGTAATAATATCATCAACAAGAAGGATGTGTTTGCCTTCTATTTGATTTAATAATTGTGCTGTAAAAAGTTCTTGAGCGTTGTCCCACCGTGCTATACGTTTTTTAAATACTTGGGTTTGTGTAGCTGCTGTTTTCAACAAAACAGAATCATTATAGGGCACATTGAGAGCCTTAGCAATTTCAGTCCCAAACTTTGCAACTTGATTGTAGCCTCTTTTTCTCAACTTACGCCTATGCAATGGCACAGGTATAACCATTTTAATATCCTTATAAGCGGAGACAGTTTTTAGTTCATTCCCCAACCATACTCCTAAAATTTTTCCAATTGTTTCATGCCCTCTATATTTTAGATTGTGAAGCAATTGTTGAACTATCCCTCTTTTTTGAAACAATAAAAGTGCTGTTGCATTCTCTAATTTTGCTCGCCCATATAGGGCTTTTTTAATTGTGTTACTATTTTCAAAATGATAATTTGTTACGGGCAAATCATGCCGACACGTTGTACAAATATGCTTTTCATTATCTCCTAAATAATTGCTACAGGCGTAGCATACTTTTGGAAAAAACAAGTTCAACAAATTTATTATCATTTTTAACGATTATAATTAGTTAACACAAACATAATATATATTTTCGCATCATTAATTAATCAACCAATTTCAATCGTTTATAATGATAGTTAACCCTCGAGTATTTAACTACAGATTGACCATAGGAACATTAATAGTAGCATTTACAATTTTAGCCACATATAGTTTTACCAACTATAATTCAATTAAGTCAAATGAAGACTTTTTGAAACAAGAAAAAAAGCTTTTAGAAAGTCAAATTTCTGAAATAATATCAAGCTATGACAAGTTAGAAGGAGTCAACAAATCCTTGACATCGGAGCTTAATGGGGCAAAAAATAAAATTGAAACTACTTATGATTCTCTTATTGAATTAAAGGCAAATATGTCTTTAATCGATACATACAGAGATGAATTAATGACTCTTAAAAATCAAGAACTTAGTTTACTTAAAAAAGGCGATTCTTTTTTTAGCGCCAATCAACTGCTTATCAAACAGAAAGCATCGATTTATGAAGCCTTAGAAAATCAAATTTCACTTTTTTCAGAATTAAAAAACGAAAACGAAAGATTAGAAAACAATATTAGTATAGGCCTTCAAATTTCAGCCAATTCTTTTAGTGCGCAAGCATATAAGGTGAAAAAATCTGGAGAACTCGTTAAAGTGAGCAAGGCTGAAAAAGCCAATGCATTTAGAGTTGCTTTTGTTCTTGCCGAAAATGTTTTAGCGGTAGCAAATGAAAAAGATTTATATGTTCAAATAATTGGACCTGATAACAATGTTGTTGCAGATAAAGGTGCAGTGAGATTTGATGACGTTTCGCTAATTTACAGTACCAAAATAAAAGTAGATTACAACAATCAAGTTTTAGATGTTGTATCAGATATTGAAACTCATGAACCTTTACAAAAAGGCAAATATTATATAAGTGTTTTTGAAAATGAAAGACACCTAGGAGGTACCCAAGTAGATTTATATTAATCCAACACATAAATTTTTTAAAAACCGTTCTATTAGTTTGTAACGGTTTTTTATTTTTGCAGCATGGCAAAACAAGAAGATCAGTTTAGAAAGGTAATCTCTCACGCAAAAGAATACGGTTATGTGTTTCAGAGTAGTGAAATATATGACGGTTTAAGTGCCGTTTATGATTATGCACAAAATGGAGTAGAGCTTAAAAAAAATATTCGTGACTATTGGTGGAAAGCCATGGTACAAATGCATGATAATATTGTAGGTCTTGATGCAGCAATATTAATGCATCCGACAACTTGGAAAGCTTCAGGGCATGTCGATGCTTTCAATGACCCTCTAATTGATAATAAAGATTCTAAAAAACGATACAGAGCTGATGTATTGGTTGAAGATTACGTTGGCAAGATAGACACTAAGATTGAAAAAGAAGTAACCAAAGCTGCAAAACGCTTTGGGGAAGCTTTTGACAAAGCTCAGTTTTTAGAAACAAACACGCGTGTTTTAGAATACAAAGCAAAAGGAGATGCTATTTTAAAAAGACTTGGTAAATCTTTGGAAAAAGAAGATTTAGCTGATGTAAAATCTTTAATTGAAGAGTTAGAAATAGCATGCCCATTGTCTGGAAGTAAAAATTGGACAGATGTTAAACAGTTTAATTTAATGTTTGGTACTAAACTAGGAGCTTCAGCAGATAATGCTATGAATCTATATCTTAGACCAGAAACAGCTCAAGGTATTTTTGTCAATTTTTTGAATGTACAGAAAACAAGCCGAATGAAAATTCCTTTCGGAATTGCACAAACCGGTAAAGCGTTTAGAAATGAGATTGTCGCTCGCCAATTTATATTTAGAATGCGTGAATTTGAGCAAATGGAAATGCAATTTTTTGTTAAGCCAGGAACTCAAAAAGAATGGTACAAAAAATGGAAAGAAACGCGCCTTAAATGGCATTTATCACTTGGTTTAGGGGAAGACAACTATCGTTTTCATGACCATGAAAAATTAGCACATTACGCAGATGCGGCAACTGACATTGAATTTAGATTTCCATTTGGATTTAAAGAACTAGAAGGCATTCATTCACGAACAGATTTCGATTTAAAAGCACATGAAGAATACTCAGGTAAAAAACTCCAGTATTTTGACCATGAAGAAAATAAAAGCTACGTGCCGTATGTTGTAGAGACCTCGATTGGTTTAGACCGAATGTTTCTAGCTGTATTCTCAAATTCATTACATGAAGAAGAACTGGAAAACGGAACCACAAGAACTGTCTTAAAATTACCTGCTGTTTTGGCACCAACAAAAGCGGCAATATTACCTTTAATCAAAAAAGATGGTTTACCAGAAGTAGCACGTAAAATTGTTGATGACTTAAAATGGGATTTTGCTGTAACCTATGATGATAAAGATGCTGTGGGAAGGCGATATAGAAGACAGGATGCCAACGGGACACCGTTTTGCATAACTGTAGATCATGACACATTAGATGATAACTCTGTAACTATTAGACATCGGGATACTATGGAACAAAAAAGAGTGAAAATTGAAGACCTAAAGACTATTATTAAACAAGAAGTTGATGTTAAAACTTGGTTGATGAGAGCCTAATATTTTAGCTGGTTTAACTTTTAGAAATAAGCCTTTAACTGAACAGTCCCTGTGTGAATAACTGAGCTGGTTTCACTTTTTCTTCCAAAGTAATTTAAATTTAGATCTAAGTATTTGGTAAGTTTTTTTTGTGCCAATAAACTCCAAGTAAAATTTTTACCCGGTTGCAAGCCTTCCATCATTTGATATCCAACTGGCGAATTTTGGTTGCCTTCAAAATTATTTGAAAAGTAATTAAACTCTGCACTAATAGCCGCTTTTTGGTTGTTTGAAACTGCAAACGATACACCATATTTTTCCTGTTTCAATGATTCAAAATTTCCAATGGTATTATCTTTTGAGGTATGTTGGTAAAAAATATCAAAGCGTGTATTATCATTAACTAAATAAGATAATTTGGGGCTAAATCTACTTTCATCAATATTAAAGTTTTTATTGACAAAATTTTCGTTCATGCTTTCATTATTATCAAAAGCAGATTGCAAAGTCATTAACCATGTCTCGGCAATTTTATGATTAAAATTGAATTGGTGACTTTGTAAACCATTCTCTATAAAGCCAAAAGACAACACATTTCTGGCCTTATTGGATATATAGGTATAAGATGTCGTATATCTTTGCTTGCCGCGATTTAAAAAAAATACATTTCTAAAATTTAACTTTAATCCTAGTTGATTTTTAGCGTCACTCTCAAATGGATTAAGGTTAAAATTATTTCCATCACGTTTTACTTTACGGTCTATTAAATATGAGGTTTGATTATAAAAATGAGACCAGAATTTCTTACTCTTGCTCTCATCTGCTGACCACTGCTGAGGATTTATAGTCAATGTTTGACTTAATCTATTCTGATGTGTTTTAAGGAATACTTGATTAGGCAGTAAAACTTTTATATAGGTGCCTTGATCTTGAAATTGAGCCAATTCAAACTCTTCCAATTCTTGAATACCATTACTATTGTAATCAATCCAAGTGTAAGCACCTTGACCTGAATCGACCTCAACATAAGTAAATTCTTGTTGAGGTAGGGTTCCTGAATTAGTTTCAAAAACAGTATTCCACAATACAATTTGATTAAATATTTTCTGATTGTATTGCAATCTTGAATTTAACGATTGCTCGTTCTTAATCGATTTGTCTTCGCTTTTTAAAGTTCTGAAATTCACGTAAAGCGCCAGATTGGTATTGCTGTTTTGAATAACTTTTGAATTCAAATAATAGGTGTTAGACTTATTTACTCTTTGTAATTTATTGTTTCTAATACTATCATTAGCCCTGTTTTTATAACCAACTTCAACAAAAACCTTTGTGCTGTCTCCAACACCTGTAAAGACTTCGTAAGAAGTGAACTTTTGACTTAAAAAGGTAAGACTATCGGTGATTTCATCTCTTTGCTCATTGTCTTCAATAGAAACCTTAGACCCTATCCATGCCTTATTCAAATTATATTTTATACGATTAAAAGACCTTAAAAAAGAAGAAGTGTTTACACTTGATGATGCACTTAAAAAACTAGAGTTTGAATATATATTGAATCTGTTTAAGTTTAAATTTGTCGACAACACATGGCGATTCCCATTAAAACTTTTTGAGAAATTTAGATGCTCAAACTGATACGTTGCATAACCTTTTTTAGCATGTGTTAAATTTAATCCAGAAATAATTAATTGCTGATTACCTGTTGGTGTTTCAATGTTCCAATCTCTACTAAATTCGGCATTATAAAGACGTTCAACTGTTCTAAAATTATCCTGAATATAGTCTGCATCAAAAAAGGTATTTAAACTCCAAAGGCTATCATTTTTAACAATATCCTGTGTGATTTTTAGCTTTCCTGCAAAACCATCATTGTCATTATCATCTAAACTTGAAAACAAATTCAAATCGTTCTTGCTTCCTGCAAGCTCAAAATCAATGTTGGTTTTCTCGGTTGGCCTATATGTCCCATTAACGACTGCCATTTGCAATTTTGTAGGCGCAATAAGTTGTACTATGGGCTCATAATTACCTTGTAAAACACCCGCAACAGGAGCCACATATTCATAAACATTTGAAATGGCATTTATATTGCTGATTATATAGTTACCTTGATTATCTCCTACCCGAGTAAATTTTACATTAAACAATTCGTCATTAGGATTGTTTGAAAACACAAAAACTTCAATCCCACTAACAAGCTCTTTTTTATATAATATCCTGTTCTCATTAAAGGCTTCGGCAACAGCGGAAGGTGAAGTCATAAGCATGTTATCATCCCCAGCATTTGCCAAAACTTGAACTTGATCGCTAGATAAATTTTGTTGTAAAGGCTGATTTTTTGCATCATTCTCAGTATAAACCGAAGCTCCAATTTTTAATTTTTCACTTTCATAATTCCCTCCTCCATAAGCAATAAAACGAGAATAATTTCTATCACTAAACTGATAATCTACGGTTATGCGCATCTCTGAAGTAACTGGAAAAGTAGCATTGAAAATAATCTCGCCGGCGTTATAATCAATAATGTAATCTCTACTTTCACCTCGCTCAACGGCTACTCCGTTTACATAAACGGTTTCGCTCCCTGAAACTATTAGCACAAATAGCTCTCCATTTTGACCTTGCAGTTTATAAGGGCCTTGGTTGCCTTCTTGAGCATTAAATTGACTTCTGCTAAATTGTCCCCTTACCAATGCACCAGAAGCAAATAAATTAGATTTAGAAACATCGCTTTCCAAATTTACGTTTATTGCAAGCCCCTGCACTCGCTTAGAAAATTTAGCAAAGTAAGAGTCCTCATTTTGTAAATCAATATCCCCTGCCCTTATATTCCAATTTTTACTAAAAAGCTCAATAAATACTTGGTCAAACTCATCCAAGCGTTGTGAATACCCACTTTCTTGCAGAGGTATATTTGCGTCTTGTATTGATGCTCGCAAAGACACCTTGTCGTTTAATTTACCTGTGATTTGCAAATCAAGTTCACTTTTTAAAACTGAATTTTGGTTATTGCCAATGGTAACGCCACGTGAAATACTACCAGATGTAGTAAGCCCATCAAACGGAACAAAGTTTTTAGATTTACTAGGTTGTGAGAGTTTGTAGAGTTTGTCTAAGTTGCTCGTGTTTTCAACAATAATACCTTCGTCAAGTTGTTTATACGTTTTTGTAAGGAACTCTGGATATCGCAAATATTCTACAATTAAAGAATCAGCTTCGAGATTTCTTTCAATTGTTAAAACAGCTTTTTGAAAATCAATACTGTAATAAGAAGAATCTAATAATGTTCCATCCTTTTTACGAACTAAAAATTTGCTTGAGTTAATACTTACGCTATCAATTCTAATCGAATCTCTTACAGCAATTTTTTTAGTTTTATAATTGGAGTTTTGCTCCTGAGCGACAGCGCAGAAACCAAATAAGAAAACAAATAAAAATAATGTTTGTTTCATCTAGTATGATAAACTAAAAACGGCGTAAAATATTTTGTTAATAGTTTTCGTTAAAACTCCTTTAAAATTATAGTGTAAAAGTACAGCATTATTTATTTTAGCTAAAACTCACAAGACAATTAAAAACCAATACATTTTTAGCTCATGAAAATAATATCATACAATGTGAATGGTATTCGCGCAGCCGTAAATAAAGGCTTTATAGATTGGTTGACAAGTGCCGATCCAGATGTAATATGCTTGCAAGAGATTAAGGCACTTAAAGAACAATTAGACCTTTCTGTTTTTGAAGATGCTGGTTATAGATATCATTATTGGTTCAGTGCTCAAAAAAAAGGGTATAGCGGCGTTGCTATTTTAAGTAAAACAGAACCTAATCATATTGAATATGGTACTGGAATAGAACATATGGACTTTGAAGGCAGAAACCTTCGTGCTGATTTTGATGGTGTTTCTGTTATGAGCATGTACTTACCTTCTGGAACAAATATGCAAAGGCTTGAATTTAAGTTCAATTATATGGACGAAATACAAGAATATTTAACCAATCTTAGGAAAAGTATTCCAAACCTTGTAGTCTGTGGGGATTATAATATCTGCCATGAAGAGATTGATATTCACAATCCTAAAATGAAAAACGTTTCAGGATTTTTGCCCGAAGAACGACAATGGCTAGGAGGCTTTATTGACAGTGGTTTTATTGACTCATTTAGGTATTTAAATAACGATTTACAACAATATAGCTGGTGGAGTTACCGTGCCAATTCAAGAGCTAATAATAAGGGCTGGCGATTGGATTATGCAATGGTGGCAGAGCCGTTACAAGAAAACATTAAAAGAGCCGTTATACTCTCTGAAGCAGTACATAGCGACCATTGCCCAATTTTAGTAGAAATAGAATAAAACAAATAACTCAAATCAAAACTTATGATTAAAAAGATTTCATTAATAGCACTAACTCTAGCAACTCTAGTTTCATGTGTATCGCCCAAAGTCTATAAAGAACTGGAGGGTAAATATGCCAATTTAAAAAAGGAAAACAGAACTCTTTCAGATGAAAATGAAACCTTGCTTACAGCAAAAAATAAAGCTGAAAATAGTTTAAAAGAACTGCAAGCAAATTATGACGCTACATTAGCAAAGCGTGATAAATTACAAAGTGATTTATCTGCTTTAAAAGCGAGCCATGCTAATCTATCAGCATCCTATGATGCCTTAGAAAAGAATAGTTCTGAGGCTATTGCAGAAAATGTAAAAAAGAACAGAGAATTATTAGCACAGTTGGAAGCCAAAGAACAGGCTTTGGCAACTGAAAATGCGAGATTAAAAACTTTGGAAAAAGATTTAAAAAATAGATCTGAGCGTGTTGCAGAATTAGAAAACTTAATTGCAGCCAAAGATGAAGCTATGACAGCTTTAAAGGATGCTATTTCAAGAGCATTGACCGATTTTGAAGGTAAAGGCTTAACAATTGAACAACGCGATGGAAAAGTGTATGTGTCTATGGAAAATAAATTACTTTTTGGTTCGGGAAGTTGGGCCGTTGGAAACCAAGGACGTCAAGCTGTACAACAATTAGGTTCAGTTTTGGCAGACAATCCAGATATTGCAGTATTGATTGAAGGCCATACAGATAATGTGCCCTACAAAGGCAATGCACAATTAAATGGTAACTGGGACTTATCTACAAAAAGGGCAACAGCTATTGTTAATATTTTAAGAGAGAATGCATCTATAAAAGCTGAAAATTTAACTGCAGCAGGACGTGGTGAATACGCGCCAATTGCCACAAATGACACTGCCGAAGGCAAAGCAAAAAATCGTCGAATAGAAGTGATTTTAACTCCAAAATTGGATGAGATTTCTAAACTATTGAATGAGTTATAATAATTGATTCGTCATTCCCGTGAAGGCAGGAATCTACAAATAAAAAACGTTATTTAGACCTTTAAGGTTTTCAAAACCTTAAAGGTCTTCTTATATTTAAAAATTATGAAATATACCACCTTACCAAATACAAATATTAAGATTAGCAAGATCTGTCTAGGGTCAATGACTTGGGGTAATCAAAATAATGAATCCGAAGGCCATGCTCAATTAGATTATGCTTTTAGTCAAGGCGTAAATTTTATTGACACCGCAGAGTTATATCCAGTACCAGCGGAAGCTAAAACCAGTGGAAGAACAAGCGAAATTATTGGAACTTGGTTAAAAAAATCTGGAAATAGGGATAAAGTTGTTTTGGCAAGTAAAATTGCTGGAAATGGGGATTATACTGCACATATAAGGACCACAGGATTTAGTCCTGAATCTATTAAAAATGCCGTAAACAAAGAACTTAAAAGACTTCAAACCGATTATATTGACCTTTATCAATTACATTGGCCAGAACGGCAAACCAATATGTTTGGCATAAGGGATTATGAACATAACCCAAATGATCCATGGATGGATAATTTTAATGAAGTTCTCCATTCTTTAGATAGCGTGATTAAAGAAGGTAAAATTCGTCACGTTGGTTTGTCTAATGAAAAGGCTTGGGGTGCTATGCGCTATTTAGAAGAATCTAAAGCGAATAATTTACCCCGAATGATTACCATACAAAATGCATATTCTTTATTAAATAGAGTTTTTGAAGGCGATATGGCTGAAGTAGCAATAAGAGAAAACATAAAACTATTGGCCTACTCCCCATTAGCATTTGGAGTGCTTTCTGGAAAATATATAAAAGGTATTCAGGCTGAAAACTCTAGGTTAAACCTACATCCAAGGTTTGCACGATATAGTAGTGATCAAGCCACTGAAGCAACTAAGCAATATTTACAACTTGCTGAAGATAATAATTTAAGTTTAACACAAATGGCATTGGCCTTTGTTAATCAACGACCATTTCTTGCCAGTTCTATTATTGGTGCTACAACTTTAGAGCAGTTAAAAGAAAACATTGGTAGCATTAATATTGAGTTAGGTGAGAATGTATTGATAGGGATTAATGCGATTCATGCTGCTACACCTAATCCGTCACCATAATTTTTGGTTTTTTTACTCAGAGAGATATCTAAACAAAAAAAAGCCTTTCCATTTTGGAAAGGCTTTTTTTATAATTTAATTTCGTTACCACTTTTGTCTAAAAAGTGATACTCTAAATATGTGTAAGCATCTCTTGGTAATATTTTCACCCATTTTTTGTGTTCAAAATACCATTTTGAACGCTTAGATGGAAAGCCCTTTGTTAAATAGGCTGCTATAAAAGGATGTGTGTTTAAAGTCACCTTTTTATAGTCTTTTTTTAATAGTAATTCCAGATCGTGAGAAATTTTTTCTACGATTCCAATCGGTGCTTCAACCTCACTGCCATTAATACCATCAGGATTTTCCTCTCTGGTTTTAATGTCAATTTCTGGTCTTACCCGTTGTCTGGTTATTTGTATCAACCCAAATTTACTAGGAGGTAAAATTTTGTGTTTGGCTCGATCATCTTTCATTTCATCACGAAGATGATTATAGAGCTTCCTCCTATTATCAGCACCAGCCATATCTATAAAATCTATTACAATTATGCCTCCCATGTCACGCAAGCGTAACTGTCTAGCAACTTCTGTAGCAGAAATTATATTAACTTCTAGTGCCGTATCCTCTTGGTTTTTTGCTTTGTTAGATCGGTTACCGCTATTTACATCAATAACATGAAGCGCTTCTGTATGTTCTATTATAACATATGCTCCTTTTGCCATTGATACGGTTTTCCCAAAGGACGTTTTAATTTGTCTTTCGATTCCAAATTTTTCAAAAATTGGAACTTTAGACTGATACAACTTAACTATTGATTCTTTTTTTGGTGCAATCTCTCGCACATAATCTTTAATTTGAATGTAAAGCGATTCATCATCTACTATAATAGAAGTAAAGGTATCATTGAATATGTCTCTCAAAATAGAAGAGGCTTTATTCATTTCTCCTAACACTTTACTGGGATGATGCGCTCTATGTAGCTTTTTGCACATTGCGGTCCAACGACCATACAAGTTTTGCAAATCTCTGTCTAGTTCAGCTACTTTTTTGCCTTCTGCAACAGTACGTACTATAACTCCAAATCCCTTCGGCGTTATACTTTTCATTAATCGTTTAAGTCTGTCTTTTTCGTCTTTATCTTCAATTTTTTGAGAAATTGAAATACGATCAGAAAAAGGAACTAAAACTATATATCTACCAGCTATTGAAAGCTCAGAACTAATTCTTGGTCCTTTTGTGGATATAGGTTCTTTTACGATTTGTACTAATGCAGTTTGATTTGATTTTAAGGCGTCAGAAATACTGCCGTCTTTATCAATATCTTTTTCAAATGGGAAATCTTTTAAAGAATAATCTCTAAGTTTACCTGTGCTTACACGTTTTACGAATTTTAAAAGTGAAGGAAGTTTAGGGCCTAAATCATGATAATGCAAAAATGCATCTTTTTCAAAACCAACATTTACAAATGCTGCATTTAAACCTGGTACAGATTTTCGGACTTTGGCTAAAAACACATCACCAACCGAAAAATTACTGCCATCTTCATCTTTTTGTAATTCAATAAGTTTTCCATCTTTTAATAAGGCAAAATCAACATTATCAGAACTAGAACGAATAATCAATTCTTTATTCATATAGTTAATTTTTATCCATACAGTTAAGTACAGATGGATTATACATATTGTTTGATTCACAGGGTTTTAATCTGTAAAATCCATGATTATATTAAGGTAATAATATAATTTTTCATGAATTTAATATCAAAGAACGTTTTGTTAAAATTAAAAAAGTAGCTCTAAAACTACTTTTTTAATTTATTTTTTCTTGTGACGATTAGCGCGTCGTCTTTTTTTACGCTTGTGCGTAGCTACCTTATGTCTTTTACGTTTTTTACCGCTTGGCATAAATAATGCTTTTTTTAATTAATACTTTTTTCTTAATATCTTACTTAACCTCAACGTTAGCTTTTACGCCTTCTACAAAAACTTTTGCAGGCTTAAACGCTGGTATGTTATGTGCTGGAATTTTGATAGTTGTATTCTTAGAAATATTTCTACCTGTTTTTTCTGCTCTTGTTTTGATTATAAAACTTCCAAAACCTCTTAGGTAAACATTCTCACCACCTTCTAAAGAGGTCTTAACTTCACTCATAAAAGTTTCTACTGTTGCTTGTACATCTCCTTTTTCTATTCCTAATTTTTCAGAAATTTTCGCTACTATGTCAGCCTTCGTCATTACTAATTATTTTTTTGGTTATCTATTAATTATAAGGGATGCAAATATATGTATTTTATATTCAATACATCAAGCCTAATTCATTAAATTTTAACCCAATAAACGTTTATTTTTGCGGTTCACGTAATTTTAATAATGAGTTTTACAAAAATTTTAACACATTGGTATTCAACACGTAAGAGAAATCTACCATGGAGAGGAACCAAAAACCCATATAAAATTTGGCTGGCGGAAATTATTTTGCAACAAACACAAATCAAACAAGGGTTACCATACTATCAAACTTTTGTCGGCAAATATCCAACAGTTTTTGACCTAGCAGAAGCCAATGAAGAACAAGTTTTAAAACTTTGGCAAGGATTGGGATATTACACCCGAGCTAGGAATTTACACTACACTGCTAAATATGTTGCCAATGAGCTAAACGGCGAATTCCCTAAAACACACAAAACCCTTTTAACTCTTAAAGGCGTTGGAGATTACACCGCTAGTGCTATGGCTTCTATATGTTACGAAGAGTCTTCTGCAGTTGTAGACGGTAATGTATATAGGGTACTATCTCGCTATTTTGGTATTGACACACCTATTAATTCTACACAAGGTATTGCTTCTTTTAAAACACTTGCTCAGTCTTTGCTCCCGAGTTCAAATATTGGTGATTACAATCAAGCCATAATGGAATTTGGTGCTATACAGTGCAAACCAAAAAGTCCGAACTGTGAAGATTGTCCCTTAAATACTAGCTGTTATTCTTTGGGCCACAAAACTATTGACAAACTTCCTGTTAAAATCAACAAGACAAAAGTGAGTAAAAAATATTTTAATTTTTTGGTATTTATCTCTGAAGACAAAAAAACAATTTTGCAACAGCGAACCACAAAGGGCATTTGGCAATACTTATATCAATTCCCACTAGTAGAAACCAAAAAGGAATTAAAAGAAAAGGAATTTAAAAGCAACCCAGATGTTGCATCCTTCGTAAATGGAAATGATTATGATTTCAGCCTGTATAATGAAAAAGATATTATCCATAAATTATCTCACCAACATTTACATACAAAATTTTGGATATTGACTGTTGCGGAACTTCCTAAAAAAGGACTGTCTATCTCAAAAATTAAAAAACTTCCCGTTCCTATATTAATAGCAAAATTTTTAGATGGATTTAGCTTTTCTTAGGCACGACAATTTTATTATTTTTCACTACTTTTAAATATATCAATTATAAAACCACTAATTTTGTTGTGAATTAAAATAAGTTATGTCAGGAACATTAAATAAAGTGATGCTAATTGGGCATTTAGGAGATGAAGTAAAATTACATTACTTTGATGATAAGAATTGCGTTGGTCGTTTCCCTTTGGCAACCAATGAAACATACACTAACAAACAAACTAATGAGCGCGTTACCAATACTGAATGGCATAATGTTGTTGTAAGAAACAAAGCCGCAGAAATTTGTGAAAAGTATTTAAGCAAAGGTGACAAGGTTTATATTGAAGGACGTATTAAAACCAGAAAATGGCAAGATGACAAAGGTATGGACCGTTTTTCTACTGAAATCCAATGCTCTGATTTTACATTTTTAACTACAAAAAATGAAAGTGGTTCTGCCAGTAATCCTGCACAAGTTACAGGTCCATCAGTGACAAATCAAAATACGGTTAATGAGCCAATTGCTAAAGATAATGATGACTTACCATTTTAATTTGTTTAACTAATATCAATTTAATTGGACCCTGTGCCCTTTAGTTTAATTTTCTCTTTTCTTTCAGTTGACGTTTCAATTGTGTCAGGTTTTGTTTTACTGTTTGTACTTTTAATATGCTCAGCTTTAATTTCGGGAGCTGAAGTTGCCTTGTTTTCTTTGTCTAAAACTGACATAGATACAGAATTGGAACAAAATTCAAAACCAATAAGGATTATTGCCAAACTTTTGGAAAAACCAAAGAAATTATTGGCGACAATACTTGTGGCTAATAATTTCATTAATATTGGTATTGTTATCCTATTTGCCTACTTGGGAGAAACTGTATTTCGTAACATAGAAATTTATTGGTTAAAATTTCTTTTAGAAATTGTTATAGTTACTTTCCTAATCTTACTTTTTGGTGAAATATTACCGAAGGTTTATGCTAGTAGGAACAGCGTTAAATTTGCTAGATTTATGGCTTATCCATTACGAATTTTAGATGTGCTAATTTCTCCAATTAGTATTCCAATGCGAAGTTTTACGTTGGCAATCCATGAAAAGTTAGGGCATCAAAAATCAAATTTGAGTGTCGATCAATTATCACATGCTCTTGAGCTCACGAGCGAAGAAGATAAAGCCAAAGAAGATCACAAAATTCTTCAAGGTATTGTTACTTTTGGTAATACGGATACAAAACAGGTCATGCGCCCTCGAATAGATATTTTTGCCCTGGATTCAACATCTAATTATATAGATATTTTACCTGAAATTATCAAGAATGGTTACTCCAGAATCCCAGTTTATAAAGACAATGTTGATACTGTTATTGGCATATTGTATGTAAAGGATTTACTTCCCTATTTAGATCGTAAGCAGTTTGATTGGACCAGCTTGTTACGTGAGCCTTTCTTTGTTCCTGAAAACAAAAAGCTAGATGATTTAATGGTAGAATTTCAAGAAAAGAAAATCCATTTAGCTGTTGTTGTAGATGAATATGGTGGGACGTCGGGACTTGTATCTCTTGAAGATATTATAGAAGAAATTGTAGGAGATATAAGTGATGAGTTTGATGATGATGATTTAATTTATTCTAAACTAGATGACCACAATTATGTTTTTGATGGCAAGACCCCTTTAAAAGATTTTTACAGAATCATAAAGTTAGATGATGAAGACATTTTTGAATTGGAAAAAGGCGAAGCAGAAACCATTGCTGGTTTTGTTTTAGAAATTTCTGGTGCATTCCCAAAAGTAGATAGTAAAATATATTTTAAAAATTTCGTTTTTACTATAGAAGCTTTAGACAAAAAAAGGATTAAGCAAGTAAAAGTTACCATATCAAACCTATGAGAAACATTTTGTCCATATTTATAGTTGTTTTATGTGTTTCCTGTGGTAGTGACCCAATCCCTAAACCAAAAGCTTTTTTACGGTTAGACTACCCACAACATAAGTATGTCAATGTCAATCCCCCGCTCCCGTTTAGTTTTAAAAAAAATGACTTTGCTACAGATATTAGCTCCATAAAAATATCTGGTGATCAAAAAACATTTGGGCTTGACATAACTTATCCATCTCTAAAAGGCACAATATATATTACCTATAAAAAAATAGTAGATAACAATTTGGAATCGTATTTAATAGATGCTCAAAACATCACTCAAAAACACGCTCAAAAAGCAGATGCCATAATTGAACAACCTTACATCAATTTAAAAAAACGTGTTTTTGGTATGTTTTACGAGGTTGGTGGTAACGCTGCATCACAATCACAGTTTTATGTTACAGACAGCATTAAACACTTTGTAACGGGTTCCTTATATTTTTATGCCAAACCCAATTACGATTCTATTTTGCCAGCTGCTGATTATCTAAAAAAAGACATACAGTATATCATGGAGTCTTTAGAGTGGGAAGAATAGTCGATGGTTATACCATACATTTAAAAATATATTCTTGTAATCGTCTAAGGGTAGCTTTCTTTTCTTGAGTTGGTATTAAAAGTGATATATTGTTATTACTACCGCCATAGGAAATCATCCTAATTTTTACATCTTGTAATATTTGAAACAGCTTAAAAGTATCTTGATGATGTACAATGGAATGCCCAACCAAACAGACTATACTTTGATTTAGGTCAATCTCAATTGTGGCAAATTTTTCCAATTCTTTTACGATGCTATCTAAATTCTTGTCATCATCGATAGTTAATGATATTGCAACTTCAGAAGTAGTAATCATATCAATTGGTGTTTCATAGACCTCGAATATTTCAAACACTTTTTTTAAAAATCCATGAGCTTGTAGCATCCGTCCAGATTTTATTTTTATTGCTGTAATATTATCCTTTGCCGCAATAGCTTTAATACCATCTTCAGAATAATCATTTGTAATCAATGTACCATGAGCATCTGGATTCATGGTGTTTTTCAATCGCACAGGAATACTATCGGCTCTAACTGGAGTAACCGTTTGCGGATGTAAAATTTTTGCACCAAAATAAGCCAGTTCAGCTGCTTCATCATAAGATAAATTCGAAATTGGCTGTGTGTTTTCAACAAATCTTGGGTCGTTATTATGCATCCCGTCAATGTCTGTCCAAATCTGTACTTCGTCTGCCTTTATCGCTGCGCCAATTAGTGTTGCAGTATAATCACTCCCCCCACGCTGTAAATTAGAGATTTGTCCATGTTCATCAATGCAGATAAATCCTTGTGTAATATAAATCCTTGCTTCTGAAGTTTTATCGAAAACGGTTTCAAAATTTTGCTTGATATAGAAAAAATCTGGCTCTTTAGTTTTATCTATTCGCATAAAACTTAATGCTGGTAATAACGCAGAAGCGATACCCTCTTGATTTAAGTAACTGTTAAAAATATATGTAGAAAGCAATTCTCCCTGAGCTACAATATTGTTTTCTAATAATATGGAATGGGGCTCATAAGTGCATTGTAATAAAAAATTAAACACATCATTAACATAGGCTTTTACTTCATCGTTTATTGCCTCATTTGTAATTAACTCGTCAACCGTTTTAAAATAGTTTTCATGCAAATCATTAATATTCTCAATGGCAATATTGGGTTCTTTATTGGCAAGGTAATTTGAAATTGCAACCAAGGTATTTGTAGTTCCAGATATAGCAGATAAAACAATTACCTTTTGCTCGCCATCATCAATAATGTTTTTTACATTATTAATGTTGTTAATCGAACCCACTGAAGTACCTCCAAATTTTAAAACTTTCATCTGTTAATCTTTATTGTTTTTAAAAGTCAGATGCAATAAACCTTTTTGTCATTTCGGATGGAATCAACTTAATTGTTATGGTTTATTTCATGTCATTTTATTAGATGACAAAAATAAAAATGTATCACGTAAAAAAAGTGTTTTTCAAAAAATTAGTTTAATTTTATACATAATGTTTATTATTTAACATATGAAAACCGTAACCAACTGTGTAGAGGACATTTTAATAACTCAACCTTATTTAGAAGAGGCCTTATCCCGAGGTATAATTAATTTTAGCGCCTTAGCCGAAGAGCTCGTAGAACCAATTAGAGAAATGCTAAAAAAGCCTGTGAAATCTGGAGCAATCATGATGGCTTTGCGCCGCTATAACTCTCCTATTATACCAGGACATTCGTTAAAAATGAAACGTATTATTCAAAATTTAGGAGATATTACAGTCCGCTCAAACTTAACAGATTTTACAGTAAAAAACTCACATACCCTCATTCAAAACCATTCCAAAATATTGGAAAAAGTAAAAGGACAATCCAAGTTATTCTACACCTTTACAAGAGGGATTCATGAAAGTAATATTATAATTTCAAGCAGTTTAAAACCGTTTATCTTAGAATGTTTTAAAGATGAAACATTCATTGCCATTCAAGATGATTTAACCGCTATAAGCATCAATTTACCAGAAGACAATTCTAAAATTGCGGGTTTGTACTATCACTTTTTTAAACGATTGGCTTGGGAAGGCATTGTGCTATATGAAGTGGTCTCAACCACAAACGAATTTACTATTCTTGTTGAAGAAGATTTTGTTGATAAAGCTTTTTCTGCCATTAAAAAAGTAAAAGGTTAGTAACGAAAAAGCGAGCCAAATGGCTCGCCTAACAATCAATCAATTCTTTTTGTGTTTTAAACTTGATTAAGAGTGGTAATAGCGTTCTCTATAAATTTTACCCTCTTTCCATTGTGTTGCCACGGCTTGTTCAGAAAGCATTGTACTACCATCTTTCAATTTAAGCTCCATTTCGGCTGTATAGAATGAATTATTTCCTTGTACAGCTACTTCCTTTACTTCGTATCTTATAAATTCCTCTAATTGGTTATCAATAAAATCTTGCTCAAAATCTAAATTGAATTGTTTTCCCTTCTTCGGTTCTCCATTTCCTTCTTTAAGTTCTACATTGTCATGCAGATAAGTTTCCATAGCCTCAATAAATTTAGCTTCAGCTAATAATTCATGAATGTGTTTTAAATTTTTTTTAATTGGATTTGACTTTTTTTTAATTCTTGTACTCATAATTTCTAAATTTTAATTTTCTTGTTATATTTTACTTTTTACACTACATAATTGTCTTTCTGAATAACCTCCATCGTATTCTTGAAATCCCCAACAATTAGGACATTGATACTTTTCTGTTATGTTCATAATAGCTTTGTTATTTATTACAATGCAAATATGCGACAGGTATCAAAGTGAAAAAATGGACAAAAGTTCCTAATACTTGGACTAACTAGTTTTTATAGTCCTTTTTGAATAGAAGAGGTGATTTTGAGGTCGCTTTTTTGAAGAATCTTGTAAAATATGCTGAGTCGTTAAACCCTAAATCGTAGGCAATGTGTTTTACAGAATCATCTGTATATATGAGTTGCCGTTTTGCTTCAAGAACAATTCTGTTTTTAATAAAATCACTAGGTGTTTGCACTCCAACTTTTTGAAGATGTTTGGTCAAAGACTTTGGCGAAAGCCCTAATCGGTTTGCATAATCCGTTACTGAATGAAGCGTTTTAAAATACTGATTAACAAGCAAGCTAAAATCTTTAAATAATTTAGTCTCTTCATCATTCTTAATAATATGGTGTTCTTTTTTAACACGAACCGTATGAATAATGAACTGTTTCAAATACGATTGAAGCATATCATATTGGGCGGTTTCGTTATTGTTGAATTCTTCAATTAAACTTTCTAAAATAGAATTAAGCTTTTTAGAATCACTTTCACATGGTTTTACAAAAGGAGTTTCATAAACATTATTAAAAAGAACACCATTACAAGCTACATCTTTATCATGTGTTTGAATACAATAGAAATCCCGAACAAATGTTAATTGATAGGCTTCTTTGATTTTTTCTAAATCAACAGAAAAAACCTGTCCTGGCGACAAGAAAAAAAGCACATTATCATTAAAAGAATAACTTTCAAAGTCAATGCTATAAATCCCTTTGCCTTCTTTAATCCAATAAATACTGTAAGCATCTACCTGTTCTGGCTTATGATAAGTACAGGCTTTTTCAAATTGAATAACACTTAACGAAAAGATACCTTTAAATGTATACGTGGAAATTTCTTGTGCTGCCATTCATCAAATTAGTTAGATGACGCCTTAGTCGTAAAAGTTTTAATGTTTAACAAAATAAATGCAATTAATGTTGGCAATACCCAACCTAAATTTTGCTGAGCAAATGGGATTATACTTTTAATCCCTTCAAGATTATTAGCAGGAATCAAAAAACCCAAAAAGTCTGGTATACTAAATAAAAAAGCTATTAAAACTACACGTCTAAATACTTGACTGGATGCATACTTTTTTGGAATAACATTCAAGAAAATTAGAACTATCGTGATTGGATAGATGAACATCAATACCGGTAGCGCCACATTAATAATATAAGTTACATCCATTTGCCCAACCAATACACCTATGCAACAAGATACAATTGCTGTTATAATATACACTCTTTTTGACTCCCCAAATAAGCCTTTAAAAAAGTCTGCTGTACCCACAATTATCCCAACAGCTGTTGTAAAACAAGCTAAGGCGACTAAGACACTTAGAAACGTTGAGCCAATGTTTCCTAAAGTTTTTAATGATACTCCGGTTAATAATTCAGTTCTGCTAATATCCCCTAAAAATTGAGAATTGTATAGTGCGCCAGCAACAATCATTCCTGCATAAATAATAAATAAGCCTGACATAGCAATTAATCCTGATTTTGCTATTATACTTTTTTTGTCTACAAAAGATGTGTATCCTTTTAACCTTAATGAGATAATAACTACCCCACCAGTAAGCAATCCAGCAATAGCGTCATAGGTTTGATATCCTTCTAAAAAACCATCTATTAAAGGCATATCGAAGTTAGATGGGTTCATATCTGCATGAGAAGAAAATATCCCAATAATAATAATGGCTAATAAAATAATTCCAATAAGAGGTGTTAAATATTTGCCCAGTATTTGAAGCACATTACTCCTATTCAAAACAAAAACAAAAACAAGCGTGAAATAGATACTACTGGTTAACAATGAGGACGTTCCAAAAAATGGTCCAATAGCCATTTCATGTGTTACAGCTGCAGTGCGTGGACATGCCAAAGCAATGGCAATTGTGTAAACACATAAGCAGAATATCAGGCTGAATACAGGAGAAACTTTATTACCAAAATCTAGCATTGTTCCTTGTAATCTTGCGTGAGCAAGTAAGGCGAATAATGGTATGATAGTAGCAGATGCAATAAAGCCAATGGTAACAATCCACCAATCTGGACCTGCATTGAAACCTAATAAAGGAGGTAGAATTAAATTACCTGCCCCAAAAAACATCGAAAATATTGCAAATCCAAATACGAAAGATTCTTTTGTTTTATTCATGTTAATTTTCTGCAACAAGTCAAGATCCGAATATCAATAAATTACGTATATAATAATCTTAATATGACAGTTTGTTTTGGATTAAAGTCCATATATCTTTAACCAAGATAGTAATTTTGATTGATGAGCGCATTTATTCTATTTAAAAACACAAAAATTCACTTTAACGACTACGGCAAAGGGAAAGCAATTGTTTTACTCCATGGATTTTTAGAAAACTCCACCATGTGGAAAGATTTAACTCCTAGACTATTAAAACAAAATCGAGTAATAACCATTGATCTTTTAGGCCATGGACAAACTGAATGTTTGGTTTATGTACATACAATGGAGCTTATGGCTGAAGCTGTTAATACGGTATTAAGGCACTTGAAAATTAAGCAGGCAATGTTTATTGGTCATTCTATGGGAGGATATGTAGCATTGGCTTTTGCCGAGTTATATCCAAAAATAGTTCAAGGTTTATGTTTGGCGAACTCCACGTCTCAAGAAGATTCAGATGAACGTGTCCTGCTAAGAAGTCGAGCTATTGAAGCTGTAAAATCAAATTATGATAGTATTGTGAGACATTCCATTTCGAATTTATTTAGGCCAAAAAACCGAATCATTTTTTCTGAAGAGTTAAAAGCAGTTAAAAAAGAAGCTCTAAAAACCCCAGTTCAAGGTTATATCGCTGCCCAAGAAGGTATGAAAATAAGAAAAAACAGAGAGACCATTTTACGCTTTGGTAAATTTAAAAAAATGATGATTATAAGTAAAAAGGATCCTGTTTTGAATTATGATTCACTTATAAATGAAACCAAAAATATCGATATTAAACTTGTAGAATTCCCGGATGGGCACATGAGTCATATTGAAAATAATAAATCTTTTTCCTACAATATTATGCATTTCATCGAAAATTTATAGTCTTTTAACGTTTATTCATATATTTTTTCTAAGTTTATATCCCCAATAACCTACAGCATATGAAAACAACTACTTCTAACTCTTCATCCGTATCAAAATTATATTGTAATGTATTTGGTCATCAATACGATGTTACCAGACAAGTAACAAAGCATGTAAAAGAGTACACATGTAAATGTTGCAAAAAACAATTGACCACAAACGGCAATGGTCGGTTAACAGAACTTACTCCAACATTTAAAGAAATCAACAGCATTTTAGAAAACATTCATACTAAAAGAATGTTGAGATTAAAGCAAAAAGTGTATGCCACAACTGCTGCTTAATTAATACTCCAATAAAGTGCATTTATAAGTATTGTAACCAATGACTTAGAGTATAAAGTATTCTTGTTTTTTATTTTTAATTTTTCGATTTATCCATGTTTTTTGCGTTTTACCAAAACCCAAAGTTTCATTCAAAGAAGAAAGTAAACTCTTCAACGAATTATTAATTAGAAATAGAATTGTTTGACATTATTTTTTTACTTTTATCTAGCCCCGCTTAATTAACAGTCTTAAATAAAAGGTTTTGAAACAGATTTATTGTTCATTTTTTGGTCATGATTATGAAGTAACAAAAGAGGTTACTTATCATGTTAAAGAATATACTTGTAAGCATTGCAAAGAGCAAGTGACTACAAGTGGAAATGGCAATTTAACCCCTTTAACTCCAAAGTATAAAGAAATAAATTCTGTTTTAGAACGTATTCATAACAACAGGATTAAAAGACGATCTGCATCTATTATAGATTTAAGCGATAATCCACTATTTAGCTTCGCTAAGTGAGTTCCAGCCTTGTGCTTTTAATTGAATTTTAGTTTCTGCTCTAGTAACTAGGTGCATTCCAGCATTTTTTTCTGTAATATACCCTATGACAGTCAGGTTAGGATTAGCTTTAATTTTCGGGAAATCATCTTGAGATATTGTCATCAATAGTTCATAATCTTCTCCTCCATTTAAAGCTATTGTTGTGCTATCAATATCAAACTCTTCGCAAGTAGAAATTACCTCTGGATCCAATGGTATTTTATTTTCATAAAGATCACAACCAACGTCACTGTGTTTACATAAATGCATGATTTCAGAAGACAAACCATCACTGATATCAATCATAGATGTGGGTTTAACATCTAAATCCTTTAATAGTTTAACAATATCTTTTCTAGCCTCCGGCTTTAACTGTCTTTCAATTATATATGTGTATTTATCTAGATCTGGTTGATTATTAGGATTAACTTTAAAAACCTCCTTTTCACGTTCAAGTACCTGAAGTCCCATATATGCTCCCCCTAAATCTCCAGTGACCACCAACAAATCATTTGGTTTAGCTCCTTTCCTATAAACAACTTCTTCATCAATAACTTCCCCTATTGCTGTCACCGAAATCAACAAACCAGAAGTAGAAGATGTAGTGTCTCCACCAACCACATCAACATTATAAACCTTTGCTGCAGTTTCTATTCCTGAGTACAATTCCTCAAGAGCTTCAAGTGGGAATCTATTTGAAACTGCAATTGAAACAGTAATTTGAGTTGCTACCGCATTCATTGCATAAATATCAGATAAGTTAATAACAACAGCTTTATAGCCCAAGTGCTTTAAGGGCATATAACTTAAATCAAAATGTACACCTTCAATCAATAAATCGGTTGAGACAGTAATATTTTTAGTTCCAAAATTCAAAACAGCTGCATCATCGCCAATACCCTTAATGGTGCTGCTCTGTTTAATATTAAAATTTTTGGTTAGATGATCTATTAACCCAAATTCACCTAATTCACTTAATGCCGTTCGCTGTTGATTTTTATCTTCTATCATGCCGCAAAGATATACCAATTAGTTCTATTTTTACATTCTTTTAAGTGAGGAAAACGCTTAAGATAAGTAGGGTTTATTTTAGCTTATAATATTTAAATACAGGATAAGCAACTGTCCTTTTGCCTACCCCTTTTTTTATTAAATATGCATCAAAGAAATTCCATGTCACCAACCCATCATCAGATTGCGGTTCTAGCATATAAAAAATTAAATTGGATAAAGGTTGAGCCATATCTAACCAATAATCTCCTTTTTTAAATCTTTTAGTTTTTGACACGAAAGACCCTTCTAAAGTCGCCATATTGTGCCCTTCGAATTTACGTTCTGATTTTTCCAATGCGTTTACCATAAATTCTTCTCCCTCTGCTTTCATAGATGTTGTCAATTCTATTACTTTTACCCCATGATTTCTTAAATGATTTATAATATTTATCATTGATTTTGGTAAAAAATAGCCTCTTGGCAAAGTACTGCTCAATTTTGCTTCAAACTTTGAATAATTTTCTACATCCGGGATTTCAATAATCTTACCAGAGCGTATATACTTTATCTCCCCAGTCTCATTTAAATAAGGTACATAATCATAAGCTCTTAGGTTAAATTTTTCTTTTAATGGCACCATTTTAAACCTAACCCCTTTTTCAACCTTCCCTGCATTTTGTTTTACATTGTTTATAGCATCTTGAGTAGCTTTTACATTAATTTCAACAATTTGCTTTGCATGCTTATTTGTAAATTCGAGTATTTCTGCAACAAAACCATAAGTGCCATTCATTCGTTTATAAAAACGGTCATGAGCAAATGCCTCACTTAAAATTCCAATTTTATTGCGTAATCCCATTTGGTTAACAAGATATCTCGGATGGTGGTTATAAGTGTAAATTGCTTTTGTAGGCCAGCCTTGTCTTAAAAAGTATCCTCCATAAGGCCCCAGTTTTACACCATAATTTGCATCAATTGATTCTACTATGCTGGGCAACATAGTATCCCATGTAAAATCATAAGTTCCTTTTTCGCCTGCATAGTGATAACTTGGAGCATATGTTATACCATAGCCATGCCAAGTCCCATTGGTTGTATGTAGGTCTACCAAAATTTCTGGATTCCATTTTACAATTACATTTTTAATTAATGCTTGGGTTTCAAAAGCTTCCATTTTAATTCCATCTCTATTTAAATCTAAGCCTTGACTGTTCGATCTTATACCAACTTCAATGGGACTATCTTCTTGCGAAGGTCGACGCTCTTGTTCCATTTTATCATTAGAGTCGGCATTATAAATTGGCGCAAATATTATGATTTGATTTTCCAACAAATGTTTTTTATCCCCCAGCAAAATAT